>Ga0129298_10001243_pt1 | contig 10656 bp, 8 predicted proteins | sample I19B2metaG_FD_94707 | JGI IMG/M metagenome (GOLD analysis project Ga0129298, IMG submission 94707) | Lake sediment bacterial and archeal communities from Gulf of Boni, Indonesia to study Microbial Dark Matter (Phase II) - ​I19B2 metaG | ecosystem: Environmental > Aquatic > Freshwater > Lake >...
GTGTTGGTCAGGTTAGTAGTGTCTCCCCCTTTCATAACGAGATAGGTATCTTCCGCCCTTCTCTTTGAAGAAGCCAAAAGATCTATCTTATCCATGACTTCTTTACTTTCCTCTTCAGAGACTCCGAATTCTTTTTGAATGTATGCCATCCATTTTGACTTGTTCTCTCTACCAAAGAAGATCTTGTATACTTTTCTCGTGACCAGGATGCCGGAATGCTCTATGTCGTTTTCGAGTTGTGATAGAGACCTCTCGATGCCCTTCGAATCTCCTCTCAACTCTTTGAGAGTCTTCATGAATCTCTTATCTGTCAGGGTTTTTAGGTACTTCTTGGAGCAGACTTTTCTTATTTTTTCCTCTAGTGAAGCTGTGTTTTCTATTTCTTCAAGCGCTCCCAGCTCTGCGGCTAGTTTTCTTAACTTCTCTTCACTATTTACCTTTTCTCGAAGTCCCTCTTGCAGTAGCCTCTCAGCTTCAGCCTCACGAAGATGATCCTCCAACCTTCCTATCATGTTTGTTTCGTAGACTTGAGTGATCGGGATTCCCATCTTGAGCGCTTCGGCGAGCCCCTTCATAGCGGCCATGATGAGCGTAGCTTCTTGGGCAACCGTATACGTTACCGTGTTGTTGGTTCCTATTCCCATCCTATTGAGGGCTATAGTTATGTCGATGGCTGCTGGGCTACAACCTGCCACTTTGAAAACCATGTTGGGTCTACCCCTTCCTTCCAAATAGGTGTTCCACATCAGATGTGCGTCATATTTTTCGAGAATCTTGGTAAGAATTGAGTATATCTTCGTCGCATCATTCAAGCTGGCCTCTAGGCTTGTTGCCTTGTGTGGATTGATTTGATAGCTGACCAAACCATCGTGAAAGTTAGAGAGAAGAGCGTTCGGTCTGAAAACGAGCAAGTTCGGCAGCAGGGAAGTTATCGTTGCGTACAAAGCTATCTCATCGCCAAGCTTCTCTGAATCATCAAGCCATTTGGGATGGGCTTTCATAACCTCTTTAAATTCGTCCCAGAGACCGGAAAACTCTTTGTACGCTCTTGCAGCTATCACAGCGTTGCTGGATACTTGAACAGCCCCAAGGTGTCTCACCATTCTTAGCCCGGTAGCTGAGTCGTTGCCTAGCTTGCTCAACCCTTTAGTTACCATCTGATAGTAAACGTTTTCTTTTATCGCTTTTTCCATAGCTGAAATAAAGCTTACCATGAGACTGTCTTCTCGTATTTCTTTCTCGATCTCTTCCGCCATCTTCGCAAGCATGCTAACGCCCAACATCACTTTTTTCATGTCCAGAAGAAGTCTTCGGATCACAGTATGAGCAGAAACAGTTACACCGCTTTCTCTTCTCTCTATATCTTCCCATTCCTTGAGGGTCTGAACGACATTATGTAGGGTTCTGGTTATCGCCTTCTCTGAAAACCCGACTATCTTACATTCCACTCCGATCAGATTGAATGCAATTTCGATGAGGGTTTCGTAAGCTATTTCTCTTACAGTTGTGTTTTTCATGAACTCGAAATTAAGGAGGCGGATAGCGTTGCCTACTATCTGACCAAGCCTACCATGTATCTCTCTATTAAGAATAGTGTCAGCGGCTAGTTGTGGAAATCCACTTAGTGCAAGTTGCGCCAGATGATCAGAAAGACCTACGGTTCGAGAAGGATAAGTTTCAGGACATATGGTTCTCACGCTTGTCATCTCCTCTCATTGTGCGACATGTAGCGACGAGACATCATAAGGTGCGCATTATTGCTTAAAATGGTTTTCTTGATTTGCGTTTCATTAGAAAATGAGATAATGAAAGCCAACCATAAACGAGTGAGGTATGTTCATAGCATAGAGCGCGCCTCGCATTTGGGTTACTTTCCACGTTATAATGAATGCGTCGGATGAAGCTGAACTAGCTGAACTGACTGGTTGAGAGCAGCAAACGGTTGCTCTTTACTTGAAGACGTCTAACGTTTTATGTATGTAATCGCCTGTACAATCCTCTCCCCAACATGAACGTTTACGTTGATTCTCCTTCTAAGGTTGTTCTGAAGCTCAAATGTCTCGATCTTTCTCACATCCTCGCCCGACAAGTCGAGCCAAACAACACCGGTAAGTACTCGATAGGGGTCATTGGAATCTGGAATCATGAAAGCTATATCTTTGCCATTTATCCTCTCCCAAGTGCGCAAATGGCCCCTGATAGCCGCCGGTGCAAAAGGGGCATTTCGACCAATCAAAGAAGCCATTTTTGCACAATGTTGCAAGCCGCCGCAAACAAAAACATTGATCTTTCCGCCAAAATAGTTCCTATCTTCCAACGGACCATCGACAAAAAAGAGTGCGCAGCTTTGAGCATCATAGTACGGCTTATACATGATCGCTCATCTATCCTTCTAATCGAGTTGAATCTTACTCCCGTGCCCTTAGCATTTCATTCCCTGCTATGCAGAATCTTACACTTTACGTGAACGACTAGTCTAGTTTAGATAGCATATCGATCAGATAGGTGCGGCTCTCCTCAATCATTTCCTGGGTCTTGTCGGGAGAATCGTTTCCTTCAGTCTCATATGAGAGGACCCCTTGGTAACCTGCTTGCTTAAGAATGCTCAAGCATCCTCTCAGGTTAACCTCTCCCTTGCCTAGGGCCACAGCATCTCTACCTACTACATCCTTGATATGCACGTGTTTGACAAACCGAGCGATCGGCCTCAGAACAGAGATTTCATCGCTCTTAGAAACGCCCTCTAGCTTCCACTCGAATCCCCTCCGAGTGGTACCCACGTAGTTGCCACGATGAGGGTTGGCCGTGTCGAAGTTCACTGCGATCCAGGGAGACTTCACCGAACTGAGAATCTTCTCCAGCCCTCCAGTGGAAAGAGATAGGCTTCCGTGAGGTTCAATGGCGACATGGACCTTTTCTTCTTCTGCCTTTTGGAGAATTTTTTCAAGGCGTCTCTTCAAAATGTCCAAGGCTTCAGTCTCGCTCATTGCGGGGGGCTTTCTTCCTTCTCCAGTGATAACAATTGGAATTTGCGCTTTTTTGGCCCATGAAATGGCATATTCAATATCTCTTGCCCCCTGCTCGTCCGTGATCAACTCCCGGTGGCTTCCCAAGGCGGATATCTCTTTGAAGCCAAAGCCTGCAACCTTCTCCTTGAATTCCGTAGGATCTTGCTTGTAGGGGTCTGCATGAGAACACCAAGAAAGATTCGCCTCGATCTCCACGTATTCATATCCAGCTCTTCTAATGCGCTCTAGGGCTTCGTCGAACGTGCAAGTACGAAAATTCACCGTGTTGCATCCTATTTTCATGGTGTCTGCCAACTCCGTTAACGTGAGGGTAGGAAGCATTTATAGCAGGAGGTCAAAATATTAGGTTTTCCCAAGGTTGCTTTTGAAGTTCCACATTTTCTTCTTTTCTACTGCTATCTCCGCAACCTTCTTTGCGGGTTCTGGCTGAAACTGAATTGGATCAGTGGGAGAATTCGTCTTCTCATATGAGGGATCGCAGTTCATCGACACGTCTCGCTTTTCTTTTGGCGATTGTGTTGAATGCTTGTGGCAGATCAGCCATAAAGGATGCGCCTCGGTCGCGTGCGTCGACAAAGAATTTCTGAGTCTTTTGCTCAATCTCTAAGGCCTTTCTCATGACATCGGAGTAGCTCATGTCCTCGGTTAAAGCAGTATTGACCTCGTAGTCTCTATCTTCCATGCCAGTAAATGCATAGCAAGCTTCAATGGCGTCTGTGATGACTCCTTGGTAGACTCTTTGAATTAGATCTTTGCATCCCTTGTCCTCTTTTGCGAAGAAGAGAAACCTCTCCTTACCCTTCGAGTATTTCTCATTCGATGCTATTTCTTCATAAAACTTAGCGATCTTCTCCTCAAGTCTAAGAGCAAATTCGTAGACAAGGCTGGCGGTGTTTAGCTCCACTTTACCACCACCTTGTAATTACGACTTTTCTCTCAGTGAAGAATTCGATTGCGTCTTTGCCTTGGCCGTGCCTGTCTCCGAAGAAGGAGTCCTTCATTCCACTGAAAGGGAAGAAAGCCATTGGGGCAACTATACCGATGTTGACACCTATGTTGCCGCACTGTACCTCATACGCGAACTGGCGAGCCCATTTTCCGCTTGAAGTATAGATAGCTGCTGAGTTGCCGAAAGGACTTGCATGGATCATTTCGATGGAGTCATCCAAGCTATTCGCTCTCATTAAAGTCATGACAGGCCCGAAGATCTCATCTTGGGCAATCACCATTTCGGCCGTAACATCTTCAAAGACGGTTGGACCGATGAAGCATGAGTCAGGATAGTCTCCAAGAATCTTCACTTTTCTGCCGTCAAGTAGAAGCCTTGCCCCTTCGTTCATGCCTTTCTCGATGTAGTTCACGACTTTCTGCTTCTTGTCTGGTGACCGTATTGGACCCATCTGCACCCTTTGATTAAGCCCATAGCCAACTCTAATCCTGGAAGACACGTCAAGGATTTTGTCTCTAAAGCGATTGTAGAACGCATCATCATCCCCGACCACTATCACATTTGATCCTGACAAACAACGTTGTCCCGTGTTTCCGAAAACCGATGTCATCAGAGATGTGACCGTATTGTCGAGGTCTGCATCCTGCATCACTATCATGAAGTTCTTTGCGCCGCATTGAGCTTGGACCTTCTTCCCTGTTGCGCACGCCTCTTTGTATACGATGTTTCTCCCAACAGGCGTGGATCCTACAAAAGATATTCCCTTGATGTCGCGATTCTCTATTAAAGCTGTTACAACGTCTCTGCCTCCATGGACAAAATTGCATACACCTGGTGGGATACCGGCCTCCTCAAGTAGTTCAGCAAATTTGTCCATGCTCAACGGGACTTCACTTGAAGGTTTGACAACATATGTGTTCCCGGTTGCTAGGGCGTACGGCAGGAACCATAAGGGTACCATAAAAGGAAAATTGAAGGGCGCGATGCAAGCGAAGACGCCGATCGGTTGCCTAATAACGTATTCATCTATACCGCTCGCGGAATCTTCAAGATTGTATCCATGCATCAATGTAGGAATCCCTGTGGCAACTTCAACATTCTCTATCCCGCGTCTAACCTCTCCTCGAAATTCATCAATCGTTTTTCCATGCTCCATTACACCAATTCTACTCAGCACTTCAAAGTTCTCCTCAAGAAGTTCTTTCAGCCTGAACATGAGCCTCGCCCTAGCAAGCGGAGTCATCCGTCTCCACGCGGGAAAGGCTTCCTTAGCCGCCCTGACGGCTTCATCAACTTCTTCGGGCGTTGATATAGGAACCCTGCCTATTGTTTTCATCGTGGCCGGATTGACGACGTCCAAGATCCTGTCTGACTTGGACTCAACCCACTCGCCATTGACGTAGTTCTTAACCTTCCTAATTTCTTTTATCGGCTCCTTCAATAGCGACATTTCCCCACAACCCAAACTTCAGTGCTTTTCGAATTGTTGACCTAGATATAGGTGCCATATATATAACTCGTTTCTTCACTCATGGATCGAAAGTAAAACCGTTGACTAAACACGAGGAAGTTGAAATCGAAACTCTCACATTGCATGGAGAATCAATGATGGATCACAACTATCCTTTTGTTGCTTTAATAGAACAATACTAATCAGATGGCTGATGAGATAAAGCTAAAATTGGGTCCTATTCAGCTGCTCTTGTCCAAATGACTTCCTGACATGATTGATTGTAGGCCAACATAGAGCGAAGACAGCGCCTAAGGCGCAAATACAACCTTTAGGCAATCAGGCTCAAAGGACTTTTTCATCGCAGCATCTGCTTCCTCCAACCTGTAAACGTGAGTTATCAATTTCTCAAAAGGAAACGCATTCGAATATTTCTCCATCATCTTCATCGCTTGATAGTAGCCCGTGTGAGGATGATTGCTATTTCCAACAATAAGTACATTCTTAGCCGCTATATGTCTGTGGACATCGATGGGCACACTTCCTGTCTCAACGAAATTGCCCGTCTCTATGTAAGTGCCGCCTCGTCTCAGCATCTCAAGCCCCTCAGGTAATACGTTCGGCGATCCGACGCATTCAACCACTACGTCTGCGCCTCGTCCATCCGTAACGTCTTTCACTTTTTTCACTCTTTCGTTAGCAGTAGTCTCGCTTACATTAATCGCGTAATCGGCACCAAATTCTTTGGCTAAGGCCAACTTGTACTTCGATTCATCCACGGCGATTATGGTACCTGCCCCGAGCAGTTTTGCTTTCGCTACGTGCATTATCCCTACTGCTCCTACGCCTTGGATTACTACGGTGTCGGCGAAGCCGAAACCTCTCCCCTCCAATCTGGAAAACTCCTTGGCTCTGTCTAGAGTGGCTGTGACTACGAAAAGTTCCGTAAGGACCGCCAACTTAGTGGTCATTTGTTCGGGAATCTTGTACACCCATGTCCCAGGTGGAACATACATATACTCAGCCCATCCACCTGCCACGTATGGATACTGGTTACTAGGAAACGACAGTCCGATCGTCTTGTTATGTGCACAGAAAGGGTAAGCAAATATATGTCGGCAGTACCAGCATCTTTTGCAGATGATGTTCGGGCACATGGTTACCTGATCACCTGGTTTCAATTCTTGTTGATGATATTCAACACTTCTTGAATCCTCCGGATGAATCTCTACGACGGTTCCAACGTTCTCGTGCCCATGAACAGTAGGAAAAACGATTTGTTGCTCAGCCTCTGTGCCGGCATAAAGTAAAGTTTCACCCTTGAAAGCATGTTTATCTGTGCCGCAAATCCCCGACAAGTCCATCTTGATGATCAGTGCCCCCTTCTCTAAATCCGGATAGGGCAGTTCTTGAACCTCGACATGTCCCGGCGCTGTCATAACGACTGCACGTATTCTTTTCGCCATCAACAAATCCCTGCTTTGTTCGCCAATGTGCATGCAAGAAATTTAAAGGTTTGGATCTTGGTCCAGACCTCGATCAATATAGCTTTACGAGAATCAATCTTGCAGATAGTATTGGCCTGACAATATCTCCAGAATCAGGAGATGAAAAACGAGAGAAGCTCAAGCAGGATGTCGGAGATATTCTCATAAATGCCAGCGCGCTTTGGACCATCACAATAGAGTTTCTTCGGCATGCATTCGGTTTGACTGGAAAGCCTTGAGATGTGCTGCAAAAAACAATCTCAACTTGACAGAGCTCATTTCAAAGTTTTTTAACGAGAAAGCATGTCATTGTTAGGTCGGGCAGTGTTACGTTTGACCGATTGTTCTAGAAGAAGGTTGGAGTGTAGGGTTCGCTACCCTTCGAGGAACATTTGCGTAGGAATGAAGCACTGCGAATGCTGGGATGACGTCAAAGGCTGCATAGGAATAATTCGGATTAGGGAAAGCTTCAACTTAACTAATCACTTAGTGTTTCTTTTAAGCCCTAGGCTGGCTTGCCGCTCTTTTAAGGCTACGAAAGTGTCTGCAAGTCCCATAAATCCATGACCTCACCGAGGTCGCACTAGACCTGACTGCCTACGCCATATGGCAGTGAGTTCAATTCTAACCTTCTCTTACTTATTCACCAAACCTTGTAGAGCGGGTGATTTTTCACCTTTGGGCTGACGCCATATCTATTGTTCGTACAGGCAATCAACGCGTCAGTCATGGCAATCAATCCCCTTCTGTATATACCTTCCAAAGGTCTATTCCGCCTTCGGGCCAGATTTTCTTCATGGAAAAAGCCAGTAGCATGGAGGATCTCACTGGCAGTCTAACCAAGGGAGACCGTTGGGAACTCGGACCCTATCCCAAGCGTTTGCTGTTTTCTTTCGAATACTAACAATGGTGCCACTCAAGACCAAACCTAGAATAGCCTGTTCGACGCCGTGGTTCTCAGGAAGAAAGGACGCCCATGAGGAACGCTAGGAGAAAGAAAGGAACCATCGTAGCCCACAAATGAAATAGGAACATTATGATGTTATTGTCAGTCAAAAGAACGCCAGACCCTACGACTACGCCAGCAACGATGTAGAAAGTTGCAAGCGACTTGAAAATCACGTTCGAGAGCGTTCTCATTACAAGAGTTGCCATGGTTATTCCGCAAACAATTAGAGCAATGTATTCTATTATCAATCTTCTTCCCTTTCGCTAGATTCTTGCAACAAATTGTCGTCATCAGCTTAAAATCTTTGCGTATGGGTTGTCTACTCTGCGATGAAGCGTTGAGGTAAATTATGAATGATTCAAGCTCTAGAGAAGAATAGCCGATAATCAAGTTGGACAGACAGCCTTTTCGAAAACTCTTGCATTCAAAACACATCTAATGCTTCAATTGGTTCACCGTAAGTAACGTCCTGTCTTCGATCGTGTCTCTCAAATCTTCAGAATATACGGAGCCAACCATAGATCTATCGATAGGCGTCGACAAATGAAACAACTATTTTGTATCCTTAAGATTATGCCAGCCAGGTCAAACTTATATTCTGTTTACAGTTATAGTTTTACGAATCCTTGAACCTGAGACGCTGGAAATATATTGATGCGGCACTACGATTTAGTGTTTTTTCACCCTCCTAGCTTGTTTGATTTTAGGAAAAGGCCCTGGTTCCCAGGGCCAATTGCAAGAACCGTGCAACAATTTACTCCGGTATTCATCATGTTTCCTATCGGGCTAATCAGTATGGCAGATCTTCTAGACAAGCGTGGTTACCATGTTAAAATAGTAAATATTGGGGAGAAGATGCTAGACGATAGTAGCTTTTCAGTCGAAGACTATGTTAAAGGTGTCGATTCTGATGTCTTCTGTATAGACCTGCATTGGGCGGTCCATTCTCAGGGTGCTATCGAAATAGCTAGGTTATGTAAGTATTTTCACCCTAACTCGGAAATACTGCTTGGCGGTCTAACAGCTACGAGATTTGATAAAGAAATTCTTTCAAAATATCCCTTTGTAGACGCGATCGTAAAGGGTGAAGGCGAAGATTCACTGGCTGAATTAATGGATTCTAAAGATTTTTCCAAGGTTCCAAATTTAACTTACAGAAAGAAGGACGGGATAGTTCGAAGTAATAACTATGATAAGCCAGTGGAAAACCTCGATCAATATAGCTTTGCGAGAATAGATCTCGTCGAGCCAACCACAAGAGTTCTTACAATCGATGCCGGCTTCGAAAAACTGAAAGCGTGGGCTCTTCCCATTTGTAGAGGTTGTACGTTAAACTGTGCTACATGTGGAGGTTCGGCCTATAGTTATGAAAACTTGATGAAAAGGGAGAAACCGGCTTTTAGAAATCCCAAGAAAATTGTTGAAGATTTTCAACTTCTTGATGAGCAGGGGATAAATTCCATATTTCTATTTCAAGATGCAAGAATAGGAGGAGAAGAATACTGTTTGAACATAATCAAAGAACTGCACAAAGAAAAATGGTCGAAAATAGAGCATGTTACAATGGAGCTTTTTTATCCTGTAAGTAACTCTTTTTTGAAGCAACTACGTCGATTTAGGCCCGCAGATGATATTGGGTTGACGATATCTCCGGAATCGGGAGATGAAAAAGTGAGAGAAGCTCAAGGACGGAGATATTCTCATGAATCGCTTGTAAAAACGGCCGCATCCTCATTAAATCAAAACATTTCTATTGCAATATTCTTTATGCTGGGGTTGGGAAGTGAAACTCATCAGACATTAGAGCAAACTTGGCGGGTGTGGGAAGAGCTTATCGGACTGAACAGGTGCAACAAAGAATCTCTTGTAGCTGTAGATTTTGGTCCTATGTTGATATTGGACCCAGGTTCACTTGCTTTCGATTCTCCTTGGAAACACGGCTACAATTTGTTATTCAAGAATTTTGAAGACCATTATAATGGAATGTCTCTTCCAAGTTGGAAACAATGGATTAACTATGAAACCGTCAATTTAACCAAATTGGATTTAATTGAATTAACGTTCAAATCGTCAGAAAAAATCATACAACTTAAGCAAAAATACGGATATTCCTCTAGCTCCGATGCTAGCTCCGAAATGTTCAAAATCAGTTTGGATAGGATCATTCTTAAGGACATTGATCAGATATTCGTCTTGGAAGATCAAGAGCAGAGAGAAAGAAGACTGAAAGAGCTAAGTGTGATTACTAGAGATCCACTTTTATCGTACAGTTATGTTTTGACGCATGAATAGAGCTGCATCTCAGCCAAATGTGGTTCCAGTTATGTTGTCTAAGGGACAGGTGGAATCCAGATATGAAGATTATGAAGCCGTGATCCTTCACTAATGTTTAGTCGTGAGCTAAACTAGCACTTTTTCAGTTTTCTTGTCAATTACGTGGATTTTGTCCGTCGGAAAAATTATCCATTTGACATCCCCCAACTTGCAGGAAACCCCGGCTTCCCCTATCACTTTGACTATTGTATCCTTCCCAACCTTGAAGTCGATCACGGTTCTAAACCCTAAGGGCTCCGTTACATATACCTGGGATTTCGCTGAATTTGTCAAAGGCTTGTCGGATATGATGATGTACTCAGGTCTTATTCCTAGGGTGAGCTCGGAGCTGCTGGCTCCCTCCTTTATGGTTTTGCCATATTTCGTGACGTCCATCCTGAAGGTCCCCTGGTCAAGGTACAATCTATCACCCTCCTCCTCCAAGGAGACATCGATAAAGTTCATGGGCGGACTGCCGA
>Ga0129298_10001245_pt1 | contig 10652 bp, 7 predicted proteins | sample I19B2metaG_FD_94707 | JGI IMG/M metagenome (GOLD analysis project Ga0129298, IMG submission 94707) | Lake sediment bacterial and archeal communities from Gulf of Boni, Indonesia to study Microbial Dark Matter (Phase II) - ​I19B2 metaG | ecosystem: Environmental > Aquatic > Freshwater > Lake >...
CTTTTTAGGGGCGGGCAGTAAAACAGTAAACGTTGTACCCTTGCCCACTTCGCTTTCCACATTTATTTCTCCATTGTGGAGAGCGACTATCTCTCTGACGATTGTCAATCCCAGGCCAGAACCTTCCACTATCTGGTTCCTGCCCTTCGTCTTGAAGAAAGGATTGAATATTCTGGGCAGATCTTTTCTTGGTATTCCTGGCCCGGTATCGCTCACCTTTATTCTGATGTCTTCCTTTTCGGAAGATACATTGACTTCAACACCTCCTTTATCAGTAAATTTTATCCCGTTCTGTATCAGGTTTCTAATCAGGCGCTCTATGCTCTGCTCATGTCCATAGGCTAATGGCATTTGCTTTTTCCAGGTAAGCCTGAGATATATATCTTTCTTTTTTGCCTCCGAAGTGAAATCTTCCACTATTCGCTTTGTCATTTCGATTATGTTAAAATGGCTAAAGACGAATTTCTTCCTTATATGGTCGTATGCCATCTGGCTCAATTGATACATATCACTTAATCCTTGAGCAACGAAGTCAATGTTCTTCCTGACAATCCCGAGGTATTTCTGTCTTTCCTGTTCGTTCAATTTCCCCTGCTGCATCAAATACAGATAAGTCTGGACAGGGTCGAGAGGAGTGCGCAGGTCATGGCTGTATCTATAAACCAGAAGCGACTGCTCGTAATTGAAGAAAGAGTAGCGAAAAATCACTTCCGCATCTTTAGCTATCTGCGAGAGTATCTCAAGGTCCTGCCTGTTGTACATTTCTCCGGAAACTTTGTCCCCGAGGTTCAATATTCCCTTTAGCTCGTCGTCTATGTAAAGGGGAACGCTGATAGCTGCTTTTACCCTATCCATCTCTTTAACTATGGGCTCATATTTGGAAAAAGATCGCTGTATCTTCAAGACTTCTTTAACCACAATGTCCTTCTCCTTCTTAAGGCGTGAAACTAAAGGGCCTTCTTCTGTAAAGAGAATCTCTTCTACTTCCTGTCCTTCTTCAAAACCTATAGATGTTTTAACAAAATAAGATTTATTATCTTGATCATAAATCATAAAATTACAATACTTCGTGCCTATAGTATTGGCAATATCTTTCACCAGACTCTCTGACAGTCTATCCAGACTGAAAATGGAAAACCATTTGTCACTAATCCGGCGAAGCTTCTGCTGATATTCATACTTGCTTCCCAGGATAACAGGCCGAAGCAGCCTTCTCAAAGGTCCGTAAAGAAGAGGAGAAGTAATTGCAGTGAGGATAACAACGACGACCATAATCGCAAGCGAGAAGAAGACTATTCCTATGGTCAGAAAGACAACAGCAGGAATCAAAGAAGATAGTAGTCTAAGTGTAGTTTCCCTTATCGTAAAAGTAATGTCCATCAGGTGCAGGGTAATAATACCATAAGTGATTAACAGGAATGAGCCTAGGAAGAGGAACGCACCGACCGGATAAAATTTAACTCCATAATTAATAACATATTCAACTGCCGCAAAGCAATAAAGGCAAGTAGACAAAACGACTACTTTGCTTTGACTTCGGGCAAGGGGCGAACGCTCAGGGTCAACCATCGAGGCTTTAAGGAAAGTTAAACCTCGCCAAGCCACTAAAGGCACGAAGATTAGATAAATGGGATGGAGAGGACCAGCTCTACCATAACTTCCCCAAGTAAACTCATTATGTCCAGCAATGAATTTATTAGTTGTCCAAAGAAGAAAAAGCCAGAAAACACCAATAAAATAAAAACGTCTAACCCATACCATCTCTTTCTCAAGATTGAGAAAGCGAACTACAAAGTGATAATATGTAAACGGGATAAAGAGAATCAACGAATAACTTACCCTTACGATTAAATCTTTTTGCGCATCTGTCCCGGCATAATATATGGTAAACCAGAAGGCCTGCCACCAAAAGGTCTCAAAGCAAAGTAGAGCAAAAGACCGATTCACAGATGACCTGGGATTTTTCGAAAGAACGAAACTACCGAGTAACAAAGCGAAAACTGCACAAACAAGCGGCGAGATGGCGTAAGGATTCATAAGCTCTCCCTGCCTAATATCTGAACACCAACCCTCCTCCAGTAAAGCCTGCCCCATAAGTCACGATAAGAAGAAGATTGCCCCTTTTTAGCCGACCAGTATTGATGGCTTCATCAAGAAAGACAGGTACTTCGGCGGCAGCAAGATTGCCATACCATTCAAACCGGCTAAATGTTTTCTCACGAGGAACCTTCAAGAGCTTCAGAGAATGCTCAAACAGAGGTTTGCTGGGATAATGAAGGAAAAATAGGTCAATGTCTTCCAATTTGACTCCAGCCTCGTTTAAAAGATGCCGGGTATTAGGAACAAGGTAAGAATCCATTATGGAGAAGAATTTCTTCTGGTCGGGCGACATATAGAACGAACCCTTATATTCTTCAGGAATATCTTCCGGAATTATGGACCAGGGATGAGGGATATAGATTTTTGAATAGTGACGGCCGTCAGTCCAGAGCTTTGTTGCTAAAAAGCGACTGCGATGATGGGAATGATGGGATTCGAGGAGAATTCCGCCTGCCCCATCACCGAAAATTGCTCGGTGCATAAGATTATGATAGAAGACTCGTGAACCCACCAAGGAGCTTGCCAGAACCAAAATCCTTTTCTTGCCAGCATCGAGATAACGTAGCGCTATATCAACCGCAGCAAGCCAACCTGTGCAAGACATTGCCACTCCAAAAGCAGGGCAAGAAGCGCCAATCTTAGCCTGAACTGCAGTTGCAGTATCAGGCTCAACTGAATCTCCCACATCTACGCTACAAATAATACAATCAAGTTCCTGAGGCAGACACTCAGCTTTCTCTAAAATTTTCCTGGCCACTTTCACCATCATATCTGCTGCAGTTTCATCCGGAGCTGCAGCTCGCCGTTCCTTAACCCCGAGACCACGCTCTATAGCTATCGGTGTTGTCTTGAGGCCAGCATCAACAATATCCTGATTTGTTATCACCCTTTCTGGAAGATAACTTGCCGTGATAATGCTCGTAGCCTTAACTCTAGGATATGCTTTTTTATGTAAACTTTCTCTTTTCATAAAAACCTCCTTTCCGATACTGAAGTATTGTCAAAAATATTCCGACCTTCCTAGAATAGCAGACTTTAGTCTCCGTATGGAATAGCAGACTTTAGTCTGCGTCTTAAAACGCAGGTTAAAACCTGCTACTCCCATAACGCCCCGATAAATCGGGTCTACTCCAATAACAAAGAAAAAGCCTAATGAAACATGCCCCCTTCTTATAAAAGATTTTCCCTATATTTTTGAGAACTTTCGAGAAATTCTTCCATTTTATTCTTCATACTACTGAAGTCAACACTTCAAATTGCCAGCCTTTTCCGGAAATAAAAAAGGGGCGCACATCAACCGCCGGTAACCTGTTACGAAACCCGGAAGTGACTGCCACCCCTCGCCCTTTCGGGCAGAGTGACAGCCTTCTCCGCAGTAACAGGTTAGAGGCCAAGCCTCTTTGCGGAAAGGCCTTATTCAGTTGTCAATTAACTTCTACGCTTCTCGACCAATCGCCAAACTTTCCAACCACTCAATTCCTTTCTAATACTGTCACAAAAACCCAACTTTGTCAAGAGAGTTTTTTTTGTCTCTGAGAAAGTATCAGTTCTTTCGTACGGGTTTGATTTATCAAACCCGCATTATCGGGCGTCATAAATGCCGCCCCTACAATTGAGACATAGCCTCGAAAGCTTTACCAGTCAAACTGTATCGGTGTATCCGAAGTGCAATGGGAGGCCGAGCGTTTGGATGAGCCCAAAGGGCGAACCCCATAAAACCTGTTGGGCGGACGATTTGCCTGGCAATAAAATTTTCCCTTCAGTCAGCTAATTATTCCATTGCCATAAAGCCCAACTGATTTGATGTGTATTCGCTCTCGTGCTCTACGATGTATTGGGCGAGCATATCTTCATATTCCGATTTCTGTTGTTTAAGCCTTCCCACCGAAACCTTAAAAGTTTTGAGGACATTCTTGATTGTTTTCCTAACATCACTTTTGAGCCTATTCTCAAAACTCTCATACTCTTCCGGGCTTTTGCTACTCATCTCAAAAACTTTGTTAGCATAATCATCCCCGGTTTTCATCCCGTATTTTTCGTATACTTTTTGTGCAGCCTTTGCGCAATCTACGAAGGCCTTAATAAACTCTTTATCGCTTAGTTTAGTAATATTAGCTTGCGCATCTTCACTACTCATCCGGATATACGCTATAATATAGTCAGCAACAGAACCAATAGCGAGAGCCTCTTTGCCTTTGGTCCAGTGATGGTCACCAATGCCTTCTCCGATATATTGCCATCCGCGTTTCTTAAGTTCTACTTTGTAGAAATTTATAATCTTCCCCATTAAATCAATAGCACCTTCATCCCATTCATCTTTGAGCTTCTTACTTGTAAACTCATACCATACCCAGGGGTGTCCATCCTCATCAGTAGCTCCAGAATAGTCTTCACCCAAGAAGGTCTCAACACCTGGATATAGAGGTATCCCAGGGAAGCCCTTAACATCCTTTTCTCCACGAGACAAAGAAGGGATGCTCACTAATAACGTAGCGGCAAGTACGATTGCCAAATTCTGGACCTTCCGGTCTCTCATCTTTGTACCTCCTTTCTGTTTTTCAGATCGCCAAGCTTTTTGTGGCTCTATACTTCCAACGGGTTCCTACAGGAGTGTCTTCCAAAATGACCCCTATCTTTTGCAGGTCACTACGAATCTTATCCGCCCTCGCCCAATCCTTTCTTTCCCGGGCGGCATTCCTGTCATCAATAAGCTTTTCGATTTGGAACTCATCTATCCCAGCCTTTTCTAAACCCTTCTCTTTCACAAACCCGAGGAGAGAACCCATACCCGTTAATGCTCTCTCCGCCCCGAGAAGAAAGGATAGTTCGGGGCTCCTTTCAGAAACCATTTTGTTTGCTTCACCTACCAACTCGAACATATGACCCAGGGCACGAGCTGTGTTAAAATCATCATCCATGACCGCAATGAACTTCTCTTTTGCCTCCAGAAGCCTCCTATCCTCTCCTTTAGGAATACTCGATTTCTTTCCAGCTTTCAACCCCTTTAGTAGAAATTTAATGTTTTCTAAAATATTGTGAAACCTTTCCAAACTTTTCCGGGCTTCTTCCAGTTTATCGTCAGAGAAATCTATGTGGCTTCGATAGTATTGGGAAATAAGAAAGAACCTGACCACATCCGGAGAATATTTATCGTAAATCTCCTTCAAGGTAAAAAAGTTGCCCAGAGACTTGGACATCTTTTCCCGATTAACTGTAACAAATCCGTTATGCAGCCAATAATTCACAAATGGTTTCCCTGTGGCTGCCTCGGATTGGGCGATTTCATTTTCATGATGAGGGAAAATCAGGTCCTGACCGCCGCCATGAATGTCGAAAGAGGCCCCGAGACGCTCCATACTCATGGCACTACATTCAATATGCCATCCAGGTCTGCCTTTCCCCCAGGGACTTTCCCAGTAGGGCTCGCCAGGCTTGGCTCTTTTCCATAGAGCAAAGTCGAGAGGATTCTTCTTCCTCTTATCGACTTCTATCCTGGCTCCCGCCTGCATCTCTTCAAGGGAGCGATGGGAAAGTTTGCCATAGCCATCAAACTTCTCTATCTCGAAGTAGACATCTCCATCAATGACATAAGCATAGCCGCCCTCGATTAGCTTCTGGACAAGTTTAATCATCCCTTCTATATGCTCTGTCGTTTTAGGATAAGAATTGGCGTCCTTTATGTTTAATTTCTTCATTACGTCAAAATATTCGCTTATATACTTCTCTGCTACCTCCTCAACCGTACTCCCTAACTCTTGAGCTCTCTTGATGATTTTATCATCAACATCCGTGAAATTTTGGATATATGTCACCTCGTAGCCCTTATATTCTAAATATTTTCTTATAACATCAAAAACTACGTAACAGCGGGCATGCCCGAGGTGGCAATGGTCATACGGCGTGGTTCCGCAGACATACATCTTCACCTTTTTAGCCGAATTGGATCTAAATTCTTCTTTCTTCCGGGTCAAAGTATTGTAGACAAATAGAGACATAATCTACCTTCACAGCTCCCTGAGGGAAACTATGGTATAAGCAGCCATACCTTTGCCCTGACCAATCCATCCCAATCCCTCATTGGTTGTGGCCTTAATGTTTAGTAGCTCTCGGCCAATCTTTAGCACCTTGCTAAGATTCTTTGCCATATCTTCGATATAAGGCGAAAGGTGAGGGTTCTCGGCTATAATTACCGAATCGAGATTGTTTACCGTAAAATTTGCTTTAGTCATAATTTCGCAAACTTTTTCCAAAAGAATGAGGGAGGAGATATCCTTATACTTTGGATCACTGTTCGGAAAATGGCGGCCTATATCGCCTTTTCCTAACGCGCCAAGTATCGCATCACAGGTCGAATGGACCAGAACATCCGCATCAGAGTGGCCAGAAAGTCCTTTCTCAAAAGGTATTTCCACACCTCCCAACACCAATCTTCTGCCCTTAACCAGGCGATGGACGTCATAGCCAATACCCACTTTCATAATAATTCCCTTCCAAAAAATTTATGGGTAGTGTAGCCCTTTATGGGCGTAATTTTACGGGGACGAGCCCCTACACTACCAAAATTATTACGGGGACAAGCCCCTACACTACCAAAATTATTACGGGGACAAGCCCCTACACTACCTATATTTGTACTTTCGAGGCCCCAAGAATAATAATCTTTTGGCGAGGATTAGGTCTTCTTTGGTGGTGATTTTTATGTTGCGATAGTCGCCGGAAATAATTCTCACCAGTCTATTTATCCTTTCTACTAACTGAGCGTCGTCAGTACCGTAAAATCTGTCTTGCAAAGCCTTAGCGTAAGCTTCCTTAATCAGACTGAGCCGGAATGCTTGCGGGGTCTGAACTCTCCAGAGATACTTACGAGGAAGGGTTGTATCAATAACACCTTTTCTCTTTACCATTTTGATAGTCTCAGTCACAGGGACGGCCACAACGCAAGCTCCAAATTTTCTTGCTTTAGCAATGGATTCTACTATCATCCTTCTGGTAACGAATGGCCTCACTCCATCGTGAATAATTACTATCTCACAATCCGAAGACACAAGGGCGAGCCCGCAAGCCACCGAGTCCTGCCGCCGTGCTCCTCCGCCAATTACTTCTATCCTTTTTCTATATCCATACTTTTCAATAATTTCCTTCTGACAATACGACTTCCAACCTCGAGGGATAACCAGAATTATCCTGTCAACTTTATCTATTGAGTCAAATACGTCGAGGGTATATGCCAGAATTGGTTTTGAGCCGATAGAGAGGAATTGCTTTTTTGTTGGCTGCCCCATCCTTTTTCCACTGCCCGCAGCGACGATAATTGCTGCTACTTTCAAAGGTTACCTCTTTTATGAATCAGCCTGTGCTCAATGGGGGAAACCTCGCTCCTCCAGCGTTAAAAAATAGTTTGTGAAAAGCCATTGGAATTTCAGCCAAAAAACGAGGACGACTAGTTCTCTTCAAAGCAAATCGCTGTCTGACGAGCGAAGCGAGGAGTTTTGATTTGCGCCTTGCAGAGTCCGAAGTTTTTTGGCGCTAAGAAATTCCCAGGCGATGAACAAACTATTTTTGAACTCTTTCACCCCTTCCACAACGGTTATCCTATCTCATAAATCGTCTGTTCATTCTTCTACAAGGCGGGCGAATATCATCCGACCGGCGGCGGTTTGCAAAATGCTATTTACCATTACGTCAACTTTTCTACCAATATGTCTCCTTCCATCTTCAATTACTATCATCGTTCCATCGTCAAGGTAAGCGACTCCCTGTTTTGGCTCCTTTCCCTCTTTTAAAACGAAGACTTTCATCGCCTCACCGGGGAGAACCGGGGGCTTGATTGCATTGGATAGTTCATTGACATTTAAAACAGGAATTCCCTGCACCGCTGCAACTTTGTTTAAGTTGAAATCGGCAGTTAAAATCCTGGCATCCAGTTCCTCAGCCAATTTTACTATCTTCGCATCCACCTCTTCAATTTTTGGATAATCCTTCTCAAAAATCTTTACCGAGGCCTGTTTAGTTTCCTGGAGTCTCTTCAAAATGTCCAGTCCCCTCCTGCCTCGATTCCTTTTTGCCGAGTCAGGCGAATCGGAAATTTCCTGCAGTTCTTTCAGAATGAAACTGGGAATTACCAAAATCCCTTCCAAAAATTTGGTCTCGCAGATATCGGCAATCCTGCCGTCAATAAGGGCGCTGGTGTCTATAACCTTCATTGTTGCGCCACCTCTTCGCTTACTGGAAAGAGCGATGTTTCTGTCCAGCAATTCTAATTCCTCTTTCTTCCTGATAGCCAGGACCATCCCGATATAAGCGAGGATAATCTTTATTAACAAGGAATAAGACCTGAAGAATGTATCCACGGCTGGGTTCTCCATCAATGATACCGAATAATCAATAAGTTTGGCGGCAATTAATCCAAGAATTATTCCAATACCACCAGCTATCATTGTATCTAGTGCAACTTTTTCAATAAGTATTTCTACAAAGATAACCAAAATTGCAGCACCCGTTCCGATTAGAATACCCTTAGGCCCTGGAGAAATCTGAAAATACCCAATAATTGGCCCGGCAATAACAACTAATAAGCGAATAATCCAGATAAACAATAATTTTCACCTCCTTCGTCTTCTGTTTCACCACCCTAAATATTTTACTCTCCATACGCCGGATAAAGCCATCGGCTACCTTACATACGCCGGCTAAAGCCGTCAGCTACCCAAAAGCGTGGGTACAAAGATCATTAGGCCCGGCCTATGCGCAGTTTTTCAATAGCTTCGTTAACTGTAGAGACACCAATCAAATCTATTTTTCTTTTCTGGTGAAATTCCCTCAGGTTATGGCTGGGTAATATGCAGGTTTTGAAGCCCAACTTTTCTGCTTCGCTTACTCTTTTTTCAACAAAAGTCACTCCCCGCACTTCACCTGCTAAACCCACTTCACCAATAACCACTACCTTTTCATCAATAGGTATATTCTTCACTCCCGAATAGATAGCTGCTATAACACCCAAGTCACAGGCGGGTTCATAAACTTTCACTCCTCCTGCTATATTCAAGAAGATATCACATTTTTCCAAATGGAGATTGAAATTTTTCTCCACTACCGCTACCAGCAAAAGTATCCTATTATAATCCAAACCACTGGCCTGTCGCCTTGGCAGGTTAAAATTTGCTCTTGTGACCAGAGCCTGGAGTTCTACCAAAAGGGGTCTGGTTCCCTCCAAAGGTGCCACAACAACTGCCCCGGCTGCGGGAACGCGGCCTTCCAGAAAAATCTGCGAGGGATTCAACACCTGTTGTAATCCATCGCTCTTCATCTCAAAGATGCTAATTTCCGAGGTGGTGCCATACCGATTTTTCTCCACCCGCAAAATCCTGTATAAGTAATCCCTCGACCCTTCAAAATAGAGAACTGTATCTACTACATGTTCTAATACTTTTGGGCCTGCAATTGCTCCCTCTTTAGTAATCTGCCCTGAAATGAACACTGGAATTCTTTTGGATTTAGCTAAGTAGAGGAGTTCCTCGGTGCACTCTTTAACCTGACCCACGCTTCCTGGCGAGCCACTAAAATCTTCATGGTAAACGGTCTGAATTGAATCAATGATTACAAATTTCGGTTCGACCTCTTTAATCTGATTAATTATCTCTTTAAGATTTGTTTCAGAGAATATTATCAATTCAGGAGAATCTATCCTCAACCTATCAGCTCGCAACTTTACCTGTTCCAGAGATTCTTCTCCAGAAATGTATAAGCATCTTCTGCCCGAAGCTGCCAGACTTCCCGCCACCTGCAAAAGCAGGGTCGATTTGCCGATACCAGGGGAACCAGCTAAGAGGACAAGTGAGCCGGCTGTAACTCCTCCGCCCAAGACATGGTCGAACTCCGAAATTCCCGTGAGAAATCTCTCCTCAGGCTGAAGTTTAATGGAACTGATTGGACTTGGCTTTGCCGTGGAAAGCCTGCGTTCTTCCCTCGAGGTAATATCTATGTCCAATCTCTCCTCAACTAAACTGTTCCACTTGCCGCAGGTAGGACACTTACCCAGCCAACGGGCAGACTGATACCCGCATTCCTGACAAATAAAGGCGGTCTTTGCTTTTGCCAATGGCGTATCTCACCTCGCGAATACAAAAAATGACTCTGACCCCTTTTTAGTTTTTACTTCAAAACAATTCCTATACTGCTATTGACTGTGCCCTGATTTAATATATCCTCACCATTTATTCCAAGATAACACCAGTCATTTATCCTGAATTTTGTTCCGGCATTAAGCCAGGCTCTTTCCTTCGAAAAACGAAAAAGCTCTACACCGATTTCTACTCTGTCTCTAATTGGCCAGAAAGCTCCACCAATACCACCACTGGAGCGAATAACTCCACCATATAAAGAGAATAGTCCCAAATTTTTCCCCACGTTCACGGTTATACTATTTATTTTCTGGTCATCCGAATCGGTGGCACTGCCACCTTCTCCGATATTGTTTACTGAAAAGTAGTAGAACGTCTCCTTCCCGGGAATCAAGTATATACCGAAGTCGCTTCTGAGTTTTTCCTCATTTA
>Ga0129298_10001246_pt1 | contig 10650 bp, 8 predicted proteins | sample I19B2metaG_FD_94707 | JGI IMG/M metagenome (GOLD analysis project Ga0129298, IMG submission 94707) | Lake sediment bacterial and archeal communities from Gulf of Boni, Indonesia to study Microbial Dark Matter (Phase II) - ​I19B2 metaG | ecosystem: Environmental > Aquatic > Freshwater > Lake >...
CCACGGCCCTTCTGGACCGGGTCACTCATCACTGCGAAATCGTCGAAACAGGGAACGAAAGCTGGAGAATCAGAACGAGGATCAACAACTAAAAACTACTGCTGGGGGGTGGGTCAAAAAACATGCCTGTGGTGGGTCAAAATTCAATGCCGACTGACAAGGAAGTCTAGGACTTGCTGCTGTCGTTCGGTGGGCTGAGACATAAAACCCTCATATAGTTATCAAGTGACTACGTAGTATTGCGATAACTATACGAGGGTCTGCTTGGCATGTCAATGTGGGAATGCCTACAGGCCAAAATGCCTACAGAGTACATTCGCCATTGCATTTGTTATGTATTGTATATTGCTTTTCCTGTCGAGTTGGGCGTAAGGCAAGTCTCTCCTAGCGTAATCGGTTCTCCATCCAGCAGAGTGGCCACTTGAGGAGGTGTACATGAAGAGGAAGTCGGCATATTTCAAGTTTTTCTTGTCGTAAGCCCGATCCCCACCATCGATAATCTTCAGGTTGCCGTGCATGCTTGAAAGTATTTGATATTGATCATAGCCTTCTTTCATCCCGAAAAAAACGACCTTATAGTCATTCAGGATTTTCTGTAGGGGGATACGGGGCGTTTTTACATAATCATCGGCATGCACGGTGATTCTGTTAGAGTCGATTCGTTGTTGCCGTTCTTCCTTGCCTTTAGCATCGTTAGCTTTTTGCTTATCTGTCTTAGGACCCGCTGTCCCGGGGCGAGATATTTGATGATTGGTTTGCTCTCGTCCCTCGAAGAACTCTGTAACTATCGGCGCAATTTCAGAAAAGTCATAAACCTGATGATGTACAACATCGGCGAGCGATGGGTGAGGATTGATGCCAATGGACAGCGTTGCCTTTTTCGCAATATGGACATCATTCTTACCGTCTCCGATAAATACCCATTCTGAGATATTATTTTCTCTCAGCAGCATTTTGATGCAGTCGTATTTTCCCTCGAAATCGCATGACTTAAGACTGTGCCATGATAACGTACCATCGCTATCGTCAAAAAAGTACTCACAGGCGCCGTATCCATACTTAATACCCAAATCCTTCTGGGCTCTCCTGATTAGTTCCTGGAATCCCCCAGATATGAGGATGGGCAAAAACTCCGATCTATTCAATTGACCGAAAAATTCATGGACACCATCCATGTATTCAGCACTGTCAATCAACGCATGAAAAGTGTCCCTTTGGAGCCCAAAGTCTTTGTGGATTTTTATAGTATCCTCGACCCACGCGGGATAATGGGGATAATGGCCTTGCTCCCACAGTTGATGAGTCAAACGCTCCCGTTCAACAGCTGCCTCACCAAGGCTCTTTGCAAGGGGCTGCCACATGGTAGATGCGTACTCAGTTCCGTCGATTCGATAGTGAGCCTTGAATATAGTCCCCTCTACATCACACACCAAGAGCTTCATCGCATACCTTCCTTTCCCACTATATCTATGAACCAGCAACGATCACTTCAGCCTTGTATATACCCTTCTCTCGCCAACCTCTCAACCGCCCGGAAAGGAGATTCCCCTTCACACTAGATGATGGGGAGAACTTGTTCAGCTTCCACTCGCTGACGGTGCAACTATTATCTATCTTGTATATTTTAACTGTCGCGACACCGCTGCTAAGAAAAGCTTTTTTGAAGTCTTCCTCGTTCTCGGGCGACAGCACTATTTCCAGGCTAGAACTTTGCCGTGCTGCCGTATGGACGAGGGTAGCAACAACGGGGGCCGCCTCTCCATGCCCACCAACGTAGGAATCGACCAGGCGGGATATTACGTCGGCAGGGGTATCAAATCCATGCGCGAGTGTCGATAACCGATTATACAGCTCGAGTGGAATGGTGATTGTCTTTTCCATGTGGCTCCTCCTTGTGGGCTAATAGCCAAATAATAGCCAATAGCCATTAATTTGTCAAATAAAAGAAGGGTCACAAGAGATTCATGTTTGTTATACATACAGAATCTTCGTTGCGGGGTGAATTGACCAAGGTGGATACAGTCCACTCCTGCATTAGCTCGGAAGGATATGGTTGAAAAAGTCGCTTCAATTCGGTTGGATCGTTGACGGTACGATCAAGCCAAAGGTCGAACTCAGCAGGATGCAGGATCACCGGCATCCGGTCATGGATGGGGGCCATTAGGCTATTGGCCGATGTGGTCAGGATTGCGCAGGTCTCGACGGCTTGGCCATCAAGATCTTTCCAGCTCTTCCAGATCCCGGCGAAGGGGAGCGGTGAATCATCTCGCATGGTAATGTAGTGAGGGATTTTCCCGTGCTCTCCTGTCGACCACTCGTAGAATCCGCTGGCCGGCACGATGCAACGACGAGTTTTAATAGCTTGCCGGAAAGCGGGCTTCTCGTGGACAGTCTCAGACCGAGCGTTGATCATCCGACTACCGATGCTCGCATCCTTCGCCCAGTGCGGAACAAACCCCCATTTCATCAAGGAGGCATAGCGCCCCCCGTCCGATGCCGACCTGACAGTCAGGATCTCCTGGGTGGGAGCGATGTTGTACCGCGGAGCCAACATAGGAGCCGTGATGTAAACCGACCGCACATATCAATCTCGTCGCAGGAGTTCGCCCAAGAACATCAGAGCCTGGTTGTAAATACCGGGGCATTTCGATTCTCGAGGGCCGGCGATATTAAGTGTATGGATATTGGTGTCATCGATCCAGCGGCGAACTGTGTCAGGGTTAACTGTCTCGTCTAACTGTACGACGAGGAAGGGGCGTCCATGCTTGTGGGCGAACTCAACCGTGTGTCTGGTCCCACCCGATAACTTTCCCCTGTTCAGTACAAGGGTTGCGTCCGAATCGATCACGTTCTGTTCGGTGCGTGAGGTATAGCTGGTACTACTCATCTCAACAAGCGGGTATTTGTCGGGTATCATGGTATTGCCGGAAAAAATCGTGGAAATCATCTTCTCAAACATAAACCCGCTCATAATAGAAAACCCCGCTTGAAACAGGCGGGGTTTATCAGCAGTCAGAGGGTAGCAGCTAGTTTGCTGCAACCCTTTTTTTTGGTCTGTTTTGATTGCCGGGCGTGATCCGATTCGTCGGTCAGGGTTGGGAGTTCATTAAAAGGGTGTATTCCCTTGGATGTTTCTGCACTCATGGATTCGTGAAGATGTGGGTTGGATTATGCTGCCATTTGCAGGGAATCCGTAAGGTGTCTGGTTAAATGACGTAGTTTGCTCGCTCCCCCAAAGACGACTTTGTTTGAAGATTATAATTATATAAGAGTTTTTTGTGGGGTGCCTGAACGGGGCTGGTCGTAGAATGCATTTGCATCAGTCGGTACTACCTGACATTTCATGTGGAAATCACGCTTCTGTCGTATGTTTAGCCGATAGTCGCTTCAGGATTACAGGATATGTTTCCGCTGGTCTTTCGATACATCTCTCCCGAAATAAAGCTCCATTTATTCGAATTATTGAGGGAATGAAAATTGCATGAAAAAAATCGGATTATTGCGCCCAATGACAGGCGCTGGCGCAGGGGAGTTTGTTAGACGTGAGTTTTGCTTTGTGGAATGGAATCTTGTTTTTCAAGGAGTCTGTTTTTGATTCATCGATTCTGGTTGAGCGTTTTTTTCTCTCTCGGATTTTATCTGCAGCTCTCTTTAACAGCGGTTGCACCAACTTTTGCGGCGGAAGCGCAGCAGGGGATCGTTCCGGCTGATGCCTCCCCCCCGCACTTCTCATCGGCCTCTGCACAGGCGCCTCCTGTGGCGGATGAGCCAGCGCAAGTGGAGAAGATCGATGCTTCCCGCCTTTCAGTCGCTGTTTTCTCCGTTCCACAAAAGCTAAATCTAGCCGTACTGGTAGGGAGTCCCGATGTCCAGGTGATGGCGGATGCTGACGGTCGGTTTGCCAAGAGTCTTGCGGCAGGCAGGCTGTTCGATGGCGAAGTTGTCACTCTGACAGAGGGGGCAAACCTTCGTGAGTCGATCGGCGTCGGTCGAGGCTTCAGCCGCGAGAGCGTTGCGGCCCTTGCCCGCACCGAGCAGGCAAGGGCGCAGACCGGACAGGCGCTGGCCTCGCTGTTCCCCTCTGTTTCGCTGCGCGGCAGTTACGGCTTGGAAACATCCGAACCCTCCGTAATTATCGACAAGACAACCGGCAAGTTCATCTCTTCCGATGAACATGATCGTACCGATTTTTCCCTAATTGCCCGTCAGCCCCTCTTCGATCTTCCTAACTACCTTGAGTGGCGTCGCCGCGAGGCGATGGAAAAGGCTCGCGGCGAAAACTACCGTTTGGCCGACAGCGATACATACCTGTCCGTTGTCAATGCCTATCTGTCGCTGGTCTCCAGCCGTCTGCAGGCTGACATGACGCGCGATTTCGAGGCCCAGCTCAAGGAGCTGTTCAACTACGTGGAAAAGAGGGCCAGCGCAGGGGCGGCAAGCGTCTCGGACATGGCCCGTGTACGGGCGCGCATGCAGGCCACCCTTTCATCCCGCCTGGAGCAGGAGGCTGCCCATGCCGCAGCCGGGATCGACTTTGTCCGTCTGACTAATCTGGTGCCGCGCAAGGTACGCCTGCCGATTGCCGAGGACGTTGGAGGCTCTCTGCTTCCCGAGTCGTTCGAAATGGCCGTGGATGCTGCCATCAAGTCCAACCCCGAGATTGCCGCCCTTAGGGCGGAGATTAAGGCTGCCAAGATTGACGAGTCGGTGTCATTGGGACGTTACCTCCCCCGTTTGGACGCGGAGTACACCGACACATACTCGCTGCATGCCGGGGGGGATACCAGTGCGACCGGCCAGAGGGACAAGCGCATCATGCTGGTGCTAAACTGGAACCTGGTCAATGGCGGCAGCGATTACCACTCCCGCGTGGAACGGATGGCGAGGCATAAGGAGCTTCTCTACCGTCTGGATGACCAGCGCCGCCGCCTTCTCCAGGCGTTGTCGGCAAATTACGCCACCCTGGAGACAACCAGGGAACGGATAACAACCGGCTACCAGGAGCTAAACTCCATCTCCACGGCAGCCGAGGCGATGTCGAAGAGGATGCTTTCCGGAAACCAGTCCCTGCTGGACCTGCTGGATGTCTATGACCGTCTGTACCAGGTTCGCACCAGACTGGTCACTCTGCATATACTCGAATTGAGCACAGTGTCCCAGTTGATTCGCCTGACGCTGGGAGCTCCGGAGAATCTGGCGGAGAGCCAGGGAGCGACAGCACCAGCGGCACTGTCGCAAAATGAACGGCGTAGCTGACCGGGAAATGAATCCAATAATGCTTCAGGGAGGGTATGAGTATGGCCTCTGAGCGCCATAGTGACAGCGACGGCTCGGATGTTTTCTGGCCCGGCTACGTGGATGCCGTTACCAATCTTGTTCTTAACCTGCTATTTCTGTTGACCATCATGACTGTTGCCGTGTTCATGTTTGCCCTCGAATTGGGGCGGGCAAGTCAGGGGGGGTCGGGGAATACGCCGGTTGCAGCCAGGAAAAAAGATGGCGTATCGGCTGATAAGGCAAAGCCTGATCTTGCCAGGGAGAACATGGAGCTGAAGCGTGAGATACAGCGACTTAACCTGGCACTGGCCGAACGGGTTGCGCCCAAGGGGCAACCGAACCAGCCAGGGCTGTCGGCCAGGAGCGTGGATGGGACTTCTCCACTTAAGACGCCTCTTGTAGGACTGGACAAGGCAGTTGCCGGAGACCCGGAGGTGGTCGTGCGGTTCAAGGATGAGGCGGTTGCCCTTGCGCCGGCTGAGACGGACCGTCTGCGCGAATCACTCAAGGGGATTGCTGCAGGTGGGAGGTCAACCATTTCGGTAGACGTCCCCGCAGGTTTTTCCGAATCCAAACGGATGGCATTCTACCGTGCAATGGCCGTGCGTAACCTGCTTATCGAGATGAAGGTGCCAAAGGAGAATATCAGTGTCTCCGTGCGCGAAGTCAAGGCCAATGCCAACGCGTCGCTTGTCAGGGTAAGGCCCCGCTGATGAAGGAGAAGGGCTCAGCAATTCTGGCGAAGGGCGTGGATCTCCTTGCCGCGCTTTCGCCACAGCGCGCATTCGTTATGCTGCTGCTCTGCAGCAGCATAACTATCGTTATCTGGGCCGGGGTTGCCAAGGTGGATGTCATCGTTCGCACCGAGGGGCAGATAATCCCTGCAGGCAAGTCCCAGATAGTGCAGCACCTTGAAGGTGGAATCGTCAGGAAGATCCTTGTTCAGGAGGGGGAGGTCGTTGCCGCCGGACAACCGCTCATGGAGCTCTCCGATGTGCAGGCTCGCTCGAATCTCGGCCAGGACCAGTCGAAGATCGATGCCCTTAAGGGGCGCGAGGCCCGTCTTATTGCCGAACTGAACGGCAATGCCGGCATTGCCTTCCCCAAGTCGATCAGCGATGCCAATGTCATCCGTGTTGAGACGGCAGCATGGCAGGCTCGCCGAGCCCAGTTGGCCGAGGAGGTGCAGATGCTTCAGGCCCAGGGTGTGCAGAAGAAGAACGAGTTGGTGGAGATTAATTCGAAGAGGCAGAATCTTCTTGATGAGCTTGAGTTGGCGAAGAAGCAGCACCAGGTGATCGCCAACCTCAGAAGGAGCAATGCGGCCTCCGAACTGGAGGTGCTTGATGCCCAGACGCGTATCCAGCGGCTCAAGTCGCAGATTGCTGAGGCAGCCAATGCCGCTCCCCGGCTGCAGGCGGCCCAGACCGAATCCGACTCCAGGGTGAAGGAGGCGGTTGCCAGGTTCCGTGCCGAAGCATCTTCCTCATTGACTCAGGTTCGCGAGGAGCTGCAGAGGCTGACACATGAGATCGGCACCAACGTCGACCGCCTGAACAGGAACGTGGTCAGGAGTCCGGTTGCCGGGCTGATCAACAAGCTGAACATCACCACCATCGGCGCCGTGGTCCGTCCCAGCGAGATCCTTCTGGAAATAACCCCCAGCGACCAGCGAATTGTCATCCAGACCCGCTCGAACCCCAATGATCGTGCCAACTTGCGCCGCGGACTGCCAGCGCGGGTACGTATAGGTGCATATGATTATGCGACTTACGGGACACTTTCCGGTAGTGTGACCGAAGTCAGCGCCGACACACTGAGCGATGAGAGGGGCAACCGATATTATCGCGTCAATATAGAGGTTGATATGTCCACCCTGATGTCAAGTTTCAGGAAGCAGGCCGTCCTGGTGCCGGGGATGGCCGCGAGCGCGGACATCGCCGTTGGCAAGCGAACCATTCTTTCATACATTCTCTCCCCGCTGTTGAAATTTCGTGACGGGGCATTCCGAGCGGATGCGACGTCAAAGTCGGGGATTTTTGCCGTATAACCGGTCAGTTAACCATAATAAATATCCAGAGAGAGAAACTTATGTTTAAACAGCTCAAAATCTACTACCTCTTCGTGTCACTCCCATTCGTTTTTCTGCTAACTGGCGCAGCGGTGTTTTTCGAGGCCATCAAGGGGACTATACAGCGCAACCCCCATCCGCAGATCAACTATACGATCTTCGTCATCATCATCTTCGGCGGACTGTTTATCATCCTGAATGCCCACAGGTTGGTGAAGGAGGCCAGGGCGCTGGTGGAGTTCTCCGCGGCCATCCGTGCCAGCCGTGGAGCTGTTGCCCTGCAGGAGATTGCCGGCCGCTTTACCGGTGACATCTCCTACCTGTTGCAGATGGTGGCGGCATCCTCCGGCCGCTCCATTTCACACCAGGAGCAGGTTGCCATAGAACACGAGCTGACCAATGCAAGGGCAAGGCTAAACCGCCGCAATGCCCTCCCCCAGTATCTTTCCGGCCTGCTCGTCGGCATGGGGCTACTCGGAACATTTATCGGCCTTCTTGCCACCCTGAATGACATCTCCACCCTTATCAGCAGCTTTGCCGAACTGGACATGAGCAATGTCAACCCCATTGCCATCTTCCGCATCATGATCGAGCGGATGAGGGCTCCGATGCAGTCCATGGCAATTGCTTTCTCAGCTTCCATGTTCGGTCTGCTGGGCTCCATAATTCTCGGCCTGATGATGGTCGGCATACGCCGGCTGCAGGGTGACATCTCCTCGCTGCTCAGCTCCGAGGTGGCACGACATATCGAGCTTGCCCTCTCCAAAGAGGTTATCCCAGAAAAGCTTGTGGGGGATTCGCTGGGTGACACGGGGGCACTTGCCAAGGTTCTGGTAAGAATCGAGGAGAGGCTGGCCGAGTCGCTGCGCGCTCAACAGAGGGTGCTGGCAGCGGAAATTGATGATTTCCGGAAGCAGCGCGAAGAGGTGCTGCAGGTCCTCTCCGCTCAGCAGGAGGCAAGTAACGGCCTTCGAGGCGAACTGCAGCAGTTAGGCAGGCAGCTGAGTGACATATTTGTCACCCAGGAGAAGTGGAGCGGGGATTTGTCAGCTCAAATTTCCGAACTCACCGTCCAGATGGTTGCCAGCGTTAAGGAGTCGAACAAGCTGCTCGTCATGCAGGTTGAAGAACAGAGACGGTTAAAGGATGCCCTGGATGCCTGCAAGATTGAAGAGCGTTTTGCCGAGTCCATGCGGCTTCAGCAGCGGGCTTTGACGGCTGAGGTGGATGATTTCCGCAAGCAGCGCGGCGACATGCTGCAGGTGCTGACGGATCATACCGAGGCGAGCAACAACTTCCGCGGCGAACTGCAGCAGCTCGGCAGGCAGCTCGGCAGCATCTTCAGCAAAATGGAGAAGGGGAGCGATGCAATTGTCTGTCAGCTGTCGGAGATGATGGTTCACATGTCTGCCGACGCAAAGGAGTCGCACAAGCTGCTTACAATGCAGGTCAACGAGCAGTCGAGGCTGCGGGACTCCCTCGATTTGCGCGTAAAGAGCAAATCTCCGGAGCCTGAATCTTACTTTGCAGCCAAATAGATGATTTGCCATGCCGGACAAGCCTGTTTTCGGCATGGGTGGGCAGGTAATTGAATATAGCTTGAGCGGAGTTTCACCTAAGCTTACATAGTTGCATGCACGTCGTGACCAGGGGTAATTATGGCAAACGAGACAGATGGCCAAAAGGGAAAAACAGCGATCACTGAACCGGGGACGGGGCTGCATGTTGAGAGCGCCTCAGTGGCAGCGGACGGCACGATAACTGTTCCCCAGTGCGAAGCGAAGCTTGCATCTGTAGATGTGGCGGATGTGGATCTGCTCCTTGGTTTCTCCGACGAAACCTACGTAATCATCCCCAACGGCGCGTTGGATGCCATCAGCGCCCCTCCTCAGGCGGTGCTCTTCAGCGATCATTGCGATGGCAAAGAAGACAACAGGAGCACCCTGGGAGATCTCTTCAAGATGGTCGGTATCAGCAGCCATGCCAAGAGCGGCAGCCTGCGGGTAGTTAGCGGCAACATCGATGCCCCGAAAACGGACGATGATGCCGACAAGGGGGAAGATCGGGGGGAAGAGACTGACGCCGGCAGTGATCTTGCTCCAACTGACCAGATAGCCCTGCCTGCACCTATGGTCAAGGTGAGCAGCGGCTCTCCCTTGGTGGGCAAGGGGGCTGGCAGCGGTGCCGGCAGTCAGCTGGTGGACTCCATCGACCCGGTGCAGCCGCTTGAAGCTCCGCGGATGACAATCTACGAATCAGGGCACAAATCATTGTCCATTACCGATGTCCTGACCCGCCTTGGAATCAAGGAGCCCACTTTCACGCAGGCTCTTTATACATCATCCGACTTCAAGGTCACGCCATCAGGGCGTAATGACGCCCCCTTGGGCTCTTATATCGCCGGCGAAACCGAAAGCAATCTGCAGCTCCGTTCCAGTCCGGAACGTCAGGCTACCCGTGAGGTTATCAACGGCACCAGCGGCAGTGACAGCATTGACTTCAACCCTGCCTTTAGCTCCAGCCCGTCCCAGTGGAGCAAGGCACTTCATTTCACCTTCACCGACTTCGCCCAGATCAAATCCATCGACATCGTCGCCAATCCTGCCATCGCCAACATCCCTGGATTCAACTTCCAGGGGGCAGGGGTTACGCGGGATGGAATGACCAATCACTGGACCATCACCCCCACTGCCGACATACTTGTCAACGGAATCGATCTGGAAGTTGTTTACAATGTGGATGACAAGGCCGCGCCGGTGGATTTCAACGTGGAGGTCACGGTTTCGGGGTTTGCCGAAAGCATACCTCTGGACATCACCAACAACCTCTATTTTTCCTGGCGCGAGGCCACCAGCGTCAAGGACTTCTCCATCTTCTCCCCCTCCGGCACCCCAGTGATGATCCTGCCGCGGGATGGCATGGGGGTTGATATCTTTGCCGGTGACGGCGACGACCGCGTCACTGCCGGCGCTGGGCATGACATCATCTTCGGCGGCAGCGGCAACGATACCCTTGATGGCGGCAGCGGCAATGACGTTATCGAAGGGGGGAGCGGAGCCGATGCAATAATCGGCGGATTGGGGATCGATACTTCCTCCTACAGCCAGGCAACAAGCGGGGTCAGCGTGGCGCTCGACAGCGCAAGCGGAGTCGTCAACACAGGGGATGCCTCGGGAGACACCTTCAGCGGCATAGAGAATCTTGGCGGATCCGCATACGACGACATCCTGATCGGCGACGTAGCTGCCAACGTCCTTTCAGGGGGAGACGGCAACGACACCCTTGAAGGGATGGGGGGGGGC
>Ga0129298_10001248_pt1 | contig 10640 bp, 6 predicted proteins | sample I19B2metaG_FD_94707 | JGI IMG/M metagenome (GOLD analysis project Ga0129298, IMG submission 94707) | Lake sediment bacterial and archeal communities from Gulf of Boni, Indonesia to study Microbial Dark Matter (Phase II) - ​I19B2 metaG | ecosystem: Environmental > Aquatic > Freshwater > Lake >...
CACCATGAATCCGGTGTGGCGTGTGTTCAGCACCATCAAGAAGCTCACCCCCAACTTCGTCCAGTTCAACAAGCTGCCGGCCAGCAAGCTGCAGGGGGTGGTGACCCGGGTGGAGATGTAGGGCAATATAAAATCCGGAAAGAAACAGGAGCGGCAGCAATGCCGCTCTTTTTGTTTGTATGGCATTTAACGGGGTGATTTGCTATAACGACCTCACCTTTTGAAGAAATTGTAATCTTTTTAAGTCATGATTTTAAGGAGCGGTAAAGATGGTAGATTTCAAGGCAATGGCCAACAAGATCTGGAGTGTGGCGGATCTGTTGCGTGGTGATTATAAGCAGTCAGACTACGGTAAGGTTATCTTGCCGATGACCGTGCTCCGGCGGCTGGACTGCATCCTGGCCCCGACCAAGCAGTCTGTTTTGGATTATCTGCCAAAGGTAGAAAAGCTCTCCGACAGCGCCAAAGACCTGACCTTGAACAAGGTCGCCAAACTCAATTTTCACAACCGAAGCAAGTTCGATTTCGCCAAGATCAAGGCCGACCCGGCCAATGTGGCCGCCAACCTGCGCAATTTCATCAACGGCTTTTCCGCCGGTGCCCGTGAGATCGTGGAGTATTTCAGCTTCGACGACCACATCTCCCGCATGGATGATCCCCATACCGACCTTTTATTTAAGGTGGTTGAAGAGTTTGAAAAGATCGACCTGACCAACATCACCACCATGGAGATGGGCTATGTGTTCGAGGAGCTGATCCGGAAGTTTGCGGAGATATCCAACGAAACCGCCGGAGAGCACTTCACCCCCCGCGAAGTCATCAAGCTGATGGTGAACCTGCTGTTCAAGAGCGATAACGACATCCTCACCAAGGAAGGGATCGTCAAGACACTGTACGACCCGGCGTGCGGCACCGGCGGCATGCTCTCGGTGGCGGAAGAGTATTTAGCCAGGCTCAACCCCAAGGCCAAGCTGGAGGTGTTCGGCCAGGAGATCAACCCGGAATCATACGCCATCTGCAAGTCGGACATGCTGATCAAGGGGCAGAACCCTGCCAACGTGAAGATCGGCAATACCTTTACCGTCGACGGCCTGGAGGGAGAGCGATTCGACTACATGCTCTCCAATCCCCCCTTTGGCGTGGACTGGAAGAAGGCGGAAAAGATCATCAAGGCCGAGGCGGAGAAGAAGGGCTACGCCGGGCGGTTCGGCGCCGGCCTGCCGCGCATCAACGATGGCTCGCTGCTCTTCCTGCAGCACATGCTTGCCAAGATGAAGCCGGACGGCAGCCGCATCGGCATCGTCTTCAACGGCTCGCCACTCTTCACAGGCCAGGCAGGGGGCGGCGAGAGCGACATCCGCAAATGGATCATCGAAAACGACTGGCTGGAGGCGATCATCGCCCTTCCGGACCAGCTCTTTTACAACACCGGCATCTCCACCTATATCTGGATACTGACCAACCACAAGGAGAAGGAGCGCAAGGGGAAGATTCAGTTGGTTAACGCCAACGGTGCCAAAGATGAGGAAAACCCTGCCATCACCGAGAATCGCTTCTGGCAGAAGATGCCCCGCAGCCTGGGGAACAAGCGGAAGGAGATTCCGGAAAACGGCAACGGCCGGGGGATCGGCTTCATCACCAATATCTACTGCGATTTCCAGGAAAACGAGTTCAGCAAGATCTACCCCAACGACTTCTTCGGCTACTGGCGGGTGACGGTGGAGCGCCCGGAGCGGGACGCAAAGGGAAAGATCGTTAAGGGGCGTAACGGCGAGCCAAAGGCCGATTCCGGCCTGCGGGATTATGAAAACATCCCCTTCCTGCGGAAAGGTGACAATGGCAAGCTGGTGAAGCAGACCATAGCCGAATATTTCGAGCGGGAAGTGAAACCCCATGTCCCCGATGCCTGGATTGACGAGAGCAAGACCAAGGTAGGGTACGAAATCAACTTCACCAAGTATTTCTACGAGTTCAAACCGCTCCGGTCCCTGGATGCTATCAAGACCGATATCCTGAAGCTGGAGGAAGAGACGCTGGAGCTTGAGAAGCAGGTGCTGCTGTGAGGCTGTCGAGATGAAAAAAACCAGCAAAAATACGCCGGCAGAAGCATCTTTCGCCGAGGTCGTGCAGCTCATTGAAACGGCACGGAAACACGCTTTTCATGCGGTCAACACCACCCTGATCGAGCTGTACTGGCAGGTGGGCGCGTATATCAGCCGCAAGATCGAAAGCGCCGAATGGGGGGACGGGGTAGTCGAGCAGCTTGCCGCCTACCTTGCCCATACCCAGCCGGGGTTGCGCGGATTTACCCGGCGCAATCTCTTTCGGATGCGGCAGTTTTACGAGACGTACCGCAACGATGAAAAAGTCTCGCCACTGGTGCGACAATTATCGTGGTCCCATCATCTCATCATCATCAGCCAGAGCAAGCGCGAGGAAGAGCGGGAGTTTTACCTGCGGATGGCCATCAAGGAACAGTGGGGTAAACGTGAACTTGAACACCAGTTCAAAGCCGCGCTTTATGAGCGCACCGTCCTTCACCCGCCAAAAGTGTCACCAGTGGTGACACAAATCCATCCGGATGCCCTGGAGGTCTTCAAGGATGCCTATCTTCTCGAATTCCTCGGTTTGCCGGATGGTCACGACGAAGCGGACCTGCACCGTGGACTGCTCCATAAGCTGAAGGATTTCCTGGTTGAGCTGGGGCGGGATTTCTGTTTTGTCGGCTCGGAGTTCCCGCTTCAGGTCGGCAAGCGGGACTTTGCCCTTGATCTGCTGTTTTTCCATCGCGGGCTCAACTGTCTGGTGGCGATAGAGTTGAAGGTCGGCCGTTTCGAGCCGGAGTATCTGGGCAAGCTGGAATTCTACCTGGAGGCACTTGATCGTGACGTGAAAAAGCCGCACGAAAACCCGGCGATAGGTCTGCTGCTCTGCGCCAGCAAGGATGCCGAGGTGGTTGAGTATGCGCTTCGTCGCTCCCTCTCCCCCGCCCTGATTGCTGAGTATCAGACCCAGTTGCCGGACAAGAAGCTGCTGCAGGCCAAACTGCATGAGTTCTACCTGGAAAACCTGGCTGCGGAGGGTGAGCTATGAGCCTTGCGCGCTATGAGAGATACAGGGATTCCGGGGTGGAGTGGATCGGGGAGATTCCGGAGGGGTGGGAAGTTAAGAAGTTGAAGTATTGTACAAACCTTCTTATTGACGGGTCACACACCACTCCGACATATTTGCCTGACGGAATTCCTTTTCTAAGGGTAACTGATATCCAGTCAAAAGAAATTGATTTGAACAATGTTAAATATATAGCGGTAGAAGAACATGAGCTGTTGTCAAAAAGATGTAATCCTGAAAAGGATGATGTTCTTCTTTCCAAAAATGGCACTATAGGAATTACAAAGGTAGTAGATTGGGACTGGGAATTTAGTGTTTTTGTAAGTCTTTGTCTTATAAAGCTCAAAAAGCAAGTACTTAATCCTAAGTTTTTCAGTGCTCAATTTGGAAGTAATGTTGTTGACCAGCAGATTGTGGAGGGTAGTAAGCAAACATCGGTCATCAATTTACATCTTGATAAAATAAATGAACTGCTAGTCATAATTCCGCCCCTTCCCGAACAAACCGCCATCGCCTCATTCCTCGACCGCAAAACCGTCGAGATTGACCGACTTATCGCCAACAAGGAAAAGCTGATTGCCCTGTATGAAGATGAGAAAACAGCTATCATCAACCGCGCGGTTACCAAGGGGCTTGATCCAAAGGTAACAACCAAACCTTCCGGCGTTGACTGGCTTGGTGATATTCCCGAGCATTGGGAGGTGAAACGGCTGAAGTATTTCATCAGTAAGTTGGAATCTGGTGTAAGTGTAAATGCCACTGATTACCCTGCGACCGGTGCCGAATACGGAATACTCAAGACAAGCTGTGTGTACAATTACAACTTCAATGCAAGTGAAAACAAGGCTATTTGGGAGAACGAACTAGATCGAGCAAAAGTATCCCCTAGAAAAGGCTCAATAATTATAAGCCGGATGAATACTCCTGATCTAGTTGGTGCTAGCGGGTACGTAGATCACGACCTTCCAACATTATTTTTGCCAGACAGATTATGGCAAACGGTTTTTTGGCAGGGTGTTGAAATTGATGCAAAATGGTTAAGTTATGTTCTCAAATGCAGCAGCTTTAGGAAACTTCTTTCAATAACTGCTACTGGCACAAGCCCGAGTATGAAAAACCTCGGCCAAGAGGAATTTTTGAATATTGCTATACCGTTTATGAAGATAGATGAGCAAACTGCCATCGTAACCCACATCGAAACCGAGTGTTCCCGGCTGGATGCCATCATCGAAAAATTCAAGAAGCAGATCGAGCTGTTCAAGGAGTACCGCACTACCCTGATTTCGGAAGTGGTGACGGGGAAAATTGACGTACGTGGCGAGGTGGCAGCATGACGCTTTGTACAGCCTGGGTACGACAAGAAAACGAAAAACAAGAACTAATATTTGCTACTGATAGTTGCTTATCCGGCGGCGAGCGTTGGCATTCGGGTGTGAAGCTTTTTGAATTGCCGAGAAAAGATTGTCTTCTCTGCTTTGCTGGTGATACCGAAAGAACTTATCCTTTAATTTTAAATCTCATCTCATCGATTAAATTTGATGCCCATTTATCCAACTCAAGCACTGACATTAAAGAAGTTCTGGATTATATAACTAATTTATTTACTGATTTGTGCAATTCAATTTCCAGCTACGGCACGCGAGACTTTAAAGATGTGTTGGGCAGTTTCAACTTTTTATTCGGCGGTTGGAGCTGGAAGGATAATAAATTTTATATTTGGAAACTTGATTATTTGCATGACGCCAAGGGTTTTGTATCAACCCAGGACTACGATAATTTGGTCTTCACCTTCATTGGCGACAACGTTTCTGAAGCTCAGGATCTGTTACAAAATGAGTTGATTGACAACAGAAAAGTGCTGGCCGGACGCTTGGATATGGAGCCGCTCAATGTGCTGGTTAGAATGATTCGCAATAGCGATTACGATACTATCGATGGGGCGATTCAAATAGCCAAGATATATCCCCCCGGATCTGTAGAGTTTTTTGGAGTTGTGTGGCCTTCAATAAATGGGAAGAAGACATTTCTGGGAAAGGATGTAACTATTGAGAATAACCCGGACGTCAAATATATCGATCCTGATACTGGCATCGTATTGGGCCAGGATTTGCCTGAAAAGCTTGATTCTATAGAAGATGATGTATTCGGTATTCATGCTCAATTTGTAAAAGAACTCTACCCTGATGGTTCTTTGAAACAGAATGCAACCACCAAAGAAAAAAGAGTCTTAAAACAGATATTATCTGATATTGCATACTCACAGTTTATCAATAATTCAGCGAGATTGGATGAGGAGGGAGAAGCATGAAAGCCCCCGATCTCATCACCAAACTTCACGAACTCAGAAACATGAAATCTGAAAACGAAGTCTTCGAGTTCAAGGAAGCCAAGAACGACTACGCTTTCGAAAAAATCGGCAAATATTTCAGCGCCCTCGCCAACGAAGCCAACCTGAAATCAATCAAGAGCGCTTGGCTTGTTTTTGGTGTTCATGACAAAACCCACCAGATTGTCGGCAGCAATTACCGGGCAGACGCCAGATCCCTCGAATCTCTGAAAAAAGAGATTGCAGACAAGACGACGAACCGCATCACCTTTGTGGATATTCACGAACTGGCCCTGCCCGAGGGTAGGGTGCTCATGTTCCAGATCCCGGCCGCGCCAAAAGGCATCCCCATTGCCTGGGAGGGACATTACTACGGCCGCGACGGCGAATCTCTGTCACCTCTCAACCTGGAAGAGATCGAGCGCATTCGCAGCCACAGTGCGGAAAAGGACTGGGGCGCCGGCATCTGTCACGGTGCAACGCTGGATGACCTGTCACCAGATGCAATCCAAAAAGCCCGTGTAGCCTTTAAAACAAAGAACCCCAAATTGGTCGATGATATTGACGGCTGGGATGACCTGACCTTTTTGAACAAGGCAAAGGTCTGCATTAAAGGGAAGATCACTCGCACGGCCATCATCCTGCTGGGCAAAGAGGAGTCGGAGCATTTCATAAGTCCGGCCACCTGCAAGATTTCATGGGTGTTGAAGGACCGGGATAACATCGAAAAGGATTACCAGCATTTCAGTTGCCCACTGATTCTAACAACCGAGGCCGTATTCAATAAGATTCGCAACCTGAAGTATCGCTATCTCCCCGACGGTACTCTTTTCCCGGACGAGGTGGATCAATACGAGCCGTACATCATCCGCGAGGCTCTGAACAACTGCATCGCCCACCAGGACTACTTGCTCGGCGGCAAGATAACCGTCGTCGAACGGGAGGATGGCTACCTGACCTTCAGTAACGCCGGGGCCTTCATTCCGCACAGCATCAATGAGGTCCTTTTCTCTGACGCTCCGTCTCCCTACTATCGCAACAAGTTTCTGGCCGATGCGATGGTGAATCTCAACATGATCGATACAATCGGCAGCGGCATCAAAAGAATGTTCCTGCTGCAGCGCAAGAAGTATTTCCCCCTCCCGGAATACGAACTCAAGCCGGATCAGGTGAAAGTTACCATTGTTGGCAAGGTTCTCGACATGAGCTATGCGCGAAAAATTGCAACCCTGCCGGATCTGCGCCTGGAAGAAATCATTCTCCTCGATAAGGTGGCAAAGCACCATTCCTTGGCAGCTGAGGAAATCAAGCTGTTGAAGGGAAAGGGACTAATCGAGGGGAGAAAGCCCAATTTTCACATCTCCGCGACGGTGGCCAAGGCGACGGGGGACCGGAGCGCCTACATCAGGCAGCGTGGCATTGATGACGATTATTGTCGGAAGGTGATTGTCGACTACCTGAACGAGTTTGAAGAAGGGAAAAAAGTAGATTTTGAACGAGTTCTTTTAGACAAACTTCCCGATGTTTTGGACGAAGAGCAGAAGAAGAACAAAATCAAGAACATTCTGCAACAGCTTAAAAGCAAAGGGATTATTTACCCTGAAGGAAAGGTCTGGAAAATGTCTACGTCTAATTAGCTAGACATTTTTTAGACATTTTTTTAGACATTCGTAAAAAGCACCTAAAATTTTCCAACACGGTTTGCCTCGCAAAAAATGGATGCAATTCAGGCAGATATTTTGGGTCGCGACAGATTGATCCAATAAAGCCGACAAGGAAACCTCGCGCATGGCTGATATCCGAACGGAAAAGACCTTTGAAACCGCCATCGTCGCAAGCCTGGTCGAACAGGGGGGCTACGCCCAGGGAAATACCGATGATTACAGTGTTGAGCTGGGGATGTTCAAAACCGACGTGATCGAGTTCATTCGGGCAACCCAGGCGGAGAAGTGGACCAAGCTTGAAGCGGTGCACGGCGCAGATTGTCCGAACCGGATCATTCAACGGCTCTACAAGGAGTTGGACCTGCGCGGGGCATTGGACGTGCTGCGCAACGGCTTTGTGGATTACGGTATCCGCTTCCAGTTGGCTTTTTTTAAGCCGGAATCCGGGCTTAATCCCGATACTTTGGAGTTGCACGCACGTAATCGCCTGAAGGTGACCCGCCAGCTCTACTACAGCGGCAAAAACAGGAATTCGGTCGATCTGGTGATTTCGCTCAACGGTCTGCCGGTCGCTACGCTGGAACTGAAGAACCATTTTACCGGCCAAACTGCTAGTAACGCCAAGCGGCAGTACGCCCAGGACCGGGACAACCGGGAACTGCTCTTCGCCTTCAAGAAACGGGCGCTGGTTCATTTCGCCGTCGATCCCGACGAAGTGTACATGACAACCCGGCTGGACGGGAACCGGACCTACTGGCTGCCATTCAACAAAGGTTGCGGCAACGGTAAGGGAAACCCGGCAAACCCGAACGGCTACAAAACCTCATACCTCTGGGAAAATGTCCTGACCAGAGATAGCTGGCTGGATATCATCCAGCGCTTCATCCACCTGCAGATTGAGGAATACGAATTTGACGGGGTGGTGAAGAAGAGTGAGAAGATGATCTTCCCCCGCTATCATCAGCTCGACTCCGTCAGGAAGTTAACGAGCGACGCAAAAGCCAACGGTGCCGGGAAAAACTACCTGATTCAGCACTCTGCCGGATCGGGGAAGAGCAATTCCATCGCCTGGCTGGCCTACCGGATCTCAAGCCTGCACAATGAGCAAGACGAAAGGATCTTTGACAGCGTCATCGTGGTAACCGACCGGAAGGTGCTGGACAATCAGCTCCAGAACACGATCTACCAGTTCGAGCACAAAACCGGCGTGGTGCAGAAAGTGGACAAGGACAGTAATCAGCTTGCCGATGCCATCAGTTACGGCACTCATATCATCATCACCACCCTGCAGAAGTTTCCGTTCGTAGTTGAGAAGGTGGAGGATCTGCCGGAGCGGCGCTATGCCGTCATCATCGACGAAGCACACAGCTCGCAGGGGGGCGAGGCGAGCAAGAAGATGAAGGAGGTACTTGCCGCCAAGTCTCTCGATGCGGCCATTGACGAGGATCAGAACGATTTTGACGATGAGGATGAAATCAACGCCGAGGTGGAGAGATCATGCGCCGCCAGGGGAAGGCAGCGGAACATCTCCTTCTTTGCCTTTACTGCGACGCCGAAGTACAAGACGTTGGCCGTGTTCGGTACACCCGATAACGAAGGGAAGCCGCAACCGTTTCACCTCTACTCCATGCGCCAAGCTATCGAGGAAGGGTTCATTCTCGATGTATTGGAGAACTATACGACCTACGAACTGTACTTCAAGCTGACAAAGGCCATCGAGGAAGACCCGCTGTTGAACAAGAGGAAGGCGGCCCGGGCAATCGGCAAGTATGTGTCGCTGCACCCCCACAATCTGGCACAGAAGACCGAGGTCATCATTGAACACTTTCGCCAGATCGTGGCCAAGAAAATCGGCGGCAAAGCCAAGGCCATGCTGGTAACCGGTTCGCGCCTTCATGCCAAGAGATACTATGACGAGTTCAACCGTTACATCAAAGCCAGGGAGTACACGGACATCAAGGTGCTGGTGGCATTTTCAGGCCGGGTGGTTGACAATGATTTCCCCGATGGGGTGGCCGAGCCATCTCTGACTGGGTTTGGCGAAAAGGAGCTACCGGAAATTTTCGCCAAAGATGAATACAAGATACTGATCGTTGCCGACAAGTACCAGACCGGCTTCGATCAGCCCCTGTTGCACACCATGTACGTTGACAAGAAACTCTCCGGCGTGAAGGCTGTCCAAACCCTCTCCCGGCTCAATCGAACCTGTCCCGGCAAAGATGATACGTTTGTTCTGGACTTCGTCAACGAGCGGGACACAATTCTCACATCATTCCAGCCATACTATGAAATCACCACAGTTGCATCCGAGCCGGACCCCAACCACCTCTATGACCTGAAAGGAAAGCTGGACGAAAAGCAGATTTACTGGCAGTCGGAAATAGAGGCTTTTGCCCGAGTCTATTTCAGGGATAGCCGCCGTCTGACGGTCAAGGATCAAGCATCCCTGTACGCCTATATTGACCCGGCGGTGGACCGGTTCCGCACGATTGAGAAAGCTGACGAACAGGACGAGTTCAAAAAAAGCCTGCGAACATGGACTAATCTCTATTCTTTCCTGGCCCAGGTCATGCCCTTTACGGAGCCCGAATTCGAAAAGTTTTACGCCTATGCAAAGCTGCTGCAAACCAAGCTGCCGAAAATGGATCTATCGGAGACCTTGAAGCTGGATGATGAGGTCGCCCTGGAATATTACCGCCTCCAGAAGATCGCGGAAGGAAGCATCGAGCTGCAAAAGGAGGAAACCGGAGAACTTGACGGACTGTCGGAAGCGGGCATCAAGAGGCCGAAGGAAGAAACGGCGGTACTGTCCGAAATTATCGACATTCTGAACGAACGCTTCGGCACCAACTTTGAACAGGCCGACAAGCTGTTCTTCGACCAAATTGAGGCTGAACTTGTCGCGGATGAAACTCTGAAAACGCAGGCGCAGGCCAACAAAATCGACACGTTCAAGTATGCTTTTGAAGACCAGTTTCTGAGCAAGCTGATTGAGCGGATGGATCAAAACCAGGAGATTTTCGAAAAAATAATCGAGGATAAAGCCTTTGGTGGACTGGTCAGGGAGTGGATGCTGAAAAAGGTTTATGCGAAATTGCAGGCTGAATAACAATGAGAATGCTGCATGGACGAGTTCAACTCGACATGCTATTCAGCATGGGATACGGCACACCAAGAGCGGCTTTCGGGCCGCTCTTTTTTATCTGGCTGGGGGGGGTGATGGATCGGTCGCCTCGGCTGCGGATAGACTCTCCTTGAATGAAGTCGAGGCCGGTAAAGATTTTCATGGGTACCGCCTCATTCGCCCCCCCAGACTGCCACCTCCCCCCTTTCTCCCAGGGAGTAGAGGACACTGCCGTCGGCGGAGAACGCCAACCCCATCGGCTGGGACGGCTGGCCCTTCAGCTCCCCCAGCTTGGCGCCGTCGCTGCTGTTCCAGAGGTTGATGCTCCCCCCCTGGGTGGCGGTGGCGAAGAGCCTGCCGTCCGGGCTGAAGCGGACCGTCCAGGAGGATGACTGGGAGACAAAGAAGTTCTTCA
>Ga0129298_10001250_pt1 | contig 10634 bp, 12 predicted proteins | sample I19B2metaG_FD_94707 | JGI IMG/M metagenome (GOLD analysis project Ga0129298, IMG submission 94707) | Lake sediment bacterial and archeal communities from Gulf of Boni, Indonesia to study Microbial Dark Matter (Phase II) - ​I19B2 metaG | ecosystem: Environmental > Aquatic > Freshwater > Lake >...
AACTTGGCAACCAGGGTCTCATCGTCTCGGAACTGGGCCTCGGCTGCATGGGCATGTCCGATTTCTACGGCGGGCGGGACGAGCAGGAGGCCATCGCCACCATTCATAGGGCCCTGGAGCTGGGCCTGAACTTCCTGGACACGGCCGACATGTACGGGCCATTCACCAACGAGAAGCTGGTGGGCCGCGCCATCAAGGGGCATCGGGATGAGTTCATCATCGCCACGAAGTTCGGCAACCAGCGCACCGAGGATGGACGTTTCCTGGGCATCAACGGGCGGCCGGAATACGTCCGCCAGGCCTGCGACGCCTCGCTGCAGCGGCTGGGCATCGACGTCATCGACCTCTACTACCAGCACCGGATCGACACCTCGGTTCCGATTGAGGAGACCATCGGGGCCATGGCCGATCTGGTGCGGCAGGGTAAGGTACGCTACATCGGCGTCTCGGAGGCGTCACCAGCCACCATCCGCCGGGCCCACGCGGTGCACCCATTGACCGCCCTCCAGACGGAGTACTCCCTCTGGAGCCGCGAACCGGAGGACGAGATTCTGCAAACGGTCCGCGAGTTGAGCATTGGCTTCGTCGCCTACAGCCCCCTGGGCCGGGGCTTCCTGTCCGGCGCCTTCAAGAGCCCGGAGGACCTGGAGCCAGGGGACTCCCGCCGCAACATGCCGCGCTTCCAGGGCGAGAACTTCTACAAGAACCTGGACCTGGTCAACCGGGTGAAGGAGATCGCCGCCGAGAAGGGCGTCACCCCCAGCCAGCTGGCCCTGACCTGGGTGTTGGCCCAGGGCGAGGACATCGTGCCCATCCCCGGCACCAAGCGGCGCAACTACCTGGAGGAGAACCTGGCGGCGGCGGAGGTTCGGCTAACGGCCGAGGATCTCGCCCGTATCGACGCAGCGGCCCCCAAAGGCATTACTGTCGGCGACCGCTACGCCAACATGAGCACGGTGAACCGATAAGCGACCCGGAGGTCAGACGACGACCTTGTTTGGCCAAGAACGGAGGGGCGGCACAAGCCGCCCCTCCTCCGTTTCGTATGAATTTAGAACCGGCCCTTGGCGGTAACCCATAACACTTCGGCATCAGAATCAGAATGGTTAGCCCAGCCGTGGGCTTTGGTGCTGGGGTAGTAAAGCAGGTCGCCGGCCTGCAGCGAGTATGAGTCGCCGTCCACCATGAGATCGACCTGACCGCGAACGACGTAGGCAATCTCCTCTCCCTCGTGCGAGTAGGGCTCGCCGCTCTCACCGTTGGGCGGAATGTAGAAGACGTTTACCTGAAGTGCCGTCGACGCTCCACTGAGCAGCCAAGCCGCCTTCGTCTCGCCCGTCAGCGTCGTGCCGGCAACTCTTTCACGCGCCCTGAAGACCCTGACCGCCCCCTCCCCAGAGCCTACCAGGTCACCCACCTTGACCCCGTAAGCCTTGGATAACCGGAGCAGGGTTGGTAAGGAGAGTTGGGCCAGGCCACGCTCAACCTTGCTGAGCATCGAAGGCGACAGCGACGCCGCTCCCGCCGCTTCTCGCACACTCAGACCCAGGCTGAAGCGAATTGCCCTAAGTTTGGGGCCAAGCTCCAGCTTGTCCGGGTTGACTTCAGCCTTGCCCTTGTGGTCGCGATTCGGCATGTGTGCGCCCTCCCATGTGATTGAGACACCAGGCTATGGCTTCTGGATTGGTGACAAGAGTTTCTTCACCAAAACCCTAAAGAATCCCTCGCGGCGGCGACACCCCCCTGGTCGCGTTGGACACCGTGATAGGATCGGCCGCCTCCCGGACGGCGGCGACGGCACTGTCCACCGCCACCCCGAGGTCGGCCCAGCGCACCATCTCCAGGTCGTTCAGGTTATCGCCCACCGCGATCACCTCCTCCCGGTTCAAGCCAAGCATCCCGGCAAGCCGGGCCAGGCCGGAGCCCTTGTGGACGCCCTTGGCGTTGACCTCAAAGTTGTCGCTTCCGGAAGCGGAGAACTCCAGGGGCAAGTCTCGCTTCTAAGCACTTTCAAAGCTCGGGCCGCAGTCCCGACTCCCGTTCTGGGCGGAAGAACTTGGTGCAGGGCCCCGCCTCGGAAAGGTAGCGCAGTGCGTCGGGAACGACTTCGATGCGGTAAGCCCTCCAGTGCCTCATCCAGAACGCGGTCATCTGTAGCTGAAAGACGGCGCGTCAGCCGAGCGCGTCCCAGAGTCTGGACCGATACGGCTTGGTGTCCGAAACCACGGCATGGGGTGTAAACATCTCAAACGGAAGTCGAAACTGGTGGGCGATGTCGATGACGCTATCCGCCAGGTGATCCGCCATGGGCGATAGGAACAACTGGTTACCATCAGGGTCGCGTGCCTGTGCACCGTTGGCCGACAGGATATAGGCCTGTAGCCCCAGTTCCCTTGCGTAAAAGAATGCTGATGAGTAGGCCCGACCTGTGCAGATCACGATCTGGAGCCCCCTGCGCTCAGCGTCACGCAGAGTGGCCGCAGTGGACCGGCTGACCGTGGTCCTCGCGTCCAGCAGGGTGCCGTCCAGATCGGTCGCCAGCAGTTTGTACAAAGGCATCTCCTCGCCGTGTGGTGTCCATGTCGGGGTTGATCCCCTTGCTCAAGGAGATCTGGTGTGAGAAATACTGCAGCGGGAGCGCTACCAGAATGGACGAGAGAATTTTGGAGCCCGTGCGCGGTATGACGACCCGGAAATCGGCGGACTCCTGGATCAGAGTCCCTTCCTCCACCACCAGTATCGTCGGAGAAGGCCGCAAACCCTGTGGGGTCGCGGCTTTGTCAGCACTCTAAGGAGCACCCCAGGCAGGGTGCTCCTTTTCCTTAGGATACTGCGTGCTGAATCTTCAGGGCGTCGACCCCGGGAGCAGGAAGACGACCGCCCCGACGAAGACGAGGGTCAGCCCGGCGATCTGCTGCCAGCCAACGGCGTGCCGGCCCAGTCCGAACCAGCCGGAGAGGTCGATGGCGATGCTAGCCGCCAGTTGGCCGGCCAGGGCTGTGAGCACCCAGCCGGTAGTTCCCAGCCTGGGCACAGCCATGACCACGGTGACCATGAAGAGCGAACCAAGCAGACCACCCAGCCAGAGGGGCCATGGCAGGAGTCCATCGCCGATGCGGTCCCACCAGTAGGAATAGCGGAAGGCCTCGGGTTCCATCACTGCCATGAGCACCAGGAGGGCCGCTGTGCCTACTACGTTAGAGAGTACGTTAGCTGCAGCAATGCCGGTTCGTGAGGCCAGTTGCGCGTTGATGGGACCTTGAAATGCCGCAAGTCCAGCGAGGGTAGCTGCAACGAAGAAGGTAACGATAGCAGTCACTCGGCTGAATCCTCCCAAAGGTCGACGCCTAATGTGAGACGCACTCAATTCTGCCCCGTGATCAATGGCTCCCGGGCGGGTGCAGGACCTGAATGGCTGCGCGGATCTTGGGGTTGTCCGTTCCTGCTACATCAGGCCTGCGTCCCAGGCGCAGCGCTGTGTAGTAGACCATCATCTGGGCTGGCAGCATCATCAGAACCGGAGACAGCATCACGGAAACTCGGGGAACCGGAATGACCGCGGCTCCCTCCACCCACGAGGCTCCGGGGATGGTCGTAACGACAGCGACCTGTGCTCCTGCCGCCGCGCTTGCGGCCGCAGCGGTCTGGGCCCGGCCAAGGGTGCCCTCGTCCGCCTGAAAGATGATCACGCCGCTGTGCTCATCCAGGGACAGTTCCGGCCCGTGGGTGAACTCTTCGAGTTCAAACCCCTGCCCCACCAGTCCCGTGGTTTCCATCATCTTCAGGGCGGCTTCGGTACCAGTCCAGGCGTTGGGGCCGGCGCCCACGCCGAAGTACTTGTCCACCTTCGCCCAGAGGCTGGCCAGTTGCTTGACGGTGCTTTCCGTCGCCCGGATCACGCCCTCCGCCTTGTCCGGCAGTGACGTGAGCTCATCTAGCCGCGCGGTTTGCCCATCCTGCTGGGCCAGGAGATACACGAGCATGAGGCCACGGTAGAGCGCCGTCGTGTAGCTTCTGGTCTTGGGAATGGCGGCGTCGCGGCCCCCGGGCCCGACGATGGAGGCGTCGGACATGGCAATGATCGGTGCTTCCGGGTTGTCCGTGAAATTCCCGACAAAGGCGCCCTTCTGCCGCGCCAGCTCGATAGCATCACGGTCGGCCTTCGTCACGCCGGAGTGCGAGATCACGATCAGCGCAGCCTCAGCATCGAGTCCCAGCGGCCGGTAATGGACCATCTCAAACGGGTTTTCCGCCTGGGCGGGGATACCGGCAACCTGCTCCATCGCCAGGGCCAGTTGTCTCCCGATAAAGAGTGAAGTACCGCAACCCGTAAAGTAGAAACGCTTGACGCCACGCCTGTGAAGAGCCCGGGCCATGGCCTCCGTCTGGACGTACGCATTCCCGGCTGCACAATCGCGCAGCAGCTCGGGAGTCATCGTAATGTTGTCGTGCATCAGAAACGGGTGGGCCTTGCGTTCGCCTGCCTTGACCATGTACTCAGGAACATTGGTCGCTGACACGGTTACATCGTCTCCTATCTCATTGGGGACATGGCCATGCGCCGGTAGTGATGCCGCCGGCCGCGAATGGCCACGCCATAGGCCAGGATGTTCTCGGGCGGAATGTTCCGTTCGTTGTATCCGGAGTCACCCAGTTCGTGCATGTCGGCGCCGGCCATCTTGGTGTAAAGGGCAATCTGCTCCAGTGTCTGTGTGTTGGCCCCCTCCTGAGACGTGTGGACGCCCATGGAACATAGGGCGTCAGCCTTGTGGACAACAGCGGCAATGGCAGCGCACTTCTCGACCGTCCAGCCGGGGAATGTGGCAGGGGCGGGAATGCCGATGATGTCCGCGCCGGCCCGGACCAGTTCCATGGCCTCTTCCTGACTCATCAGGTCTGCCGAACCGTCAGCATAGTTCATGAGCCCGGGTCCGTGGGGGCGGTTGAACTCGATGATGGGGTCGGGCCCTATAGCCGCACGAATGCGGCGAATGGCATCCAGGTACAACTCGGGGAAGCCCCAGCCGGCCATACTCAGGAAATGGGCACCGGCATCAACCGCTGCCTTGGCGATTTCGGGCGTGGCGACGATGTTGCCGTAACAGGCAATCAGTTCCGTCACATGATCCGGGTCAGACACCCCCAGCAGGACGCCGACCGGGCGGCCGATGCGTTCACGAATTTCCCGGAGAGTAAAGCCGGCCCCCTTGGGTACCTGAACGTCGGCGTAGGGCCTGTCAGCCGCCGGATCCTTCGAGGGCCACCCCGGGATGTTGGGGGCAGTCACGTCGTAAGTGTCCAACAGAATCAGATCTGCGCCAAACGCAGCAGCCAGTTCGGCGTTCGCTACCCCATCGACCATGTTGGCGGCACGGACCCTGGCTGAGACCAGGATGATGCGGCCCTCCGATGACTGGATCGACTGCAGCAGTTCCCGGCCGCTGTAGCTCAGGAGTTCGCGCGGCGTAGCCGACAAAAAGCGCTTGACCACTCTTCTATCACTCCCGTCACCAATTCGTTTTGGACACGGGGGCTGGGGACGGCAGAGGGTATGGCACCGTGGGTAATCGCCTCGGCCGCCCCTCCCCTCCGTGTTATCTGCCAGGTGGGCTGCAACGAGCTGCTAGAGCAACCATGCGGCGTGCCATATCCCGCTCACTCATCGCGGTCATCAGGATGTCGAGCGCATGCACGAAGAGGTAGGAAGGGGTCCCTGCCTGACCCAGAGCTTCAAGCTCAAGGAACCTGGCATGTACGCGATGAGCCTCGCTGAGGGCCAGGTCTGCCTGTTCCAATAGCTGCTTGGCTTCGTCGCAGCGGCCCTCTATTGCTGCATCCAGTGCTGTGAAGATCGTGTTCTTGGCAGTCCCTGCCTGAGTGATTAGCTCACCAATTGCTTGCTCGTACTCGTCGTGCTTCAAGGTCAATCCTCCATTTCAGCCCACCGGGATTAGGCTAATCTGCTGCGGAAAGCTGCGGCAGAAGGCCTTCTTCTCTCAGGACGCTGCGCTCATAGACGCGCCAGAATGGGTAGTACACGAGCGCCGGGATGATCCAGCCGGTGACAAATCCCCAGGGGATGGCGCGCCAGTCCAGGGTACCCAGGTACCAGACGATAGGCCCAGGCAGGAACCCCATGAAGGGAATGTGGCCGGCGGCGACCAACCCCGCCTTCGTCGCCCACAGGGAGGTCGTGATGCTGGCGATAGGCGCCAGGATGCCGAACGGGATGAACCATATCGGATTGAGAATGATGGGCAACCCGAAAAGCAGAGGCTCATTGATGTGGCAAAGCACGGGAATGAGAGACACGGCGCCCAGCGCCTTGAGGCGCTTGGACCGGGACATCAGGCAGAAGAACACCAGGGGAATGGTGGATCCAGTACCGCCGGTCTTGTAGCCGGACCACCAGGACAGGGTTTGCACAAAGGGCATCGGGTCGCCGGCTGCAAAGGCCTGAGCGTTCGCCAGGGTGTTGGATGTGAGGAATGGGATGTAAAGTGGGCCGAGAGACGCAAACGGGTGAATCCCCAGCCACCAGATCCAGTTGTTCAGAACGCCGTCCATGACGATGCCGCCCGTGTAGGTGTCCATCACGAAGGACAGCCGGCGGAAGAGCCCTAACACCAGGGGACCCAGTTCAACCTTCCAAACGGTGGAGACAAGCCACACGGGAAGCACGACGATCAGTTCAGGCAACAGCATCATGAAGAAGCGGGTTACTGCCGGAGGAACATCCGCCGGCGCCTTGATGTAAACCCCATGCTGCATGCAAATGCGATACATCTCTACAGCGAAAATGCTCGCGGCCACAGCCAGGAACATGCCGGCGACGCCCAGGAATTCGAAGGATATGCCATCGACGGCCTGAGGCGCAGCCGCAAACAGGAAGGCCATCACGCCTAGGAGACCGCCGGTCAGGGCGTCGACCTCGTACTGTACAGCCAGGTTGTATGCCAATGAGAACGCCAGGTAGACGGCGGCAATGCCGAATGTCAGGTTGAGGGCGACCGACAGCTGGGGCGCCAAAGGCTTCGCCCACGTGCCGATACCCGGAGCGTCGCGGATGACCATGATGAAGGCGCCGACGACGATGAACGCAATCACGGATAGGAAAGCCTCACGGATCGCGGCCACGTGCCGCTGCGAACCAAACCTCTGGGCGATGGGAGCGAGTTTCTGCTCAAGGAAATCCGTCAACCGGGGTCTCTTTTCAGCGACAACCGGAGCAGCCAATGTGATTTCCTCCCTTTGCTAGAAGACTCACTTACTGGGCTGTAGGGACTCCAACACATGGTCCAGAACCTTCTCAGCGTTGAACGTAGCGTAGAGCTGCTCGGGAATGATCACCACCTTCGTTCCCGTTTTGGCGGCCTTCTCGCTGACTGGCTTCTCCTGGTAACGCACGTGTGGCCCAAGGATAATCACGTCAATCCCCTGAAAGTTGGACAGGCGCAAGGCATCCACCCCGGAAGGCTTGATAGACATGTCGATGCCGCGCTGCTTGGCTACCAACTCCATTTTCTTCATGAGGTGGGACATGGACATGCCGACTCCGCACGCAGCCAAAACCTTGATCGTCATTGAGATCCCCCCTTCCGGAAAGATCGTGCCTCTAGAACCGCCCCTTGGCCGTCACCCACAACACCTCGGCCATGGATTCAGCGCGGTTCGCCCAACCGTGCAGCCTGGTACTGGGGTAGTAAAGCACGTCACCGGCCTCGAGGGCATGGGACTCCCCGTCCACCACGAGGTCGATCCGGCCCTTGATTACATAGGCAATCTCCTCCCCCTCATGCGAATAGGGCTCACCGCTCTCGCTCCCCGGCGGAATATAGAAGATGTTGACCTGCAAGGCCGAAGAAGCGCCGCTCAGAAGCAAGGCGGCCTTCGCATCCCCCATCAAGGTAGTCTTGTTGACCCTGTCGCGGCCCCGGAACAGCCGAACCAGGCTATCATCGGTTTCCATCAGGTCTCCGACCTTGATCCCATAGGCCTTGGCCAACCGAACCAACGACGCCAGGGAGAGCTGTGCCAGATCCCTCTCGACCTTGCTCAGCATCGACGGTGACAGAGACGCCAACCGCGCTGCCTCTCTCAAACCCAGCCCCAGGGCCGTCCGAATCCCTTTCAACCTGGCTCCAAGACTCATGGAACTACTGGTCCGCTTGTCCCCGGCATTGCGCTCATCGTTGAGCATCATCGAATCGACACCACCTTTTCGCCAGCTCAACGGGCGCAAATGCTTTCTGTAGTACCGTTGAATAGTGTTGACTAAAATGGACGATTTCCTTCACGCCAGCCAGACAGTACCGAACCCTAATAGCGCAGTCTCCGCATCTCGTTGGTGTTTCATTATGTTTTATATCTTTCGCCGTCAGTCCACAAAACCCCATTCCCCTACTGCAATACCCCCTCCTGTATAGGTTCCAAAAAACCTCAGCGATGTTAGCAGCGCGTGAGGCCCATGAAGCAGTAGTGACTGGGGGCAGCAAGGACGTCACGGCCGGACGGTCGAACCACCGGATTCTGGTCGGCGGTCCTAACCACGCTGTGGGCGATCGGGTTTACGGTGGCGTTCGCTGGGGAGGCCGTAACCTCACCGCATCGTTAACCTGCGCAGTGGGCTCCGAGGTCTCCCTTACCGGAGCCGAAATCGTTTCACGCCATTTCGTCCTGTTCCAACTCTATGGTTCCATCGGCCGTACTGCATCAGGCGTATTCCTTTGCCTTTCAGCCTCATTGCTGTGTTGAATACTGTTTCTTGTTGTTCACCCTCAGTCTACGTGTTCGTCTCTCATCGAGCAATACCCCATAGGGCATTTGCAGCTCCATCCGTGCCCTCAACTTTGCGTGCAAAAACGGCGCGCCGGCATCCCGGCGCGCCCTCGTCATTCGAAACACTAGTTTCAGAACACCAAAACCTTGTCCGCCGCCACAATCCAGGCGCCCATCAGGTCTAGATTGCCCACCTGGACGCCCTCCACCAACTCCTCAGGCCCGAGCCCGCGGGCCTCGCAGCAGCTCCCTCAGGTGGCGACCTCGCCGCGCCGGGCCAGGGATTTGACCATCCGCTCCACGTTGTAGTAGCCGTCGGGTGTCTTCTGGTTCGCCTTGGCGCACAGCACGCCGTCGCCGGTCATGAAGATGCGAACGGAGACACCCTCGTGCTTGACTACGTTGAGGGCCGCCCTGAGCCCGTTGTAAGGGCGCTCGTTGCCGTAGGGCGCGTCGTTGAGAAGGAACAGGATGTTCTGGGTTGCAGCCTCCATATGCTTTACCTCCCGGGGTATGATGACGGAGGATTCGGCGGCCGAAGGCCCGTTTCCCTGCCGGGCGGCGCTGAACGGCCGGGGGCTTGTCCCCCGGCCGCCTTCAATAGCACGATAGACTCCGGGACCGGTCCTTAGTGCCGCAGCCCCCGCACCCGCTCCCGGTACAGGTCGTACACCCGGTCGTTGGTGTCCTTCGGAGCGTCGGTCACGTTAGGCGAAACGAAGGGCTTGACGTGGATGCCCCGAGCAGCCAGTTGGGCCGCGGTCTCGGAGACCAGGGCCATGGCGATGGACACCGCCGCCAGCGTGGACGAGGCGCCCACCGGACCGGTCACTCCGGGTACGGGCATCACGGCGTCCTCCGGCGGGCAGCAGTTGTCGATGGCCACATCGGCGAAGTCGGCCATCTTCTTGCCGGTGGAGTGCGTGGAGGAGCGCGTCCGGTAGTTTTCCAGGGACGTGACCACGACGACCTTGAGGCCCTTCTCCTTGGCGTGCTTGGCCACCTCGAGCGGGGCGGCGTTCAGGCCGCCGTGGGAGAAGACCAGCATGGAGTCCTGGGGCTGGAGGTCGAAGCTGCGGAGGAAGTGCTCCACGTAGCCCTCCTGGCGCTCCAGCCAGAGCAGCTCAGGCGCACCGCCGGGGCCGGTGGGGGCCAGCCACATGAGCCGCGGGTCCTGGAGGGGGTGCCAGCCCACGTACCCGCCGTAGCGGGGGAAAATATCCTGCACCGGCAGCACCGAGTGGCCGCTGCCGTACATGTGCACCACCCGGCCGGCGGCGATGGATCCGGCGAAGTACCCGGCTGCCTCTACGATCTTGGGGGTCTGCGTGGAAGTGATCTTGGCGAGAATGTCTGAGGCTCGATCCAAGTACTGCTTAGCGCTCATGGTCGGTCTCCCTTTCGTTGGCTGAGTTGAAAGCTAACTTCGCTGCTCCAATCAGTCCAGCCCGAGGTCCCAGCCGGGCCGGAACAACCTTGACGTCATCACGGGCAAAGGGGTGCGCCAGCCTGGACAGGGCTTGCCGCAACTCCCCTTCGTACTGTGGGAAGCTGGTCGACAGGCCGCCCCCGACGATGATCACCTCCGGGTCAATCGCCACCACCAGGTTGGAGATGCCTGCCGCCAACAGTTGAGTCCACTGCCCGACCACCTGGCGGGCAGCCGCGTCTCCGGCCCCGGCGGCGGAGAATACGGTCCGTCCCGTCACCTGGTCCAGCGACTGGGCGAGAGCGTGCATCAGCGACGACGGGTCGGCTCTGGCCGCTTCCCTGCCCCGTTCGCCCAGGGCGGTTCCGGCCGCCACGGACTCGAAGTCGCCGAGGTCAGGGCGCGTGCCGGCGAGTCCGGGGAAGAC
>Ga0129298_10001252_pt1 | contig 10632 bp, 9 predicted proteins | sample I19B2metaG_FD_94707 | JGI IMG/M metagenome (GOLD analysis project Ga0129298, IMG submission 94707) | Lake sediment bacterial and archeal communities from Gulf of Boni, Indonesia to study Microbial Dark Matter (Phase II) - ​I19B2 metaG | ecosystem: Environmental > Aquatic > Freshwater > Lake >...
ATATACATCTCTCCATATTTGCCTATGGTTTTACAACCATGACCCTTATTTATCGTTAAGCATTCCTTAAAAGTCTTGCGATTGCCTTAGAGATTCCATACACCTGAAGATGGTGGAAGGGAGGTGACTGAAGGATGGTCCGCTTTCCAACATCTATGAATGCCATAAGCCTCTTTGATCCAAGGGTAGGTTTCAGCCCTTCAAAACGAGTGGCATTGTAGTCAAAGACAAGCAACGACTGGCAATCTACTTGACCCTTGACAACGGGGCAAACCTTAATTTCATCCTGAATTCTCTTACTAGAGGAAAAGGCATGATTGACCCGGTGCTGTTTAGCAGGGCGATAATCTTCAGCAGTCTTCTCACACTTCTAAGCATCGGTCTAACTCTCACATTTCTCACCACAAAGGTTCCCAACTTTGCCCATGGAACCTTCGCCGCCGTAGGTGCCTACATAACCCTGACAGCCATCAAGATATGGCGAGGGAACGCATACCAATATCTCTTCTTGGCACCAATCATTGGAGGGATAATCGCCCTAGCTCAGTACATTATCGTCTTTAGGCCCCTCATGCGAAGGGGAGCCACAACTGTTACGCTGATGATAACCACTCTCGCCATGGACTTCATAATGCTGGCCGTACTCAACATCTATGCTGACTACCTGTCTAGGATCCACAAGGTTGATTCAAGATACTTTCTTTTCTCGGCCTATGATGTAGAGGTGGCCGGACAGAGGGGTCTACTCATAGTAGCTCCAACGGTTTCAGCGATCACGGTCACGTTACTATATCTGGCCCTGACTAGGACAAGGTTCGGCGTGGCAATGAGAGCCGCGATTGAAGATTCATCTCTGGCGAGCGTGATGGGTATCAACGTACATCTGGTTTACGCAATCTCATGGTTTATGGCAGGTGCGCTGGGCGTACTGTCAGGGGCGCTTATACCCCTGTGGCAACCTGGCAACCCAGACATGGGCTCAAGATGGATAGTAAGCATATTCGCCTCAAGCACGGTTGGCGGCATCTACAGCATATACGGCGCCGTGCTAGGGGGTTTCCTGATCGGGCTTGCAGAGATCCTTGGAACAAGCTACCTCGCATCTTGGCTTGGGGCTTGGGTGATACCCTATAGACCTCTGATCCCGCTGATAGCAATAGTTGTTACGCTCTTGCTAGCTCCAAGCGGCCTTGCAGGGGTGAATTGGCGTCGCGTCGTCAAGTCATTGAGAGCGAAGGCTCGCCGACGTAGACCTGAACCGATGGGCTAGATCTGCCTGTTGGCTAGACTTGGTTCTGCTGACCCTTTTCTTGCGATTCAGCAGCCGAAGATTTGGAGGTGGCAAATCTCACAAGTCTCTTGCTGCCTAATGTGGGCGTCGGCTTCTCTCGTAGTATTCCCTCGGGTCTGAACAGCTGTATCAATACTAGCATTATGCCGAGTAGCAGAGAGTCGAGCCATACAACGTTGAAGGGAACGAAGGGAGCTAGGTATCCTTTGTAGTAGTCTATGAACCTCCTGAGAGCAGAGAAGGTGAGGGTCCCTATCAGAACGCCTAAGTTGTTGCCCGCGCCGCCTAACACCACTATGACCCAGGGCCAGAAGGTCCACGAAGATCTGTGGTAGCTTGTGCTGATCACTCCTCCTGCCTTGAAGGCATCTAGTCCGCCAGCGACGGCCGCGATGACCGAGGCCACTACTATAGTCTTCGTCCTTATTCGAGTGACATCTTTGCCAAGCGATTCTGCCACAGCCTCATTGTCTCTGATAGCTCTCAACATCCTGCCTAATGGCGACCTAACTAACCGCTCAACGTAGAGAAACACTGAAAGACATACCCCCACGATGAACAACGCTACCACAGCGTACCTGAGGTCTCCAGCCCACGCGAAGGGATCCGGCACCAAGACACCTATGTTCCCCTTTACGATGGGACGGTAGTTGTAACCTATCACTTGAATCCCTTCGCCCATCGCCAGCAATGTTATCCCTAGATAGTCTTCGCGGAGCCTCACAGCAGGATAGCATGACACCCAACCTAAGATTGCACCAACAGCTCCTGCCAGGGCTAGAGTAAAGAAGAAAATCGCCAAGCTGACCGCCGGATCTCTCATCAACGCCCGGTTCACCTCCGTGACTATTGCCGTGTTATCCGTAATGTAGTCTAAACCTGGGCCTATGTTGAAGAGCCAGGCTACTAGCCTGCCTGGAAGCGAACCGACTATGAAAGCGCCTCCTGCCACGGCGAGAACTTTGCCGAAGTTGGGAACGCCAGTGTATCCGTACTCCAGGTTGAGGCTAAGCGCTACTGTGAAGTAGATCGCGGCGAAGATGGCAAAGTCCCTGACAAATATCATCAGTTCGGCAGAGATTTCCATGGGCTTCCCGTCTTGGTCTAAGGCAAGGCTGCAGATTAAGTGAGGAAGTATGTCGGTACTAAGTTTATAAAGGTTTCACGTGATTTACTTCAGATGAAACGAGAGCAGCTGAGACCGTGGAACCAGTCACCAATCTTCATCTGTTTCTTCTCTCAACCGTCATCATATCTCTGACAGGGGTGATGAGCCCAGGGCCTGTGGTCGCCGTAACGGTCACCAAAGGACACAGAGACAGAAAAGCTGGCGCTCTGATTGCCTTCGGACACGGGGTGATTGAGTTTCCTCTGATGACGCTCATATACTTCGGTTTTGCGTGGTTCTTCGCTCTCAGCCAAACTAAGACAGCCATCGGCCTGATTGGAGGGCTGATGCTAGTGTATATGGGCTTTAAGATGTTCAGAGCAAGGCGGAAGACCGAGGATCCGGGCGGGGAAAATGTCGGCCATGGTTCTTTTGTGGCAGGCATCGTCACCACCATTGCGAACCCCTATTTCTTTCTGTGGTGGGCGACAATTGGGCTTGCCCTCATAAGGAACGCCAGCGATTTTGGGACCGTGGGGTTCGTTTTCTTTGCTGTGGTTCACTGGCTGTGTGACCTTTTCTGGGACTTTTTCGTCTCATTCAGCGTCTTCAAGTCGAGACATCTCTGGACAAAGAAGACTCACGAAGTAGTATTCGCCCTATGCTCAGTGTTGCTGATCGGATTCGGAGCTTGGTTTATCCTCTCAGTGTTAGTATAGGCGTTGAATGATAGGGACTTGGCGTTGGAGTCCGTTTCCGCCTTCAGCTATCTGCCTATTTCTTGTATCCAAATCTTCTCAGAATGTCCTTGCGCCATCCCACGCCTTTCTCGTCTTCGATTCCCTTCGGCTTCAGCCCGTCAACGACCCCAAGTATTCCTCTCCCTTGTTCAGTTTCGGCAACAACAACCTCAAGAGGATTCGCAGTGGCAGCGTGGATCGTGCAGACTTCAGGAACCTGCTTCAGCGCATTGAGAACGTTGATGGGGTAGGCGCCCCGCATGAAGGCGAGAAAAGAGTGCCCGCAGCCAAGTCTGAGCATATTTTCCGCCGCAGCCCTCTTGAGCTCTTCGTCAGTGCCATCAACACGAACTAGACATTCCCCGCTGCTTTCGCAGAATGCAAGCCCAAACTTAACCCCGGGCACCGAGTTTACCATGGCTTCGTACACATCCTCCACGGTCTTTATGAAATGAGCCGTACCAAGGATTGCGTTTGCATCCTTGGGCATATCGATCCTCACCATCTTGATCTCCATCCTTCTACTCTCCTATTGGCCTTTGCAGTATGCAACAGCCTGATGACGGTTAGCTAACTGTTAGTCTTCGTTGTTTTATCTCTTTTTCTATGAGGCATCTCAAAGAAGATGGGTCTAGGAACAAGGTCTAGTAAGGGAAAACCCTTTTGCCTTGCTCATCTTTGAGACGGATTCTAGCATTTTTCCATTGGTCCCGCAGGATTTCAAAGGTGCCTGAAAGCCCCGCATGAACCGAGTAGAAAATATAACACAGGTACAGACAATTGGTGCATCGGCCGTATTCTTTTCTCAGTTGGGCGAATCTGGGGGATTTCCAGACCCCAGACAATTCGAATATAGACGCAACTGGCTCTCGGCTGTGGCAACCCGCTACCCTGCCCAAGTGATCCACTATAAGAAAACTGTCGAGAGCCCTGCATCCCCACGTTCGCTCGCCTGTTAGGACAAGCTGTTTCAAGGCTTCTAGAGTTCTCTTGGTGATGTAGACATTCTCGGTCTCTTCTTTCATCCTCAACAGAGCGTCGAGAACCTCTACGAACTTTTCCGTGTCCCGAACCTCGTACTCGTCGTTCTTTTTTCCAATGGAGAATGTCCCATTGTTGAAGGGGTAATCGTACCAGTAAAGGCAATACCAGACTGGTATGTCACGGCCAACGAAGTGCTTCGTCAAATCCACGATCTCGTGAAGGTTCACTTGGGAGATCGTCGGCGAGACTCCCACATGGATTCCCTCTTTCTTTAGAAGATCTATTGAACCCATTGCCTTCTTCCATGCGCCTGGAACGCCTTTGAGGTAATCGTTCTTCTCCTCATCCAACGTGTCTAGCGAGATTGCGACAAAGTCAACGCTGCGAAGAGATTCAATCCTGTTCGCCGCCATGCTCCCGTTATCATAGACTGTTGTCACAAAACGCTTAGAGGCATAGTCTAGAATCCCTCCAATATCATCGCGAAGGAGGGGGTTTCCTCCAGAGAACACTATCTCCAGAACGCCTAGGCTGCTTAGGATGTCTAGTCCGCGTTTGACCTCTTCGGCGGACAGTTCACGGGAGTCCTGATGTGTCCATACATCGCAGCCTCTGCACCTGTAGTTGCATTGTCTCGTTATCATCCACTGCACGTGTTTTGGAAAAAAAGGTTTTGTGAGGGCTTTTGTTATTAGGTTTGCTGTTTTTCTTTTGGTGAGCATCTTTTTATGTTTGCTTCGTGCTTCCTTATGAACTCTTTGGTTAGTAGTGGTTTCAGTCTTTCTATCAGTTCTTTTGCTGGTTTTCCGCCTTTCTCTATGACCCATGAGCCTTTTCCGTCTGGTGGGAAGAGGTGTGGTGGGCAGGTTACGGTCTTCTCACGGACTGGGTATATCCTTGTGCCGAAGACTCTTTCAACTGGCTCTGGTGCTTCTCTGTCGCACATCTTTACGCCTATGTACGGATGCCTGTGTTGTCTGCATACGTTGTAGCCTTCATCAACCAGGCGTGCTGCTGTCTGCGCCTCGTCTGTTGTGAAGCCGTCTGGGTTTCGCCTTCTCTTTCGCTTCCTCACCATTCTTCAAGCACCGCAACCGTCAGCTCGAAAGCGGTCTGCGCAACTCCGCCGTTCACGTATCTAACCCTCACGTGGAAGTTTGAAGGCTTAGAACCTTCGTGGAGAGCATCATGCGCAGTGCCTCGATGCGTAGAAGAATCGGCTTCGACAACACATGAACCTTACTGCATTTCCGCCTAACCCAGACCCCACAAGCTCAGGGAGGCTCACATGCCCTTACGACACATTAAGACCAAGAATGCGTACAGGCTTACGGATACATCACCTTCTGGCAACTATGCAAGCAATCCGTATATCTCGCCGAAACAATAAGCCACAAGCCTGAGCACATCCATAGATGGGTAGGCAACAACCATGGCGAGATCCTTCTCCAGAATCGCTCTGCGGACGTAAAACAGCGTCAAGAGCAGGAGAGGTACTAAGGTAATGAGGAGTAATGGTGCCAGAAAGATCGCACTCAAGGTTATTGCCCAGAAAGCCAAAAGGAGAGTAGCTACCAACCATGATGCAAAGGAGGCTAGGGTTACCATGTTCCATTTGGCAATTCGGTCCTTCGGCTTCTTCTTAAAAAGTTGAGCTCCTCCCCTGCCATAGTTGAAAGTCTGCTCCAAAAACTCCTTGAAGCTAGACCTATGCTGATGTTTGACTGAGGTTTCGGGGTCTAGAACCATCTTGTAGCCGGCTCTGCACACGCGTTCCACAAGTTCATCCTCGTCGAAACCGTAACGGATGTCTTCATCGAACCCGCCCACCCGTTCAACTGTAGCTCGCCTGAAAGCCATGTTACAGCCCGCTGGGTACCGAAGGGGGGGTTCGACTCTGTCCAGCACTTCCCGTCTTCTGAATCTCCTTAGAACCGGCATGATGCTGCCATCTGCGTACTTGGAAAGGAAGGTGTCTTTGTACCTTGAAGTGTTTCCGCCTGCGCAGCCGACCTCTGCGGCTTCGAAGTTTCTAACCATTTTCGTGACCCAGTCTCTGGGAACCACGCAGTCGGAGTCGGTGTAGAGAACTATTTCCCCTTGGCTGCTTTCGAAGCCAACGTTTCTTGCAGCGTTCAATCCCTTCCTCGCTTGCGAGATCAGCTTCACGGGGTACTCCGCGACGACCTCTCTTGTCCCATCGGTTGAGCCGCCGTCCACGATTATCGTCTCAAGCTTTTGCCTGTTGTACTCGACCTTGACGAGGGAGTCCAGCAGATCTTTCACTGTTGCCTCTGCGTTAAGAACAGGTGCGATCATCGAGACGGTCGGCTCGTAGAGGGCTTCTTCGGTCACTTTCTCTCATTCGTAGTTCCGCCAGGAGGTTTATTTCCCTTCCGCCAGAACCATAAGGACTCTACATGCCGTCTTATGTGCTTAGCGACGGTTTCATAGTGCTCTCCCTCATTCTCCATCAGAATTCTCCTTATCCGCTCGCGGAATAGCCATTCCCCAATGCCTGTCTTAGCCGTCAAGACTGAGCCATAGGTCACATGAAGCATCTGCCTCGCGTTGTTCTCGTCAAGAAACGCTTCCTCCAGATCATCATCAGACATCTGGCGAGGATTCGGAACCGCCGAGAGATCAGTTGTCAGGTAGTAACTCTTCCGATCCTTCTCGAAACAGCCGAGACTGTGCTCAACTATCTCTCGGAACAGATCGGGATCGTGCCTCGCTACGACCCTTAGGGCTTCAAGATAGCTTGTGCCAGCCGTTTTCAGGTGAACCATGCTGGACGCCAGTCTGCCGACGATCGGGAAGATTGAGAACTTGTCGCTGCCGGAGTGTATGCTGAGTTTGTACGGGCCGCAAGCCTTTGCGATTGAGACATGTTCAACGAAAGATTCCTCGAACTCGCTTAGACTCCCGATGTAGTCAACTGCTTTTTCAAACCTTCCTACGAACCTTAAAGCCAAACTGGTAATCTTGATGTTGAGCCTTCTCAGCTCGCAAGCTATGAAGAAGTGTTCCGGGGGAGAGGTTGGGGTTTCGGTTTCGTCAACAGACACCTCGACATCGAATCTTTTTCTGGCAAAGAGCTTCTTGAGATGACGGTACATCTTGGCTACGTGAGCAATTGCGGCTGAATATTTGACTGCTACTCGGAGCAAAGCCTCTTCGGAGAATTCGGGCATTTGGGCTTTCCTTGCCAAGGTGGTTCTGGGCTGTTTGGAGAGGTAGATCCTGGAATAGTCCTCTTTTCTGCATTGAAGTTTAGCCCAAGGCAGCCTTCCAAATTTCTCCTTGAGTCTGGGAAGGTCGTAGTTGTCGGCCTCACTGTCAACATAGGCTGAAGGATCAATGGTGAACGTCGTGAAGCCAGCCTCGTAAGTTTCGTCCAGTTCATCTAATGTTTTGACGTGATCCGCGTCTGCCCCGAAGCCGCCTCGATAGCCCTCCTGGAAAACAGCCCAAGAGACATCATCCAAAACTTCCCTAGGAGTTCTCAAAGCGCGACGCATTTCCCGAATGGATTGCTGAGCTAGAACCGGAAAGACTCCGACACCTTTTAGCGCTCTTATGTGGGCTGGCGTCGCTAGCCCAATGCGGTCGCCCGCACCGATAGCGGGCGCCAATCCCAAAACGCTTGGACACGTATACCGGAAAAGCCTTCGCAGTGATTCGGCGTTCTGATGGTTGCAGAGGCAAATCTTGTACCTGAAAGACTCTCCAGCAACCTCGAATACCCCGTCCTCCTCTGCAGCAAAGCCGCGGAGGTAACCCCTTTCATGCACAGGACTGAGAATGGCGAGTTTGAGCTCAGAATTCTCACGCATAACAAAGAGTAGGCATCCATGTTTCTGCATTACTGAGGTCTCGTAGACTCTGACTAGGTGCCTCCTTTGACGCATCTCCCTGAATCTTTGAACCATAGCACGCTTCATGGCTCGATCTCTCTGTCCTTCTCTTGGCATGTGTCGGCTAGATACTCAGCTCGTGACCCATAAAAAGACTTCACCCAATGCTGAGAACGTCTGAAAAAACTGTTAAATATCCGCCCTTAGTTAATCAACTGACATACCGCTTGAATTCACCTTTACAGGGTTGACTGCAGCAGATGGTCAAGCTGGAGAAGTACATCAACGCTTCTGAGATGTATCACGTGCCTGATAAGATGTCGGCTGTTGTTCTTTCAGGCCCTGGCGAGGAGAACCTGAAGCTGACAACCGTGGAGGCGCCCAAGTGCGGCGATGACCAACTGCTCGCCAGAGTTGACGCTGTGATTGCCTGCGCTTCCGACAACAAGCTCATCGACCAAGGTGCAGAACACCCGCTGATGTACGGGTGGGACGTTTCGAAGCACCCTGTCATAATTGGACATGAGGGCGCCGTCACCGTTGTCAGAGTCGGAAGGAACCTGAAGGGAAGGTACAGAACAGGAGAAAGGTTTGCTGTGCAGCCCGCCATCCCAGCTGGTCCCCGCCATTACAGAGAAAGGTATAGAAACAATGCGGCGGGGATAGACAAGATTGCCGTAGGCTATACTCTGCCAGGCCTCCTAGCCGAGTATGTTCCGATCTCTGAAGAGGTGATACAGACAGGATGCCTACTTCCCTTCCCCCGAAGGAGGATTCCATACTTCGGAGCAGCCTTGGCAGAGCCACTTTCAGACGTCATAGCCGCACACGAACGTATAGTCCACGTCCTAAAAGACAGCCCTACATCCCCTCGAAGAGCTGAGATTGGACCTAGGAAAGGTGGCATCACGCTCATAATGGGTGCAGGTCCAATGGGTCTTATGCACATAGAAGTCGCGATGAGTTCCAGGCCGAGCAAGATCATGGTTTCCGAGGTTCTGGATCAGAGACGGGAGAAGGCGAGAAGTCTTTTCGAGGAGAAAGCCGAGCGCCTAGGCATCTCTCTTGTACTGACGAATCCCAACCGACTCCAAGAGGAGATAGATAAGGAGACTGATGGCAGAGGGGTAGACGACGTCATAGTTGCCTTGGGAACAGCAAAGGTTCAGGAGGAGTCCCTCAGATACCTCGCCCGCGGAGGAGTCGCAAACTTCTTTGGGGGAACTGCCTTCCATGAAAGGATGATTCAGGTTGACACTCACCGAATCCATTACGACGGCGTCACAGCTGTTGGTTCCAGTGGAAGCGATCCCTCAGACGTCGCCAGAGCACTCGATATGATTGCGAAGAGGCTGATTGACCCGGGGAACTACATAGTGAAATGCGGCGGTCTGGACGCAGCAGTCTCACTCGTGCAAGCGGTCAGACGCAGAGAGATTGACGGCAAAGGTGTGATCTACCCGCATACCAGAAGTGGGCTGCTCGATGTGAAAGGCTGGAATCTGAGGAAGGAGAGGAAATTCCTGGAAGAGAAGCTGGTTAGCTGTTAGGCTTTCTCCGGTGACGGGGCTGGATATGAAGAAGATTGTGGTCTTCGGAGCGGGCAATGTCGGGCGGTCTTTAGTTGGGCAGCTTTTCTCACGCGCCGGTTACGAAGTCGTCTTTGTCGACGTCATGAATGAGATCGTCAACCTACTCAATACTAGGAGAAGGTACAGGATAGAGGTGAGGGACTTCCACTCGGAGACCATCTGGGTCGAAAATGTCCGCGCGGTTCACGGCAGAGAGACAGAAAAGGTAGCTCATGAAATCGCAACGGCGGATATCATGGCTACAGCTGTAGGGGCAAATAACCTTGAGCCTGTTTATGGCAGTATAGCTGAAGGCTTGGTCAAACGGCTTGCAATGAGCAAAGGCCCGATCGACATCCTGATATGCGAGAACGTCAGAGGCGCTGCGAATCTGTTCAGAGAAGGCCTAGCGAAGCATCTGCCCGAAGGCTACCTGTTGGACTCTATGGCAGGACTTGTTGAGACAAGCATAGGAAAGATGGTACCGTTGATGACTGAAGAGCAGAAACAACAGGATCCCTTGCTGATATACGCTGAGGCGTACAATAAGATAGTTCTGGACAAGAAAGCGTTCAGAAACCCTATTCCGGAAGTCGAGGGGCTCGAACCCAAAGAGAACATGGCCGCTTACGTGGACCTCAAGATCTTCGTTCACAATATGGGTCACGCCGCAACCGCCTATCTGGGGTACATCACCGACAACGACATGAAGTTCATCTGGGAAGCCATAGGCAACAATCACATACGGAAAGCTGCTCAGGGTGCTATGTGGGAGGCGGGAAGAGCTCTGATCCGCAAGTATCCAAGAGAGTTCAACGAAGGCAACGTCAAAGGACACATCGACGATCTGATCCGGAGATTCGGCAATAGGGCTCTTGGCGACACCATCTACCGTGTTGGGAGAGATGTACCCCGAAAACTTTCCGGAAACGATAGGTTGGTGGGAGCCCTATTACTGGAAAAGAAGCACTCGGTCCCTTCCACACTCACGACCTTAGCCATCGGTGCTGCTACACTGTTTCGGGCAAGAGACGACGACGGGAACCTTTACCCAGCGGACAAAGTCTTCTCCGAAGAGATC
>Ga0129298_10001253_pt1 | contig 10629 bp, 7 predicted proteins | sample I19B2metaG_FD_94707 | JGI IMG/M metagenome (GOLD analysis project Ga0129298, IMG submission 94707) | Lake sediment bacterial and archeal communities from Gulf of Boni, Indonesia to study Microbial Dark Matter (Phase II) - ​I19B2 metaG | ecosystem: Environmental > Aquatic > Freshwater > Lake >...
GATAAGTACTGCTCTCTATCTTTCTTATCAAAAAAGACCTTCTCTTTATTGTTACCTCTCTGGATAACATGATGAGGAAACCCTGTCGCAATTGCTCTCGCTATCCTCGGCATAGGGGATTTTACAGAATGACTGCCTCTATGTCAGGAAATATGGGATGTGTCCCTTATTTCTCTTGCTTATTTCTCTTGATGTTATGCGGGGGCATTTTATAATCTCAGATTATTTTGGACAGCAATGATTTAAAAAAATCATTATTTTCTTGACAAGTATAAAAGTTTAAACTTTAATATGTTAGTGAGTGCTAACATTCATAAAAAATAAATATTGTGAATAGAGGATGAAAATCCGAGGATTTGATGATGAGTAAAGAAGGTTCCTTATCTACAAAGAATAAAATCCTTGAGACTTCATTGAAACTCTTTTCAAAAAAAGGCTATCTCGGGGCAACGACAAAGGAAATTGCAAAGGATGCCGGAATTGCTGAGATAACCCTCTTCAGGCACTTTCCTTCAAAAGAGAAACTCTTTGAGGATGTGATCAATGCGTACTCGTTCCTCCCCATCCTCAAGGGTCTCATCCCTGAAATTTCAAAAATGCCCCATGAAAAGGCTTTAGCAGTAATTGCAAAGAGATTCCTCGATACCCTTGATTCAAGAAAGGAAATGATACAGATAATGCATTCAGAAGTGCGCAGGTATCCTGAGAAGATTTACAAGATTTACCATGGTTTTATTGATGAAACAATCAGAACCCTCGCGTCATATTTTAATGAAATGTGCAAGAAAGGGCTTTTGAGAGAATTTGATACTGAAAGTGGTGCACGGGCATTCCTCGGAATGTTTTTTTCATATTTTAATGCAAAGGAGTTTCACATGCTTAAGAAATACAGAAACATCGATACTGACAAGATAATCAAAGAATTCGTGGATATCTTTTTAAGGGGGACATTGAAATGAATTCTCATTTTAGATTTATTGTCATGATGCATATTTTTATCATGCTCATGGTGTTCGTGTCTCAAAATCTTTTTGCAGCAGAGGAATATTCCCTTGAGGACCTTTATAGCATAGCTCTTGAACGCTCTGAAAGGATCAGGATATCAGAAGAAGACCTTTATATCTCGGAGAGAGGGAAAGAAAAGGCCTTCTCTGTGCTCCTTCCAAAGCTCTCTGCGTTCTGGGATTACACGAGATATAGTGAAGTGAAGACATCAGTCTTTGGAGGCAGTTTGATTGCCCTTCAACCGGAATACTCTGCATCATGGGGAATAAGATTTGATCAATCAATGTCTCTCGGCGGGAGAGAACTAAAGGCGTTAAGGATATCAAAAGAAAATATTGAGAAAAGTAAATTTGAATTATATGCGGTGAGAGAGGAATATCTTTTCAGCGTTGCTTCAGCCTATTATGATGTCATGAGGTCCCAAAAAGCTCTAGAAATTGCCAGAGTAAATGTGGAAAGACTGAGAAAGCACAGGGATGCCTCAGCTATAAGACTCAAAGTTGGAGAAGTGACAAAAACTGATTTACTGCGGGCAGAGGCTGAGTTATCAGGCGCACAGTCAGAATTGATAAGGGCAGAAAACAATCTCAAATTGATGAGGGCAACCTTGGCAAGAGTTGTCGGTTTAAATGGAGATTATGACGTTATGGAGCCTGCTGTGAATCAAGAACCTGAAAATGAGTATGTTCTTTCTACTCTAAAGGAAAAGGCTATAGCGGAGCGCGCTGAATTAAAATCCCTGGATCTCCGGAAAAAAATTTCTGTAGATCAGGTGAGTTATGCCCGGGGTGCATACTGGCCAACGCTTTCTCTTGGAGGTGTTTATTCAAGGATGGAACAAGACCCTGCCTCGCCATTTTTCCTCCGGGAGAGCATCTACGGTGCGCTTAGCCTTTCATTTCCCTTTTTCGAGGGTGGTTTGAGAAGGGCGGAGGTGAGTGAAGCAAAGGCGAGGCTGAGGCAATCGGAGCTCACCTATGAGGACATGAAGAAGACGGTATCGATAGAGGTTGAAAACGCCTATCTTGAGTTTCAGACACAGAGGAGGGTTTTAAAATCCCTTGAGGACCAGGTCACATTTGCGAGAGACAACTACAATTCTGTCTCACGGCAGTACGAATTCGGCCTTGCAAACAGCATAGATGTTATTGACGCCAATACGTTATTGCTGACCTCAGAGAGGCAGCTGGCTGATGCGAAATATAACTATAAGCAAGCTATCCTGAAAGTGGAAAGGGCAACAGGAACACTGTTAAAGACAGTCATTAGTCAGCAGTCCTCAGTTATTAGTCAGAATACAAAAGAAAAATAAATGGGGGATAAAACTCATGTTGAAGAAATACACGGATTCAGGTGTTGAGAAAAACTTCCAGCTAATCAAAGCTATCTTTCTGTTGATTCTCTTACCTTTTATTTTTATAAGTCCTGCTTGCAAGAAAAAAGAAGTAAAGACGGCGGGAGAAAGGATTATTAATGTGCAGGTTAAGGCCGCGGAAAAAAGATCCCTGAGACCATTTGTTGAAACAATCGGTACCTTGAATCCCTATGAAGAAGTTATTGTAAGTGCTGAGGTTGATGGGATATTGAAAGAGGTAAGAGTTGATGAAGGGACTGTGGTTTCAAAAGGAGAGGTTCTGGCAGCAATCGATGATACTGATTACAGTCTTGAAGTCAAGAGGGCTGAGGCAACTTTAAAGCAGGCAGAGGCAACTCTCGCAAATACACGATTAGAGTATCAGCGAAAGGAGTCGCTTCATAAAGAGGAGCTTGTGACCAAACAGCAGTTTGATGATGTATCGACAAGACTTTCCCTTGCAGAAGCTGAACTTGACAGGCTGAAAGCAGCGCTCTCCCTTACAAAAGAAAAATTGAGAAAGACAAAAGTGTGTTCCCCTCTATCGGGTGTGGTGAAAGAGAAGAAGGTTTCAGCAGGTGATTACGTTAAGAATGGCACAAATCTTTTTGTAATTATTCAGAACAATCCCATAAAACTTGGTTTCACGGTAACGGAAAAAGATGTTGGAAAATTAAGAAAGGGTCAGGATGTCTTCTTAAAAGTGGATGCCTTCCCTGATAAAGAATTTAGGGGAAAGGTTACCATTATATATCCAAGTCTCGAGGAGAGGACCAGAACACTTCAGGTTGAGGCGTTGGTTCCCAATCCAGATGAACTTTTAAAGCCAAGTTTTTTTGCCCATGTCATACTCTATACAGGCGCTCCAAAGGATACAATCGTTGTTCCTGTCACTTCCCTGCTCTATGAAGCAGAGAAAGTAAAGGTCTTTGTCATAGAGGGGGATAGGGCGAAAGAGGGGGAAGTTAAACTCGGAAATAAATATGGAGAAATGATGGAGATTGTTGAAGGGCTGAAGGAAGGGGAATCGGTCGTTACCGTCGGGCAGCAAAATTTGTTTGAAGGAGCGAAGGTAACTATTTTCAAAAGTCAGGAGTCGGAAATCGGTAGTCAAAAGTCGAAAAACAAAGAGCCATAATCAGGGGTAACAAAGAGGAATGCAAGATGGCTAAAATAGCAAGATTTGAAGATATCGAAGCATGGAAGAAGGCAACTCCCGACCCTCAACTCTCGACTAAGGACTAATTAATATGTGGCTTGCTGATACATCGATAAAACGTCCTGTCTTTGCGACAATGGTCATTATGTTCCTCGTGATCCTCGGTGTTGTGAGTTATCCAAGGATCGGGGTTGACCTCTTTCCAAAGGTTGATTTTCCTATCGTGAATATTACCACTACGCTCAAAGGCGCCAGTCCTGAGATTATGGACATCGATGTGACAGACAAGATCGAGGAGGCTGTTAATACTATTAATGGTGTAAAAACGATCACCTCCACGAGCACCGAAGGGGTGTCCTTAGTAACAGTAGAGTTTGTTCTTGAAAGGGATATCGATCTTGCTGTGCAGGATGTAAGGGAAAAGATTGCTGCCACCAGGTCGAAACTGCCGAGAGACATAGATGATCCCGTTATAGAAAAGGTTGACCCTGATGCAACTCCTGTTATGTGGCTCGCCCTCACCGGTGAAAAATCCGTAAGAGAACTCTCTACCTATGCCGATGAGATATTAAAGGAGCAGCTTCAGAGGATAAACGGTGTTGGGGCTATAAGGCTCGGCGGCTTGAGGCTGAGACAGGTAAGAGTCTGGCTCGATGCTGATAAACTCAGGGCTTACCAGATGACGGCACATGATGTTTTACAGGCCCTCCAGAGAGAGAATGTGGAGCTTCCGAGTGGAAGGATCGAAAGTGAAACAAAGGAGTATTCAATAAAGATCAAAGGCGAGTTTTTAAAGGTTCAGGAGTTTAACGACCTCATTATTGGCTATTACAAGGGGGCTCCTGTAAGGCTCAGGGATATCGGAAGGGCAGAGGATGGGATGGAGGAGAAGCGCTCTATTGCAAGGTTCAATGGAGTCCCTGCCATTGGTCTTGGAATACAGAAGCAATCAGGAACAAATACCGTTGAGGTGATAGACAGGATAAAGAAGGAACTGGTGAATATCAGAAAGACCCTTCCACCAGGGATGAGACTTGAAATAAGTTTTGACCAGTCTGATTTTATTAAACTCTCTATCAATGAGGTCCAGCGCCATCTCATTTATGGAGGCTTCTTTGCGACGATAGCAGTTCTTCTGTTTTTAAAAAATCTGAGAGTTACCCTGATAAGTGCCTTAGCTATTCCTACCTCAATAATCTCTACCTTTGCCATCATGAATGCCTTCAATTTTACTTTTAATAACATGACTATGCTTGGCCTTGCCCTCTGTATCGGGATTCTTATTGATGACGCTATTATCGTGATAGAGAATATCTACAGGCACATGGAAGAGGGAATGAAACCAAGGGAGGCTGCCTTTTTTGCAACATCAGAGATCGGGCTTGCAGTTATGGCAACGACCTTTGCTATTGTTGCCATATTCCTTCCTGTGGCATTCATGAAAGGCATCATTGGAAGATTTTTCCTGCAGTTTGCCCTAACCGTTGTCTTTGCTGTTCTCGTATCACTCTTCGTCTCTTTTACACTCACACCCATGCTGGCATCGAGATATTTAAGAAGTCGGGAGTCAGGGGGGAGTGGGGGGGTTACTAATTCTGAATTAAAACGCTCATTATTTTCCCGAATCTCTTATAAACTTGAAAAGGGATATGCAAGGGTGGAAGAATTTTACAGGGAACTCCTGAAGATAGCCCTCAGTTACAGGAAGACGGTAATTTTACTTGCGTTTTTAATCTTTATCTTCAGTCTTGTCATGGCATGGTTTTTTTTGGGTAAGGAATTTGTACCATCGGAAGACCAGAGCCTATTTGTGGTAAGGCTTGAAGCACCTGTTGATTATTCTGTTGATGAGGTAGACAGGATGTTCAAAAGGGCGGAAGATTATATCAGGGGTATTCCCGAAGTAAAGACCGTCTTTTATGCCCAGGGTTTTGGTCTCTCAAGAGAGGTAAACAAAGGTGGCATGTTCATTGGGCTCAAACCAAAGTCAGAGAGGCGAAAAAGTCAGGAAGAGTTAATGGCTGAAGTCAGAAAAAAGTTCAGACAGATACCTGGTCTTCAGGGAACTGCTGAGATGGTTTCCCTTATAGGGGGCGGCATGAGGCGAGTTCCGGTACAGTACAGCATCAGGGGAAGAGATCTGAGAGATATTGAAACCTACACTCAGGAAATTATCAGCCAGTTTTCTCAAATTCCTGGAATAGTGGACATTGATACCACACTTGAGGTGGGAAAACCTGAGGTGAGGGTTTTTATCGACAGAGATAAGGCAGCAGACCTCGGTGTAGATGTTGCCACGGTGGCCGAGGCAGTGAACTTTCTTATCGGTGGAGAAGTGGATGTAACAAAATTCAAGGACGAAACAAGGGGACGTAGATACGATGTGAGAGCAAGGCTTTTCCCTGAAGGCAGAACAGACCCTGAGGACGTAGGCAAGCTTTATGTGAGGTCAAAAGATGGAAGGCTCGTAGAACTCTCAAATATCATTAAGGTTCAGGAGGCTGGTGGTCCAAGCATCATCAACAGGGTTGACAGGCAGAGGGCGATAACACTTTTTGCGAATCTTGAAGGAAAGCCACTTGGTCAGGCTAAGACAGAACTGAACAGTATATCAGCAAAGGTGCTCCCTCCCGGTTATTCAGGAGCATATAAGGGTGAGGCAGAGATTATGGAGGAGTCCTTTGTCTATCTTGTTTTTGCTCTTGTACTCGGGATTATTATTGCCTACATGGTCCTTGCATCACAGTTTGAGAGCTTTATCCATCCTTTTACGATTCTCCTTTCAATGCCTCTATCTTTTATAGGCGCCTTTGGAGGCCTCTTTATCACAGGAAAGACGATCAACATCTTCAGCCTCATAGGAATTGTCCTCCTCATGGGACTTGTAAAGAAAAATGCCATACTCCTTGTTGACTATACGAATACACTGAGGACGAGCGGACTGGAAAGGAGGGAAGCAATACTCCGTGCGGGGCCCGTGAGATTAAGACCTATCCTTATGACTACCTTTGCTATGATATTTGGAATGATGCCTATAGCTCTTGGGATCGGTGAAGGTGCCGAGACGCGCTCACCAATGGCGATTGCGACTATCGGTGGACTTCTTTCATCACTTTTCTTAACCCTTGTTGTTGTTCCCGCTGTATATGACTTACTTGATGACCTTCAGGAAAAATTTACGAAAAAGAGAATCAGCAATTCTCAGTCCTCAACTGGTAAAATGAATTTATGAAAAAAAGGATAATTATCTTTGCCATAATCCTTCTCATAGCCGTTACAATCCTTATGGTTTTCTATGCCCAAAGGGGGAAAAGGGCTGTAACTATCCAAACAACCGGAATCGTTGAGGGAGTAGAGGTGAATCTTTCTCCAAAGGTATCAGGCAGAATTTCTGAGATATGCTGTGATGAGGGAGAAAGAGCAGAGAAAGGTCAGATTGTTATTAAGCTTGAAAGTGACGACCTCAAGGCGTCAGTAGAGCAGGCAAGGGCAGGAGTTGAGAAGGCAAAGGCAGAGGTCAGGGTTGCAGAGGCAGATATTGAAAATGCAAAAGCAAATATTCAAAACGCTGAAGCAGAGATTAAGACTTCAGAGGCAGATGTAGAAAAGGCCCGAGCAGTTATGAATGATGCAAAGAAAAAACTCGATAGGGCGACTGCCCTTTACAAAGAGGAATTGATCTCTACGGACTACTTTGAGATAGCCACAACCAATTATGATACATCTGTAGCGACCTATATGTCTTCAAAAGCAAAACTCACTGCTTCTTACTCAAAAAGGGATGCAGCTATAGCCCAGCTCAACTCATCAATCAGTCAGCTCAACTCTGCAAAGGCGAGCCTGAAAGAATCAGAGGCCAACCTTTCTTATCACTTGTCAAAACTCAATGACACCAAGATCATAACGCCTATATCAGGGACTGTCATATTCAAGGCTCTGGAGAAGGGTGAAACAGTGAGTCCAGGCGTAACAATTTTAACTATCGTGGATATGGAAAGCCTTTATATCAGGGTGGATATAGAGGAAACCCTGATAGGTTCGGTGACGCTTGATAGTGAGGCGTTTATTAGAGCAGAAGGAATTCCTGATAAGGTATTTAAAGGAAAGGTTTCAGAGATAGGGAGGTATGCAGAGTTTGCAACCCAGAGGGATGTAACTCGCGGAAGGCAGGATATAAAGACCTTCAGAATTAAGATAAAGGTAACAGATACTGGCGGAGTATTAAAGCCGGGGATGTCTGTAGAAGTGGAGATACCAAAGAAGGCATAAGGATCATGCAGAATAGTAAAGCCATAGAGGTTTCAGGAATAACAAAGAAATTCGGACCGATTACTGCCGTTGATGATGTAAGTTTTGATGTGACAGAAGGCGAATTCTTTGGATTTCTTGGTCCCAACGGAGCTGGGAAGACAACGCTTATCAGAATGCTTACCACCCTTCTTAAACCAACAAGTGGAAGAGCTGTTGTTGCATGTTGTGATGTGGCAAAAAATCCCGATGCTGTCAGGAGAGAGATTGGTGTTGTCCCACAGGCGATGACGACAGATCTCGACCTCACAGGCCATGAGAATATGGATATTTATGGACGGTTCTATGGAATTCCTTCAAAAGAAAGGAAGGAGAGGATTGAGTATCTTCTTGAGATGGTTGGCCTTACAGCAAGGGCCAATGACCTTGTTGCGGCATACTCAGGCGGAATGAGGAGAAGACTTGAGGTTGCGAGGGTTTTAGTGCATAGACCAAAAATCCTTTTTCTCGATGAGCCGACCATAGGGCTTGATCCCCAGTCCAGACATGTTGTCTGGGATTTTCTCAGAAAGCTCAGAGATGGTGATTCAATAACAATATTTCTCACAACCCATTATATGGAAGAGGCAGAGGCATTATGCAACAGGGTAGCCATTATTGATTCAGGAAAGATAATAGCCCTTGGGAGTCCTGATGAACTTAAGTCACAGATACCCGGGAATGATATCATTTCTTTAACTCTTGATAACCTATCAGCAAACACTGTTGAGATCATAAAGAACTTACCTTTTGTCCATAAGGTAAACATTGAAAATAATACTATCAGAGTCTATGTTGACAGTGGTGCACAGAACCTCCCTGTGCTTATGGATGAAATGAAATCATCCGGTATGAAGGTTTTATCAGCAACAGTCCATGAGCAATCCCTGGAGGATGTTTTTATCCACTACACCGGCAAGTCTATAAGAGAAGAAGAGACAAAGAAGGTGAGTCTCCTTTTAGGCGCGGGAATACCCCAGAAATGGGGACGATGAAAATAAAAATTGGTAGTTTAAGACTGATATGGTAAGACTGCTGGCAGTTATAGAAAGGGACTTAAAAAAGTTCAAACGTAATCCTGTTGTTCTCGCAATGAGTATCATCATGCCTATTCTTTATCTTATAATTTTAGGAAATTCATTTCAGGGAAAATTGAGAGGCCTTCCCCTGGTTGTTATAAGTCCAGAAGCAGGCCCTTACTCAGAATACTTCATGGACAATTTGCGAGCTATTGAGGCAGGGCCACAGACCTTTACCATCATCAGGATGAAAGATCAGGGTGATGCCATTGCTGGAGTCAGACAAGGCAGATATAAAGGGGCACTCATAGTACCTCCTGATTTTGACAAACGAATCTCTTTGAAGAGGAGAGCAGAGGTAGGTCTCTTTCTCGATAATACCGATGGCATATCTGCTGAGGCTATAAGGAATGCTGTTGATGGTGCTTTTCGGTTTCTCGAACCAGAGTATGTAGCGATAAGGGAAAGGAACGATGAAAAATACCTGAGAAGCATAGACCTTTACAGAAAGGTCGATTATTACCAGTCCCTCGTTCCCGGTGTGGTAATTATGGCTATATTCCTGGGGACATTGACAACGGGTGCTTTTAATCTTGTTATGGACAGGTTTCTTGGAATCGACGAAAGCTATCTCCTTACACCACTTTCAAAATCGCATATCGTATCTGGCCTTATCATCAGTGGTCTCTCGATAACAACGATCATTGCCACATTAATTTTAGTTGTGAGTTTACTCATAACGGGAATTCCCTTCCCGAGTGTTATCAAACAAGGCACCTCACTTTTTATTGTGATAATACTGACGACACTCTGTCTGCTCAGTATGCTGTTCGTAATCCTTGGAAGGATAAAGCATCCAAGAATCGTCGGGGTCCTCAGTGGATTCCTGAACGTTATCCTCTTCTTTCCGAGTGGTGCAATATATCCTATTGCGAGCTTCCCTGAATGGCTCAAGGCATTTGCAAAGATAAACCCGGAGGTATATGCTGTGGATGCCTTGAAGTCAATTCTTTTTAAAAATGCAGGTCTCTCAACTATTTCAGGTGACATAGCCTTTCTTCTGGTTTTTACCATTGTGACAATGACAATAGCCATAGCGACGTTCAAGAGGACACTCTGATCAAAGAATTTCTCGAAGCTCTGCTGGGGTTAATTCATTCTTTTCCGCGATCAGTTCAATGATATAATAATTGTATGTAGACATGCAAAAGAAGCTATTTTTACATTTTTTTCTTTTTACCCTTACGGTCCTTTCTACTGTTCTTGCAGGGGCAATACTGGCCGGAGTTGATATTTTTGAAGAACCGGGAAGGATTTATAAAGGACTTCCCTTTTCATTGACTCTCATGTCAATTCTCCTGGCCCATGAATTATCTCATTACCTTGCATCAAGGAAACACAATGTTAAGGCTACACTTCCCTATTTCATTCCCGCACCACCACTTATATCACCAATAGGTACCTTCGGGGCATTCATTAAAATGAAGTCCCCGGTTACTACGAGAAATGCCCTTCTGGACATTGGAGTATCTGGTCCTCTTGCAGGGTTTATCATATCGGTTGGGGTATCAATTGTAGGGCTTTCCCTTTCTAAGGTAGTCCCGATTCAGGAGACAAAGGGAGCTATCAGTCTTGGGGATTCTTTGCTTTTTTCTACCCTTTCCAGTTTGATTCTCAATTACCAACCAGGTTCTCAGGACATACTCCTTCATCCTGTTGCCTTTGCAGGATGGATCGGTTTTTTTGTGACATCCCTGAACCTCTTGCCTGTTGGACAGCTCGATGGCGGGCATATTGCCTATGCA
>Ga0129298_10001254_pt1 | contig 10622 bp, 7 predicted proteins | sample I19B2metaG_FD_94707 | JGI IMG/M metagenome (GOLD analysis project Ga0129298, IMG submission 94707) | Lake sediment bacterial and archeal communities from Gulf of Boni, Indonesia to study Microbial Dark Matter (Phase II) - ​I19B2 metaG | ecosystem: Environmental > Aquatic > Freshwater > Lake >...
CCACACTCGATCCAAATAACCCGATTTGGGAACTATGCCGGTCAGATGGCGACTATCGGAAAACGAACGAACTTCTCAATCGCTTGCTGGACACGCGAGTAGCTGGGAAGACTCTACTGCAGTTCATGTCTTACAAGAATGTATCGATGTGGCAGTTTCTCCCTTCATATCTCTGGCCCGCCTTTTTTCGAGTAGTTGAGTTGATTGAGGTTGTACGTCGAATTGTCGAAGAGGTGAAGCCTCAAGAAATTCGATTTTTTCCGGTGGACGACTATACTGCTCCTCTCTGGAATGGAGTGGTGCAAGCTATCGGGCAGGCCTATGAGATACCAGTTGCTGCCATCCGTCCCGCCTATCTGGAAGGAAAACAAGGCTTTTCCGACCAAGTTAGGGGTTTCCTGTGTCGGATTGACTTAGGCCGCTTATTTCGCAAGCTGTGCCGTCAAGGGCAGCAGACATGCCGTCTTTTCTGGCAGACATCAAGCGCCATAAGATGGTGGTGGGTAAGCCGTACACGAACTACTAGTCAATTCAAGTCTCATAAGAAGTTGGTTTTTGCCACGTTCTCCAGGCACTGGGTGACTGTGCCAAGTCGCCCGGATCGAAAGTATGACGAACAAATCTTTCCGCTCTTGCCAGCTTTGCGCTCCACTGGCTGGACAAGTTTCGTGGGAATTGACTGCCCCTACTCATCTGACTACTCAAAACTGGCGGAGCGTGTGCGCAGCTATGAGCCCGGAGTTCGCTGGCGAACCTTTTACTCCTATGAAAAGCGACGCTCTCAGACTATCGATGTGAGAACTTTTTTCTTCCAGCTGTGGCGAGTGCTGCGGAACGACAAGGAGTTTGATAAGAGCTTTCGATACCAAGGTGCTCGCTTAATGCCGGCTCTATGCCAAGAGTTGCAAAGAGCTTTTCTTCACATTCTTCCCAATTGTGTGCGAATGTTGGATATTGCCAATCAGATATTGGCAGAGGAACGCCCTTGTGCGGTGATCGCTACCTATGAAACTGGCCCGTTTCAACGTGCGTTGATCATCCAAGCCAATCTGGCCGGGATACCTACTATGGGGCTGCAGCACGGAATAATCTTTGAAAATCACTATGATTATATGCACCGATACATCAGCAATGATCCCGCTGTCAACCCTCTCGGATTTTCAGTGCCAAAGGTCACGTGTGTGTGGGGGCCATTTTGGAAACGAATCCTAACGGAAGTTGGACATTATTCTCCTGAATCAGTGGCGGTCACAGGCAACTGGCGTTACGATCAGATCGCTGAAATACTTGCACGCATGAATGTTAACGACACAAAGAGAAGGTTTCACCTTCTTACAAGCAGAAGGGTTGTGCTGATCCTATCTTCTGGTCAATGTGTTGTCGATTACATTCATGAGTGCCTCCGAGTTGTTGCCACACACTCGGATTGTACACCGCTGATTAAGCTCCATCCAAGCGACGATTCCAGTTCAGTGCGGAAGGTTTTGCGCCAGCTAGGTTACTCTGATGAGATCCTGATCCAAGGGCAGCTTATTGAGGCCTTGGTAGTTGCAGACCTTGTGATCACTCAATTGTCCACCGCACTATCGGAGGCAGCACTGCTGGGAAAGCCTATCGTATTAGCTAACCTATACAACTTGTCTGGCACTGAAACGTATGTCAGAACTGGAATTTGTCTGTATGCCACCAATGCCACTGAGCTGTCAGAGGCGATTGTGAAAGCGTTCGAACCTTCAGTGAAAGCGAAAATGGATGCTGCGCGTGCCAGGTTCATTTCAGATTATTTCCACAAGATGGATGGATGTGCAGCTAGGCGAGTAGTCGAAGTCTTGGAAGGGATCTCGTCTATACGGCAGGCCCGGAGCAATGAAGAGGACAAATAGGAGGTCCCAGCACGACTTCCTCTTTCTTTGCCATTTTGATTATGTAAAACAGGAGCCTCTATCTAGTGGGAAAAAGGGACGTACCACAAGATGGTGAATAGAAAAAACAGGACCCTACTTGTTGTTATAGAAGATGCCCTCAGTGCACTAATAAGCAAAGGGGAGATCACAGATCGCTACTACAATCCTGGAGATCTATTTGATGATGTTCATATCCTGATGATCAATAACGACCGCCCCGGTCTGTCGTTCGTACAAAAGATGGTGGGCCGTGCCAGACCCTACATTCACAACATAGCTCCACCGTCATGCAAGCATACTTTAGGTTGGCAGTCTTCCTTGATGCAGTCGTGGTTGCGTTCAGTTCTCGAACTAACGCGCCAGATACAACCCTCGCTAGTTAGAGCGTATGGAAACTACCTGAATGGCTTTCTTGCTGCCTACATTAAGAGGCACCTCGGAATACCGTTGGTGGTGTCACTGCACACAAACCCGGATGAAAGTGAGCGCGCACGTGTACGCGGTTGGACTCTGTCTTCCTTCAAGAGAAGGTTGATGCTGAAATGTCGTAAGAGACTTGAGCGTACTACTTTGAGTGCAGCGGATCGTGTCGTCGCAGTCTGTGAATCCTATCGCGAATATGCCTTACGCTACGGTGCCCACGTGGTCCATGTAATTCCCAATGTGGTTAATCCTACGCACCTGCATCGCAAGACATCCTACGACCTCCACTCCCCTGCTCGAGTGTGTTCTGTTGGACGGCAAACGGCCGGAAAGAATCCCGTTAACCTGATTCGTGCCGTTGCCGAGTTGCCGGTTACGCTGACGTTGATCGGAGACGGAGAGCTTCACGAATACCTGAGGCAAGTGACGAAAGATTGCGGCGTGATGGGCAAAGTGACTTTCCTGCGCTCTGTTAGTAACGATGAGCTATGTGAGATGTTGCCAGACTTCGATGTCTTCGCTGTGCATAGTGATTACTGCGGTATTCCGAAATCCGTAATCGAGGCTCTGCTAGTTGGCCTTCCTGTGGTCGTCAATCGGGAACGCCCATCAACATCCGAACTGGAGGGGGACTGGATATATAGAGTAGAGAACACGCTACAAGGATATCGACAAGCATTACTTGATTTGATGGAGCATTATCAAGAGCGAATCGCCCTGGGAAACCGAGGCTACAAATACGCGCGGGAACACTTTGATCCACGAAAGGTAGAGAAACAATTGGTTGATCTCTGTCGTGAACTGATACCGGATCTATAAGAATGCATGCATAATCCGCGCCGCAGTTTGTGTTCACTTCATTCATCTTGCTCTATAACAGCCCCGTTAAGTTCACTCGAGCTCCTTGCGCAAGATTTTGGCAATCTTCTGGCCAGCTGTACCCTTCCCATATGGAAATCTAAATGGCAGGCGTCTCTTGCAAATCATCGATTGCACTCCCTTCAAGATACGTTCTCTTCTCGTTCCAACAACTATCGCAAGTCCCGCTTGAACGGCTTCGGGTCGGTCAGTTGATTCCCTGATCACAACGACGGGCTTCCTTATCGAGGGAGAGGATGCCTCCTCCTGTAATCCTCCGGAGTCTGTAACTATTACCTTACAATTCTTCATCAGCATCAGGAAGTCCAAGTAGCCCAAAGGGGGGAGTAGCGCTATGTTCTTGCAATGGGCTAGTTTCTTGTAGAGCCCAAATGCATGCAGTCTGTTTTGAGTCCGTGGATGTATTGGAATCACCACTGGTAGTGTACATTCCATAAAAGCCCCGACTATATTTGACAAGGTCTCCTTGTTGTCAACGTTTTCGACCCTGTGGGTAGTTGCCAAGACAAATTCATTAAAGTCCACTTTGCTTAGGATATCCGAGCTTTTTTCAGCCATTGGCATCATCTTGGTTACTGTATCGATTATTGTGTTACCAGTTACAAAGATCTTACCGAGAACGCTTTCTTGGAGAAGAGTCCTCTTGGATACAAATGTGGGAGCAAATAGCAGCTTTGACACGTGGTCAACCATACGTCTATTATGTTCTTCCGGCATTCTCCAGTCGTAGCTTCTCAGACCGGCCTCTACGTGCCCTACATCGACTCGCTGTTTCAGCGACGCTAAAGTCGCACCTAACACCGTATTCGTATCGCCTTGAACAAGCACCAACCTAGCCTTGGTTCTTCGGATGAGATTCTCCATTGCGATCATAATCTTCGCTGTCTGAGCAGCTGAGATATCTGAACCGACTTCTGCAGGGAGACGTACTGGATTCGGTAAGTCCAGCTCCCTCACAAATCTCATGCACATATTGTAATCGGAGTGTTGGCCGCTGTGAACAAAGTGAAAAGATTGTCCGGATTTTTGGAAAGCTTCGACAACAGGAGCCATTTTGAGAACTTCTGGCCTAGTACCTACGACGACGACAAGTTTCTTCTTCAATTGCAGCACCTACACCCTAACTGACAGTTGCGGGATGTGGGGTTCACTACATATCGATAGACTCACAAAAACCCTTTATTTTTGTATGGCGCAGCCCTTGTAACACGAGAGCATCAAGAAATGGCCACTTGGTGATCCACGTAAGTACCGGATAGTGGTAGGAACTGCGAAAGAGAATGGTATGTCGTATTTTCTCCGAGAAAATCGCTAGGAAACACAATGATCTTGTGTCTAGCTATCATAAGGCACTAGAGTGGATCAGGAACAACACAATACCTGAACAAGGGATCGCTGCGAGCTCCAAGAGAAGATTCCCCTACCTGGAAGTCACCGGGTACATGATTCCGACACTATACGATGCAGGAGAGGACACTTTGGCCGAGAGGTACGCAGAGTTTCTCTCATACATGCAGCGTCCGAACGGATCATTCGCCGGGCGAGATGGAAGAGAATACGTTTTTGACTCAGGCCAGGCTCTGCGCGGGCTACTGCGGGCTTACGAAAACAACGAAAGATTTGGGACTTTCGGTTTGAAAGCAGCAGAATATGTCTCATCACATATCGAGAAAGAAGGTCGAATACTTTCTCCTTACGGAAAAGAAATACCGGAAAGCGTCCACGTCTTCATCCTGCCTCCTCTCCTACAGGCAAGCAGCACTTTCCACAGGCCTGATTACCTCGAGAAAGCGAGAAGAGCACTTGCCTATTACAAACGTTCTCAGGGTTTTCTGAACGATAACAATTTGACTCATTTTCTCGCGTACACAATAGATGGCCTTATCGACATGGGAGAATCTGAATTCATTCGTCCTTTTGTAAGAAGGATTTTTTCCCGTCAGAGAAGAAACGGCGGCATTTCTGCGTTTCCAAACGTTGGATGGACGTGTAGCGTTGGACTAGCTCAGCTTGCGGTTATTGCATACAAGTTGGGGATGCGTCGAGAGGCTGATGCTGCGGTGGATCATTTGTGTAGAATCCAGAATCCGTCAGGAGGGTTCTATGGGAGTTATGGGCTCGGCGCAAGTTACTTCCCTCAGGAGGAAATAAGTTGGGCGAACAAGTTCTTCCTAGACGCCGTCCATATGAAGACCAAGTTACCTTACACACGCGACAACCATGCCGCTCCTCATGAGGACGAAGCGAGCTGGACTGTTCTGGACGCGAAACGATGGTATGACACGATAATTGCACGTGGATCTGTAGACAGCCTAGCCAGGAACATCCGAAGCGGCCAATTTCCAGTTTGGTGTAAGCCTCTTCTACAACATACCTCACCTGGAGATTCGACTCTTGAGTTGGGAAGTGGTACCGGACAGCTTTCCGCGATTCTCGGCATATACGGCAGGGTTCCTCACCTCTTGGACCTTTCCAAAGGTTGCATAGAATTCGGAAAACGTCTATTCCATAATCTAGGAATTGAGGGCCATTTTTCCTGTGCTGACATTCTGAAGGGGATACCTTTACGGAAGAGTTCTGTTGATTGGGTTTGGAGTAGCGGGGTTCTTGAGCATCTCTCTGACGAACAAATAGCAGCTGTACTCAAAGAGTCGGCTCGAGTCTGCGCGAAAGGCGTAATGAGTCTGGTTCCCAACGCGAACTCAATCTTTTACAGAGTTGGGAAGTTCCGGATGGAGATGGAAAGGACGTGGCGGTATGGAAAGGAGAGGCCGATGTCCACTATGAAAAAGTACTTTGAAGCTGCAGGCCTGACAAATGTAACGGAAAGTTCGGTTGGAGCATATCACTCTCTTGAGTTCTTCGGGTCAGATAGGAAGGAGATCAGAAACTTCTATGACAGTCTAAGTCTGAAGGAGCTAGAAAGTCTAAACCAAGGGTATTTGCTCTTCACATATGGGGAACGATGAGGGCCGAGATTCTGAATCCACTGAAGCCCTTGTCGGTTTGGCATTGTGCAAGGGCTGGTCCTGATTGCTCATCAATCCTCAAGCTCATTGTTGCACTCGTCTACGGACCACCGGTAGCTGAGGTGGCTGCGGTCACCCGCATGTAAATCAGGAAGCGCTAGGCTACTTCAAGCAAAATAGCGCCACCAAAAGGAGAACCGGTCGTGAGCTTACCCGAAAGCCCCCAAACATCTATCACATATTGGGAAGTAACTGCTCCAATCTTCGGCTCTTGAAGACTACACCAAGGTTGATAGCTCTTGACAGTCTCCTGTTGCAGAGGCATTCTCTCTTTGATCAACGGGTAACTTCAAGCTCTAGATGAATCCCACATGCATTCTGGCAAGACGGCATAGGAATGTTCTCTTGGACGTCGCCACTGGCGTTGTCGCCGCAGGCAAGATATCCATTGCATCGCCGGCTAGCAATGCAATCCAAGTGCATTGATTCTCAACCTTGCGAGAGATGGCAATAATAGGCCGAACTGTATCTTCATGAAAGGTGGGATGACAACTTGAGAATTAGAAACCTAATGTTCAGAAGCTGGTACTACTTCAGAGTGGGGTATGGCACATACATCACGTTTCCCATCGGATACGTCACCACACTGGTGACCATATACTACCTTGCCATAAGGAATGTCCCAGGACTACTTGACGTTTTTTCGAGATTTCTTGTCTTTGGCGTAGTAGCGACTGCTGTTGGCTTTCCGCTTTCAGTAGTGATAGGGTGGGCCCATATGAAGAGGACTGAAGCATGGAAATCCGAAGTTGAAGTGGGCTATGAGGCTCATCCTTACAATTATAAGCTGCCTCCTGGGTATAACGTGGAAGTGACTTATCCGCTATTCAAAGAGTTGCTCACAGCGTCAAAAGATATCCTGGACGAGCAAGGCCTGCTAGACGATACACGGAGCAGACGTATCGAGGAATTGATACAGAAGCTGGACTTGCTCTTGCAAGGAGGATACGTGGGGAGGCCCCGCATCAAATTGTGAGGATCTTCTAAAGACTAGCCTTGATGTTTGAAGCGATAGGCGATGAAACCATATGGATCGATTCTCAAAGGTATCCATTGTCATGCCAACGTACAATGGCGAGAAATACATACGAGAATCGATTGATAGTAGCCTCGGCCAAACCTACCAGAATATTCAACTAGTCGTTGTCGACGACGGCTCCACAGATGAGACTTCGAACATCATAAACTGCTACGGAGATACGAGGCTAGAGTATATCCGGCATAGCAATAGAAGAGGAATTCCAGTAGCGCTGAACACGGGATTTGCTAAGGCAGATGGCAATTACCTAACGTGGACATCTGACGATAATTACTATGCTCCGAACGCTATACAAAAAATGTTATCGTTTCTGAATGCTAGGAGATGTCAGTTCGTGTATTCTGACTTTCATAGATTTCGTCGCGAGGATCCCTCTCGCCGCCGGATCGTGAAACTACCCGATCTCCCAGTTTTGGAAGATCAGAACTGTATTGGGCCATGCTTTGTCTATTCAAGAAACGTGAAAGAGACAACAGGAGATTATGACCCGGACACTTTCTTGGCAGAGGATTACGACTATTGGATAAGAGTCTCGAAGAGATTTCTGATGTGCCATCTTCCGGAACCACTATACTTCTATAGAGAGCACACTGGGTCGCTTTCCACAAAGCGGTTTCTGGAAATCCAGATGGCCAATGCTCTAGTAAAAATGAAGAATAGAGTATCGAATGCGGACCGAGCCACAGTCTTCCTTGTCGATGCAGCTTCACAGAGATATCCTCGACCTCTACGTCCCGGCCTGGGTAAGGCTCTGGCGAAGACTTTTCTTTCAAGAAAGATGAGCCAAGTGTTTAGAGACTACGAGAAAGGTAGTCTGAGTCTAAGAGAGGCTAGGCTGGCATTGAAGGATGTTATGTCAAAAGACTACATCGGTCGACTTCTGGACGCCATGACGCGTCGTGGAGTAAAGCAATTCGTAGGGCCTACACTATTGTAGTTGTTGTGTACTAGGAAGGTACGCTTCGAACGATTGTATTCGGGCGCCTGAGACCAATAGTAGGACAATCGTCTGAGTACTCACTACGTTGAACTGCCTATGCATTTCACAAAACCACTTGGATTGAAGAGCTCCAGCTTCGCATGGGTTTCTCGGTTAAGGCCAGCACCAATTCGATTAAGCTTGAGTATAGGTGTTAGGCCTATGACATGACATCCGATTCCTCATTCTCTATGGACTTCACCCTATCACTTGTGGTCGAGTCGTGGGTCAATGCCTTTGTCACTGGAAGATGCTGTCGAAGGACGCGATCAAGCAACGCGGCGGTGCATTTGGCCTAGATAGTTTCGCCCACCGGTGTTCTGTGTTCCTCATCATCTTGCAGTCCTCTTGAACCATTCGATGTATTCTTGGAGACCGTCGTTGAGGTTCACAGTCGGCATGTACCCCAAAACCCTATGCGCCAAGTCCGTGTTCGCGCAGCTATGTCGCACTTCACCTTCACGAGCTGGCCTATGGGTTGGCTTCAAGTTGACCTTGTCAGTCAACTTCATAAGATATCTGGCTAGTTCGTTGATTGTGATGGGTATTCCGCTTCCGATGTTAATCGCCTGACCAACTGCATTTTCTTGTTCAAGCGGGAGTAGACATGCCTTCACCGTATCCTTGACATTCACGAAATCCCGTGACTGCTCGCCATCACCGTAGATAATAGGGGTCTTGTTACTGAGGAGCCTTTGCACGAATCTGGCGACTACGCCGGCGTAGGGCTCAGGATTCTGTCTAGGCCCGTAGACATTGAAAAACCTGAGACAGACTACTCGTAAGCCGTAGCATTTGTGAAAAGAGAGGCAGTAGCTTTCGGCAGCGAGCTTCGATACCGCATAGGTCGAAATGGGGCTGACAGGAGCATCTTCACGAATTCTCATTCTTCCGACATTGCCGTAAATGGCGCATGACGATGCATACACAACAAGATCGGTATCGGCCTTTCTGCAGGCCTCCAAAAGGTTTAAGGTGCCGAGAACATTGACGTGATCTACGAATAATGGATCTCTGAGAGAACGTTGAATATCTGTGACGGCAGCCAAGTGAAAGACCACGTCAGAGCTCTTCGTTTCCTCCCTCACCCTCTGAGCGCTACGGACATCTGCCTTGACTAGCCGAAAGTTCTTCTTTCCGACATGTGGCCGTATATTGGAAAACGTTCCTGTGGACATGTTATCGAAGACGGTGACTACAAGACCTTTCTCCATCAGCTGGCCTACTAGATGGCTTCCGATGAACCCTGCCCCGCCTGTCACCAGAGCTGATCGATACCTGTGAACCAATGGAGGCACCAGGCCACGTTCTATACTAAATCATCTTGATAATCTATTCTGATGATTCAAATCAAACCAACCGACCAGACCCTAGGGAAACATGTGATGAGACGGGTCAACTCGATCAGGATGTTTTGTCTCGAAGAGGCGGTTCCAGTGTCTTTTTTGATCAGAGTCGATCTGCAGAGACTACGCACTCACTTCGATTGTTTCTAGCAAGAAGCCCAAATGGCCGAAGATGAAATAGTCAAAGGCAGGTCAGAAGGGGTACAGAATCCTACGCAGTTCCTCCTCGAACCTCTCGGCAAAGACCTTCGGATCTCTTTCAGGCGGCACCTCCGTTACTCTCTTCCCGTTGAATATGACCTCCAGACCACTGAGCAATGCTTCGCTCACCATCGTCGGCAGTCCATCCTGAGTCGTCATACGGATAAGCCTTCTATGTTGAGCATAGACGTCACCCATCTTGCTGTACGGTACGGAAGGTATGACCTCCACATTGGACATATCGATCTTGTAATCTGCCGGATGCCCTGGGTTTCCTATTATGGTTATTGTCTCCTCTGGATGTTTCTTAGCATAGTTGAGGACCCAGTCTAATCGATACGTCACCTCACCCCCCTCGCCTCTGTCTCCTTTGGTTGGGCAATAGTAGAGTACGTCTCTCTTTGGCGACCTATTCTCTCTCACCTTCTTGAAGAGATCGACGCGTATGGGAAGGGGAAGAACACGCCCGCTTCTTCCCACAAGTTCCATCAGATGAGGGGACACGTAGAGGACTAGATCGCATGCACGCACTACAGTTCTCCAGATAGGCTTGCGAATTCCATTCTCCTTGGCATATCTGTAGGCATCGCTTCCCACGAAATGAATGATGGTTTTCTTACCCAGCGTTTCTGCAGCCATTATGTAGCGACTACAGGTCTGGAAATGCAGACCGTAGACCACGTCGAAGTTCATTATCTTCAACAGATTCGGAACCTCTACTTTCTCGACATACCCGACTCGGAATCCTCTGCCTCTAAGGGCATCGACCACAACCTGGTTGCCGCTCTTGTTCTTGCTGCTTCCCACCACCAGTAGGCTTAC
>Ga0129298_10001257_pt1 | contig 10619 bp, 7 predicted proteins | sample I19B2metaG_FD_94707 | JGI IMG/M metagenome (GOLD analysis project Ga0129298, IMG submission 94707) | Lake sediment bacterial and archeal communities from Gulf of Boni, Indonesia to study Microbial Dark Matter (Phase II) - ​I19B2 metaG | ecosystem: Environmental > Aquatic > Freshwater > Lake >...
ATATAGGCCAGGTTGCCGAAGGCTTCTGAAAAAACCAAGCCGTGGTAAGAGCGTGCGGGCTGAGTAAGTTGAGGGAAGTTGCCCTCCGTCCAAGGGAACTTACCGGAATCGACGATGATTCCGCCGATAGAGTTACCGTGGCCGCCCATGAATTTAGTCAGCGAGTGAACCACGATATCAGCGCCGAAGTCGATGGGCCGGCACAGATAAGGCGTGGCAAAAGTGTTGTCGATGACCAGGGGGATGCGGTGCTCGTGGGCGATGCGCGCGACGGCTTCCAGATCCAGGACGTTGCCGCGCGGGTTCGAGATGGTCTCGCCGTAAAGGCACTTGGTCTTGGGGGTGATGGCGCGGCGGAAGTTCTCCGGGTCGTCCGGCTCGACAAAGCGCACGTTGAAGCCCAGTTTGCGGAAGCTGATGTCGAACTGGGTGTAGGTGCCGCCATAGAGCGTGCTGGCGGAGACCATCTCGTCGCCGGCCTCCATGAGGCTGGAAAGGGCGATGAACTGCGCGGCCTGTCCGGAGGACATAGCCAGGGCCCCGGCAGCATTTTCCAGCGAGGCCACGCGCTCTTCCAGCACGGCGGTGGTGGGGTTCATGATGCGCGTGTAGATATTGCCGAACTTCTGGAGCGCGAACAGGGCCGCGGCGTGCTCGGTGTCCTCGAAGACGTATGAGGTGGTCTGATAGATAGGTACCGCGCGGGCGCCGGTCGTCGGGTCGGGCTGGTAACCGGCGTGAAGTGTCCGCGTGTTGAACCCGAAAGTGCGATCAGTGGTCATGGCATTCCCTCCGAAGTGATTAGAATCTGCCGTTGCGGACTTCGAAGTGGGTGGGCTTGTTCCACGTCACTCCGCCCGCGCGGATCCAGTGGGCCACCCACTCAATCATCTGCTCGACGGAGACTTCAGGGTAGCCGAGCAAAGCGTGGCAGCGCGCCGCATTGCTGAGCAAGGCCGTCTGGCCCTCGACACCCTCGAAGACAGGCTCGATGCCGAAATGCTCTCCGAAGCGCTGCGCCAGCGCGCGCACGGAGAGAGTCTCCGGCCCGGTGAGATTGAGGACCGCGGGCGGAGACTGGCACAAACGAAAAGCGCGCAGGCAAACGGAGTTAGCGTCGCCCTGCCAGATGACGTTGACCATGCCCATGGCCAGGTTGACGGGCCGTCCCTCGAAGACCTTCTGGCCAATGTCCAAGAGCACGCCGTAACGCAAGTCGATGGCGTAGTTGAGGCGCAGCAGCGTGACCTGCGTTCCATAGCGGGCCGAGAAGTATTCGAACAGGCGTTCGCGGGCCAGTGCGGACTGGGCGTATTCGCCCACCGGGGAGGTGGGGCAGGACTCGCTCGGCCCGCCGTGCGCGATGGGGACGAGCGGGTAGACGTTGCCGGTGGAAAAGGCCACGATGCGGGAGCGGTGAAAGCGCTCGGCCACGCGCGCCGGCAGGTAGCAGTTCAGGGTCCAGGTCAGGTACTCATTGCCCGTGGTGCCGAACTTGCGGGCGGCCATGAAGATGACGTTGGGAACGTCGGGGAGCGCGGCCAGTTGGTCCTCTTCGAGAAGGTCGGCCACGATGGTTTCAATCCCCGCCCGCTCGAGCTCCTCCCGCAAGCCGGCCCTGGAGAAGCGCGCCACAGCGATGATGTGCTTCGAGACGCCGGCTTCGTCCGCGGCGCGGCGCGCGCGGCGGGCCAGGCTGGGCCCCATCTTGCCGCCAACGCCCAGGATGAGCAGATCGCCTTCGAGTTCGCGCAAGAAGGCTACGTCGCGCGCATTGGGCCGCGAGAGCAGTTCCTCCAGCTCAGCTTCGGTGCGCGGAATCATCGCTTGTAGCCGATCTTGCGCAGGAAGGCTTGACGAGCTTCGATGTCCTGCTCGGTCTCGAGGCCCTTAGGCGAGAAGCCGTCAATGACCCCCAGCACTCCCCTGCCCTGCTCGCTTTCAGCCACGATCACCTCGACGGGGTTGGCCGTGGCACAGAAAATGGAGCAGACCTCGGGCACGTCCTTGACGCGGTTCAGGATGTTGACGGGGAAAGCGTCGCGCAGCACGATGACGAAGGTGTGGCCGGCGGCGACGGCTTGAGCGTTGTGGGAGGCCAAAGCCCTCAGATCGGCGTCGTTGCCTTCCACCCGCGTCAGACACGGCCCGGAAGCCTCGTTGAAGGCGAGGCCGAACTTCATCTGCGGCACCGTGGTTACCAAGGCTTCGTAAAGGTCCTCGACGGACTTGATGAAATGGGTCTGCCCGAGGATGACGTTGCCGCCCTCGGGTACCTCCAGCCGGACGGTTTTCAGTTCCATGGGATTTAATTAGGATACTATGGCAGAATCCGCGCGGAAGGGCTGGCCCCCTACCGCAGGCCGCGGGCCTTGAGGTGGCGGATCAGCGCGGCGGGATCGTCCGTAATGATCCCATCGACGCGGGCCGCGATGAGGCGGTCCCAGTCCTCGGGTGTGTTGGCGGTCCAGGGGACGACCTTGAGGCCGGCCTGGTGCGCGCGCTCGACCTCTTCCGGGGTCACCAGCTTGTACTGCGGGGAGACGATCTGCGCACCCGCTTCGCGGGCGATGGAAACGAAGTCGCGCGGGCCTTTGTTCCAGAGGGCGGACAGACGTACCTCGGGCGCCAGCCGCTTCATAGCGTGCAGGGTGCGGAAGTCGAACGATTGCACGATAACGCGCGCCACGAGACCGCGTTTCTGCACCGCGTCAAGGAGCAGGCGGGCGAACTCATCAGGCGGAGGAGTGTACTGGGGCTTGTCAGGGAAACTCTTGGTTTCGAGGTTGAAGTGGAAACGCCCGCGCGAGGCCAAGGCGAGGACTTCATCGAGCGTGGGAATGCGGGACCCGGGTACTGGCTGCTGCCTAGGGAAGTCCGGGTGGCGCAACGAACCGCAGTCGTAGCGGCGTAGTTCCGCGAGCGTCAGCTCACGGATCGCCACGCCAGGGCGAGGCCCGCGGCAGAGCTCCCCCTTGATGAGCGGATCGTGCGAGAGCACCAGGACGTTGTCGCGCGTGACGGCCAGGTCCAGTTCGAGGACATCGGTGCCGGCCGCAATGGCGTGCTCAAACGCCGGTAGAGTGTTCTCTGGAAAGACGGCGCGTGCGCCGCGGTGGCCGTGCACCTCGATGCGCGGGGGAGCTGCCAGCAGGCCGAGCACGAACAGAGTCCAGCTTATCAAGATCAACCTCCTGCATGAAGGGGGAAGCGCACCGCGCGGCGCTCCCGGTTCGAACGGTAGATGGCCGTGAACATTTCGACGACCCGGCGCCCGTCCTGGCCGGTGACCAAAGGCGGGCGGTCCTCGAGGATGGCACGCAGGAAATCCTGAATCTGGACTGCGTGGTAATGCGTGGTGGGGTCGAGGGCGCGGAAACGAGCGCGGTCCTCGACCTCGAAGGCGGCCCGCAGGTGCTCCTCGCCGGGGATGGTCCACAAGTCGTTCAGCGGCGGTTCGGAGATCTGGCCGACCCCGGCAATGAAGCTGGCGCCACTCTCGGTCTGAACACCGACGGAGGCGCCGTTTGAGCCGTGGACGTGCACCTTGGTGAAAAGCCCAGGCTTCTGAGATAGGCTCGCCACGACGCAGCCCAGCCCGCCGCCGGCGAAGCCGATCAGCGCCAGCGCCGTGTCATCGACTTCAACGGAGGGGTGGTTGAAGTTGGCCCAGTACCCGGTGATTTCCTCGATGGGGCCGAGGAACCACTGCAACAGATCCAACTGGTGGGGCGCCTGGTTGACCAGCACGCCACCGCCTTCGGTGTCCCAGCGGCCGCGCCAGGGGTCCGAAGCGTAGTAGGACTCCTCGCGCCAGTTGAACATGAGTACCACGCCGAGGACCGGCCGACCTATCTTTCCGGTGTCGATGGCGGCCTTCATGCGCAGTACCGGCTCATAGAAGCGGCGCTGGCTGACCACGCCAAGCTTGACCCCTGCCCTGGCCGCGGTGGTGAGCATGGCGTCACAGTCTGCGAGGCTGGCGGCGAGGGGCTTCTCGACCAGCACATGCACACCGCGTTCAGCCGCGGCAATGGCAGGCTCGGCGTGGAGCGGGTGAGGGGTGCAGACGATCACGGCGTCCACGCGGGCCTCGGCCAGCATGCGGCGGATATCGGCGAACGGGCGCGCGCCGTACTCAGAGGCAAGGACCTGAGCGCGGCTGAGGTCGCTGTCGCACGCGGCGACCAGTTCGGCCTCCGGCAGGCGGCTGAGCGCGGCGGTGTGAATGCGCGCCACCTTGCCGCAGCCCACCAGCGCGATGCGGAGCCTGGGCATGCCGTCCAGCTTACCGAATACCCCTCCCCGCACGCTGGCCCAGAGTCCAACGAAAAGAGTTGGCGGCATCGGATTGACATGTCACATGGCGGATGGTACACTGCCTCCACAGAAAGGGGTGCGGCAATGTCGGACAAGCGAAATTGCACTGCTTTTCTTTGCCTCCTGCTTGCCCTGTTGTTCTCGGGCCAAGTGCTCGCGCAGACCGTGACGGGCACAGTCACCGGCACGATCACTGACCCCTCGGGCCAGGCAATCGTTGGCGCCAGCGTGACGCTGACCAGCGGGCGGACGGGGGACACCCGAACCACAACTGCGAACGAGTTGGGTACGTTCACCTTTACGGCTCTCCAGCCCGGTGCGTACTCCCTCAAGGTGGAGCACAGCGGATTCAAAGCGTTCGAGCGCACCGGGATTGTACTGAGCGCCAATGAGCGCCTCTCAGTAGGCGAAATCCAGCTCAGCATCGGCGTCGTAACGGAAACCATCAGCGTGGTCGCCCAGGGAGCTGCCGTGCAGACCGCCAGCGCCGAGCACTCGGTGGTGATCACCCCTGATCAGATGGCGTCGATGCTGGCGCGCGGTAGGGATGTCGTCTCCCTGCTGAGGCTTTTGCCGGGCGTCGTGTACGGCACCGACCCCGAGCATGCCGGCGGCACCTACGGCACCAGCTCGCCAGGAATCGGCGGCACTCCCGCTAGTATGAACTATCTCACTGTGGATGGCCTGCTCAGCAACGACATGGGAACGCCTGGCGTATTCTCGGGTACCCCGAGCATGGACGCCATCAGCGAAGTCAAGGTAATGCTGAATAGCTACCAGGCGGAATACGCCGCCAATGGCGGAGCCGTGGTCCAGGTCGTCAGCAAATCGGGCGGCCGTGACTTCCATGGCACCGGCTACTGGTACAAGCGGCACGAGATGTTCAACGCAAACAATTTCTTCAACAACCGGACCAATGTCCGAAAGCCGCTCTACCGGTACAACACGCTCGGCTTCACCCTTGGAGGGCCTATCTACGTCCCCGGCAAGTTCAACCCGAAAAAGGAGCGGTTGTTTGGTTTTTATTGCCTGGAGCAGTGGGGCATCAAGTATCCTGGCTCCCTCCAGCAGGTGACCACACCGACCGCGCTCGAGCGCGCCGGAGATTTCTCCCAAACGCTCGACCTCAATGACAAACTGATTCCCATTACGGATCCGCTCACCCGGCAACCGTTTTCCGGAAACCGGATTCCCACCAGCCGTATCAACTCGAATGGTCTGGCGCTGCTGAACATTTTGCCAATGCCGAACTTTCTTGACCGCACCGCGACCAAGGGTAATTACAACTATCAGTTCCAGGAAAGCCTGGACCAGCCGAAGCGCCACCAGTTGTTCAAGATTGATTACGTGCCCTCGGAGAAGGACAGGTTCTCACTGCGTGGCAAGACTTATCTCTCGGAGCAGAAGGGTTACGCCGTCGCTTCCGGCGCCTCGGCTTGGGGGTTGTTCAAGCAGTGCTATTGCTTCTACGAGTCCGGGTTGACCGTCGGTTACACACGCCTTTTTAGCCCCACCATCGTCATGGAGTTCACCGCGGGCGCGCGCACCAACACCGAGAAGTGGTTCGACGTTGGGGGACAACCCGAGGTGGACAAGATCCTCAGGCAAAAGCGCGGGTTCCTGGCCGGGCAGTGGCGTCCGGGAATCAACCCCCAGGGCTTTATCCCGCGCGCCTCGTGGGGCGGAGTTCCGAGTGGCGCAAGCATTACCTACGATGACCGGTTCCTCACGGGGGGCGCTGATGCCACATTCACTTTCAACGACAACCTGAGCATCATACGGGGCAGCCACTTGATCAAGTTGGGCGTAGCCATTAGCCGGCTCAGGGAGTACGAGGGCGAGCAAAGCGTGTTCACCGGGACGTACGACTTCGCGCGGGACACCAACAACCCGTTTGATTCCAATTGGGCCTACTCGAACACCCTGCTCGGCAACTTCCGCTCCTATCAGGAGGCCACCGCACGGTATGGCGCGAACTTGCGCCAGACCCTGGCCGAGTGGTTCGCCCAGGACACCTGGAAGGTAACCCGCAAGTTGTCGGTTGACTACGGCATGCGCTTCACCTGGTACAACATTTTTCATTACCCCGAAAAGTACGCCGGCCAGGCGGCGCTGCTTGCTGTGGAGCGGTACGATGCGAGAAAAGCGCCGGTGCTTTATCGCCCTGCGATCGGTCCCGACGGCAAGAGGATGGCGCAGAATCTGCTCACGGGTGAATTCGTGCCGGTGCCGTATATCGGGGCCTTTGTAACGGGCAGTGGGGATCCCGCGCCGGGCGCGGTCCTGTCCGGAGACAAGACCTACCCGAAGGGCTGGGTCAACCAGCAGCCCGTACAGCTCGGACCGCGGCTGGGCATCGCCTACGATCCGTTTGGCCGGGGCACGACTGCCATCCGGGCCGGCGCCGCCATCTTATATAACTTCCGGGTCACCAGGTGGAGCGCGACTGCAAAGAATCCCCCGGCTACCTTTACCCCGATCCTCTACTACGGGAACCTCGACACGTTTCTCCAGAGCGCCGGCGTGCTTTTCCCGAGCGACACGCGCAGCTTCAACAAGGACAACCTTACGCCGGCTGTCTACAACCTGACCTTCGGGGTCCAGCAAAATGTCGGCTTTGCCACCCGGCTCGATGTCTCTTATGTAGGAACCTTGGGCCGCCGCATCGATCAGAGCAAGAACCTCAATACCCTGCCGTACGGCATCCGCTTCCTGGCGCAGAGCATGGACCCGACCAGCCCCGGCAAGCCGCTGCCCGACATTTTCTTGCGGCCCATGCCCGGATACGCCGGCATGACCTACTATGACAACGCTTACTCGTCCAACTATCATGCCCTGATGGTGGCGGTGGACCGGCGTTTCACCAAGGGGCTCCAGTTCGGTCTCGCCTACACGTATTCGAAGTTCATGGAATACAGCAGTATCCCGATCTACCGGCCGCTTCGCGTATGGAGTTACGGCAAGTCTGGTTCCGACCAGACGCACAACATGGTCCTCAACTATCTCTGGGAGCTGCCGAAGGCCAGCGCGCGCTGGCCGAACCCGGTGGTGCGCCACGTGCTTGACAACTGGCAGATCTCCGGCATTACGGCGTTCGTCAGCGGCCAGCCGATGGGCGTCGGCTTCAGCACAACCGACGGCGCGGACATCACCGGCGGCGGGGACGGCTCGCGCATTGTGGTCACCGGCAAAGCCCCGCTGCCTCGCGGCCAGCGCAGCTTCGACCGGTGGTTCAATACGGCGGCTTTCGCCCGGCCGGCCCAGGGCGATCCCGGCAACGCGCCGCGAGACGTCATCCGCGGTCCCGGCTTCAACAACTGGGACCTCGCCCTGGTGAAGAGAATCCCGGTGCTGAGTGAGCAGCGCCACTTCCAATTCCGCTGGGAGGCGTACAATGCTTTCAACCACTCCCAGTTCTCGGGCTGCGACAACAGCGCCCGGTTCGATCCGCAAGGCAACCAAGTCAATGCGCGGTTCGGCCAGATCACCTCGGCCCGTGCGGCCCGCGTCATGCAGGCCTCGCTCCGCTTCACCTTCTGAGCGTTTCAGGTTGTCCAGGCAACTCGGTTCTGCCCCCCAGGAGAGGCGGTCCGGGCCCTTTCCGCCTCAAGTCCTGGCTGATATCATTGATCACTGATGAAGGTAGATGGAGGTAGAAGTATGGCTCCCCATTCCCCCAGTCGGAGAGATTTTCTAGGCGGAAGCGCCGTGATGGCAGCCGCCGTTGCCGGGGCTGTTCCGGCCCGCGCCGCCGAGCCGCCGGATCCCCGCAAGACACGCAGCTACAACCCGGACATGGAATACCGCCGATTAGGCAAGACCAACCTCATGGTCTCGGCAGTATGCCTGGGCGGACACTGGAAGCGTTTGATGATGCACGTGCCGACCGGTTTCAGAGGTCGGGACTGGCTGAGGGACGTCATCCTGGACGATCCTGGCTTCCAGAAGAATCGGTACGACGTGGTCAGCCGCTCCATCGAGAGGGGCATCAACTATATTGACGCCTGCACGGGACCGGAATGCATGGCTTACAGCAGAGCGTTGCGGGGCCGGCGCGACGCCATGTACCTGGGCTGGTCCTGGTACGAAAAGGAGGCCCGGTTTGCGGACTGGCGCACCGCGGACAAGCTGATGCAGGGCCTTGACGAGGGGCTCAAGGAAGCCCAGCAGGAGTACGTGGATCTGTGGCGGATCACTATGAACCAGGACAGGGTTCACTCGCCGCGCGAAACCGAGGAGATCATCGAAGCCCTGTATCGAGCGAAGAAACAGGGGAAGGCCCGCTTTAGCGGCGTCTCCACGCACAACCGGCCCGTCCTGGCCATGCTGTTTGAGTATTACCCGAAGGAGATTGACGCCGTCTGCACGCCCTACACGGCGGACAGCAAGGGAGAACAGCCGGCCACGGGGGGTCAACTGTTTCCTGCGGAAAGCCCGGGGCGTGGGAGAAAGGCTCCACGGGACACCTTTTTCGATACGGCGTTAAAGTATGACGTCGGCGTGTTCGGCATCAAGCCGTTTGCCAGCCACGCGATATTCAAGGGGGATGGCAGCCCGAAAGGTCCCAACGTGGAAGAGGACAACCGGCTGGCCCGCCTGACGATTCGCTACGTCTTGGAGAATACCGCCATAACGGCTCCCATCCCCGGGCTGGCCACCGTTGAGGAAGTGGATAATGTGGCCCTGGCGATTCAGGAGCTCAAGCAACAGGCCTGTTTGACTCCCCAGGAGCGGTTCGAAGTGGCGCGGGCTGGCAAGGAGATGTGGAAGCGGCTCCCGAAGCACTACCACTGGTTGAAGGACTGGGAGTACGCGTAGCTTACATTCGCAACGAGCAGATCGGGAAGGTCAACGAGACACCATGGGAAAGACTGGTAACATTTCGCGGCGCGAGCTGCTGGCTGGCGCCGGAGCGGCGCCGGCGTTGCGCGGCCCGGCGCCCGCCAAGAGCGCGCCGTCCTCGCCGGTGGCCATTGCGCGCTGCCGCAACTACGGCCCGGATCTGTCTGCCACCCTGGCCAAGATGCTCGACCAGATCGGCGGCATCGCTCGGCTGGTCAAAGGCAAGACCGTGGCTCTCAAGTTGAACCTGACCGGGAACATCACGCGCTTCCCCAACCGGCCGGACCTCCCTTACCGTAACGAGCCGGCCACCGTGCTGGCGGTCGCCCACCTTCTGGCCGGCGCCGGCGCGCGCCGCATCCGCATCCTGGAGGGCTTCTTCCCGGCCGGCCAGGGCCTGGAGCTGTGGGCACGCTACGGCCTGGACGTCAAGGCGATCAGCAACGTGGGCTGCGCGGTCGAGTGGGAGAACACGCAGAACCTGGGCCAAGCCAAGAAGTACTCGCGCCTAAAGGTGCCCTGGGGCGGCTACGTCTTCCCCTCCTACGATCTGAATCACTCTTACGAGGACTGCGATGTGTACGCCTCGCTGTCGAAGCTGAAGAACCATTGGATCTGCGGCATCACCATGGCGATGAAGAACAACTTCGGGATCACGCCGTGTTCGCTTTACGGGGGCGACGCGGGCCCGGAAGGCAACGAAGACCCGCGGCAGGAGCGTGGTCCGGTGTGTCATAACGGCACCCGGACGCCGCCCCAGGCCGTGCCACAGGAGCTCCATCCCGATTCGCCGCGCGATGCCGGCTATCGCGTGCCGCGCGTGGTGACGGACCTGGTGGGGGCGCGGCCGATCGACCTGGCCATCGTGGACGGCGTGGAGTCGATCCGGGGTGGCGAAGGTGTGTGGAATCCCGGGGTACAAATGGTCAAGCCGGGCCTGCTGCTGGCGGGTAAGAACCCGGTGTGCGTGGACGCAGTCTCCACCGCGGTGATGGGCTACGACACGCAAGCCGATCGCGGCACGAAGCCCTTTGTGCGCGGCGACAACATGCTGAAACTTGCTGAAGCGGTGGGCCTGGGCACAGCCGACCTGACGCGCATTGAAATTGTCGGCCTCAGCATCAAGGAAGCCGTATTCGATTACGGTCCCGGCCCCATCGGGAAGACGGTGTAAGGGACTTCGGGAGCTGGCCTATGACCATGCCACGCTTTCTCTGCTTAGCTCTTCTGGCAGTAGCCGCACTAGCCGCATGGGGCGAAGACATCCCCGGTTCTGAGATTGCGCCTTGGCAGGCGGGGACGCTCGACTACGCCCTGCTCACCCACTTCCATGGCGACCACATGGGCGATGTCGCGGAGAAAACCCCGCTGGCCCGCTCGGGCACTTACAGACTCACCGGCCTGACCCAGGTCGGCGAAAGCCTCCGCATTGGCACCATGCTGGACCGCGGCTGGCC
>Ga0129298_10001260_pt1 | contig 10602 bp, 11 predicted proteins | sample I19B2metaG_FD_94707 | JGI IMG/M metagenome (GOLD analysis project Ga0129298, IMG submission 94707) | Lake sediment bacterial and archeal communities from Gulf of Boni, Indonesia to study Microbial Dark Matter (Phase II) - ​I19B2 metaG | ecosystem: Environmental > Aquatic > Freshwater > Lake >...
GATATTAATCGATTTGATTAAAGAGATAGGGGGACAAAAACAAGCTTCTGTTTTTGGATACGGGATAAAAACAAATATTTTAAACGCAGCTTTTGTAAATGGGATGATGTCCCATGTTTTGGATTATGACGATGCGCACCGTGATAGCAGAAGCCATCCCAGTGTTCCCATGATCCCTGCCTTGCTGTCCGTTTCTGAACATAAAAAGTTGAATGGGGCTGAATTGATCACCGCCTTTGTTTCTGGTTTCGAGGTAAGCACTCGAATTGGAATGGCCTTAGGAAAGGCTTATTATGAGTCGGGATGGCATGCCACATCCGTTTTGGGTCGATTCGGTGCCGCAGCAGGAGTTGGGAAGCTTCTAAGGTTGGACGGAAACCAGTTGGTAAATGCCTTTGCTTTGGCAGCAACCCAAGCAGGGGGGCTGAGAAGGGTTTTTGGGACAATGGGTAAACCCTTTCATGCTGGAAAAGCGGCCATGGATGGGATGTTATCTGCAATGTTGGCCCAAAGAGGTTTTACGGCCTCTGACGATATCCTGGACGGAAAATCGAATTTCTTCGAAATGTTCTCCCCAAAATACGATGCCCGCCTGCTTTACCAGGGTCTTGGAAAGGACTTTCAGGTTTTGAAGGATTCCTTTAAGCCCCATGCGGCCTGCCTTCTTACCCATCCTGCCATTGATGGGTTGATCCGGATCAGAGAAACAAACCCCATTCATCCAGACTCGATTGAACAGATTGATCTGGAAGTCTCTCCCCTCTGTTTAGCTGTAACGGATAAAGTAGATCCGAAGAATGGATTGGAGGGGAAATTCAGCCTATATTTCTGCGTTGCTTTGGCAATGATACATGGTGAGGCAAAGAACAGCCACTTCACTGATGAGACGGTCCTTAATCCTCAAATTAGAGGATTGATGCGCAAGATTAAGGCCCATAGCAATAAGTCACTGGAAGAAACCGAGGCCAATGTGACGGTGAAGTTGAAAAATGGGAATCAGTATTCCCATCACGTAATTGTTCCAAAAGGCGATCCGAGAAATCCCTTGAGTTTTGATGAGATTGTACGAAAATTCATGGATTTGGCCCAAAACATATTATCTGAGAAGAAGATCAACCAGATCATTAGCATGATCCAGCGTTTGGAAACGTTGGAAGATATCTCAAAGCTTTCGAAGCTGTGTTATGCTGATAAGACTAAGGGAGACTTTTAAATCCTAAGAAGGTGAGTTTTCCTTATCAATGGGTCATCATGTTCCGGGCCGGGGACGGCCCTTCTTCCTGATGAAGTTCATTTAATACCATAAGGAGGCCTCTAAGATTCACTTTTGGTCCCCCTTGCTATAATCTCGATATACTGCTTAAAGCTCTACTTCTTGTACCTCCATGGCGATGAAAAGGTCCGGATTGGGCAGAACTGTTGTAATACCATCTAATCGAGCAAGGGATCTGTCTGCTTTTGACAGCACCGATTGTAATTCCTCATCATATTGAATAGGGGGGATGGAGGCAGAGGTTTTGGAACAAATGCTTTGTATCCGGCAGAATGCGTCACAAACTTTCCAGCTCTATCTTTCATAAGTCAACCTTCGTTGACTTAAAATAAAGGCCCCCTCATTTAGGTCAAGTTGACCCATTCGACGGCGCCAAGCCCTGCCCTTCAGGGTGGTGTGTAAAGCGCCGCTCAGGGGCAACCCTGAGCAAGCCCCAGCATTTATGCTGGGGAGTCGAAAGGTTGACTTCTCTTATTTTTCAACGGTTTCCCGGCTACATTAAGACGAGGTTATCCTCCCTCACTTGAATAACGAAATATAGGAATTCCCACTATTACCGCAGAATAGGCATTGTTTACTTCACCTGCAAGTCCTAAGCCTACGCCGTCCTCTCGAGTTGGGGATCACTGGTAGAAATCAGTATCCCAATTGAACATATGAAGACCATATCGTAATTCTTTGGAGTGCCTGGAAACAGCGGATAGATAGCAGATACATGCAGTTTTGGACCATTGGCTCTTAAGCCTAACAGAAGGGCACAATCATCTCTAACCGTATCCCTTTTCAACACTCAAGACCAGAAAAAGTGCCAATTTTAATATCAAATCTCAATGGGTGTGTGGGAAGTCCTCATCGAACCCATACCGAGGAGTCCTATGAAGTCTATGAGGTACCTTGGACCGTCGCCGAACTGAGCCCGGATTTACAGAAGTGGGAGCATTTTTACAAACTGTATCAGGCCACATCAGGCCATCGATTACAAAACGCCATTGTAATTCTCAAAAGACAATGGTACTGTTAGCTTGAATTACCGCTCAACTCTGTCTCATATGTAGTAAGTGAGTATAAGGGATGAACGGTTTTATCGAATTTGCTTATTATACCCCTGGGCCTTTTTCCCATTGGCAGAGCTAACAACGGTAACAAGAACGTTTACAACCCCGCAACATAGGATTCAATGGATAGGGGCCTAAGAACGATAGAACTCCCTAAGAAAAGACGATGATGTGAAGAGTAAAGATATCCTTAAGCTGGCAATGAGTATTCTCCTCTGTCAGTTAGCGGGTGTTCTCGGTTCTCTTTTTACCACCCCAGCCATTCCGACCTGGTATAGAACATTAAAGAAGCCTTTCTTCACGCCCCCCGATTGGATATTTGGTCCGGTCTGGATCAGTCTATTTATGCTCATGGGAGTATCTCTATTCATGGTCTGGCGGAGGCAAGAACACCCCCAATTCAAAATTACCTTGACTTTCTTTCTCATTCAGTTGATCTTCAATATCCTCTGGTCAGCGGCCTTTTTCGGACTCAGGTCCCCTCTTCTTGGGCTCATTGATATCGTTCTCCTATGGATTGCTATTCTGTTGACGATCCAATATTCTTTAAGAATCTCAAAGGTGGCGGGACTTCTTTTGCTACCTTACATGTTATGGGTCAGCTTCGCGCTGGTCCTGAATTTCGCTCTCTGGATTCTGAACACCTGAGTGGACGTAGGTTGGCAGAAGTGAGATGATTCAAAAAGAAAGAATAAGAGCCCTGAATGAGCGAAGAGTCCGAAAGGGGAAATACATTCTTTACTGGATGCAGGCCTCCCAGAGAGCTGAATATAACCATGCCCTTGAGTTTGCCATCTTAAAGGCCAACGAACTTAGGCAGCCGTTAATTGTCTTTTTTGGAATCACTGATCAATTTCCAGAGGCAAATGAAAGGCATTATACTTTTATGCTAGAAGGGCTGAAGGAAGTAAAGGATTCCCTAAAAAAGAGGGGAATTCAAATGGTCATTCGCCATGAGTCCCCCGAGGTCGGGGCCCTACGGTTAGCCACAAGAGCCTCCCTCACCGTGGTGGATAGAGGTTATCTGAGGATCCAGAGGACTTGGAGAGATAATGTCTCCAAGAGGATGGCGTCTCCTCTGTTTCAGGTGGAAAGCGATGTCATTGTGCCTGTGGAGGAGACATCGCCCAAGGAAGAATATGCAGCAGCAACGATAAGGTCGAAGATTAAGAGGAAGTTGGATGGTTTTCTCGTTCCGCTCAAGGAACATGAACCCCTCATCGATTCACTTGCTCTCGACTTTGACTCTTTTGATATTGATGATTTGGAAAAGGCAATCTCCAAGCTTCGCATCGACAGGAGCATTAAGCGGGTCGACTCCTTTCATGGTGGAACGAAAGAAGCCAAAAGCCATCTCGAAACCTTTCTCGACAGCAAATTAGATCGTTTCCCAGAACTGAGAAATGATCCGACCCTCGATTATGTGTCTCACATGAGCCCCTATCTACACTTTGGACAAATTTCTCCTCTCTATATCGCCCTTGAGGTTTCGAAAACTGGGAGCCCGGGAATAGAAGCGTTTCTCGAAGAGCTGATTATCAGAAGAGAGTTGAGTATGAATTTTGTGTTCTATAATGAAAAATATGATTGCTTTGAGGCAATTCCTGATTGGGCGAAAAAGACATTGAAGAACCACCAGAAGGATAAGCGATCCTCTCTTTACTCTCTGAAGGAATTGGAGGGAGCCAAAACGCATGATCCTTACTGGAACGCCGCTCAGAAAGAGATGCTCCACACGGGAAAGATGCATGGTTATATGAGGATGTACTGGGGGAAGAAGATCCTGGAATGGACGAAAACCCCTGAAGAAGCATTTCGAAATGCCCTTTACCTGAATAACAAATATGAATTGGATGGCCGAGACCCGAATGGGTTTACTGGAGTGGCTTGGTGCTTTGGGAAGCATGACCGCCCCTGGGGGGAAAGGCCGATTTTTGGAAATTTGAGATATATGAATGACAAAGGCTTGAAGAGGAAATTTGACGCCGATGGCTATGTAAAGATGATAGACGCATCCGCCACGGCATTGTGAGAGACATTGTTTGCTTTTGAAGCTTATCATTGATATATTAAAGGTATATTAAAGGCACAGAAGGAGGGCGCGTATGACGCTGAGCGACTATTTTGAAAACGCAAAAGGAAAAGGGATCATTGCAACGGCAGATTCAAAAGGGAAAGTGGGAATGGCCGTATATGCCCGGCCTCATTTTGTGAACGAGAAAACGGCGGTTTTTATCATGGCCGATCGCTTGATGCATAAGAACCTTATGTCCAATCCAAGTGCCTCCTATCTTTTCGTGGAGGAGGGCCCCGGGTATAAGGGAAAGCGACTCTACCTGACCAAGATCAAAGAAGAAGCGGATCCGGATCTCGTCAATCAGCTCCGGCGAAGAGGCTGCTGTCCGGTCGACGAGGGCTACAAACGGGGCCAACGATTCGTCGTCTATTTTAGAATAAATAGAGTGCTGCCGCTGATTGGTGCAAAGTCATAGCCCAGGGAGATAGACAGGAGGCCTCGTGAAGATCCTCATCACTGGTGGTACAGGATTTGTGGGTACGCAATTGACCTCTCGTTTAATCAAGGACAATCATGAAGTGACCATCCTTTCTCGGTCTGCGAAGCGGTCAGGAGAGATTCCGAGTGGGATATCCTATTTGCAGGGGGATCCGACCCAAACAGGGTCTTGGCAGGAGGCGATCAAGAATCACGACGCCGCGATCAACCTTGCAGGAGCTTCGATTTTTGCCAAATGGACGGAGGAGCATAAGAAGGCGATTCGAGAGAGTCGGGTGAGCACCACACGAAATATCGTTGAAGGAATACCCTCATATCCGCAGAAGCAGTTTACACTTTTCAGCACCTCTGCCGTTGGCTACTACGGTTTTTGTGGAGACGAGGAGCTCACTGAAGAGTCTCCGCATGGAGACGACTTTTTGGCCCGGATTGCTTCGGAATGGGAAGGGGAGGCACTGAAAGCGAAGGAAAAGGGCGCAAGGGTCGTGATCACCCGGTTTGGCATCGTCATGGGAGAAAAAGGAGGAGCCCTCGGTCATATGATCCCTCTCTTTAAGAAATATATCGGGGGTCCAATTGGAAGCGGCCGCCAATGGTTCTCTTGGGTTCATATCAAGGATCTTGCCGAAGCCTTTACGTTCCTTTTGAAGCACCCTGAGATTTCAGGCCCTGTCAACGTCTGTTCTCCGAACCCGGTAAGGAATAAAGATCTTGCAAGGGCACTCGGAAGAGCACTTCACCGCCCCTCTTTCATGCCAGCACCGGGGTTTATGATCAAGCTTGTTCTGGGAGAATTCGGTTCCGTCATTCTCGAAGGCCAGAGAGTGATTCCGAAACGACTCCTGGACAGTGGGTTTGCCTTTCAATATCCGGAGATCGACAAGGCCTTGCAGGAAATTGTAGTTCAATAGATTCTTTCCTGTTTCCGCCTTCCCTTGATGGGATGGAACAGAGAACAGGGAGGGACTCTATTTTTTCAAACATGATTTCTTAACTGAAGCTCAAGGGGATGGGGATTCAAATACACCTGCTCTTTGAGGTAAGGTTGATCATATTTTCGAACGTAATGACTCATAAGGGTAGTAGGGACGATCAGGGGAATATACTCCTGCCGGTAGTGATCTATCACTTCCAATAACTCCTGTTTCTCGTCGCATGATCAATCAAATTGATCGCATGGGAAGAGAACGCCTAAAGCAACATCTGGACATTGCCGACTCTTTCCTCGATCAACGATGAGGGTGATTCAGATGGAAAAGACGGCGCAATTGAAAGAATTTCTGAAGGATCTCTTTTCGTCACAACGGCTGGCGGTCTTGGCCACACAGAGCAAAAAGCAACCCTATGGGAACCTGGTCGCCTTTATGGCCACGAATGACCTGAAACATCTTCTCTTTGCTACGACTCGTGCCACCCGGAAATATGCCAACATCTCGAAGAATCCGAGGATCGCAATCGTCGTGGACAACCGATCGAACCGGGAAGCCGATTTCCACCAAGCGGCGGCAGTGACGGCGACAGGTGTGGTCAAAGAGACAGAGGGGTCAGAGAAGGCCCGTTTTCAAAAACTCTATCTTACCAAACATCCCTATTTGAAGGAGTTTGTTTCCTCTCCCACCTGTGCGTTGTTGAAGGTGAATGTAGAGACTTACTATGTGGTCCGCCAGTTCCAAAATGTCATGGAGCTTCATATAAAAAAGTGAGTCTCATATTCTGAACCCCTCAACTCTAAAGCACTTAAGTACAGGAGGCGACGAATGAGCAGGTTAAAGGATCTGCGGACACCGGTTTTTTGGGCAGAAGGCCATCCGGGCAAACTCAACCGGGAGGGGTGGAGCATCGAGGTGAGTGGCCTATGTAAGGACTCGAAAAAATTCAGCTGGCAGGATCTGATCGCATTACCGAGATCGATTGCCGACGCACGCCTAACGAGCGTCACGCGATTCTCTGTTCGAGGGAACTGGGGAGGTGTGAAGGTTGCTCTGGTCATTCGGACGTTAAGTGAAGACCTTAAATCCAATCCAGCCTAAATTAATATTCGGACAAGTCTTATCGGTACCGCAAAATAATATTGGCAAGAACAATAATTATATTTATAATTTTAGAAATGATGGTTCAGAGGTGGATCACGGACTCCGTAAATCAATCTTAAGCGTCTTGGAGGGAAAGGCCGATGCTGACATTTTTGAAGAAATTTGAAAGGATGATTGTAACCACCCTGATCGTGATGATGGTCGTGACGATTCTTCTCGCCACAATTGAATTGGGCTGGCTCATCATCAATGATATCATCACCCCTCCTGTCATTTTGCTCGAGATCGATGAGCTACTGGACATTTTTGGTCTTTTCCTGCTTGTCTTACTGGGGATCGAACTGGTCTCCACGCTCAAAACTTATCTCACGGAGAATGAGATCCATGTAGAGGTTGTTTTTGCCGTCGCTTTAATCGCCATCGGCCGCAAGGTTATCATCCTTGATGTTAAAGAGATATCAAGCCTCTCTCTCCTGGGAATTGCTGCCATTATCATTTCTTTATCCGTGGGTTATTTTCTGGTGAAGCGAACTTTTAATAGAGCGGGGTCTAAATCTCATCATCCTGAAGAGCAATCGTAAGGAGACCCTTTGAGATCCTGGGTATCACCTCTCCAATCTACCGATTCTCAAAAGAGTCCGCCCAAGCTCCCAGCATACCCAGTGAGTTCAACGCAGCCCTCACAGGTAATCGGTTTGCCAGCGGATGTCCCCTTTCCAGCAACCGCACCTTCCCAATAAATGACACCCGTGGAGCCCTCTGTGAGGAGCTCCTGCGAAGAGACAAGAGAACTGATAATCGCCACAAGCTGTTGCTCTCCTCCCGAGAGCTCATTAGGGAATTTGCTCCTTGCCCTCCAAGCCAACCTCTTTAAGGACCGTTTCACGCTCATTCGTTGTCATTTTGTTGGTTTTTTGATATACTTGCCCTGTTGTTGCATTAAATTCGGCGTTCGCATTCATCATACCTTAAGCAATTAGAGCGAGTTCTTAAACAAGTGTGAATCGATCTTTTATGCAACAATAGGGTTGAGGCAATCTCACATTCGGATCTGTTCGGAACTGAAGAAATAGCTCTGTTAAACCAGAAAAGCTTTCAATCCGAAATTTGCAATTTGAAATGTGAAATCATATCGGGGAAATGGGCTTTTTGTTTTGTTCCTAAAGCGAAGCGCTGCTTGAGTGAAACGGTCCTCAAACGATTTAGCCTACGAAGCCTTGGCGTAGTAGGCAGTGCTCCTTGAGTGTTAGCGGTCTGCACCGGAGGTGCTTGTGCCAGCGATTGCACCGATTGAAGATTTAAGAAATGCCCAAAAAGAACTTCTTGAAGTAAAAGATGTTGAAGAATTGAAGCGGGTGTTCAAGAAATGGCGAAGGATCGGCTGGAAAAATATTTGTAAACTCTGGCTGGAGGAAAGCACCCCGGAAAAATTGAAAGGCGAGGGTAGTGAATAGTATGGACCTGACACCCATGCTTCATCTGTCGCAAGTCCTGTCGCAAACATGTCGCAAATTTTGTCGCAAACATGTCGCAAAAATCAATGCTTCTTTCTCCTCAAACGGTAAACCAAATTGTGCGTTTCTCCTTCGGTTAAAAGCAATCCTGCTACGACCATCTTTTTTAGGTCTCTCTGAAGCGTCCGGCGGTTGACCTCCGGACACAGGCGCTCGAACTCCTGAATTGTCAAACTGCCGTGTTCCATGATGTGCTCGATTACCTTCGCTTGTCGACCGGAAAGGCCGTGCTGCTTGACCAAAACATCGCGCTGAATCACCAGTTCCCCACGTTGTTTGACCTCGGCCAACTGGGTGGTTAAGCCCTCGACAAAGTATTCCAGCCACCCGGTCAAGTCCATATCACTTTCGCGGACGCTCTGAATCGCGCGATAGAAGGAGCTTCGGTCTCGGTCATAATACTCGCTGATCGTGAACAGACGTTTGAAATCATATCCAGCGCGGTAGAGGCATAACGTCGAGAGTAGTCGTGAGGTGCGGCCGTTTCCGTCCAGGAAGGGGTGGATATGCACGAACTGAAACTGGGCAATCCCACTTATCAGGACAGGATGGGTTTCTTTCTCCCGGTTGAGCCAATCCACCAGCTCCGCCATCATTATCGGGACGTCGTGGGCTGGAGGCGGCGTATAGACCGTCTCACCAGTGGCGGAGTCAACCACGTAATTCTGAATCTTCCGGTACTCTCCTGGAACCGCGGCCCCACCGCGCACGCCTTCCACGAGGTGTTTGTGGATTTCCCTAATCAGCTCTTCTGTGATGGGTCCACCCCTTTCAAGGTATTCGGAGACGAAATCGAAGGCTCTGCGGTAGTTCAACAACTCCCGTGCATCGTCAGGATCGGCTTCGGGAACTGGTTTCCCCTCCAGCAATCGCTCGGCTTGCTCAAGGGTCAGTCGGGTCCCCTCGATATGGGTGGTATGGTGAGCTTCGAGGATCAAGGCGCGACGGCCCATTTCCCGAACCCAGGCCTCGGACAGAGTTGCAGCTTCCAGAAATCCTCGGGCGCGTTCAATGTGGGTGAGCGCGAAAGTTATCCGGTTCGTAATACTAAACTTAGGCTTAAATCCTTTCTTCAATTCTCTTGGCTCCTGATCTTCACTGTTGACACGGTCCACCCGACAGCCGGCCATTTTTGGTTGTAATATAAACCATTTCAAGCAATCTGGGAAGCAAATATTTCACAAAGTGACTTCAAAATCTGCAACCGGAAGGTCCCTCCTCAGACAAACCTACGCCAGCTTAATAATAACTGATGATCTCTTCTTTGGCTGCCGTTTTCTTAATGCTGTCTCTCTTCTACCGATAACTGCTCACTGATTACTTTTCACCATCCGACCTACCTACGCCCGCCGAAGCGAGGGCTTCGCGCAGGCGGGACCTTCAGCTTAAGAGCTTCCTCAGAAAATTACAATAAAATCAAATTATTGGTATAAATGGGCTAGCCCCGTGCGGCGTCTCGAACCCTCAAGCCAAAAATTATCTTAATAAATTGTTGATTTTTTGATATACTTGCCCTGTTGTTGCATTAAATTCGGCGTTCGCATTCATCATACCTTAAACAATTAGAGGGAGTTCTTAAACAAGTGTGAATGGATCTTTTATCCAACAATAGGGTTGAGACAATCTCACATTCGGATCTGTTCCGGAACCGGGAAAATAGCTCTGTTAAATCGATTAATTCTTCAAGCTAAAATGTATAATTTGAAGCGGTTTTCTCAAATGAATTTGATTTCCTGGGTTCTTTTTGGTAAATTAAGTTATCCTTTATTATAAGAGGTAGTGAAAATGGCTAAAGAATTTACAGTCATCATAGAACAGGATGAAGAAGGATACTACATTGCCGAGGTTCCTGAACTAAAAGGATGCCACACGCAGGCTAAGTCCCTGGACACTTTAATGGAAAGGGTTGAAGAAGCGATCCAACTCTGTTTAGAAGTGTACGGAAAGAAGTATCCGATTACTCATCTTGTCGGAGTCCAGAAGATTGCTTTATGAGTAAGTTGCCATCCTTAACATTCCTTTCCATTCGGGAGAGACAATTGGGCCGGGGCTTTTATCAAAGATTTTAAGGGATGTGGAAATGACCAAAGATGAGTTATTCAAAATTCTAAAGTAATAACTTCCTCACTAAAGAGGTGATGAGGATTTATCATATGATTCAAAACAGAGCCTGTTCTCAAAAAGAATGGGCTTTTGTTTTTGGCTTTTGGGA
>Ga0129298_10001261_pt1 | contig 10594 bp, 8 predicted proteins | sample I19B2metaG_FD_94707 | JGI IMG/M metagenome (GOLD analysis project Ga0129298, IMG submission 94707) | Lake sediment bacterial and archeal communities from Gulf of Boni, Indonesia to study Microbial Dark Matter (Phase II) - ​I19B2 metaG | ecosystem: Environmental > Aquatic > Freshwater > Lake >...
ATGTTCTCGAAGCCAGGGGTCCCTTTGAGCCACATCATTGATCGTATTTTCGATCAACCGCTTAATCTCATCCATCTTTTCACCCGGGATAAATCCGATACGGCATTCCATTTCCGCACTTCCTGCAACATTGGATGGCCAATCGCCTGCCTTCATCGTTCCAATATTGATATGGCAGGATCGGCCCGAGCCCTTTTCAAACAAGGGAAAACGGATTTCTCGACCCCTTTTCTCATCGAGGTCAATCAGAGCTTGGTAGATGAGATACATCTTTCCAATGGCATTGACCCCAAGATGGGCCAACCCCGCATGACTTGTCTTTCCCAAAACTTTCACTCTAAAATAATTAATTCCAGCGTGAGCAATTGTCACATTGAGATTATGCGGTTCCGAAACAATCATCCCATTGGCAGTATAGCCTTCCGTTAAACAGGCCAACGTGCCACCCCCTCCGCCTGCCTCCTCATCGATGACGCTCTGAAGCATCACTGTTCCTTTTGGCTTGAGCCCTGCATTCGAGATTCCTTTTAACGCAAAAAAATTGGCTAAGAGCCCTGCCTTCATATCGGCCGTACCCCGTCCATACATTTTATCGCCTTCGATCTCAGCTGCCCACGGATCACGGGTCCACGCCTCAATCGGCTCTGGAGAGACCACATCGATATGGCCATTGAGAATGAGGGAAGGGCGGGCAGAGTCACCTGTGAGGATCCCTATGACATTTGGTCTATTTTCATAAGACATCCCAGTGTCAATGAAGGCAGGGTGCTCCTTGACCTTCCTTAAGTCTGGCATCAAACGAACCACCTTCAAACCCAAGGAGCGGTACCTTTCCTCCATAAAGGTCTGTCCTTTTTCTTCATACCCCACCACACTTGGAATCCGAACGAGATCCTGGAGGGCTTGGACGATCTCCTCTTTCATTTTCTCAATTTCACCACAGACTCGCTTTTGAATCTCCATCTGTTCCATCTTTCTCTCTCTATTTTGACAATGGATTTTTGGGATGAACTCTTAAGAAATGATAGCTAATCCATCAAGACTCCACCATTCACATCCAAGACTTTTGCAGTGATATAGGAAGCTCTATCCGAGGCTAAAAAAGCCACTGCGGATGCAACTTCTTCAGGCCGTCCCAATCGGCCTAACGGAATTGTGGAGATAAGACGTTTTTTCTTCTTGGAGGAATAAGTCTTTCTTATCAGATCTGTTTCTATGGGGCCTGGAGAAATGGCGTTCACTAGAATTCCATAAGGAGCCCCTTCGAAGGCCATGCTTCGGGTGAGGCATTCAAGCCCTGCTTTGCTTGCGGCATAATGGGCATAGGGGTTGTAGAGACCGGGAGATACCATTCCCCCTGACCGAGATGCCCCCGAGGCGATATTGATGATTTTCCCTCCTTTCTGAGACTTCATCATCTTAAAGGCGGCTTGAGAACAGAGGAAGGTTCCCTTCAGGTTCGTATTGAGGGTTTGATCCCAGTCTTCTTCTAAGATCTTCTCGAAAGGGGTAGGAAAGGAAACCCCAGCATTATTGACCAAGATGTCTAACCGTCCTTTTTTCACGAAAACTTGTTGAAAAACTTTTTCAACATCCTTTTTCTTGGAGACATCCATCTGATAGGCTTTGGCCTTGTGGCAACCTTTTAAAACAAGTTGTTCTGTCCTCTTTGCATTTGTAAAGTTCCGATCGGTGATAACAACATAGGCTCCATTTTTTGCCAATTCAAGACAGATGGTCCTTCCAATTCCACGGCCGCCACCCGTGACGATGGCAATTTTTCCTTCAAGTCGATATTTCATCATCCCTCACTCCAACCGAATTGTCTCTCCGCCGTCGACGACCAGGTTATGGCCTGTTATGAAATCCGAATCCTCAGAAGCAAGAAAGAGGGCTGCTCCCGCAATATCTGCAGGGGTTCCGTGACGGCCTAAAGGTATAAATTGGAGGAAATATTTTAACGCCTGCTGATCTCTCACCTTATGCTGGGTCATCTCTGTTTCGACCAATCCAGGAGAGATGGCATTCACATAAATATTCATGGGAGAGTAATCGACGGCAAGCTGTTTCGTCAAATTGATTATCCCGGCTTTAGAAGCACTATATGCAGAAGTATGAGGGGACCCAAATATACCGTAGGCTGAAGCAATATTAATGATTTTTCCCCTCCCAATCTTAAGCATCTCAGGGATGACCCGCTTGCACACTAAGAAGACAGATTTAAGGTTGACCGCTACCATCCGGTCCCATTCTTCCTCGAGGGTGTCGAGGCAAGTCTTAGAGCCTCCTATTCCAGCGTTATTTACGAGAATATCGATTTTCCCGAAGACTTCCAAAATTTTCATTATAAATTGGTCTACATCGGATGACTTAGAGACGTCCCCGTATAAGGCGATGGCTTCTCCTCCTGCTTCTCGGATCATTCTCGCTGTCTGCTGTGAATTCTCCGTCAGGATGTCTATAACAGCTACCTTGGCTCCTTCTTGTCCAAACCTTAGGGCGATTCCCCGGCCAATTCCCCTTCCGGCTCCTGTAACAACCGTAACGTTTCCTTTCAGACGCCCCATCGCCTCTCCTTTCATTTCTTAGATGTCCAAAATTCCGCAACGTCAATGCATCGGGCAAACCATACTTTTTTTTGACGTTTGATATGACGAATTAATTTTTCAAGCATCTGGATTCGATGAGGCCGGCCAATATATTGAGGGTGCATCGTTAATAAGTAATAGTGGCCATCCTTATAAAACCCATCAAATTCATTCTTCCAAATCGAAAAGACCCATTCCGGGGGGGCGATCACCCGAGAAATCGGTTGAGTGGGGCTGAAGAGGAAAAAACAGGCATCATCAAGAAGCCACTGGACAGGGAGTTCAATGAGGCCAGAGTCATACTGATAGGGGAGTTCATCGTCCATCATGGCACTTGTATAAAGGAAACCGTATTCGGAGAGGAGAGAAAGGGTCCTTGAACTGTACTCCCAGGCAGGAGAGCGATAGCCTTTAGGCTTTTCTCCGAGGATGCCTTCAAGGATCTCTATTCCCTTTTTGAGGATCTCCCTTTCTTCGCTCTCTATTAAGGTATGGGGGTGTTCATGGAGGTAACCATGGTGGCCTACTTCGTGGCCTTGCCTCTGAATTTCTTTCACCAGACCAGGATGGCGCTCTGCCACCCAACCAGGAATAAAGAAGGTTGAAGGAATTCGATGCCTTCTCAATAATTCCAATATCCGGGGTATAGCCACCTTGTAAGCATACGCTCCGTGCGAGAGAAGGACAGGTCGTTTTTCATTCTCCGGGTTTCGGGAGAGCCAGAGGGTTTCTGCATCGAAGTCGAAGGACAGGGTTACAGCAACCCGATTCCCCCTCGGCCAAAGGGTTGCACTTTTTGTCGTCATCGGAAACCTCCTCTTTTCCAGTTTTGTCCAGAATAGGAAAGGGGTTTATAGAAATTAAGCCCTCCGTCCAGTTCTAAAATCTCCCCCGTGATGAAACTCGCTTCATCCGAACAAAGAAAGACTGCAGCATTAGCGATCTCCTCTGGTTTTCCAAGTCTTTTAAGAGGAATGACCGATTGGAGGAAACGTTTACGGTCTGCTGTGAAGAGATCATCAGCGATCTCTGTCTCAATGGGGCCTGGAGAGATGGCATTGGCTCGGATACCATAGGGTCCTCCCTCGAAGGCCAAGCTTTTGGTCAATGTATTCATACCTGCTTTGGATGCGGCATAATGCGCTCCCACACCTCCAGATTTGGCAGATCCTGAAGAGATATTGAGAATCACTCCACATCGCTGCGACTTCATGTACGGGAATACTGCTTTTGAACAAAGAAAAGCGCTTTTCAGGTTAATCTTGAGAACCTCATCCCATTCTTTCGGGCTAATTTCTTCGATGGAAGCCATCGGGCTGATCCCAGCATTATTGACAAGGATATCGACTCTTCCAAATTTCTTTGTCGTTTCGTTAATGAGTCGTTGAGCAGTCTTTGGATCTCCAACGTCTCCCCTTACGATCAACGTTTTTATGTCTTTAAATTCTTTCTTTTTTGCCAGGTTCATCAGTTGTTTTGATGAAGTCCTTCTCCCATTCAGGACGACATGAGCCCCTTCCATTGCAAAGGCTCTTGCGATTGATTGGCCAATGCCTCGTGAGGAACCTGTGATGATTGCAATCTTACCTTTCAATAACATTCGGTTTGGCTTTTATATAATACCAAGAATCTAATAGTCAGTGAGTGAATGGTAGAACCCTATTCAATTTTAGTATGGTACTCTCTCTCTGCTGCCTCTCGAGAGAGATACCCCTGTTTGACATCGTCTTTAATCCTTTCAATGTCCCTCTCCGTAGGATCCCCGTAACCTCCTCCACCAGGAGTTTCAAAGCTCAAATAGTCGCCTGATTCGAGGCGAAAGTTCGTATTCTTGGCAGGGATTCTTATCATCTGATCTCCCCTGTGGAGAAAATAACGAGCTGGGGTGCCATCCTTCCCTCCAAGAACTCCCCTTGGCGGAAACCTTTGAGCGTCAGAACGGGTCGATAAATATCCAGGTCCTCTCAAGAAACGGATATCCCGTCTGATTGCTAACCCCCCACGGTGCTTACCGGGCCCTCCAGAATCCGTGACCAACTCATATTTTTCAACTCGGATATCCGGGTATTCCAATTCGATCGCCTCCACAGGCAAGTCCAGACAATTTCCCAGATTGCAGTACACCGCACTGTTTCCATCGTGGTCTGCGGTAGCTCCCCAGCCTCCTCCATGAATTTCGAAAAATACATACTGTTTTCGTTTATCCGGAGTTCGACCACCAATGGCGTTCGCTGTTAAGTGGGAATGGGAACTGCCCACAGCCTTTTCAGGACTTGCTTTGCTGAAGGCTAAAAGAATGGTATTGGTAATTCTCTCCAGCGTGTGAACACGCCCGCTTAAAGGAGCTGGAAAGATCGGATGGACAACTGTCCCCTCGGGTGCGACGATCTTCACGGTCCGATAACAACCTTCATTTTGGAAGATCAATGGATTGACTAAATATCGAATGCCACAGAAGACGGCATTGAAGACAGAAGATTCAGAGCAGTTGAAAGGACCTTCAGTCTGGGCACTGGTGCCCGTAAAATCAACCGTCACCCCTCCATCTTTAAAGGTGAGCTTGACTTTTATTCTGATAGGCTCATCTGAAAATCCATCGTTGTCCAGAAACCCCTCCTCTTCATAATCGCCTGGAGGGATTTGAGAAAGGTCCTCCCTCATAAGCCTTTCAGAATTATTGTAATACTCCTCGACGATGTCATAAAATTCTTTAAGGTCATAACGTCTTAAGACTTCCAATAAACGTCTTTCCCCTATCGAGACCGCTGATATCTGTGCTCGGATATCTCCCATCGTCTGCTCAGGGACTCGAATATTGTTTCTGATCATTTCATGTAGCGTATGATTTGGCCTTCCCCGCTCATAGAGTTTGAGGGGAGGAATCAACAATCCCTCCTGCCAAACATCAGTGGAGTGGGAGGCCATACTTCCCGGTGCATTTCCGCCCACATCAAGATGGTGTCCTGTCGATCCAGCAAGGCCAACCAATCGGTCTTTGTAAAAGATGGGTTTGAAAATCATAATATCCGGATGATGCGTTCCGCCTAAATAAGGGTGATTGTGAATGAGGATATCTTCGGGATTCAATTCCATCTTCAACTCATTGACGATGTATTGAGCACAATAAGACAACGTTCCCTGGTGGCCGGGGCAGTGTTCTGCCTGACCCAGTAATCGAGCATGTCTGTCGTATATCGCAGCAGAAAAATCCTTTTCCTCCCTGATAATCGTTGAATAAGCGGTCCGCATCAGGGCTATTCCCATCTCTCGGGCGATGGATTCAAATATGCTCCCCATGATTTCTAAGGTCACGGGATCTACTTTCAAGACGAACCCCCCTATCGGTTATTTTTCGACTTTTAAAAAGAGATTGCCCAAAGAATCGACCTCTGCCCTATGCCCTGGATAGACCACAATCGTGGTGAAGGGATCTTCGACGATGGCAGGGCCCGCGATTTGGTCAGCCTTGTTCATGTACTCCCGATGGTAAATAGGACAATCGATGAAGCCCTTTTCTTTCCCAAAAAAGAGAACCCGATGTCCCTTCAGAGGAGGTGTGCTCGTCTCCTTCTTTGGAAGGAATTGCATCTCTTTGACCATTAAGATCCCCAGCACCCGGAAACAGACCAATTCCACAGGTTCTTCCTCAGCAGAATGTCCAAATCTTTTTCGGTGATGCGTATGGAAGAGATTGCAAAGCTCTTGGAGGGTCTGAGAATGGATAGGCCCTGCATCATTTGGGAAGGGGACATTGATTTCATAAGCCTGGCCAATGTATCGCATATCGCATGATCTTTGAATGACTGCGTTTTCGATCGATCCTCCCTCATTGATCAACGCCTGTTTGATTTCATCCTCCAGTTGGGCATAGATATCTTCCACCTCTTTCAAATTGATGTTTTTTGCCGACATGATTCGAGTCAATGAACGCGTTCGCCTGATATCGGCCATGAGAAGGCCGAGGGCAGAGAAGACACTCGCCTGTTTGGGAATGAGAACTTGAGAGATGGAAAGTCGCTCCGCCACCATTCCCACCAACAAGGCGCTGGCACCACCAAATGAGATGAGAGTGAACTCACGCGGATCATACCCTTTTTCGAGCGAAACCGCCCGGATGCCGCTTTCGATATGGGCCGATTGGACAAGGAGGATGGCATGGGAGGCCTCCTCCACACTCATATTCATCGGCTTAGCAATCTCTCTTTCCAAGATGCGGCGGGAGCTTTCATAATCGAGTTCCATCTCCCCACCTAAGAAATACGTTGGATCAATAAAACCTACCTGTAAGGCTGCATCGGTGGTCGTCGGTTCTTGACCACCCCTTCCATAGCAGACAGGTCCTGGATTGGCACCGGCCGACTGGGGCCCGACCTTCAGTCCTTTGCCGAATAGGTTAACGATACTTCCGCCGCCAGCGCCAATGGTATGGATATTCACCTGTGGCACTTTCACCGGATTATAAGCAATCTCTGCTTCTGTCATGAGTTCGACGTTTCCATCCTGGATAAGGCTGATGTCGGTGCTCGTACCGCCCATGTCGATGGTAATGATATTTCTTAAACTCAAAGCCTCGGCTATCCTGATACTCCCCACGACCCCGCCCACAGGGCCTGAGAGCAGAGTGTTTACCGGAGCTTCCTCGATATCTTCAGCCCTCATGAGCCCGCCATTGGACTGCATGATCCGGAGGGGCTTCATGACACCTATTGCTCTCAAACGTCCTCTGAGAGTCTTCAGATACTTAGCCGTGATGGGCATCAGATAGGCATTCAGCACGGTCGTTGCAGTTCGCTCATATTCCCTGAATTCAGGACAGATGGAGGAGGAGGTGGATACATAGATTTCTGGAAATTCTTTCCTGATCAGCTCCTCCACAACTTTTTCGTGGGAGGGATTTAGAAAAGAGAAGAGGAAGGCAACCGCTATGGCCTCAACCCCCTCAGCGATCATCGTTTTAATATGCTTGCGAACCTGCTCTAAATTGATCGCCAATAACACCTCGCCCTGTGCGTTGATTCGTTCTCCCACTTCTAATCTGAGATAACGCGGAACCAGCGGTTCAGGTTTAACATAATAGAGATCAAAAAGTCTGGGTCTCCATTGCCTTCTAATTTCCAAAACGTCGCGGAATCCTTCTGTCGTCAAAAGTCCTGTCTTGGCCCCTTTCCGTTCCAATACGGCATTGGTGGCTACGGTTGTTCCATAGACGATTCGGTTGATTTGAGAGGGTAGAATGTCATATCTTTTCTCCGCGCTCTTGAGTCCATTCATCACGGCAATCGACGGGTCCTCCGGAGTCGACAGTTCTTTGTAAGTGAGCAGGTCCCCGTTCTCTTCATTTATCAGAACAAAATCTGTGAAGGTGCCTCCTGTGTCAATTCCAATTTGATACATGGTTCTCTGAGCCCCGTTTCTATATCATTTTGTTTCACTGCTTTCCACTGAAGTTAGGTTCTGTGACTGGAACAAAGATTCTACCAATCCTCCCAGACCCCTCGGAAATACCATAATGCTGACAATGATGATGCCACCAAAGATAATGGGACGTATTAGTCCGGCTGTGCGCAACCATTCATCGACAAACGTGACGAAGAATGCGCCCAGGATGACTCCAGGAAATCTCCCCAGTCCTCCAATCACGACCATCATGATGGCGGCAGCAAAGATTTCGATCTCCAGTGTCCTTGGGGTTGCGACCTTGAGGTAATGAATGTAAAAAGCACCCATGACGCCGGTGATAAAAGCAGAGATCACAAAGACAATCAAATTGAATCTCTGACGATCAACGCCGAGGCTTTCAGCGAAGCCTTCGGAGTCCCTCAGTGCCACAAAGGCCAACCCAATATCTGAACGGATGATCTTATAGATGAGGATATGAAAGAGGAGAAAAAGGAAGAGACCTAAGTAGTAATAACCCATTTTTGAATCTCCGAAATGGTAGCCCAGAAAATGATAATGGGGCATCCCCATTAGGCCCACGTCCCCTCCTGTCCATTTGGCTCCCAATTTGATAAAAATGGGTATCACTTGATGAAACGCAATGGTCACAAGACAGATATATAAACCCTTCAGTCTCAGACATGGAAACGCAATGATGATGCCTGAAAACGCTGAAGCAAGGCCGCCGATCAGCAAGCCGAACCATGGCGATACCTTCAACCATACTTCAACCAATCCTGCCCCATAAGCTCCGACAGTAAAAAAGGCCAATTGGGCAAAGGAATAGATACCGGCATATCCCATGATGAGGTTCCATGCGGAGGCCACGACGGCCCAGATAAAAGATATGATCAAGAGATGCGTGTAATAGGGGCCGCTGAACCAGGGGCAGGACAGTAAGCCCAATAAGAGCAAAATCACGATGATTTTTCTATAATCTCCCATATCTGCCGTCGTTCGTTCCAAGCATTAGGCCCATTCTCCAAATAGTCCCTTTGGCCTGATAAACAGGACGGCTACCAACAGGATGAACCACATCGGCGCCACCCAGAACATCCCCATATACATGGAGACAAAAGCCTCCAATGTCCCCAAAATGAAGGCACTCAAGAGCGTTCCCTTGACACTTCCAAGCCCACCGAAAATGACAATGACTACGGCCTTAAAAAGAGTTTCCCATCCCACAAAGGGGGCAATGAAAAATCTTGGGGCCAACAACACGCCGCTGATTCCTCCCAAGGCCGCAGAGAGAGCGAGCGTAAAGGCGAAGAGTCGATCCAAATTGATGCCGACGATTTTCGCTCCGACGGAATCCTGAGAGATGGCTCTCAAGGCCGTTCCCACCGTAGTCTTTCTAAGAAACAGTTCGAGGGAGAGAAGGATGACCACAGAAATGACCAGCGTAGCGATGTCATGATAGGTGATCGTAAAGTCGCCAACTTTTAGAAAGCCATCAATGACTTTGGGTATCGTTTTAATTCTCGTCCCAAAGATCACATCTCCTGCATTCCCCATGATAATTGCCAGGCCCAGGGTCACGAGTACGGAGATGATTCCGAAATCCGGCTTCTTTCGCAACGAATAGAGCATAACCCTGTCGATGATCAGGCCGAGGAGAAAAAGGATAACGATCCCGAGAACAATCGCTATCGAATAATGCAATTGAGATTTAGAGTAGAAGAACCAGGTGAAATAACCCCCCCAAAAGATGAAGGCCCCATGAGCGAAATTAAACATTCTTCCAACGCCATAAATAAGGGTCAGGCCCATCGACATCACTGCATAAAGGGCCCCTAAGACGATCCCACTGATGATCGCATTAATAATAGGGGTCATGATCTGCATCGTCTCTGAGCGAACCCGCTCCTCCTTTCAAATTACACCAAATACTGTTTTTGTATCAGTTCAACCGTCAGGTTCTTGCTTTCGTCCTGATGGACAATGCGTCCATCCTTCATGATATATCCTTTATGGCTGATCGTTAAAGAAGACTCTACCTCCTGTTCGACTAAGAGAATCGTCAATCCCTGTTGTTCATTGATCTCTTTGATCTTTTCAAAGACCTCCACCTTGAGCTTGGGCGCCAACCCCATGGAGGGTTCATCGATCCCCATGAGTTTAGCATGAGACATCAATCCCCTGCCGATCGCTAACATCTGCCTTTCACCCCCACTTAAGGTCGAGACAATTTGATTTTGTCTCTCCTTCAATCGAGGAAAGAGCTCGAAAACGAATTTGTAATTCTTTTCCTTCTCTTTTCTTGCCCGAACATTATATGCACCCAGTAGAAGGTTCTCTTTGACCGTGAGGTCTGGGAACAGATGCTTCTCTTCCGGGATGTAAACGATACCCATCTCAACGATCTTATGCATGGGTAAATGGTTGATTTCTATGCCGTCAAATTTTATGTAACCCGTTGAGGAGGGGATCAGTCCACAGACAGTCTTTAGAAGTGTGCTTTTTCCATGCCCATTCGCGCCGAGGAAAACAGCAAATTCGCCTTCTTGAACCGTGAAGGAAATATCCTTTAAAGCATGAAATTTTCCATAGTAGGTATTGATATTATG
>Ga0129298_10001262_pt1 | contig 10592 bp, 8 predicted proteins | sample I19B2metaG_FD_94707 | JGI IMG/M metagenome (GOLD analysis project Ga0129298, IMG submission 94707) | Lake sediment bacterial and archeal communities from Gulf of Boni, Indonesia to study Microbial Dark Matter (Phase II) - ​I19B2 metaG | ecosystem: Environmental > Aquatic > Freshwater > Lake >...
ACCCCGCCCGGGTAGTTGTCGTAAAGGAACAAGTCCGGCTCGTAGACCTTCAAACCGCCCGAGATGTCCTCGCCCAGCGCCAGCCCCAGGTCGTGCGGGTCAGACATCAGCAAGAAGGCAGCCACCGAGCGCAGCACGTTGCCGAGACCGGTCAGCCCGTTTTGCTTATCCGTCACTGAGAGATCCGCGAAGCGCGCGAGAAACTCCGCGGGAAAGTGCAGCCAAAACGCCGTGGTGTGCATCTCCTGCTCGGGCATGGAGAGGTTGCCGGCGCCCACGTTCTCCATGGTGTAGAACTTGACCTTCTTGAAGCCGACGACCTGGCGGTTGACCCGCACCTCGCCGTGGGCCGTGCGCGCGCCGGCCACCGGATGGGAGGCGAACTCCTGTAGCACCTTGACCTGGGTGTAGTCGATGGCGTCGGTGAAGTAGTCGCACTCGACCCGGCGGACATAGGCCTTGCGCCCCTCGTAGTCGAAGCGCTCCACCTGGTACTGTCGAGCCTCGTGGAGGTAGATGGCCTTCTCGTGCAGCGTGGTCAGTGCCCAAGGGAAGTCCACATTGGCGATAGCCTCCGGCTCGCCGGTGATGTCCACTACCACGAAGTTGTCGCTGGTGACCGAGCGCAAGCTGATAGCGTCGGCAGGATAGGTGTCGGAGGTCCAGTGCCAGGCCCCTGCGGAATGATGGAGCAGGCCGAGCTCGTCTAGGAACTTGCACAGCTCGGCAGTGGGGTGCGGTCCGAACTTCTCGCCGTCGCGGATGGGCAGCTCAAAGGCGGCGCACTTCAGATGGTTGAGGAGGATCTCGAGGTTGTCCGGGTTGATGCGAGCGTGCTCGGGAGACTGGCCGAAGAAGTACTCGGGATGCTCGACGATGTACTGATCGAGCGGGGCGGAGGAGGCCACCAGGACGGCGGCGGAAGTGGATGTCCGGCGCCCGGCACGGCCCGCGCGCTGCCAGGTCGAGGCGATGGTGCCGGGGTAGCCGGCCAGCACTGCGGCATCCAGCGAGCCAATGTCGATACCCAGTTCGAGCGCGTTAGTGGCCACCACGCACCGAATATCGCCGTTGCGCAGCCTGCGCTCGATCTCTCGCCGCTCCCGCGGCAGGTAGCCGCCTCGGTAGCCGCGCACTTGCTCGGCGGGATGACGGCTCCAGGCGTCCTTCAGGTAGGTCACGAGGACCTCAGTGGCAAGTCGGCTGTTGGCGAAGACCAGCGTTTGCTGGCCCCGCTCGAGGAACTCCAGGGCCATGCGTTTGGCCTCCTGAAGGTAGCTGCGCCGGATGCCGAGCTGGCGGTTCACCACGGGCGGATTGTAGAAGATGAAGTACTTCTCGCCGGTGGGGGCCCCGCTCTGCTCTACGAACTCGAACGGTTCCTCGGTGAGCGCCTGGGCCAGTTCGCGCGGGTTGGCGATGGTGGCCGAGCAGGCGATGAACTGCGGCTTCGAGCCGTAGAACGCACAGATGCGCTTGAGGCGGCGGAGGATGTTGGCCAGGTGGCTGCCATAGACGCCACGGTAATAGTGCAGCTCGTCGATGACGAAGTAGCGCAGCTTCTCGAAAGCCTTGGCCCAGCGGGTATGGTGAGGCAGGATGCCGGTGTGGAGCATGTCCGGGTTGGTGAGCACGACATTGGCGCGCTCGCGAATGGCCTTGCGGGCGTCCTGGGGTGTGTCGCCGTCGTAGGTGAAGGCGCGCACCGGGGCCCCCAGGGCGTCCACCAGCGACTGGAATTCATCAAGCTGGTCCTCGGCCAGGGCCTTCGTGGGGAACAGGTACATGGCCCGCATCTCGGGGTCTTCCAGCAGCCGGTTGAGCACGGGGAGGTCATAGCAGAGCGTCTTGCCGCTGGCCGTGGGGGTCACCACCACCACGTTGTGGCCTTCCCAGACCAGCTCGAAGGCCCGGGCCTGATGGCTGTAAAGTTGCCCCATGCCGCCAGCCTCCAGCGCGCCCTGAAGCCGGGGATCGACAGCGCCAGGCAACGGCGCCCACTCGGCCGCCCGGGCGGGCTGACAACGAATGGCGCGGACGGGTGAACTGGGGTCGAGATTCCAGGATTGGAAGCGCTCCAGGGCAGCCTCCAACCCCGCCGGTCGGAGCGAGGCGGGCTCCAGGGTAAACTCTGGGAAACCGAGGGAAAGGTTCTCGGGCATGATCTTCGCCTTTTCTTTGCTCCAGTATACGCCAGAATGGCGGAACCGCGCTGGGAGACAGGAAGAAAAGTGAGGTCAGGGCCTGACGAACTCGTAGCGCTCGATGGTGGCGGCCATCACGTAAAGCTTGGCCCGGCGTTCCGGGTCGGCCAGGCTCCCCTCGTACCGCAGCACCTTTCCTAGACAGTGCAGGTCGGTGTTCGCCGTCGCACCGGGCGGGGGCGGAAACGCCATGGTGAATTCAACCGTTTCACCCACTTCCAGCCGCCGGTCGGTGGTGAACAGGATGCCTCCCGAGCTGACATTCACAGTCTCGCCCTGGCCGGCGAGGCTAGTCCCGCCTGCCCTGAGAAGCCGGAGGGACAGGCGCAGTTGAAACCGCTGGCTTCGGCGATGCTCAATCACGGGGGCCTTTCTAATCTAGTCGAAGCCAAGGCCCTAGGTCAACAGGTTTCAAACATTTCGCTCCGATTCTGGTCCTGGTACTGTCCTGGAGCGCCCGGTGTGGTACCCCGCCAGAGCCTGCGCCCCTGGATGTTAGAATGGAAAGCTCGCCGGTGCGCCGAATCGTCAAAGCCATCCTGGGGTTCTTGCTGATCCTGGTTGGACTGCTGTTGGCCATACCGGGGATCCCCGGCCCCGGGCTGGCCTTGGTGGCCCTCGGCCTGTTGCTTCTGAGCGACCAGTTCCCCTGGGCGCGGCGGATCCTGGAGTGGGTCAGGCAGAAGTTTAGAGCGGTGCGGGAGAAGCTCAAGAGGCGGGACCGAAGGCCGGAACGGTAGGGGTCGGGCATGCCCGACCCTACATGCGGGACAATAGAATCGGGGCCTTTTCGGCGCCCCGCGTCATGCTCGACCGTATTACCGTACACGGAGCCAGGCAGCACAACCTCCGCAACCTGGATGTGGAGATACCCCGCCACAGCCTGACGGTGATCACCGGTCTGAGCGGCTCGGGCAAGTCCTCGCTGGCCTTCGACACCATCTACGCGGAGGGCCAGCGCCGCTACGTGGAAACGCTCTCCCCTTACGCGCGCCAGTTCCTCGATCAGATGGAACGTCCCGAGGTGGACTCCATCGACGGCCTCAGCCCCGCCATCTCCATCGAGCAGCGCACTGCCAACCGCAGCCCGCGCTCGACGGTCGGCACGATCACCGAGATCTACGATTACCTCCGCTTGCTGTGGGCCTCCGTCGGCATCCCCCACTGCCCCAACTGCGGCCACCAGATCGCCCAGCAAACCACCGAGCAGATTCTGCGGCAGATCACCACACTCCGTCAGGACGAGCGGGTGATGATCCTGGCCCCGGTGGTGCGGGGCCGCAAGGGGGAATACCGCAAAGACCTCGAAAAGCTGGCCAAGCAGGGTTTCCTCCGTGCCCGGATCGACGGGGCGTTGCGCTCGCTCGACGAGCCCATCGTGCTGGACCGCCGCCGCAACCACACCATCGAGGTGGTGGTGGACCGGCTGCTGGTGAAACCTGGGTTGGAGAAGCGGCTGGAGGCGTCGCTCGGGACCGCCGCCAGGCTGGCCAACGGCCTGATCGTGGTGGCGGTGGTCAACGGCGAGGAGCGGCTCTTCTCGTTAAAGCTGGCCTGCCCAGAGTGCGGTCTGAGCGTGCCGGCGCTGGAGCCGCGCTCCTTCTCCTTCAACAGCCCATACGGAGCTTGCGAAACTTGCGCAGGGCTGGGCAGCAAGTTCGCCTTCGACCCGGCCAAAGTCATTGTGGATGCGGGTCGCCCATTGCTGGAGGGGGGGCTGGGGCCGGGCGCCGGCTCGGCCTACCTGCAACACCGGCTCGGCGAGGCGGCGCGGCGCGCACGCATCGACCTCGGCACCCCCTTCGAGCAGCTTCCCAAGCGCGCCCAGGACCACCTGCTGTTCGGCGGCGACTCCTTCCCCGGCGTGCTGAAGCTGCTGGAGGAGTCCTACGAGGAGTCTACCGACACCTACCGGGAGTGGCTGCTGGAGTACATGTCGCCCGTCTCCTGCCCGGATTGCCAGGGACGGCGGCTGAAGGCTACGAGCCTGGCCGTGCGGGTGAAGGACCTCTCGATCGCCGAGTTCACGGCGCAACCGGTGGCGCGAGCCCTGCCGGCGCTGGCGCGTTGGGAGTTCAGCGCGCGGGAACTGGAGATCGCCGGGCGCCTACTGGAAGAGATCCGCCACCGGCTGGAGTTCTTGAGCGCGGTGGGTCTGGACTACCTCAGTCTGGACCGCTCCGCGGCCACACTGGCCGGGGGCGAGGCGCAGCGTATCCGGCTGGCCACGCAGATCGGATCGCGGCTACGCGGCGTGCTCTATGTGCTGGACGAACCTTCCATAGGGCTGCACCCGCGCGACAACCAGCGGCTGCTGGAGGCCCTGGCCCGCCTGCGCGACCTGGGCAACACGGTACTGGTGGTCGAACACGATGAGGAAACCATCCGCCGCGCCGACCACGTCATCGACCTGGGCCCTGGCGCCGGCAGGCTGGGCGGAGACCTGGTGGCGGCCGGCACGCCCCTCGAGATCGCCGCCAGCCCCGCCTCGCTCACCGGGCGCTACTTGGCCGGCGACCGCCGCATTGCGGTCCCCGCGCGCCGGCGGGCGGGCAACGGAAAGAAACTCGTGGTCCACGGCGCGCGCCAGCACAATCTCAAGAACCTCACTGTCGAGTTCCCCCTGGGCAGGTTCATCGCCATCACCGGCGTTTCTGGCAGCGGCAAATCGACGCTGGTCAACGACATCATCTATCGCGCGCTGATGCGCGCCCTGCACGGCTCGCGGCAGGAGCCGGGTGCGCACCAGCGGCTGGAGGGGCTGGAGGAGATCGATAAGGCCATCGAGATTGACCAGAGCCCCATCGGTCGCACGCCGCGCTCCAACCCGGCGACGTACACCGGGGCCTTCACGCCCATCCGTGACCTCTACGCGATGCTGCCGGAATCCCGCGAACGCGGCTACAAGCCCGGGCGCTTCAGCTTCAACGTCAAGGGCGGGCGCTGCGAGGCCTGCGAGGGCGACGGGCTGAAGCGCATCGAAATGAGTTTTCTGCCCGACGTGTACGTCACCTGCGATTTGTGCCGCGGACGCCGTTACAACCAGGAGACTCTCCAGGTAAAATACAAAGGCTACTCGATCGCCGACTTGCTGGAGGCCACCGTCGAAGAAGCTCTCGGAGTGCTGGAGAACATTCCGCAGATCCAGGCCAAGTTGCAGACGCTCGTGGACGTGGGGCTGGGTTACATTCACCTGGGGCAAAGCTCCACTACTCTGTCCGGCGGGGAGGCCCAGCGCATCAAGCTGGCCCGCGAGCTGAGCCGGCGGCAGACCGGCCGCACCTTCTACATCCTGGACGAGCCTACCACGGGCCTGCACTTCGAGGACATCCAGAAATTGCTGGACGTGCTCCAGCGCCTGGTGGAGCTAGGCAATACCGTGGTGGTGATCGAGCATCAGCTCGACGTGGTCAAGACCGCCGACTGGATCATTGACCTGGGGCCGGAGGGCGGCGAGGCGGGCGGCTATGTTGTGGCGGCGGGCAGTCCCGAACAGGTCGCGCGCTGCCGCAAGAGTTATACCGGCCAAGCGCTCAAGCGCGTACTGCGAGGCTGACGGCAGTGAGCAGGTACACGAAAGCACCTCTGGATTTCGGGGCGCTGACAACCGTGCCCCTCGGGGCGCGGGGGGGCAAAGTCCGGGTCGAGGATTTCGCTACCGTTTACCGCAAGGGCGCCGGAGTGGAGGGTTTGCTGAAGGCCTTCCCGCGGATTCTGGCGGGAGAGACGTTCCGCGCCGTGATCGAGGCTTTGGGAGCTGCCCGCAGCGTCGGCAAGCCCATTCTGTGGGGCCTGGGCGGTCACGTGATCAAGTGCGGACTCGCCCCCGTGCTCCTGGACCTGATGGAGCGCGGCTATGCTACGGCCTTCGCGCTCAACGGCGCGGCTGCCATCCATGATTTCGAGATTGCCCTCGCGGGAGCCACCAGCGAGGACGTCGAGGCAGTGCTGCCCGACGGGCGCTTCGGCATGGCCGAGGAAACGGGAAGGGAAATGAACAAGGCCATCGCCGAGGGCGCGCGGGATGGGATCGGCCTGGGCGAGGCGCTGGGACGGCAACTCGAGCCACTCGCCGATCCGCGGTTCGCCCCTTTCAGCCTGCTTTTGGGGGCCTACCGGGCTTCGGTGCCCGTGACGGTCCACGTGGCCGTGGGCACCGACACGCCTCACATGCACCCGGCGGCGGATCCCGCCGCCATCGGGCTCGCCACGCACCACGATTTCCGGCTGTTCACGGGATTGGTGGCCGAGCTCGACGGCGGGGGCGTCTACCTGAACACCGGCTCGGCGGTGGTGCTGCCCGAGGTTTTTCTGAAGGCCGTGTCGGCGGTGCGAAACCTGGGCCACCGGCTGGAGGAGTTCACCACCGTGAACCTGGATTTTCTTCAGCATTACCGGCCGCGGGTCAACGTCGTGGAGCGGCCGCACGCGGGCGCCGGGGGCCGCGGCATCGCCCTGACCGGGCATCATGAACTGCTGGTGCCGCTGATCGCCGCCGCACTGATCGAGCGTGGATCATGAGCAATTGGGAAGGGCCGCCGGCGCCGTTGAAGTACACGGTGTTCTGGACTTACGCGGACGCGCTGCTGCTGGGCGCGTTGTCGTTCCCCTTGTTGCTGGTTTCGGTAGGTCTGATCGGGATCCCCACCTGGCTGCTCGGCTGGAAGCCTCCGGGCCGGGCCATCCCCCTGCTGGCCTCGCAGTTCCTGTTCTACCTGCTGTGGCTGGCGGCCCTGTACCTGTGGCTGAAGACGCATTACCGCCGCCCGTTCTGGCGCGCCATGGCCTGGGAGAGGCCCGAGAAGGGCTGGGCGAACTGCTTCGCTTGGGGTATCGTGACCGCCCTGGCGGTGATGACGCTGGGCGGGATATTGAGACCTCCCCAGATCGACATGCCGCTGACGGAGTTGCTCCGCGAGCGCGCCTCCCTGGTCTGGGTGGGAGCCTTCGCCGTTACCCTGGGACCGCTCTGGGAAGAATTGGCCTTCCGGGGATTCCTGATGCCGCTGCTGGCTCGCTCACTGAAGGTGGCGCCCGCGATCCTTCTGACCGCGATGGTGTTCGCGGGCCTGCACGGCCCGGAATATGCGTGGAGCTGGAAGCACCTGGCGCTGATCACTGTGGCCGGGGTGGCCTTCGGCTGGATGCGGCACAACTCGGGATCGACCGCCGCCGCCACGGTCATGCACGCGGGCTACAACCTTGTCTTCTTCTTGGGAATGCTGATACCGAGGCCCGTGCCATGATCGAGACGGTGCGCTGGGGTGACGCCGGGGTGGTCATGATCGACCAGCGGCGGCTGCCGCGGGAAGAGGTGTACGTCACATGCCGTGACCACCGCGAGGTGGCGGAGGCCATCCGCAGCATGACGATCCGCGGTGCGCCAGCCATTGGCGTGGCCGCGGCCATGGGGGTGGCGTTGGGCGTGGCGCGTTCGCCGGACCCGGAGGCTGACTTCGAAAGTATCTGCTCCACGTTGGCCGCCACGCGCCCCACGGCGGTGAACCTGTTCTGGGCCCTGGAGCGGATGAAGCGGCTCTACACCGGCTTGCGAGGGCGGCCGGTGGAGGAGCTGCGTCAGCGGCTCATCGAAGAGGCGCAGCGCATGCGCGAGGAAGACATTGCCATCAACCAGGCCATGGGCCGCTACGGCGCGCCGCTCATCCCCGACGGTAAGACCGTGCTCACACACTGCAACGCAGGTGCTCTGGCCACTGCGGGCTACGGCACCGCGCTGGGAGTCATCCGCGCCGCGGTGGCCGCCGGCAAGAAGATCGACGTCATAGCCGACGAAACCCGCCCGTTCCTCCAGGGCGCGCGGCTCACCGCCTGGGAACTGGCCCACGACGGCATCCCAGTCACTGTCATCACCGACAACATGGCGGGGCATTTCCTGCGCTCCGGCCGGATCGGATGCGTCATCGTGGGGGCGGACCGCATTGCCGCCAACGGTGACGTGGCCAACAAGATCGGCACTTACTCGGTGGCCGTGCTGGCGCATGAAAACGGGGTGCCGTTCTATGTCGCCGCCCCAATCTCGACGCTGGATCTGACCCTCGCCTCAGGCGCCGAGATTCCTATCGAGCAGCGCGACCCCGAGGAGGTGACCCACGTGTTTGGGGCGCCGCTGACCCCCGCGGGCGTCGCGGTCGAGAACCCCGCTTTCGACGTGACGCCGCATCGCTATGTGACGGCTGTCATCACCGAGCGCGGCGTGGCGCGGGCGCCGTACGAGGAATCGCTGCGGGGGCTGGCCCAAGGAGGTGGGTAGTGCAAGCGCGTCTGGCCACGGCGGCGGATGCGGCGGCCATCGCCCGCATTTACAACCAGGGGATCGAGGATCGCAGCGCCACGTTCGAAACCCGTTTGCGCGCCACCGCAGAGGTAGCGGCCTGGTTCGATGGCCGACATCCGATTATCGTGGTGGAGGAAGAGGGGCAGGTCATCGCCTTCGCCGCCACTTTTGCCTACAGCCCCCGCGCCTGCTATGCGGGCATCGCCGAGGTTTCCCTCTACGTCGAGCGCAGCGCACGAGCGCGCGGGGCCGCCCGCCTGGCGGTGACCGAGTTGTTGGGTGCGGCCGAGGCGGCCGGATTCTGGAAGCTGGTTGCAAGAATCTTCAGTGACAACCTGGCCAGCCGTCGCGTGGCGGAGGCACTGGGTTTTCGGGAAGTGGGCATTCACGAGAAGCACGGCTGCCTGGACGGCCGCTGGCGGGACGTGGTGGTGGTCGAGCGGCTGATCCCAGCCAACCTCAAGACATAGGAGCCCGCCGCGCCAGCCTGCGGACCGTACTGCCCTGTGGGACAGGCTGTGGGGGCGGCCCCTGACGCCGAGCCGTGCGAGGGCCGTAACCCGCTGTAGTATCCTAAAGATAGGGACGTGAGGTCCGTCCAATTGAGCATTCGGCTGGCGATCGTTGCGCTCGGAGGCGCGCTGGCAGGGGCGCCGCTGGACAGCGCCCGCGAACTTTTCCAGCGCGCCGAGTACGAGGCCGCGCTCCGCCTGCTGGCTGCGCAGCACGACAAGGACGGGGCCACCCATTACCTGATCGGCCGCTGCCGCTATATGCTGGGCGACCCCAAGAACGCGTCCGAGGCTTTTGAGAAAGCAGTGGCCGCCGAGCCAGCCAATTCCGACTACCGCCTGTGGCTCGGGCGGGCGTATGGCCGGCGGGCCGAGACCTCCAGCTTCATTACCGCCCCAGGCTTCGCCACCAAGGCGCGCCAGAACTTCGAGAAGGCCCTTGAGCTGAATCCGCGCAACGCCGAGGCGGTCAACGATCTGTTCGAGTATTACCTGGAGGCACCCGGCATTCTGGGCGGCGGCCTGGAGAAAGCCGCAGCCCTAACCGCGAGGATCAAAGAGCTGGACCCCGCCGAGTATCATTACGCGCAGGCGCGGCTGGCCGAGAAACGCCGGCAGTTCCAGACCGCGGAAAACCAGCTTCGGACGGCCATCCAGTTGGCGCCCAAGCAAGTGGGGCGGGTGCTCGATCTGGCGAAGTTCCTGGCGAAGCAGGGCCGCTGGGAAGAGAGCGAGGCGGCCTTTCGCCAGGCGCGGCAGCTTGCTCCCGACTCGCCCAAGGTGCTCTTCGAGGAGGCCAGCGCCTATATCCGCGCGGGGCGCAACCTCGAGGCGGCCAAGGAGTTGCTGAAGCGCTACCTGGCGGCCCCGCTTACACCGACCGATCCTCCGCGCCACGAGGCCGAGCTGTTGCTCAAGCAGGCCTCCGCTTACTGACCGGGCCAATGTTCCTGGCCGAAGCCCTGCGATTCAGCTTCCAGGCGCTGAGGGCGAACCGCGTGCGCACCCTGCTGACCGGGCTGGGCCTGGTGATCGGCAACGCCTCGGTGATCCTGGTGGTGACTATCTCGCTGACCAGCCGGGAGTACATCCTCGAGCAGATCCAGGGCATCGGCTCGAACATGGTGTACGCCTATTATGAAGCCGGCGACCTGACCGCTGCGCAGGTGGAGGCCGATTTCATCAAATGGGCCGACGTGGAAGCCGTGCGGCAGCAACTGGAGAACCGGATCCTGGCGGCCACCGGGGTGATGACCAACTACGATCGCATGCTCATCGGCGGCCGCGAGGAGGACGTGGCGGTGATCGGCTCCGATGAGCGCTACGCCGCGGTGCGCAACCTGGTGCTGCTGGCCGGGCGGTTCCTGGACGCCAGCGACGTCGCATTGCGGCAGAAGGTCGCCCTGCTGACCGAAAGCCTGGCGCGGCGACTCTATGGCAATCAGCAGACCGCGCCGGGCCAGGTGCTCAAGATCCATGGGTTGCAGTTCACGGTGATCGGAACCTTCAAGGAGAAGGTCGAGAGCTTCGGGCTGTCGGAGCTGGCGCGGGAGACGGTGCTGATCCCAATCACCGTAATCA
>Ga0129298_10001264_pt1 | contig 10586 bp, 8 predicted proteins | sample I19B2metaG_FD_94707 | JGI IMG/M metagenome (GOLD analysis project Ga0129298, IMG submission 94707) | Lake sediment bacterial and archeal communities from Gulf of Boni, Indonesia to study Microbial Dark Matter (Phase II) - ​I19B2 metaG | ecosystem: Environmental > Aquatic > Freshwater > Lake >...
GAAAAGGTGGTTTTTCTTGGCTATTCTTGGGATTTCATCCATGTCAGCGGGGCAACCGCCGATGTGTACGGGAAGTACCGCTCTTGTCTTGTCTGTTATGGCAGCTTCCATCTTAGCTGGTTCCATGTTGTAAGTGTCTGGGTCTACGTCAACGAAGACTGGCAATGCGCCCACGTGAAGCACGGCAGCTGGCGTTGCCATGAACGTGTAGGCAGGCATAATCACTTCGTCGCCCACGCCGATGTTGAGTGCTCTAAGGCCGATCACCAAGGCCGTTGTCCCGTTTGTCACGGCGACACCGTACTGAGCATCTTGATATCCTGCAAACTTCTCCTCGAACTCCTTCTTCTTGGCTCCGCCGATGCCCCAGACCCCGCTGTACAAGACCTCTTTGAGGGCCTTCAGCTCCTTCCCGTCGAAAACTGGCCACTTGGGGAAGGCCTTTCTCCTCACTGGTTCCCCGCCCTTTACGGCAAGTTTGCTCATACCACAACTCTCCTAAGTCTTCAATGCATCACGCTTTGTCATATAGTCTTTCAAGGAGCTCCAAGCTTTTATCGGTTACCAAGCCTGACGCCTCGGGACCGACTTGGCATGCGTCGTCAACCTCGTAACCGCCTTCAGCATAGGCCTCGGGAATCGGAACATAACCTATATTCCCGTTTGAGTACCCGACGAAGAACGTGTGCGAAAAGGGTGAGTGCTTCTTGACTTCAGCTCCTATCTCGTTGAAAACCTCTCCAGGAACGAAGACGATCCCCAGGTCCCCGACCGCCCAAGCTTGAATCTCGGCGTCCAAACTCAGCATTGGTTTCCCAGTCGTCCAGCTCCGGAAAGCCTCAAGCGCACGTTTATGGCGCATCAAAGTCCAGTTGATCAAACCCTCCACCGCGCCTTCAGCCCTCCACTTCTCAACCTCTTTCTCAAGGTTCTGCACGAACATCTGAGCCTCCTCTGCTGAGCCATAGTCGTATCGTGGGATCACGATGGTCTCCGAGGCTATGACCAATGAGTCTACCGGCGCTGTTTGGATGTCTTCCCACACCTTGACGACCTCGCAGCCCAGCTGAGTTCCCAGCTTCCGAGCTGGCTCATAGGAATGTTGCTTCTGCACCGGGTTAATGTTGCCGCAGGCTCCTTGAAGGAACATGCACCGAGCCCCAGTCAAAGTCTCCACAACATCGCGTACTCTGCCGGGATAGTCAGCTGATACGTGCCGCATCTCCCAAGTCTGAGAAACAGGATGACAAGCGAAGTTTGCCAGACAGATAAAGGACTCGCCGCCAAGGCTCTGGAACTTTGCAACACCAACTTGACGGTCTATAGGCTTGCTCGGGTCTTGCCCTAGGACTATTCGCCCGTCCGCAACTCTCTGGCGCCTGTTGACGCCGATGATGGAGGTCCCCCATCCAACGCCCAAGGTTGCTTCTTGCATGCGAGTGAAGGCTTCGTGGACCGCTCCAGCCAAGTAGTACTTAAGACCAGCTCGATAGGTGACCGCGTCATCAGTTCCAGCGTAGAATGCGTTGAGGTCGCTAACAGCTGGTCCGTAATGAGTGTGAGTGCAAGAGACAGTTATGTGGCCTTCGTGAATGCCTGTCTTCCTGTTCGTTTCCTGCCTGATGTCTCTAACAAGTGAAGCGTCAAGGTTCAGTAGGTCACAGGAGATAATCGCGGCTGTTGTCTTTGCGTCTGAGGCGACAAGAGCCGTTGCCTTCAGACTGTCATGAACGCCGAGCACGGATGGTTGACGAGCTGCAAAGCCATCCATAACCATGCCGACTGGAGGCGTGATATCGACGCAAGACAGGCCAGCCTTAAACATATTCGACTACCTATACCCAGATCGAGGTTCAGTGTTCTGTGATTCTAGTATCGTCTACTCTCAAATAGCTTACTCAGAAAGATGTCAGAACCCAGCTCTAGATTGCCCTCCGCGTACTGCTTTTATACCGTCGGCCTGTCTTAACCTGACTGTGGGTTTGCGAGGGGATCGCTTTGGAGAAACTTGCACTATTTGGGGGCAAGCCTGTCAGGACGACTCCGTTGCCAACAGTTGACAACAGGTCAGGAAGGAACATTGGCGACGAGGAGCAAAGCCTTCTGAAGGAAGTTGTAGAAAGCGGGTCCCTGTTCAGGTACTCAGGCAAGATGGTCTCTAGGTTTGAAGAAGAGTTCGCACGTTTTCTGGGTGTCAAGCACGCCATAGCCTCAACCTCGGGAACAGCGGCTCTCCATGTAGCCACGGGAGCTGTTGATCTGGGCCCGGGCATGGAGGTCATGACTTCGCCAATAACTGACATGGGCACGCTCATTGCCATCCTTGGCCAGAATGCCATTCCCATTTTTGCCGATCTGGATCCCGAGACTCTCACATTGGACATCGCGGACGTTCGTAGAAAGATGACAGACAAGACCCGAGCGATCCTGCCGGTACACCTCTTCGGATTGTCCAGTGACATGGCGGCACTTGGAGAACTGGCTGAAGAGAAAGGCTTGACTCTGATCGAAGACTGCGCGCAGGCCATACTTGCCGAGTGCAAAGGCAGATTGACCGGAACTATCGGGGATTTGGGTTGCTTCAGCCTGCAGCAGTCGAAGCACATGTTCACGGGAGACGGAGGCATAGCCGTCACAAACGACGAAGAACTCGCCAGAAGGGCTGAGCTCTTCATGGACAAGGGCTGGAACAGAAGCACAGTCGGGCCCAGAACCTACACGACTCTGGGCTTCAACTACAGAATGAACGAACTCCAAGGCGCTGTAGCCTTAGCCCAACTTGGAAAGGTCAAGTGGGTTGTGGAAAGAGGCAGAACTGTGGCCACGAGTCTGACAAAGAAACTCCATAATATAGAAGGCATTACACCACAGAAAGTTCCGAATGGATACGAGCATTCCTATTGGCTTTACGCATTAAAAGTTGATTTGTCTGTGTTCGGAGTCTCCCTACAGGGTATAGTCAAAGCCTTGGCGGCAGAAGGCATACCTGCGTCAGCTGGTTACATCGGGCTACCGCTCTACATGATGCCGATCTTCACAGAAAGGAGAGGCTATGGCGGAACCGGGTGCCCCTGGATATGCCCGCTGTACGGACGGGAAGTGTCCTATCGTCAAGGACTTTGCCCCCAAGCTGAAGCGATTCTGAACCAGCTCGTAACCTTGCCATGCAACGAGTACTTCACGGAAGAAGACGTAGATGATATAGCCTCGGCTTTGGCAAAGGTCCTTGAATACTACAGGAAGATTTGAAGCCGCAACCACGTCGCCCGCTGAAGTAAAGTAATTATGCTCGGTTGGATAGATAATGGTCATTCATTCGGCTGGTCAAGATGACTGGAATGCTTCCTGCTCATATATGGAGGTGTAGTCGTGAATGATTGATGTTCATACGCATTTGTTAGGTACTCCAATTGAGATTCTGACCTACATGGACTGGTTCAACATCGATGCAGCTGTAGTTCTCGGCTGCATTGGTCAACCTCCTGAAGCCTTAGTGAAGGTCTGCGGCAGATACCCAGACCGTTTGATACCTTTCTACATCGTGAAACCCACTGACGCCCACAAAGCTGAGAAGATCAAGAAAGCCCTTGAGCTCGGAGCTAGGGGCTATGGGGAACACAAGCTCCGAAGGCGTATCGACGACCCCAAGTCCAAGGAGATTTACCGAATTTGCAGCGGGCTCAGGATCCCAATATTGGTCCATCTGGGTTGGGAAGGGAGCGGATGGAACCCTGATATCCATGGGTTCGAAAAGATGGTCGCCGAGTTCCCGGATACCACTTTCATAGCCCATGGCGAAGGCTGGTGGCGCGAGATCTCGAGCGACGTTCCCAAAGCCTCCTATCCGACTGGTAAGATTGAGCCTGGTGGCAAGGTTGACTATATCCTAGAAATGTATCCAAACGTCTACGCTGATCTGTCAGCCCGGTCAGGGTCGAATGCCCTTTCAAGGGATGTCGATTTTGCCCGATCGTTCGTGGAGCGATACAAGAACAGGCTACTGTTTGGGACAGACTTCTACCAACGGGTGTTCAAACGTCGGTTTCTGATCTACACGCCTTTCAAAGTGGTTGACAACCTGAACCTTCCAGCGAACACGCACAGGAAGATAACCCACGATAACGCAGCTAGGCTGCTCGGTCTGTAGAACCTCCGGCCACTTTGATCTAGGTTGTTGCGGCAGATGAGACTGATCGACCGCGTCTACGCATCGCTCTGCCACGAGGAGCCTGACAAGTTTCCGGACTCAAGGGACTTGAGGGGCGGCTGTAGCGTTATTGACAAGGAAGTGGTGACAGCTCGAACCCGCATCTTTTTCCAGACTAGACTGAGGCAATCCTCAATCTTACCCAAATCAGAGACCTGAAGCTGGCAACGAGGGGAACGCACGAAAACCTACGGTGAATGCTCGGTGTTTGACCTTAACTTGCTCCAATGGTTGATCGTCTCGCTCTGTGCAGCCATGATAGGTTTCACGAAGACCGGGGTCCCAGGTCTAGGCGTCTTGGTGATCCCTTTGATGGCTGAGGTATTTCCAGCGCGCGCTTCAACGGGGATTGTTCTCCCTATGCTCATGTTCGCCGACATCTTCGCCATAGCCTACTACCGCAGGCAAGTAGTGTGGTCACACTTGCTGCGAATTATGCCTTCGACGATTGGCGGCGTTGTTGTGGGCTATCTGCTTTTGGAAAGAGTTAGCGACCAGCAGCTAAGCCCCTCTATAGGCATAATCGTCCTGATCATGCTCGGACTAGAGCAATTTCGCGACAGGAGAGTGTCAGATGCCTCGGTCCCGACGCAGTGGTGGTTCGCTGGTGGGCTTGGATTGTTCGCTGGCACCACAACTATGTTGGCTAACGCGGCTGGACCCTTCATGACAATCTATTTAGCGGCTATGAGGCTGCAGAAGAGCGAGTTCATGGGCACAAACGCATGGTACTACTTTGTCCTGAACTGGGTAAAAGTGCCCTTCAGCCTAAGCCTCGGGCTCATAAACAGCCAATCGCTCCAGTTTGACGTTAGTCTGTTTCCCGCGATCGCTGTAAGCGCGCTTGCTGGAGCGGTAATCCTGAAGCATATGCCGCAGCGCAAGTTCGAGGTGGTCGTGCAAATCCTTGCCGCAGCCACTGCCGTGAAGCTGATACTCTGAGCAAGTTCGTCCCCACTGTGCAGCTGGTTCTCGAGTCTCAGCTGGGAAGGAGGAAAGGCGATTGCCTTCTCAAAAGTGACCGACACCAGTCTTCTACTACTGGGTCACTATTAAGAGTTGCTGAAGGCAAAGGGGTCAGGCCCAAACCGTACAGCCATTGCTTTGCTCGAGCGGCAGCTAGGTTTACCTCCAAGAAAGCATGTCACGGCACCTAGGATGAGGCCTAAACCTTCTTGCTACATCTGCTATCGATCTGCCGACAGTGTCAATCATCCTTAGATCCGCAACGCCTACCTTCCAATTGTTCGAATGGTAAAGGTAGACTATGTCGAATGGTTCGAACCCCATGATCTTGCTTGTCACCGCGTCCAAGGAAACAGGGTAAACGCTAGCGGTAGCGAATCTTGACTGAATCGGATCGCCTGAACTGGGTCCCCTCCCTTCCATGCCGAGGTACCCATCCACCACGCCAAGGTGAGGCATGATGGTCTTAGCGAGCCTTGCGATGTTCATGTTCATGGCCTTGTATCCTTGGTGAAGCCTCCACTTCTCGCCGCCAACGAGGCTGCCAACGACCATGTTCTTTATTGCGAGGGTTACGATGACGAAGTCGTGGGTCTTGGCTAATGCAGCCGAGATTCTGTAGTCGCTTTCGACAACGGTCTTTGAGATGCGAAGATTCATCGGGTTCAGACGGGAATCAAAGGCTTCAACCTCAACGTAGTCATCTTCGTTCAAGTCCACGAACTCAACATCATACTCGCTCCGCAGTTTAAGGTAGTTGTAGTTCTCCAGCCCGCTCCTAAAGCTTGAGAATGCGGGTCCCTCTCCAATAATCACTGTTTCGGAATAGTACTTCCGGATAGTGTCAAGGATGGCTTTGACCGCATCAACGTGGGTGGCAGCGAGCTGCCTACTTGTTGTAACAAAGTTAGGCTTGACAAGAACCTTGTTTTTCCCCTTGATGCCTTGTGAGATTTGGTCTTCAATCAGCTCTAGAGCTTTTGCCACACCGTCATAATGACTTCTTGAATCAGCAATAGCAGCAACAGGTCTTGTCACGCGGTATTGCCTCGCAGAAGTATGCGGCCCGAGCTAATGAGTGCCTTCGCTCTCCAGCGATGCTTTTAGCGCGAGTTCATACTTGACTTCGTCGTTCTTTTAGCCAAGCTTGGTAGTCGTTCTCGATCTCTTCTGTCCATCTTGTGTCGATCTGTCCTGGCGTGTACTTTCCTTCGCTTAGGCGTTGCTTGCCGAATGTATCGCGCGTACGGATGTCCTCAGACCGTTCTACCACGTCCTTGACTAGGTGCGGCGGGACGAAAATCACGCCTGTAGGTGTCCCAAGCACGACATCGCCGGGTAGCACAGATGCCTGCCCAATCCGTATTGGTAAGTTGATGCCAAGGAGGGTCACATCCGCGATAGCAGTAGGGTCGACTCCTCGGCAGAAGATGGCAACTTCCTTCAGCCTGAGTATGCCTTGAAAGTCGCGGATTCCTCCGTCTATGACGGCGCCAGCTCTAGTGTGAGCTTGCAGAGACGTGCCAAGGTTATCTCCTACGAATGTCCCATCTTTTACCTTACCGAACAGGTCAATGACCATCACATCGCCCATCTGAAGAGTGTCGATCACCCAAGAGTTCTGCCCGCCGATGCGCCCTTCAGCTCTTCCCGTCTCTTCCACAAGATCGTGCAGGTCAGGTCGCTTTGGCGCCATCGTTGCCGTAACAGCTCGTCCCACTAGAATCTTGTCTGGGTGGGTTCGGAACCAGTTCCCCTCAAACTGGTAGTTGTAACCGTGTTGTCTTAGGACGCCCCAAGCTTGGTCCGTTGTGACAAGCCTCATACGTTCGATGAGGTCGTCGGGTACACAGGGACGGCCGTCCGGGAAGCGACCATAAGGGTTCAAGCGCGTTAACTCAATAACCGCCTCACGCGAATTGACAATGTGCATACCTCTTCCTCGCAAAGGATCGTGAAATCCAATTGGAGAGCAGCTATATAAAAGGAATCTGAATCCTGCAGCAGTCGCGACATAATCTTCGCGAGAACTGCTCACATGAACTGCTCCAAGCGGGTCAGACCTATGATCTTCTCGAACTCCAGACCCAACGCGTCGAGGATCTGGTCGAAGGTTGACTGGAGATAAGCAATGTACTTGTCCACGTCGATTTCTCTGTCCGCGGCGAGTTCAACGGGTTTGACATGAGGGTCTTTCGTAACCTTCACAAACCTGATGAGGTCCCCCGCCTTGAGGTCAACGCCTCTGTCTTTCAGCAGCCGCGCTGCTTTCACGTGTTGAGGTGTAGTCTTGGTATAGTATGTAGGGAGCTTCCCTAGCACCACCTCGAACGCCAAGTCGTGCAGGTTTCCCCATTGTCGGTTCCTGAGTTTACAGTAGCATTCTCGGATGATCTTTTCGATATCTCTCTTAGCAGCCTCAAAATCTGCAGGAGTCTTAACCTTGCTTAAGCGATCCTCCATCTCGTCGAAGTACCTCTTTATCAACCGAGGTATGTGCCGTTTCTTGCCCGTAAGCCCCTTCACGTCGACGCTGCCATCTGTAAGAACGCCGAGGTAGTTCTTCTTCCTAGAGCTCAAGACCGCATACCGGTAGGCTTTGTCCGCTTCCATCTCCATGCCCAAGGCTTCCTCGGACCATCTGGCAAGCGTCCTGATCTGTTCTGGTGATGGGTTTTTCAGGAACAGACTGTCCGTGTCGCCGTAGATCACTTGAATGCCTAGCTCAGCGGACTTGCTGATCGTCTGGGTGATGACAGATCTGCCGATCGCTGCTGTTGCCTCAGCCACCGGCGGACAGTATAGGTCAAAAGCTTCAGCGCCAAAGACTCCATAAGATGCATTGAGGATGACCTTTAAAGCGCTCTGCGTCACATCGTACCAGTTCCGCTGCTCCTTCGGCAACGACTTGTCCTTGGCTTTAGGCTTGTACCAACATACCCTAAGGTCTCGAAGTGAACCAATCAGAGCGCTCTCCATCGCTGTCTGCTTCATACAGATCCAGTGTGGGGTCCCAGGTACTTGGTTGCTTCTGCACTCACCATGCCAACAACGAACCGACTGGTAGCCGAGGTTGTGAACCTTGATGATAGACGGGTACAAGCTTTGAAAGTCCATCACGGCTACGTTGAAGTGCACGCCCGGAACCGGTTGAACAACGATGGCGCCCATATACTTCTTGCCCTTGATGATAGCCTTCGTGGCCGTGGTGCCCTTCACGGTGACTATGTCAGCTGGGTTCGGGATCAGAACCCCCTTATTACGGTGCTCGTACTGCATGAAACTTCTAATCCAACGTGACACACCTTGGCGGCTCACGTCCTCCATTGGCATGCGGCTGATCCTAGTCAGAGCCATAAGAAGCTTCATTACGAGATCGTCGTTGTACGCCGTGAGTTCCAGCGTGATCTCCGCATCGTTGAGACAGTACGCGGCGAGCTCTGCATACGAAAGCTCGGAGATCGACCCTGTAATCTCAAGCTTAGCTTTTCCCAGGATAGCTCTGCTGACCTCGTCTAGGGTTACGTTGCGGTACTTCTGGGCGAATGCATAGATCTGAATGGACCGGTTAAAGAAGAACTTGTAGAGGTCGATGTGGACCCCGCGAGTTAGAAGGTACACCTTCCGCCCAGCTTCAATGGGCACATCCCTCCTTCTCATGCCGATCTGCTGGGCTCTGTGGCAAAGGTATCGGAGGTCAAAGTCATCTCCATTGAACGTGACGACGAAAGGATAGTCATTCAAGGATCTGAAGAGGGCGGAACACAGGTCCCTTTCAGACTCGTAGAACTCAACTGAGACATCCGATGGCAGACCTAGACCTTCGCCTTCAATGTTCTTGCCTTCTCTTTTCAAAAGAAGGACGCGCTTCCTGCCGTCTGAGCCTGCAATTGAGGCGCAGATGACGGGATAGGCTGCCTCGTCGGCATCCGGAACGCGTGTCGCAATGGGAGAGAAAACCTCGATGTCTAGGGTCGCCCTTTTCATCTCGGGAGCAGGATACTCGAGGAGCCTAGTCCAAGACTCCAAGTACGGGAGAAGATCCTTCGGTTCATCCTTGAATGTGGTCTGCAGGATTTTCATGACTGCTTCTTCTTCAGCTCCGACAACTGGGACGAGCTCCTTATCCTTGATCTCGTAGAGCATGCCTGGCGAGAGACCACGGTCGTAGATGTAGCACTCATAGTACTTGATGGCTGCCTCCCATACCTTCGGAGTCTTCTCTGCTCCAAAGACTTTCGGGTAGTCCTCAGGGATTATGTCCCTTATGCATCCAGCTGGCCGTCCTCCAATGGCCAATGGATCCTTCGCCACAATCTTGGTTACGGTCACCTTCTGGTCCAGAAGCGCATCAAACCGTTCAGTGGTCTCAAAGTGGTCGAGGCCTGGATGACCGATGACTCGATTCAACTTCTCAAGCTCCTCGGGCAGGATGTTTGTGAAGCAGTATGGCTTATGCCCCGACGTGTCATACCAGAGGTAGATGCGCTGAGAACACGGCTCATAAAGCTTAACGCAGGCTAACTGGCGGTCTCCATCATAGGTTGCAGAGACGAGAAACGAAGGAGGAAGATTCCGAGGGACCAACTCCTGGTCTGAGTTTGACTTCTCCTTCTCTTTGGGTCTTGCATTCGCTTTTTCGTTCTGTGGGACAGTCTTGGATGGTTCCTCGTGCTTGTTCTCATAGGTCTTCGTCGGCTTCTCAGAAAGATAGCTGTCCAAACGCGCCAGCGCCATTCCGTCCAGATCCAACCTACTATAGAAAGGAAAGCAGATTTAAGACTTCCACATGGGCTTCGCGTCGGGCCAAGAGATTCTGTGGCCTTCCACTTTGCACTGCAGATGTTCGCAATACCAGAGCTATCTCGCCTGTTCTTCCTGAGATCCGGGCGCACTTTATTGCTGCTGGTTCCCTCAGGACTGTTCGTCTCTAGACAGAAGCGAGGATGGCTCATATCTGTCGCTTCTCCTGTTCTCTACATGCTTCATTGATGCACCAAAGAGCTGTTCATCATCTGTTACGAGCGTCAACCCGCCCTCAATAGCTGCTTGAAGATATGATGTATCATAGTAGAGTAGGTTTTCCATGACTGCTATCTTCTGCACTTTCTCAGGTTCGATCCTTCGAGCGTCCTTGCCATTTCTGCTAATGAACCAAGAATCGCTGTTCGTTCCTCTTCTGTGATGGCTTTTGTATGCGGACCGGTCGCCGTGCAGCGTTTCCTGCCTTGTACAGTGTGAGGTTAAGAGCCTGTCCACGTATGAGTTTGTCCAGTTTTCGTTCGCGGCAGAGGTTTACTATCACTGACGAATAAGAAAGCGTCATGCCTCGCCCCTGCCCTCTTTAATGGCTTTGATCCGCGCTTCCCTGCCTACCTCGTCCATATGAGGCTTGCTCCCTCAACCTTATTAC
>Ga0129298_10001265_pt1 | contig 10586 bp, 8 predicted proteins | sample I19B2metaG_FD_94707 | JGI IMG/M metagenome (GOLD analysis project Ga0129298, IMG submission 94707) | Lake sediment bacterial and archeal communities from Gulf of Boni, Indonesia to study Microbial Dark Matter (Phase II) - ​I19B2 metaG | ecosystem: Environmental > Aquatic > Freshwater > Lake >...
GCCCAGCTCGCGCGCCTGAGAAGCCTGCCAGGCGTGAAGCTGGTTTCGCCGTTCGTAAATTCTCGGGCGTTCATCGACAAGGCTTCCCTCGTGCTCGCCATCCAGGGCAACATCGCGCTGGAGGCCGCTATTCTCGGACGCCCTGTGCTGGTGTTCGGTGACACCAAGTTCTCGGAGATGCCCAGCGTGGCCAGGGTGAACAGGATAACGGACCTGCCCGACCAGATCCGCGACATGCTGCGCCGCGAAAGTCCGAGCCGCGAGGAGATCATGCGCGGGCTCATGTCGTACCTGGGCCGCTATGCCCCCGGATGCTACAACGACTGGGATGTCAGCCTCACAGAAGAGGAAAACAGGAACATGGTCGAGGTGTTCAAGGCGCTACGGGATCATGTGGAGAGCTCTGGCACATGTGCGGAATAGCCGGTATGGCCTGCAGGGAGGCGCTTCCAGGGAATCTCTACATCTCCCGGCGGCGCGGTGTACTGGACGCCATACGGCACCGCGGGCCCGACGCGTCCGGCGAGTATTCCGATCAGGCCCTCTGGCTGGGCCATGTCCGGCTCAGCATACTGGACCTCTCGAGCGCGGGCAACCAGCCCATGGCCACCGAGGATGGCGGCCTCATCATCTCTTATAATGGCGAGGTGTACAACTTCAGAGAGTTGGCCTCCGAACTATCGCTGGTTGGACTCCGATCGCACTCTGATACCGAGGTGGTACTCAGGGGGTTCGAGAAGATGGGCTCCAGCTTATTCCCCAGACTCAACGGCATGTTCGCCTTCGCCCTGTACGACAAGCGGGAGCAGAAGCTCTGGCTCGTGCGGGATCGCCTTGGGATAAAGCCCCTGTATTACCTCCTCGACCGGCACCGCCTGATCTTCGCATCCGAGATCAAGTCCATCGGGGCGCTCATAGACGAAGGCCTGGAATGCGACGTGTCGTCCCTGCACGAATGGATCTATTATGGCAACACCCTCGGCGGGAAGACTCTCTATAAGGGGGTCGGCCAGCTCAAGCCCGGCCACTGTCTTGAAATCGGACTGAGGACCTTTGAATGGAAAGTGTACCCGTACTGGTCACTCGAGGAGCAGGCGTGCTTCGCTGACGCTTCCCCGGTTCGCGAGAAGGAGCTGATCGCCGAGACGAGACGGCTCCTTGAGGAAGCGGTCCGCCGTCAGCTCGTAAGCGACGTGCCGGTGGGAGTGTTTTTGTCAGGGGGCGTGGACTCGAGCGCCATCACCGCCTTTGCCTCCCGGCACTACGTGGGTAGGCTCACCACGTACTCAGCGGGATTTGACGACCTCTCCGAAAAGGACGAGCGTCCGATGGCGAGAAGGGTGGCACGGCACTTCAACACGGACCACAACGAGTTCTTCATCCACGGGGGAGGCGTGGCTGACCTCATCGAAAAGATGGTCCATCACCACGACATGCCGTTCTCGGACGCCGCCAACATCCCGCTCTACCTCATGGCCTCCCACATCAGCGGCACCACCAAGGTCGTGCTCCAGGGCGACGGAGGCGACGAGGTATTCGGAGGGTATCGGCGGTATGTGACCCTTAGATACCGGCACCTGCTCCACTTCATGGCCCTGGGCGGGCAGCATTTCCATTGCGTTCTGAGAAGGACGCCGTTTCATCACCGGGTGCGGCGTTATCTGCATGCCTTCGCGGCGGATGACGTGGCAGTGACCATGGCCATGCTGCTCACCCCACACGACCCTCACGCCTCTCCCACAGCGATCTTCACGCCTGCGTTCAGGGAGGTCCTTGAGCGATCGGACCCCTTTGCCCGATACCGGGAGTGCCACCGGTTTTTTTCCGACCACGACATCGGTAACCGGATGTCCCTGGTGGACCTCATGATCGTTCTGCCCGACATCTTCCTCGAGAAGGTCGACAGGGCCACCATGGCCACGAGCCTCGAGGTGCGTGTGCCGTTCCTGGACCACGATCTGGTAGACTACGTGGTCCGCATCCCTGGGAAAGTGAAGATGCCCTGGGGACAGAAGAAATGGCTCCTGAAAAAGGCCCTGCGGGGGATCGTCCCGGACGATGTCCTTGACGGTCCCAAGACGGGGTTCAACGTGCCCTACGGCTTCTGGCTGCGCACGTCCCTCAAGCCGATGTTCTTCGACCACCTTGAGCGGTTTTCCCGCACTTATCCGGGCGTCGTGGACGGCGAGTACGTGTGCGCGCTTTACGAGTCCACCCGGGGGGGAGAGCAGGGCAGGATGGAAACCATCTGGAACCTGCTGAACCTCATGATCTGGTTCAACACCACGAAGACAGGTATCGTCCTATGAAAAGAGATCCCGCTTTTTCACCCTTCCCAGAGATCGTTTGCCCTGTCGATGGGCTGTTCCTCCAGGAAGGCGCCGGCGCCCTGGCCTGCGCCAACGGGCACGTCTACGTGGTTGAGTGCGAAATACCCCGGATCGTCATCGGGGGTGGGGGGTACACCGACGCTTTCGGCGAGCAGTGGAACACCTACCGACTGACCCAACTCGACTCGTACACAGGCTCGACCATTTCAAGGGACCGGCTCAGTCGGTGCCTGGGGGAGGATCTATGGTCGGAATTGGGCGGATCAAGCCATTGGCAGGTTTTGGAGACCGGATGCGGGGCAGGCCGCTTCACCGAGGTGCTTCTCGAGCTCCCAGCGGCCCGCGTCACCTCCACGGACCTGAGCTCGGCGGTGGACGCCAACGCCCGGAACTGCCCCCAGATCCCGAGACACAGGGTCATCCAGTGCGACATCAACGCGTTACCGTTCCGGCCCGGATCATATGACGTCGTGATCTGTCTGGGGGTGATCCAGCACACTCCTAGCCCGGAAAGGACCATCGAGGCCCTGTACGCGCAGGTAAAGCCCGGAGGGTGGCTCGTGATCGACCATTACTCCCCGTCGTTCTCCCACTACACGAAGATCACGGCCCTGCTGTTACGCCCCCTGCTCAAAAGGCTTCCGCCGCGGATGGGCACGCGGGCAACGGAGATCCTTACAGATTTGTTCTTTCCGATGCACCGCAGGGTGAAGGACAAACGACTCCTCCAGATTGTCCTGTCGCGCATCTCCCCCCTACTCACCTATTTCCAGGCCTATCCCCAGCTCGACGACCGTCTGCAGTACGAGTGGGCACTCCTCGACACCCACGACAGCCTGACGGACTACTATAAGCACCTCCGCACCGCTCCTCAGGTCGAGAGGTTTCTCGAGAAGCTCGGGGCCAGGAGCATCCGGGTCGCCCGGGGCGGCAATGGTGTCGAGGCGCGATGCCGGAAGCCCGGGTGAGGGAAACCCCCGGATGCGCGTTCTCTGGACCCACAACTTCGACCCCGCCGCGCCGAACAGCGGCCTGTTTATGAATATCGCCGCGCCGGGCCTGCGTGCCCGAGGCATCGACCTAGAGTTCGAGTACCTGGGCAATCTCCGGTCTATACCCACTCTCATGAAGGCCGGAGAGCGCCTCCGAAAGATCGCGGCCTCGTTCGACCTCGTCCATGCCCAGTACGGGTCAGCCTGCGCCCTGGCCACCAGCGCCATAGAAGGCGTGCCCAAGGTGGTGTCGCTACGCGGTAACGACTGGAACCTGTACAGCGACTCCTTTGGGTTCCACTGGTTCCACACTCGCCTCGCGAGAGCGATGACCATCCGGTCCCTGAGATCCTTCGACCACGTCCTGACCGTGTCCCAGCGCGTGGCCGAGGACGTGAAGCGCTCATCCCCCACGTCCGTCGTTTCCCCTCTCCCTACGCCCATCGACCTCGAGCGGTTCGTTCCGCGCGACAAGAAAGAGGCACGGGCACTCCTGGGATTCCCGGGCAACACGGAAAAGTGGGTACTGTTCAGCGCCATGGATGTGGAAGACCCCATCAAGCGTTTCTCCTTGGCGAAACAGGCCTTCGAGCTGGCGAACGCCCGTTGCGGAAACCTTCGCCTGCGGGTCGCCACGAACCTGCCCCACAAAGAGATTCCCCTGTTCACTGCCGCCTGTGACGTGATCCTTTGCACATCGGAAACGGAAGGCTGGCCCAACTGCGTGAAGGAGGCGCTCGCCAGCAACGTGCCCTTCGTGTCCACGGACGTGAGCGATCTCAGAGACATCGCCCGTGGAGAGCCGTCATGCCACGTGTGCACGCCTGACCCGCGCGTTCTGGCCGAGAACCTCTGTGAGGCGGCCTTTTCCCCGGCCACCTCGGACCTTAGGAAGCACGTAACATCCATGAGCCTTGACGCCGTGAGTGATCGACTGGTAAGGGTTTACGCATCTCTGACGACCGGAGCGCGATCAACCGGCGGGCACGGAAAAGGAGAGCAGGGCTAATGTGCGGTATCGCCGGAATCGTCGCCTCCCATCCAGAGATCGACGGGATGCTGTCAAGGGCCCGGGAGGTCCAGCTCCACCGCGGCCCTGATTTCCAGGGAGAACAAAAGATGACCGTGGGGCAGTGGACTGTGGGCCTCGCGCACCAGCGGCTTTCCATCCTGGATCTCAGCGATGCCGGGAACCAGCCCATGTCGCGTGGGGGTGGGCAAAGCACGATCATCTACAACGGCGAGGTTTATAACTACCTCGAACTGCGCGATGAGCTTGTACTCTGTGGGTACGAGTTTACGAGCGGGTCCGACACGGAGGTCGTGCTGGCGGCCCTCGAGGAATGGGGGCCCGAACGCGCTTTCAGCCGGTTCAACGGCATGTGGGCCCTTGCATGGGTGGACGGAAAGAACAAGAGGCTCGTCCTCTCTCGGGACCGGCTCGGGATCAAGCCCCTCCACTACCACCTCTCCGGGAACACCTTCTATTTCGCCTCGGAGCTCAAGGGCGTCCTGGCCATGGCGTCCTGTAAGTTCCCCCTGAACCTGCAGGTCGTGGGGGAGTATCTGCTCCAGTCCCTGCTCGAGACCTCGGAAGAGACCTTCTTCGAGGGGATCGGAAAAGTGCCCCCGGGACATTACGCCGTGGTGAACCTCTCGGGCGGCGATCTGGCCCCGCGCTTTGTGCCGTACTGGTCCCTGCCGGAGGAGGAAACATTTCAGGACCCAGAGGAAACGCTTCAAGAAAAGGTCAGGGAGATCTTCATCGACGCAGTGCGCCTGCGGCTGAGGAGCGACGTGCCGGTGGGTGTGCTCCTTTCGGGCGGCGTGGATTCGTCCGCCATCGCTGCGGCTATGAAGATGATCCTTGGGGGCTCGGGAAACCTGAACCTGCTCTCGGCCGTGAGCGCCGATCCCCGGTTCGACGAGTCGCCGTTTATCGGCATTATGGCGCGCCACCTCGGGTGCGAGGTAAACACCTGTATGATGGACTTCAGCCCCAGAGAGGCCTTCGAGCTTCTCGAACAGGTGTGCTGGTATAACGATGAGCCCGTGGGCAGCTTTTCGAACATTGCCCATTCTCTGCTCATGAAAAAGGCAAGGGAGATGGGGATCACGGTGGTACTGAGCGGGCAGGGGGCAGACGAATTGCTCTGCGGCTACCGGAAGTACTTCGGATTTTATTTACAGTACCTCGCGCGCGGCGGAAAGCTTCTGAAAACGGCGAAGACGTTCCTGGAATTTTTTGCGCAGGGTACCATCCTGAGCCAGTTGTCCCTGAGCGAGGCGAAGCGCTATCTCCCCCCGGTCCTGTTTCCCCGGGAGATCGACGTGCGGGGTGAAAGGCTCGCGGGCTATCGGCAGGTTCCCCTGGGCATGAAAGGATGCAAGACGGTGCCGGAGCGGCAGGCCCTCGACATCCGCAGGTTCTCGGTGCCCGTGCTCGTCCATTATGAAGACCGCATGTCCATGGCCTGGTCCCGTGAGATCCGCGTACCGTTCCTCGACTACCGCCTCGTGGAGCTGATCGCACCCATGGCGGTGGAACGCAAGCTATCCCGGGGATGGACTAAACACATCTTTCGTAAGGCCCTCGAGCCGCTCCTCCCGCGTGAGATAGTCTGGAGGAAGGACAAGCAGGGGTTCTCGAATCCCGAGGGTGAGTGGCTAAGGAACGAACTCAAGGAAAAGGTTACCGCCTTCTTCGACAAGGACAATTTTGTTTACGACAAAGGGATCGTTGACAAAGCACGCATGCGGAGCAAGTATTACGCCTACTGCCGGGAGTCCCTAGACAGGGGGAGCATCTTCCACCGGGAGATATTCAACGTCATCGCCTTGGAACTGTGGGCGAAGCGATATAGCGAATGGATTGCATAACAGTGTTGGAAAGGTTGTTTACATGAAAATATGGATCATCAATCCTTACGACCAGACACCCGAGCAGCAGGCGACCAGGACCTACGAGTACACCAGGAAGATCGTGCAGTACGGGCACGAGGTCACCGTGATCGCCTCGAGCTTCAACCACTACAAGCTCATCGAGGAAAAGCTCAAATGGTATGAGCTCTGGAAAGACGAATACTACGAAGGCATCAGGTTCACCTGGGTGAAGACCTTCCCCTACCGCAGCAATGACTGGCGCAGGACCCTGAACATGCTGAGCCACGCGGTCATGGCCTTCCTCGTGGGGCTGGTGAGGTTCGAGCGGCCCGACATCATCATGGGGGTGTCTGTGCCAATCTCCTCGGGGTTCGCGGGGTATGTCCTTTCCCTGATCAAGCGCGCGCGGTTCATCTTTGAGGTAAGGGACTTGTGGCCCGAGTCCCTCATCGACCTGGGCCTGCTCTCGAAGGACAGCCCAGTCGCCACGATCATGCGCAAGATGGAATATTTCCTGTACCAGAGCTCGTACCGGATTATCAGTGTCCTGCCCTTTGCCTACCGGTACATCGTCAACCTGGGCATAAGCGAAGACAAGGTCGTGTGGCTGCCCAACGGCATAGACCTGGAGAACTACCGGAACACCCCTGCCTATGACGGCGGGCCCGACTTTCATGAAGATGGCCATGGTAGGAAATTCACGGTCATGTACGTGGGGAGGTTCGGCAATTATCAGGGCATCGAGGTGATCGTGGAGGCGGCCCGGCTGGTTTCAGAGAAGCACCGTGACAGGATCAGGTACGTTCTCATCGGAGACGGTCCGGAGCGGGAGAGAATCCAGAAGATGGTCGAGGAGTACGGCCTGACCAATATCGAGTTCAAGGGCCTGCTCCCCAAGCGCGCGATCCCGGAAGCCACCGGAGAAGCCGACGTGTGCATCGCCATACTGAAAAATATGGACGTTTTGAAGTACGGCATAAATCCAAACAAGCTGTTCGACTATCTGGCATCGGGCCGGCCGATTATCTTCGCCATCAAATCGGTGAACAACCCAGTGGAGGACGCCGGAGCGGGCATCTCTATCCCGCCACAGGACCCGCAGGCTTTGGCCCGAGCCATCGAGGAGATGATCGAGATGACACCTGGCGAGCGCAAGACCATGGGTGACAACGGGCTTTGGTACATGAGGGAAAATTACGAGATCAACGTTCTTGCCAAAAGACTGGAGCGTGTGTACATGGGTATGTGAGCGTTTCTTTGAGGATGGAGGCTGGAATGGAGGAGAGGAAACTTGTGGAAAAAGAATTTCACGACGCGCTCAGGACAGGTGAGTACGGGCAGCGGTGGTCCCTCGAGCAGGAGAAGGTCTACCAGAGCAACCCCATGTGGGTGAACATGAAGTACTACGCCATAGAGAAGAGGAGCCGGGGCATCGTGGAGCAGTGGTTCGAGGACAACGTAAAGAACAGGGTCGTGCTGGACTACTGCTGCGGCAACGGCGAGGACACGCTCTTCATAGCGAAGAAGGGCGCGGCCAAAGTGGTGGGCATCGATCTCTCGGACGTGTCCATTGCGAACTGCACGGAGCGCGCGGCGTCCGAGAACCTCTCCTGCGTGGCCGAGTTCAGAGTGATGGACGCAGAAGCGCTCGAGTTTGAAAACGACACCTTTGACATCGTCAGCGAGTACGGGGCCCTGCACCACATGGATCTGGACAGGGCGTTCGAGTCGGTGAGGAAGGTTCTCAAGCCCGAAGGCAGGGTTATCTGCGTGGAGACACTTGGGCACAACCCCCTCATCCACCTCTACCGGAAAAGCACCATGCACCTGAGAACCCAATGGGAAGTAGATCACATACTCAAGAGGAAGGACATCGAAAAGGCGTATAAGTACTTCAATAAGATAGATTACGTGGGCTTTTTCTATCTCGCGGCCTTGGCCGCGGTGCCCTTCAGGAACACCCCCTTCTTCTTCCCATTGCTTTATGTGCTTGAGCGTGTGGACCATCTGCTCTTCAAGGTCCCGTTCCTCAAGTGGAACGCCTGGCAGGTAGTCTTCGTCCTTTCGGAGCCGAAGAAATGACACTGGAGGGAGGGGCTGGACCGGATTTCGTTTCGGTCACGGAACTTTCGAACGACACCGTGACACGGGAGCAGGTGGAGCGGATGTGCCACCGCTATTACTGGGCAGGGAACTACTGCCGGGGCAGGGACACGGTGGAGGCGGGCTGTGGCACCGGGCAGGGCGCCGGCTACCTGGCCTCCCTGGCGAAAAGCTACCAGGCCGGGGATTATTCAGAAGAGATCCTGGCTATCGCCCGCGCCCATTACGGGGAGCGCATCGGGTTCCTCAGGTTCGACGCCCAATACATGCCGTTTCCCGACCGGTCATTGGATGTGGTGGTGCTTTTCGAGGCCCTATACTATGTCCCTTCCGCGGACCGCTTTACGGCCGAGTGCCGTCGCGTGCTGCGGCCCGGGGGCATGGTGCTCGTTGCCACAGCGAACAAGGACCTTTTCGACTTCAACCCCAGCCCTTTCAGCACGGTCTACCACGGGGTTCGCGAGATTGATGAGCTTTTCGGCAGGCACGGATTCGACATCGATCTTTTCGGGTACATGCCCGTCGAAGGGCTTTCGCTACGTCAGACGGTGTTGCGGCCCATCAAGAAGTTCGTGGTGAGTTCCGGGCTCATGCCAAGGACCATGGCCGGGAAAAAGCTTCTTAAAAGGCTGGTGTTCGGCTCCCTCGTGCCGCTACCGCCCGAGATCGCCGAAGGCATGATCCCATACACCCCACCTATACCCATTGCGAAGGGACAGGCAGACGCGCGGCACAAGGTGATCTATTGCGTTGCCACGGTCCGGTGAGAAGGTTCGAACGGTTAGGACGATGATAACAAAGAAAGAGTGGACGGCATGAGCAAACGACTTTTCGACATCATTCTATCGGGGATCGGTCTTATCCTCCTGAGCCCCATATTGCTCGCCCTTGTGGTTGCCATCAAACGAGACACTCCGGGCCCGGTCTTTTTCCGGGGCTCCCGGGTAGGCCTTCACGGCAAGCCGTTTCGAATTTTCAAGCTTAGGACTATGGTGGTGGACGCTGAGAAGATGGGCGCCTCATCCACCTCGGACGACGATCCACGCATCACCCGGATCGGGAAGGTCCTGCGGAAATACAAATTGGACGAGCTACCGCAGTTGATCAATGTGCTCTTGGGTGATATGAGCTTAGTTGGCCCCCGGCCGGAAGTGAAGAAATTCACGGATCTCTATACCGACAAGGAAAAGGCAATCCTGACGGTCAAGCCGGGAATCACAGACTGGGCCTCTATCTGGAATTCCGATGAAGGTGCCGTCCTGGTAGGGTACGAAGATCCTGATAAAGCATACGAAGAACTGATTCGACCTACAAAGCTTGCCTTGCAGTTGAAATATGTCAGGGAGCGATCTTTTTGGGTGGATATGAGAATTATTATTTTAACCATATTGGCCATTGTGCGACCTGGTAACGAGAGTCAGGCAGTAGTAGATATCTTTAATAAAAAAGGTATCATGTGAGAGGGGGCCATGGTATGCATATCGAGCAACAAGGCGATATTGTAGAATTCAGCAATATTGCGTATCAGGTGCGACGAAACATACTTTCACTGGTCCATCAGACAAAAGGACCTCATATCGGATCGGCGTTTTCCTGTGTGGAAATTCTTGTCAGTCTATATTTCAAATTTCTCAATGTTTCACCTGTAGATGTATTCGATCCCAGGAGGGATCGTTTCATATTCAGCAAGGGGCACGCATCACCTGCGTTGTATGCAGTATTGCATGCACGGGGTTTTTTTACAGATGACGATCTCAATGGCTTTGCCGTCAATAATGGTCTTTATGAGCAGCATCCCAATAAGAACCTTGCCAAGGGGATCGAGGTTTCGACAGGTTCATTGGGGCATGGCTTGTCCATTGGTACAGGCATGGCCTTGGCTGCGAAGAAGGACGGATCGGGCTATCGGGTTTGTGTGCTCATAAGCGATGGTGAACTGAACGAGGGATCGATATGGGAAGCAACACTATTTGCCGCCCATCACAAGCTCAACAATCTGCTCCTCATAATTGATTACAATAAAATGCAGGCCTTGGGATTTTCCAAAGATACCATTGAGCTAGATCCTCTCTGTGCAAAATTTGAATCGTTTGGCTGGGCAGGCGTCGAGGTTGACGGGCACAGCATTTCATCGCTGATTCAGACATTAAATGAGGTACCCTTCATGGCGGATAAACCCAACGTCATCATAGCTCACACGATCAAGGGCAAGGGCGTTTCTTTCATGGAGAACAACTTGTACTGGCATTATAGCTGTCCCAATGATGAGGAATATGAC
>Ga0129298_10001267_pt1 | contig 10579 bp, 6 predicted proteins | sample I19B2metaG_FD_94707 | JGI IMG/M metagenome (GOLD analysis project Ga0129298, IMG submission 94707) | Lake sediment bacterial and archeal communities from Gulf of Boni, Indonesia to study Microbial Dark Matter (Phase II) - ​I19B2 metaG | ecosystem: Environmental > Aquatic > Freshwater > Lake >...
CACATATATAATAAGAAGGAAGTAAAAAAGCATATCCAGCTGCATACCAAGCGGACTTTTATAAAAATCACTTGCAGAAGTTCCTAAACTGCTTATGTTGAATTTTTTTCCACCCCAAAGCAATGCGGGCATGAACAGGGAAAATATCATAAATGCCCTGCTTACAACTTGAATATCTTTTGTATTCTCAAGGTCATTAAGGATTGATTTTGTGGTTTCTTCAAATTGTGTCTTTATGACATCCTTTCCCTCACTGTTTTCTCCTTCCCCTTTATAAAAAGCATGTTTTACAAGGTTTAGCATAAGAGAAAAATGTTCTTCTTTATAAGTGCTTTCAAGTAAATCAAATGTACGGTTAATTGCCTTTACATCATTTGTAAGCAGGATGTCATGTATCTTTGTCATTTCCTTTCTCACTGTGGGATCAAAATCACGCAAGGAGACTTCAATTGCCTGCAGTATGTTCCCTTTTGACAAATACCTGGAGTTAAGAATTTTTAGTGCTCTAGGCAATTTCTTTTTGAAGTTTATGATGGCAGTTACGGAAAAAACATATAGGATTACTGAAATAAATCCAGTAACTATTATGAAATAAAACACTGCCATATACCAAACATATATCTTCCCAATGGTTGTAAATACAATAAACATAAATGCCAAAGCCATAAAAACCAGAATTATAATGCAACTTAACTTATAATTCTTATCATAATCATAGGTGTTATATATTGAAATTTTTTTCGTACAAAAGTCAACTAACTTATCCGCATACTTATGTTTCTTCGCATACTCAATGACCACCTCAAAATATTTTACCGAATTTTTCCGCGTACTATATTTTGCCTTGCTCTTCAAGTATTGCAAATAACGGACAGAATAATCAAATAATAGCAAAAGTGCGATGGCCAGGGGTATTATATAATATATGGTCCCCGTACTTACTAAAATATTAAAAACATCAATCCAATAGTTTTTAATACTATTTATTTTTTCAAATAAAGACATAATATAATCCAAGTCATCACCTACTTATTTGTCCAGTTTACATTGTTAACAAATCCGGCATACTCATTTTTATCAATATATCTGGACAGCTTATTTATATATGTGTCCGAAGGCTTTCTTATTGCAACCCATTCTCCATTTTCATAATCAAATTTAAAAATATCATTATATCTGTAACATTTCTTGTAAAGATATTTCTGAACGGCAAGCTGGGCCATTTCAATCAAGTTCTCCAGCTTTTCCCTGAAATTACCTTCTTTCTTTATATTTGCAAAAACATTTTGTTCCAAATACTCAATTTCAACCACCGATTCAACAACTATCCTTCCGGGTTCCTTGGGATGTCTTGCAAGATGGACAATCAGATCGATACCCCTCGAAATATCAGCTTCGGCTACATCAGCACTGTTATACATATCCGTCAAAAGGCACAAATTTCTGAGGTTCGGTACAGTCTCATAAGGCGACATTGAATGCAGCGTCCCACCGACACCGGCGTTCAGCCTTAAAGCAGATTTTATGAGCTCAGCAACTTCCTCCGGAAGGGTTATCTCTCCAACTATCAAAACATCCCTTGCCATTTTCAACATTATTGCAAAGAGTTGTGCAAATGACAGTTTAGCATTTTGTATTAGTGTGATAATATTCTTCCTTGGAAACTTCCTTCTTGCCTGAAGCTCATTCTGAGTATCCAAAATGCCTATACCCCAGTTATCAGGCGTCTTACCCAGCATCGCTAAGAGAAAAGTCGATTTTCCTATAGCCATATCACTCCCCGTAACAAAGTAGCACCCCCTGCCTTCCTGGTTAAAACAAAGGAACTTATATATGATGTCGTTAATTGTATTGTATCTATCTCTCATATCTTCCAATGAGATTTTAACAAGATTGAATATCCTTTCATTATAGAAGAGTTCTTCGTCCGTAGGAGTAGCATCATAACCTGCAACAGTAATACGGCTTCCTGATAATTTTGAAGCTACTATGGCAGGATTCTGCTCATCGTATTGTGGCTTAGCCCTTGAAGTGGTCTTTTTTTGTATACTCAGAAGGATCCCTTCGTTTTCAAATTTTAGAAATTCCAAAAGCACCTTATTCCCTTTATATATAAGATAAATATATGAAACCCCTAAAAAACCAATTTCATTTATATTGTGGTATTGCAGAGTATCAATAATGTCCTGTCCATATTCTTTGGCATATATGAATGTGGCTAATAGTTTCAATCTGTTTATCTTGTTTTGAAAAACCTGCTTTATGGATGATTCTTCTCGTTTTGCAATAGCCCTCACATTATCTTCTGTGATCTTGAATATGTCTTTTGAATTAACAGTCCAAAACCCTACCACATAATTATTTAACAAATCTGAAATGTCATGAACAAACAACAGCATTTCAAATAACACTTGAACTTCGTTTTTCTGAATTTGTTCAAAATTAATTATGTCTCTTAACTTATCATCATTTATCTTTAGATACTTTGAAGTCATCATAATAGTAAACTGATTCACGATATAGTCCCTGGCAGGCCTTATGCCTTGGATAGCCTTAAGCTTATACTCAGTAAACAGTTTTACTTCCTCTTCTGCTTGCTTCTTTTCAATTTCAAATATTTCACTGTAGGTATCCACATCTTTATAAATGTCATTAAGCTTTTTTGCTATCTCGTAATATACAGTATTATTTTCCTTATTTATCATTAAATCCAACCCTCCTGTTATCCTGCATTAAAGAAAGGTATCCCTTAACTCTATCTATGACATTCTGCGATTTCTCTCTTTTTGTAAATCCAATGCCAGATGAAGACAGTAAACACTCACACAAGTCAGTCAAATGTTCCATATACGGTCTTTTCTTATTGATATTCCCCAGCGCATAGTTTAAAGCAGCGTTACTGTCACATTCATTTTTTAAGTCAATATCATATTCCAGAAAAAATGGATTCTCGTACCCGAGTTCTTTTAAATCCTTTTTTATTTCCTGTTCTGTATACGACAGCTTCTTACCCTCATAATCATTCATATACTTGTTTATAACAACAGACAATTTGTCTTTATACCCTTGATAAGGATTATTGTCAATAAATTGCATAATTACATTCTTTGTCTGCGGAAGTAGCGCAACAATGTTATCAGACTTATTTATTAACGATTTTGAAATCCCGTTATAAAAACCGGATGTATCGATTATAATTACTTTATAAAAGTTCTGGAGGTACTCAATCAACACGTCAATGTCTTCCGGTTCTATTTCTGAACACAGATTAGATGACATGATGTCTATGTTATCAGTAATCCTTTTCACGCATGTTTTAAAGGTTGCTCTTGATAAAAACCCAGACCTATACAAACTATAAAAATTATCAAGCCCCTTCGTTACCGTAGAGCGGGACAAATAGTATTCCAGGTCGAGACAAGTCTTGTTTGTGTCAACAACAATTACTTCACTTTCAATTAAATCTGATATAACTGCCGACATGTTCACCGCCGTTATAGTTTGTCCATTCCCGTGTCTGGGTGAAGCCACAGATATTATCATAAATCTCCTTCCCGCAGTGTAAATCGTTAATACTGCTATTTAGACGATAAATCCTTATAATTTAATTTCCTTATTTGAAGGTTATAATCGAATGTCTTCTTACTTGATGGTTGGCTTTCATCCAGATAAAGCCGGGTTTCCAACTTTCCTACTTTTTGAGCCAGTTCCAAATCCCGATATTCTTCTTCATCCTGTGGCGCAATTATTATTACATATGGCAGTTTTATATCACTTCTCTGCAATACCTGCTGCTGTTGTTGCTGTTGCTGCTGCGTATTATTTCCTGCCAGTTTGACCTCATTAACTTCGTTAGGGTTAATTATCTTTTTAATCTTTGTCTTCGGAACAACAATATCATAGTCTCCATTTCCATAGTTGACTATGATATCAACTATGTTACCGGCCTTGCACTCCCCTGCAACTATACTTTTTACCTCGTACTCCTTCAAACGATCATAATCACCGAACCATTTTTTCTCAGAAGATATACTGTCTGAAGAAATTTGCTCTCCTGCCCTTAAATCTTCCTTAGTGACCTTATTCTTAATCTGTTCAATATCCGTAACCGCACTTTTTACAGCATATTTAACAGGGACATCAATCATTTTAATTTTGGTATTTATAATTGAATCGTTAATTTCAGTATACTTCGGTATTCCGTTATCATCAGTAACAACAGCGATGCGCTTTTTCGGCATTACCTTGTCGTCAAACTCCAGACGCACCCTGCGCTCTGTAGCAACTCTCTCTCTCGGTAATACGATATTATTGTAATAATAGATAACAACAGATATGATAATTAGTATAAATGCCCCTATCAGGACCATGTTCTGTCTCTTGAACATAAGTAATAATTCCCCCTATAAACTAATCTTCTTTATCTAAAACCTTCTTGTTTCTTTTAAAAACTGAATCAATGACACTTATCATTTTTTCATAAAACGTCAACTCTGGTGTAATATTGAAGAATCTTAATATTTTTTCATACTGATGTTTATTTTTATCGTAGGCATACTTGGAATAAATTCCGGTTTTGTCCTCTATATCCCGGAACAACACCCTATACCTGTCATAATCAATACACCCAAGGAAGCAATCTCCATATATTCTTTTTAATGTCCCAACGGAAGCACTGATGCCCTTTTGGTACTCATATGCAACAATAAGAAAAACTTCTGCTGATATACTGTACTTGCTCATACAGTAATCCATAAATATCTTTGCGATCTGCATCTTATCCGAGCCAATATTAAGCGCAAATACAAAGTAGTCGAATACTCCCATTAGAGGTTGAGAGAAGATGCTAAACAAGGAATTTATATTCACAATAACAAGATCGAACCGGTTATATGCCAACTCTATCAACTCAACGACATTTGCTTCATTATATCTTGGCATTTTTTCATAGCCGGGTCTGTCACTTAATACATGAAGCTTATCTGTTACTTTAACCACATTCTCCTTGAAGATCTCTGTTCTGTTTCCCACACTGTCGAAATTTGTCAGGGCGTTGCTTAAGCTGTTATTTTCAAATGCATTATTGAGATTGAAATAAATATCTAAATTTCCGTTAATAGAGTCCAGATTTATCAAAATGACATCATATTTTGATTGTTCTGCTGCATTGTAAGCAAACTCACAAGCAAATTCAGAATTATCGACCACAGATATTATTGACGACTTGAATTTGACGATTTTCTCTATCTCAACATGCCTATCCTTAAATACAACCTGTTTTTTTGTAACAACTTTTACAGGTATGCCCCCATCGTCATCAACAACCACATCTTTTGAGGAGAGAAAGCTGAAAATTCCTTTGTCATGCTGTACAGGCTTTTCAATAGCGGTTTTTATATATGCGTCAACAAGGGGCTCAGATTTTAAATCCTCAAGAAGTTCTCCCTCAATATGTTTTAAAAGAAACAGGTTTTCGTCTTCCGAGTACTGGCTTGCAATATGTCTGTATAGACTTATGCGCCCCTCTTTTGGTTCTTTTAACAGATTATATATGATTTTCGTTATAGTCTCTTTATCGATAGGCTGATCTTGTTCGGCAAAATTTTTCATTGCCCCAAGATACATTTTTGCTTCCATTCTTTTACGAGGACTTTGATATAAACTGTGTAATTTTTCCGCACTAAACTCCGAGACATATATGCAATTGAAAATACCAAGATTAACAACAGCTTTTGCATAATTATCTCCGGAGTGATCGTTACTTAAGCAAAAGATAATCTTAAGGTCTGAATCAGTGTCCACAATCTCCTCCAGCATGGCCGTGTCGATTGGCTGTTTCTCTATAAATTCAAATATAACCAGGAGGTCATATTTAATCCCATTACTGGGGTCCTTCACTTCATTCAGGATACCTTTTTTGTTGAACTTTTCTATGATATTAACCTGGGATTGGCTTTCTTTTAAGATGGATGAAAAACCACCCTTAATATTGTCAAATTGTTCAAAACCCATCCCCCATAAAATGTTCAAGAAAAAACACCTCCTCAAATAACCAATTACAACTTATATTAAAAATTAGATTTTCAAATGTAAATATTTTTTTATATTTTTTTTGATATATTGTAAAAAAAATTTTCATTATGTCGATATATGGTGAAATACATTTTTTCCGGTAGAATATTGTTGTATTTGACATTAACACTAAACATGGTGGTTTGTCCGGGATATACAATATTATTGACGGTATCTTCAAATTTAGGCGCATTGCTCTCCCCTTCACGATTTACGATTGTTATCTGTCTGAGAATATCGTTGATATGCGTTCCTTCCGCAGTTTTATTCCGGACCTGAAGAGTTAAGGATATATTATCTGTGAATAATACAGCGCCCATAACGGAAACTTGAAATTTCTCGTCTTCTGCTGGCTTCCCATCAACCCTGCAGCTTTCCATGTAACTTTCAAATGCTATGGAATAGCCATTGTCTTTTAACCTGATAATCACCGTCTCATCAACCTGTTTTCGACGTTCCTGCAAGTAAACCCTAAAATTGTCCTCTGTCATATCTGCACCAATATCCTTGTCCCTTATATACACACAATCAACTGCATAAACGCCAGGAGATACTTCCTTAACCCTTGTAATATTGCTTGAAAGCTTCTCAAACCTTCTTTCGCTTATGTATTTTTTGAAATCCTCCAAATTGTTTATGCCTTTATATAGAGCGAATTCACTATACAGCCTTGAATATGCTTCTTTATAATTCTTTCTCTCTATCTGTGAGAAAAACTCATTGACATAAAGAAGTAATTTATCATAGTTATTGATACTACCGGCACCAATGCCCTTTGCAAATGTTGAGTCTGTTCTCTCTTTCAATTTTGCCACGTCCACGTATTCTGGTTTATTAGTAACTTTGACAACCGGTATACTGTCTATCGCAACAGTATCATTCAAAGGTGTATTTAAATGTGAACGCGAAGAGGTCGTTTTATTAACGTAAACCTTGTAGGCAAAAGCCGATGAAGCTAAAAACATCAATATAACCATGGTATAGATAATGAAAAATACCCTTCTACTCATTATTGACCTCCCATTTTAGTCTTCAGTTCAATGTATATTCTGGATACATTTCTAAACCAATTGGGATCTTCAGCATATCCGTTTTTCCCGTCTCTTACATTAATCCATAACACAGGATGTCTTCCTTTCGGAACATCAGAAAGTGATTTTGCTACTGTAGCGGCTGCAACCATAGATGCTTCCTCGATGCTTACATTGTGTTCCCACCAGCTGTGAAAAACATTAAAGCAATTCTGTGCTATATAAAAAGGTGCGTCCTGTATTGTAGCATTTGGTGAGATTTTTTGTAGGTACCCGAGGAGTATACCTCTGTTATTCGGGTCATATACTTTTTGCCAGTATGTATAATCATTAACCACGAAACTCATTTCCGCGCCTGTTATTGAGTAGAGGAGCAGTGGATTGACATTTTTTGCTTTCCCTGCATTGTTTATAGCATTTATGTATCGGTCATTTGTCACAAGAAAAGAATTCTTTGCCCTCAATATCTCCTTTATTTTTGTGCTGTCAATTTCGGTATATTTAAGCTCGTCAACAGTGATCTCAGGAACATCGGGTATAAGTCCGAGATATTGTGCAGGATCAACAGGAATCCCATCTTTTATTGCTTCAAAATGAAGATGAACGCCTGTAGATAACCCGGTAGATCCTGGTATACCTATAATTTGTCCGGTTTTGACAACATCACCCACACGGACACTAATCTGCTGCATGTGAGCATACAATGTCGAAATCCCGTTTCCGTGAGATATGATTACTGTATTTCCGTAGTCCCCTTTATCTCCCGCAAATTCAACCCTTCCATCTTTGGAAGACAATACCTTCATGGAAGAGTCACATACTATATCTATCCCTGTATGCATTCTTTGAATTTTCAAAACAGGATGGAATCTTAAACCATATCCGCTTGAAATCTTAACGGGCCCGTTCGTCGGCCATGCCAGAATACCCTCTCCTGAGAGTTTAAATGCCCCGCTTCCGCTTTCAATCCCCCCATATATGTCGTAACCCTGTTGTGATGAGCGCAGGATAGAATTCAATATCATGACCGGGAAATCACTATAAGGAAGCTCCGAGATACTGCTTTTCATATAATCAACATAGTTTTTATCTGCATTGATGCCAAACTTTTTTAAGCCCATATAAAATCTCTGGGCTGCAGAAGTAGGTACAACATTTTTAAGCTGCGGGTCAATTATGGTGGTTTCTATGGTAGTATCATCCCCATTTTCAACCGTGGAAAATGAAGAACGGGTTTCATTATTCTCGTATTCAAAATTGTAGGTATCAGAAGTTGTTTCAATCCTTGTAAAGTAAGGTTTGGGATAATTGATCTCTGAAACCGTTACAGTAGTTTTTTTGTAATGATGCTCTATATATGAATGGTGTGTATTCCCCTCCTCATCATGTGTAGTTCTGGTTTCAATCTCTGTATAATTATGTATCGAAGTTTTTTTTGTTATGACCTTCTTATAATATCTGTAACTGGAATTGCTGGTAACCTCATCATAAGACACCGGCGTAATTTCATTTGAATTAAATAGTCCAAAAAAGTTACTTTTAAAGGCATCACGGATGTCATTCTTTAATGCGGGACTGTAATTCATATCTGCTGTAGTATTGACTGACAGCATTATTTGCCACGGCAGCCTGTAGTCATATGTCGCTGAATTAAGAGCAAGGGTATAATCATGATATTTGGTGTGTTTGGTTTCATGTGAGTTTCCATTCTTTGAGTCCGTAACAGTTATTGTAATTTTCTCAGGTATAGTGAGTTTTTTGTCCTGTATATAAGTGGCATCCTGCTCTATTATGTAATCCTTCACTTGTTTTCTAGTTATATATCCATAACCAAGGTTAATGTCCTCCTTAAGGCTGTCCACCCAATCATAAACAGCCTTGCTGTTATCAGTATATTTGGCTTCCCTGCCCTTAAACCACTGGTTGAATGCATCCTTAACACCTGTCACTATAATCATTGGTATTGATACAATAAGAACCACCAGTAAAAATATGGGGACAACCTTCAATACGAGAAACTTTACTACCATTTTCAGTATTTGCCTGTACAACAATGACCTGCCGTAACTCGCTAATGACATAATGTTTACCCCTCGCATCACATAAAATCGCTTACATCCCAGGACTGTCTTGTCTTTTTTTTATGTGTATTAGTTATATTTCTAAAATCAGCCCATAACTTCTCACGCATGGATTTACTCGCACTATTAAGTATTGTATCTACAGATGCCTTTTCCATATCTGAAGAATACTTGTTTTTCAACCTATCTGCATAAGAGTTCAATGCATCCGTCGACAGCCTATAATCTTGATATGCCTTCTCTACATTAGCAACTCCTGCAGAGTCTACTTCAGGATTTTCAAAACGCACTTTTGTTGTATTGAGGTATTCATCCAATTCACCAGAAGACATTTTCGACAATTCCCTTTGTATAAACGCACTTCTATCATCATAATCCATATTTGGGAATTTACTAATCTGCCATAGACCGGATTTTAATTCATCATTTTTCACCCCATTCTCTATTCCGAGGCCTTCACTCACATTAACATTTGCATTTAAATCATATGCATTGTCTTGTGATGATGAAGAAGTATTAACTATTGCCGGCAGTTTAGGGCTTGGTATATGCGGCATGTCAAATCCTTCATTGATAATGAACTCACCTTCAACCTTCCCGGGATATTTCTCGGATGGCCTATTAGCAAGTCTAAATACATCATCAATACTCCTGGCCACAACATTTCCCACTCCAGCTCCGGCCACGCGTCCCGCCAAGCTGCCGGCACCAGCTCCCAAAGTCGAGCCTAAGTTTGCGCCTATTGCCACACCAGAAGCACCGAAGGGTAATCCGGCCAAGGCACCAACTCCAGCTCCTGCCAAGCCGCCAGTAGCCTTGGTAAAGGATGAAAATATCTTGCCCACACCACGTGCATTCAGTTCCCTTGCTGCTTCTTCTGCTGTTTGAGGCATCGCCTTGCCGAATTTGTCTATATCAATACCTCCCCTTGTCTGCCAAGCAGCCTGGGGAGAAGAAACCTGTTGTCCTGCAAACACTGGCTGTCCGGTAATCGGTTGTGCTCCCGTATCAGCATTGGGCATGAAAGATGGGCCAGCCATTTTTCTCCCTTTTTGCGCATTAACCATATCAGATGCGCCACCCGTGATACCTCCCACAAATTCCTTTGTACCTCCGGCAAAACCTTTAACAAGTCCTAAAGTGCTTGTAATCGCAGCCATCCCCAACATATCAGACATAAATGATCCTTGTGTAAAGCCAAGATATCTTTTGATCATGGCACGAACCGGAATAACAGATCCTATCAATATCAACTTAAGAAGAATACTGTCAGGCAATTTTAAAAGTGACAACCCAAAAAATATCAAAGCATCAGCTGGCTGCATAAGAGCAGTATAAGAAAAATCTCCCATATACTCTTCAAATTTCTTCTTGAATTTGGGGCTGTTGATATAC
>Ga0129298_10001268_pt1 | contig 10564 bp, 8 predicted proteins | sample I19B2metaG_FD_94707 | JGI IMG/M metagenome (GOLD analysis project Ga0129298, IMG submission 94707) | Lake sediment bacterial and archeal communities from Gulf of Boni, Indonesia to study Microbial Dark Matter (Phase II) - ​I19B2 metaG | ecosystem: Environmental > Aquatic > Freshwater > Lake >...
ACGGTGTTGCTTATGTCTCCGGAAGGAGTTGGAATCGTGTAGCTCACGGTAAAGGTCTTGGTTTCTCCGACGGCTAAGCCGTTACCGTAAATCGTTTCAAGAAGACTGTCGGTAACCAAGACGCTGTAAAGTGGACAGTCACCAGTATTGCTAACAGTAATGGTGTAGGTTATCGTGTCACCTTCGTGAGCATATGCTGGACCAGACTTGGTGATGTCTATGCCCGGATGGAGAACATCAACAGACCAGCTAGCACTGTCCGAAACACCTAAGCCTAGAATGTCACTGCCCGAGGCTGTGACGGTGTTGCTTATGTCTCCGGAAGGAGTTGGAATCGTGTAGCTCACGGTAAAGGTCTTGGTTTCTCCGACGGCTAAGCCGTTGCTGTAGATTGGTCCCAGAAGGGTGTCGGTGACAAAGACGCCATAGAGCGGGCAGTCACCAGTATTGCTAACAGTTATGGTGTAGGTTATGGTATCGCCCTCATGAGCGTAGAGTGGACCAGACTTCGCAACGTCAATAGCTGGATGAAGAACATCAACAGTCCAGCTGGCCTGGTTGTTGGTTGGGTCGGGGTCAGATGTGGTGCTGGTTACTGTCACGGTGTTGGTTATGTCGCCTGAAGGAGATGGAACAACGTAGTTGACGGAGAACGTGTTGACTTCACCTGGATCTAGTGTTGTGTCGGGCAGTTTTGCGGTGAGGTCTCCTAGTATATTATCGATGACCTGTACGTTGTAGGCTGTGCCAGGTCCGTAGTTTGTGACCGTAAACTGGTAGGTGATGGTGTCTCCTTCGTGAGCATAGCTAACCCCTGTTTTCTGAATGGCAACATCAGCTCCGGGTGGAGGCCCTTTGACAACTATTGGAACATCTCTGTGTCCCGTGGATATATGAGTATACGGAGATGATGTGATACTGTGGATGTGTGTGTGGACCTTGGAGCCAGGGTAGTTGTGTGCGCCAATCGCTATGTGCGTCTCGAACGTCAAGGTGCAGGTTTGGTCTTTATCGATGGTAAATGTCCAACTCCATTGAAGTTGCTGTATTCCAGACTCCCAACCATCTACTGCTGGCCCAGAAATACTCCCCGGACCCGCGAAGTTGCTGATTTGGTCCAGTCCATACCAAGTCCCATCGAAATAGTCGTGGTGAACAATTACAGTCAACTCATACGACCTGTCCTTGGTGTTCTCGACCTCAATCTTGTACGGAACCCACTGACACTCGTAATAGCCTTTTACGTCGCCATGCGTCCATTTCGGGGACGGTTCAAGGGTGTAGCCCCATAACTCAGGGGTGATGGCTCCTTCTGTAAATGTTATCGGCCCTGCCGTGTTTGTTCCATCCGTCGCGGTTACTGTGTATGGTCCTACCATGCCGTTCAACGTATATCGAGTCGTGAAGGCGCCAGACTCATCTGTCCACGCATAAATCGTGTCCACACTCAAATTTGGAGCCGTAATCGTGATCGTAACCTGTACATTAGCTAAGAACCCGCTTCCAAAAATGGTTACAGTTTCATACATACTGTAATCCGGTTTATCCGTCCAAATAGATGCAGCAGCGCTTACACGTAAAGGCATCATTAGCACTGACAGAATGAACAGGGCAAGGAAAATTCGCGCAAAAACTAGCGTATGTTTCAATTGCTTTCCTCCTTTCTTCTCCTTTTTAAATTTATGCGCTCACGCGCGCAACAGCTATTTGAACCTCTGCAGTTAAAAATCTTGTGGAACTTTCTTCTACAACCCTTATTCCCATATTCGATTATACAATGAGCAAAATCATTTGTTCAACTTATTTCACAGCTAGTTAAAATCATTGATTGAGAAAGAAGATTTTTTATAGTCGGTCATAGTAGGTTCATATACCAATGATTTTACAATCACATCGACGCATACTCTCTCGCCTTTCGCTCCTCTAGATGGTTGCAAACCTCGCGGTTCAAAATATGAAGCCGCAACATATGCTGGAAAGCAGAGCTTAAAATGTTGAAAAGCCTATCAGAAAGTGTGACCCTCTATCAAAGTCTCGCGCGCGGCTAGACAAGGATGATTTTTAGATTTGTTGCCCATAGTTGCGTGCTGCGAAGTATACGTCTTGTAATTTTATTCGGCCGTCGTTGTCTAGGTCGCAGTTGGGGTTCCATAGTCCTGGATCTGCTGGGGTGCTGCCGAAGGGTCTTGCAAACTGGTATATGTCTTTTAAGTCTACCTTAAAGTCTCCCGTCACATCGCCCCAAATTGTTTCTATTATCCACCCTCCTGTTAAAGTGTTATCGGCTGTGTTGACTTCATCTGGCAAAGGATGAGCCTTGGCAGTTATAGTGTAATTTCCCTTGCGCACCGGTGTTGTGTCCCCAAGTGAAGTTTAGATTTGACGAGATAGAAGGCGCCAAATCCTTGACTGTTTTAGTGTCGATTTCAGTTGAACCGTAGTATAGGGTAACGTTAAACGTTTTATATCGTGTGCCATAGTTTGCCACAGCGACGCTTATCCAAGCAACAGAGCCATTCACAAAATTCTTCGACACTGTTATCTTAGCAACCGCCACATCACTTACACCAGGAACCGAACGCTCCATCCGCAGTTTTATGTGGCATCTCTTGGGGAAATGGAATAGAATCGTCAAGTAGCAGAGTCTTCTGCAGGTGTAGCACGGTAAAACTATAGGATTTAATCTTAAAGTACACGGCGGCTAGAGTGGTTGTTCCGTCAAAGGTTGGTACTTTCCCGAGAAAAGTATAGTCTATCTGCACCAGACCATGGGTTTTATTGTGGTTATCTGTCCAGATCGCTGTTACGTTGACCGCGCCCGGAGGCTTGAAGACCATGCATAAAGATCTACCGCGTTAGCAACTGTTACATTAACAGGGAAAGTTTCGCCGACCGAAAGACCAGTTACGAATGATGGATCTACATAAACTATTGATGTTTCAGCCTCAACGCTTCGAGGAAAAACTATGAGCATAAGCCAGGTTACCACCAATAATATCACTAATTTTGGACTCATACCACGGATTCATTCTCATAACTGCCTACCTATTAAACTCTATGGAAAAATCTTCTATGGTCTTTGCTACACTTTTCATTGTTGCGCTAGTGGGAATGCCAAAAAGTGACGCTAAGATTCGTGCTTCATAGAAGGCCGTGCAGGGTAAATGCTCTCTATTACAACCTACATCACTATTAGTTTCGCCAATAACTCCTATTCTTAACAAAGGTAACAAAGATTGTTACAAGCAAAACCGCAAAAAAGAATATCAGCGAGAACCACGAAAACTCAGGGATCGCAGTTGTTCCTTTGATGTGGATGCTGCGAATGCTCTGTTCATATCTGAAATAGAGAAATGTGTGTACCGTTTGACATCTGAATGGCACTTGTGAGCAGTGAACTATCCGCTAGCATTTTGTTATCCGTCATGGTTTTTGTCACACTTGTCATTGTTTCGTTAAATAGGAAGGTAAGCTTTAGGAATGTAGGGGAAAACAAAGTAGTAGAGTATTGAGTGGGCAAATGGCGAGTTTTTCAGATTAATCAGTGTCGTTGCGTCCGAATTTCAGCATGGCTAGGAGACCGCATACGATATATATTCTATACATTCTACGGAAACATCTTCATTCTTCCTCATAATTTAGGGATAGCCTTTGAACGCGTGATTTCTGTTTCAAACTAAATAGAGAAAAAGAGGGGTTGTGGGGATGGTTTTTGATGTTTATTTTTTGAGGTTTCTTGCTGCTGTTGCCAGGTCTATTAGGTCTATTTGGCCGTCATCGTTTATGTCGCATAGTGGGTTGTATTTGGCGTCTCCTTTTCTTGTTCCGTAGTGGTGGCATATCATATGCAAGTCCTGTAAGTCTACCATGCCGTCGAGGTTTACGTCTCCGATTGGGTCAGGGAAGTAGTTGGCAACAGCGGTTTTAGGCGCATCCATGTAGACTGTTGCGGATAGGCTATAGACCAAATTACCGTTTATCTTCCAGTAGGCGAATGCGTAGGTGCGGGTGTCCTTGGTTGCAAACTGAGAAGCCCACAAACTCACCGTTTCGTATTCGTCAAACCAGCCGCTAGGCGGCGTAGGAGCGGGCACCAGACCTTCTGGACGTGTTTTCACTGTCAGATAGTATTGGGTTTTGTAGTTTCCGATTATGCTACCAGATGTTGTGACTTCAAAAGTGGGATCGCTTTGTGCTGAAGAAAGACCGGTTGTGCTAGTCCATACAAATTGTTTAGCATTTGGCGTTACAACCAATGGTGACTGGAATGCAAAGCTATGCTCTGAGTTCTCGTCCCACCAGAACGAAACGGGTAAACCGCTAACACCGTATCCAGTTGTGTCTATCGTTGCAACGGTTCCAGTGAAGTCTGAGCCAACACCAGTCTGATCAAATGTAATGTAGTATTGAGTGACGTAGTTGGCTGTCACCGTCTTCACCTTGTCCATAAATACTGTTGTGGAAGTGGCTGATGGATCATCTATTTCAGTCATGTCACCTGTTGTCCATCCGTCAAAGCGGTATCTGGATTCGTCTGGGACAATGTCAACGTACTCATCAGTGGAAATATCAGCTTCAGTGTTCTCGTCGTACCATCCAGCACCTGTCGGAGTTGTCACGCCTGGAGGGTTCGTGTCCAAAGTCAGCTCGTACTGCACTACGTAGTTTCCTGTGATTGTCGTGTCTCCTGCGATCTGGAACGGCGATGCTGGTCCCGTAATGCTATCCAATCTATACCGTTTGCCTGAAACCGTGCAAGGAACAGGATCTGTGAACGTGTACGTTATTGTTGTGCTTGGGGCGATTCCTGTGAAAATCTTTGGAAGCTCGATATTAGTGACCGTGAAAGCCATAGCTCCTATCGAACCTGAAATAATCACTGTATCATCTGCAACATCCGGAAGACCCGGCGACGCCGCAGCATCAAAAGTAACCGAATAAGTCGGCGGAGCGGCCACAGTGAATCCTGGTGAAGTGCCATCGTCATCTACCTCCTCTTTACACCACCAATTATAGTCAAATTTTCCATCTTTATCCTCGTCTACAATGATATCGTAGCTACCTGCAGTGGTAGTCGCTGGCCAGATGAGAAATGGACCATTTTGCCCACCATAGACGGTTACAGTCTCATAACCCCCAGAGACATCAGTCAAGAATTTGCCGTCATCCGAGCTATCCCATTTTTCATTCGCCACTACATATATACGCACTGATTTCGAACCCCAACCAAACGCTTGGATCACTGCATACACGTTCTCAGCAGTCGAGAAACTATCCTTCTCCGGCGGATAGCTGGAGCCTGATGACTTAACCCACGAAATACTCAGAGATTCCGTAAACGTAGTACTCGCCGAGCTTATTCCATCCGTCGCAATTATTGCATATGTTCCTTCCATGCCGTTCAACGTATATTGAGCCGTAAAGGCGCCAGAATCATCTGTCGTAGCATAGACTGTGGCCACACTTGAATCTGGAGCCGTAATCGTGATGGTAACCTGCGCATTAGCCAAGAATCCGCTTCCAGAGATGACAACCGTTTCCTCTGGACCATAATCTGCCTTATCCGTCGAAATAGTTGCATCACAAAATGCTGGTAAAGGAATTGCTATCATGGATATGACGAAGAACGCGATCAGTAGACTTACGTAATTCATTCTATGTTTCATCTGTTTTCTTCTCCTTTATTCTCCTTTCTTTTTCTTGTAGTTACGCAATTAGTTTTATCGTCAAGTTGTATTTAAAAGGCTTCCGGAATCTTATTCTATCCATGGGCATTTATAATTTAATATAAAAGCCAAAAAATCGTTCAATGAATTTTTAAATAAAAATGTTTAAACCAATGATGCAAATCAATTGTACGCCAAAATCATGTATTTTCTCATTTCACCCGTATTTATGTTATTGGCAAACCCTACGGCTTAGAACATTGATCCTAACATCCATTGAACCAGGCTCTTAGGCACTGAAAAGCTAACGAGACAGCATCATCCTGTCTTAAAGTGCCCATCGCTATTCAAGTAAGCATGGCCTGCTATATCTGTTTTCCATAGTTGCGGGCTGCATAGAATACGTCACTTAGGTTTACTTGGCCGTCGTTGTTTAGGTCGCAGTTGGCGTTCCACCTAGGATTGCCTAGGACAGAACCAAAGGATCTTGCAAACTGGTATATGTCTTTTAAGTCTACCTTAAAGTCTCCCGTCACATCGCCTCGGATCGTTTCCATTATCCACCCGCCTATCAACATGTTGTCGTCAGTGTTAGCTTCGCCCGGCAAAGGATGTGCCTTGGCCGTTATGGTGTAGTTTCCTTTTGACACCGGCGTTGTGTCCCAAGAGAAGTTTAGATTCAGCATCGTTAAAGGAGCTAAATCCTTCACTGTTCTGGTGTTGATCTCGGTTGAACCATAGTATAAGGTAACGTTAAATGTTTCATATTGCCCGCCATAATTTGCCACCATGATGTCTATCCACACAACAGTGTCGTTCACAAAATTTTTTGACAATGTCATCTTAGTGACCGCTACATCACTTAGACCTGCTCGAACAGTTCCATCTGCTGTTGCGTGCGGTATCTCATGTGGAATGGGAACAGAGTCGTCAAGTAGCATAGTGTTCTGTAAGTGCAGCACAGTAGAGCCGTAGTATTTAAGCTTGAAGTATACTGTAGCAAGAGGCGTAGCTCCGCTGAAAGTTGGAACCGCCCCAATAAGACTGCAGTCTATCTGTATGAAACCATGAGTCCCATTGTAGTTGTCTGTCCAGATCACCACTAGGTTAACCACATCCGGGGCGCGCAAGCTAAAGGCTGGAGCCAGAGTCCAACTTGAGGCGTTCAATATTTCAGACTTATAGCAAAATTGGAAGGACCATGCATAAAGGTCTGCCACATCAGCAACCGTCACATTAACCTGGAAGGTATCGCCTACAGAAAGCCCAACTACTAATGGCGGATCAACATAGACTATTGCTGTTCCAGCATCAACGCTTTGAGGAAGAACTGTATATACTGCGAAGGTCAGCAACAACAATATCATCAAATTTCTGATCAAAGACTTCCCCACCACATAATTCACTATGGGAGTTATTTGCCTATTAAATCTAGTGGAATCATCTTCTATGCCGGCAGAACGGATGCGAATAGTAAATATATCCTGATACAATTGACATTACTTATCAGTTTTAGCAATAACTCCTCTTACCAACAAATTTTACAAGGATTGTTACAAGCAGAAAAGCGAAAAATAACATGAGCCAGAATGACGAAAACTCAGGGACCGCTGTCGTTCCTATTATATTGATGCCGCGAACGCCCCGTTCACATCTGAAATAGAAAAATGTATGCGTGCCATTTGATGATTGGATGAAACTTAAGAGCGGCGAACCGTCCGCCAAAACGGTGTATGGCCCACCGAGGAGAACAATTGGAAAACTCACATTAAGGAAGCCCAATGCTGTATCGGGACCAGTTACATTCAGATTTATCGTCTTCTCAAGTCGCATGAAACGAAACTCCAATACACTGAAGTTGCTCAAAACCAAAACGTAATAGGCTTCATCTTGCCAATCATAGCTGAAAAACGAGAGCGCGCCCATTAGAGGATAACCATCCTGATTGTTCTCGTCAATCAGATAAGGAGTTTCTCCGACGCCGTCGCTGTCCGCGTCCTCACCTGCATAATCACTCCAGTAATTCCCTTCACTCCTATAATCCCACTCATCTATACTATCAAAAACGGACACTTGGTCGGAATTGTTAACGAAATTGTTATGATAAATGATGTTATCTCTAGAAAACCAAAGGGAAAAACCCACAGCATTGTTCGACACAGTATTAGCTCTAATGATATTTCCTGTAACATAGCTGCTTTCTCCGTAGAAGTATAGACCATTTTCGTTTGCCGATATTGTGTTGTTCTCTATAATGTTTGCACTGCTAGATTCGTCTAGATACACGCCGTAGTTATTTTTTGATACGCGATTATTGATGACGATGTTCTGCCATGAGGCGGAAATGTATATGCCCATATAAAGATTATTTGTCACATTGCAGTCCACAATAGTGTTATTACTGTTCCACGCATCTATGTAGACTCCATCCCAATTGTCTGAAACATCCACGTTCTGTATGAGCGAATTGCTTGTATATTTAAGCACGATACCTTGACCATTCTTTGTCAAGTTCAGGTTTCTAACAACTATGTTCGTGCAGTTTATGAGAGCGACAAACCCTGCATCCGACGGAACTTGTTCCCCATGTTCCTTCACCCAGTAATAGACGGGCTTTCCATCAACCGTGTTTGAAACATCTATATCATTCACTTGGCGAGAATAATCTGCAAAGTTGTACATATTCCCAGCCATACTCACATTCCTGAAACAAGCGTAGCGACACCGCACAAGCACTATACCCTTAACGCAGTTGCGAACTATCAATCCGCTGATGCTGACATTTTCCGCATAGCTTGGTGGAAGTGCGCCTACTCGAATACCATTTCTTGTGCCACCGCCATCAATGATCGTTCCAAGTTCACCGACAAGCGCAATCAAAGATTTTGCGATCTGCACATACTCATAGTATACGCCAGATGCAACATGAACCGTATCGCCAGAGCTGGCCGCATCCACACCCTCCTGTATCGCATCAAAAGGATGTTCCAAAGAACCATTCTCATTCGGATCACCAAAGTTAGCAACATCAATGTAAATTATCCTTGACTGTGCTGCAACAGGCATCATAATCTCGCTAAACAGTGCCAAGAGCAAAAGCGTTAACATCAGAAACGTCATAGCTGGCAGCACGTTCATTTTATTTTCCATCTCATTGAACCATTCTCATATCAGTAGATAGCAAAAAGATAGAGAATAGCGACTAAAATAGATTATTATGAGCGCGTCGCATTCATCGTTTCGATCTCTGACACTGACTGCTTAATATTAATCCTAGGAGTCGGTAGCTGCTTAGAAAACAGTGTGAACTGCATAAGGAATGCCGGAGTGCCATGAGCTTCTGTCTCGTTGACTTCGTTTCCAAGTCACGGAAAGATAATTTGACAATAACTAGCGATAGGCAATAGAAGTAGATTCCACAACCCATGTAAACTCTGGCTTATTGCGCGCTAGGAAAGGCGTATGACAAAAAACTGAAAATTAGAGGAATTTCCTAGAGGTTTGCTCCAGAACTCTGAAATAGCTGACTTAAATTCAATAAGAGGAGGGAGAGCTTTGAAATCTAGCTTTAAAGCATTGTTGTCTATCTTTTTGCTCCCCCTCCTTCTATTCCCGATTGTCCATTCCGACGCATTAGAATTTAACGCAGCATTATACTCAATTACTGCAGTATCACAGCAAACTGGCGATCAAACAGTTCAAAACGCGACATTTAGGCTATTGGCCATCGAGGCCTACGCTGACGAAACAGCCTGTAGGTCTGCCCAACATCTAATCAAGAATTTAAGGCTGTTCACCAACTGGCGCAATGGCACGGTTTCAGGAAGCTACCAATATTTTAGCTACATACACCTTTTGTCAAATATCAATTATGAGGAAATAGATGTAGAGTGTCAACCTCACTACAGGGGAAAAGCAACGCGAGCTAACGTTATAAATGAAATTAGTACTTTTCTAAACCAGACAGTACCAGAAGATAACGATGCTCTTTCAGTGCGAGTGTTCTATTATGGAGGTTACTCCAACAAAGCGGTCATTGAAGGAAACACTAATTATTACATGGCTTTAGACAAGCCTGTATTTGATTGGGAACTTAATGAGACCCTAACTTTCAATCGAGATCAAAAATCCACCATCATAATCCTCGACACCTCGTACAGCGGAGGATACATCGCTAAACTAGCCTCTCCAGGACGAGTGATATTAGCCGCCTGTAACCCCGTCGAAACACCAATCGTGGGCTGGTTCACTGGACACGAAAACATGTCTTACCCAAACGGAACAAGCTTTGGACCTTTAGGAATAATTGGTGCAACCCAAGCTGCAGATGACATCAACAATGACGGATGGTTATCCGCTGACGAGATTTTCCGTTTCGCATGGCGAACATTAACACATTTCGCAGCAAATCAAACCGACACCAAGACTAATAGCTCCTATAGCGTCCATCCTTGGGCCAGTTATGCGGTAACTGGAGGTGCAGTACCATTTGTCCAACATGACGTCTTAAAATCCTTTCCAGGAAACCCTCGGGTCTGCAGTCCGCGATCAATTCTTCCTACCTCAAGTCGCTACGATTGGAGTCAATTTGACTCGCCCATGTATCGACGCACGCTAGGTCGCACAGGGTTCGTAACAGCAATAGGAGCCAAAACACCTGATGTTCTCTGGGTTTCATCCCTTAACTATTCCATCACAAGCTCACCTGTAGTGGCAGATGGAATGATTTTCATCGGCACCGTGGGCGGAACGGTCCATGCCCTAGATATGGAAACGGGAGAAGTCGTGTGGAGCTTCTTTGCAAACAGTTCTGTCTCTTCATCACCTGCAATCGATGACGGATTAATTGTCTTCGGTACAGGAGAACCGGGAAAAATTTTTGCCCTTGACACATACAC
>Ga0129298_10001269_pt1 | contig 10562 bp, 6 predicted proteins | sample I19B2metaG_FD_94707 | JGI IMG/M metagenome (GOLD analysis project Ga0129298, IMG submission 94707) | Lake sediment bacterial and archeal communities from Gulf of Boni, Indonesia to study Microbial Dark Matter (Phase II) - ​I19B2 metaG | ecosystem: Environmental > Aquatic > Freshwater > Lake >...
AAGGACAATCGAGACCGGGCAATGGTCGCCATCCAGCCCGGATCCAGCGGGTATCGCATACATTGCCACTTGTCCGCAACTGAGCTTGCCTGCCGGAGGATCTTACCTGGTTGCCGACTCCGAGGTGGAGGAGTCGAACTTCGTTAGTAACGGAATCTGGAGAGGCTTCAACCTGTTCGAGATGAGTCCCAGCGGAAGTTTGCTGGGAACATATACGACCTATCCGAGGTTCTTCAACTCTGCGCAGAGCCCCTCCTCTAGGGAGCCGACCGGCCTGGCATTCAATGCGAACAACTGCCACATATTCGTTTCCGATGACAGCGCCGATAGGGTATGGGAAGTAAACGTGGGTCCTGACGGGATTTATGGCACAGCAGACGACGTGGTGACATGGATCAGCGGCCCAGCTTTTGGGAACACGGATGTGGAAGACGTTGCTTATGATAGCGTCAGAAACATTATGTATGTGTCCGGCGGTACTAATGCCGAGGTGTACAAGGTTATGCCCGGCCCTAATGGCATCTTCGACGGAGTGCCACCTACCGGCGATGACCAAGTTTCTCAATTCGACACGGCGGCGCTTGGGGTTAGCGATCTGGAAGGCCTCGGATATAATCCGGACAACAATACTCTCTATCTCGTTGGTCCACAGAATCGCAGGACGGTTGTTGAGGCCACGACTGACGGAGTGGCCGTGCGCATCTTTGACATCGCCGCTGTCTCAGCAAGAATCCCGGCAGATGTGGATTACAACTTGGGGAGCTGGAGCGTCAATGGCAAAAGCATCTACGTCGCGGACCGCATGGTCGATAACGGTACCGATCCCAACGAAAACGATGGCAGGATTTACGAATTCGATCTCGGGATTCCGGTAGTCGATTTCTTCACTCCTGCCACAGGTTCGACGGGCGCCGAGGTTACTATCACCGGCGGTCATTTCACGGGAGCGACCGCCGTCGCCTTCAACGGCACTGCGGGGGCCAGCTTCACGGTGGACGGGGACAGCCAGATCCGAGCCAATGTGCCGGCCGGGGCCACGAGTGGACCGATCAGCGTCACCAACTCGGCCGGCACGGGCGTCAGCAGCGGCAGCTTCACGGTGAACACGGGGCCGGTCCACGACGTTGCCGTAACTTCGGTCAGCGCGCCTTCCCCTGTGAACGTGAACCAGGCGCAGACGGTGAGCGTGGTTGTGGCCAATCAGGGTTCCTTCTCGGAGACCTTCACCGTCAGCTTGACGGATAACCTGGCGGCCAGCATCGGCGGCCCCCAGACGGTGACCAACTTGGCGGCGGGAGCGAGCCAGACGCTGAGCTTCTCCTGGACGCCGACGGAGACCGGGACGCACACGCTGACGGCGACGGCCACGACGGTGACCGGCGAGACAGACACGGCCGACAACAGCAATTCGACTACGTCGGTGGTGAACTTGCACGACGTGGCGGTGACCTCGGTGAGCGCGCCGTCACCGGTGGAGGTCAACCAGTTGCAAACGGTAAACGTGACTGTGGCCAACCAGGGTACTGTCGCCGAGACCTTCACCGTTGATCTGACTGACAACCTGGCGGCCGCCATCAGCGGGTCTCAGAGCGTAACGGTGGCGGCGGGGGGCAATCAGACGCTGAGTTTCTCCTGGACGCCGACGGCGACGGGGACGCACACGCTGACGGCGACGGCCACGACGGTCGGCGGGGAGGCCGACACGGACGACAACAGCAGGTCAACTATCTCGACAGTGAACTCGCACGACGTGGCGGTGACCTCGATCAACGTGCCGTCGCCGGTGAGCGTGAACCAGACGAAGACGGTCAGCGTGGTGGTGGCCAACCAGGGTAACGTCGCGGAGACCTTCACCGTCACCCTGACGGACACCCTGGCGGCGACGATCGACCTGCCGCAGACGGTGACAGTGGCGGCGGGAGGAAGCCAGACGCTGAGCTTCTCCTGGACGCCGACGGTAGGCGGATCGCACACGCTGACGGCGACGGCTGCCACGGTGGCCGGCGAGACCGACACCGCCGACAACAGCATGTCAAGAAAGCGCCAGGTAAAAGGCTAGCTTCGCTGACGGGTCATCTCGTGTCAACACCATCATTCTCAGCCCCGTCCGGAAAGGCTAGGACCTCTGGATCCTTCGGAGCGCTGGCACTGATCATTCTCGGTCTCGCCGTCGGAGTGGCCGCGACACATCTGGTTTCGACCATGGGTTGGGTGATCCCTGTCGGGATTGTCCTGGCGGTTCCTGCGATGGTGACGGTTGTCAGGTACCCGTTTTTGGGCCTCTCCCTCTGGCTGCTGGTCGCTCCATTTCTCATGACAACCGAGACAGTGGGTGGGCGCAAAGTGTACTGGATAATCCATCGGGCTCTGCCACCCGCGACGGTAGCCATCATCGCCTTCTGGGCGCGCCACAAGATTGACAGGAGGAGCCTGTCAAGACTGGGCTGGCCGGAACTAGCCATGGCCACCTACGTGCTAGCGAGTCTCGTGTCGATTGTCCTGCTCCACCGCGACCCGCTGGCAACAGCTTATCTTTTCTATGACCGAGTCTTTAGCCCGATGTGCCTCTACATGCTCGTCCGGCTGTGGAATCCCGATGAGAAGGACCTCCGTCGATTGATGCCCGTGGTCCTTTTTCTGGCGGCCTCTCAGTCCCTCATTGGGATTCTTTCCTGGATCGCCCCGCAGTACCTGCCTGCAGCGTGGCTGGAAAAGCAAGGGGCGCGCACGATTGGCACCCTGGTCAATCCGAGCGTCTACACGGTGACGCTGCTCTTCAGCGGCGGCATTCTGGTACACGCCGCCTATGCGAGAAAGCCCGGGACCTTTCGATTCCTTTTCGGGGGCACCGCTGCACTCGCCTTCGGATGCGTGTTTCTATCCCTCTCGAGAGCCAGTTGGCTGGCTGGCCTGGTTGTCCTGGCCGGGCTTGCGTGCTGCTATCCGCGTCAACTGGCACGCCTCAGTGTAGTCACCTTGCTCGGAGTTCTCATCGTCGGGGGTTTATTCTTGCCGGACCTGTCGACCCTGGCGAGCGAGCGCTTCTTGTCCGATCAATCCGAGCGCTCCGCCCTGAGCCGGCTGCCCGTCTATCTGGCCGGTTTCCGCATGTTTCTGGCCAAGCCGCTCTACGGATGGGGTTACGGTAACTTTGATCGGTATGATCAGCAATTCCAAGGACGGGTGGCCGGCATCGCCGATGACAACAAAGATCATGCCTCTCATAATTTTTACCTCACTCTTTTGGCCGAGCAGGGTATCCTTGGCTTTGTATTGTTCCTGTTCCCAGCCGTATGCTGGCTACTGCGCAGTCGTGCCCGGAACTTCCTGTATGTAGCCGGAGGCGAACGGGAGAACCGAAAACTCCTGACCATCCTCTGGTTCTCCATCGTGACGCACATCGTTGTGAACAACTTCTCAAACATGCGAGTTCCTTTCGGGTTAGGACTGTGGTGGGCATCACTGGGCCTGATAGCTGCGCTGATCACGCGTGACGGGAGGCAGGGGCGTCCAGGGTCAAGAGATGCCGAGAGGTTCCGCATCCGCATAGCCTATACCGGTCCAGAGGAATGACTTCCGGACCGGATACTGCCGTGACAACTGAGTGCAGCCATTCCGCAGCCACGATGAACGCTGACACGCTTGAACGACCGGAGACGCTTTGCCTGCCGGCGTTACAGGACCTTCTTCACGAGCTGCTGGAGAAGGGGGTCCGCTACTGCCACTGGAAGAGCAACCTGCGGCTGGAGAAGAGCCTGCAGGGCCGGACGGACCTGGACCTGCTGGTCGACAGCCGGCACCAGCGGCTGTTTCTGGAGATTTTGGGGGCACACGGTGCAAAGCCGGTGCAGCCTGCTCCCGGCAGGGATTACCCAGGTACGGAAAACTATCTGGGCTTTGACCCGGGCAGCGGCCGGATGTTTCACCTGCATGTCCATTACCAGCTTGTGCTGGGCGAGCAGTTCGTCAAGAACTACACGCTGCCATTGGAGCGCCAGTTTCTCGATCACACGATTCTTCTGCGTGGGGTAAGAGTCCCGATACCTGAACTGGAACTAGCAGTCCTGTCGCTGCGCGCCCTGCTGAAGTATCGGGACCGCGATGCCGTCAAAGACGTGCTGTCCATTTGCTCACCAGGGCTTCCAGGTCACATATTGGCCGAGATCCGGTGGCTCCTTGGGCAGACGTCGACCGCACAGATTCAACAGACGCTGCCCCCGGCCGGCGCCGCAATCCCCGTGGACGTGGTGATCGAGTTCCTGCAAACGGTGTCCCGGAATCCTCGGGCGGGCCTCGAGCTCTATCGGCTCCGCAGGCGCACTCGCCAGGCGCTTCGATCCCACCAGCGCCACAACCGCTGGCTGGCTGTGCGCCGGTATTTTCGCGAAGCGTGGCGGCGTAGGGCACATCTGCGACTGTCACCTATTCAGAAGATGACCCGCCTCGATGCCGGGCTCACGGTGGCTTTGGTTGGCGCAGACGGGTCTGGAAAATCGACCATGGCCAAGGCACTCAGTTCCTGGTTGAACTGGAAACTGGACGTGGCAGTGTACTATCTCGGCAGCAAGGCCCCTTCCTGGCAAAGCAAAACGCTATACACGCTGTATCGCATGGCGCGTCGCGGGCACCGAACGATCGCCCGCTGGTTTGGCAACGAGCGTGCGACAAGCCGCTGGATAGAGACCCTGGCGAAAGTCGTTCTGGATTGCCATTATCTTTCCATCGGCTACGATCGTTTACGGCGCTATCGGGCGGGGCAGCGAGAGGCTGGCATGGGTTCGATTGTGATCTACGATCGTTTTCCTCTTGACCCTGTGTTGGACGGGGCGAGAATTCAGCCCGAGGCTGGGGAAAAGGCAGGAGGGGTCATCCGCTATCTGTCCGCCAAGGAGAAGAAACTCTACGACAGCTTTCAGCCGCCTGGCTGTTTCTGCGTGCTGGATGTCAGCCCGCGTGTATCCTTGGAGCGCAAGCCGGACCATTCTCTGGAAACGGTACAGAGAAAGAGCGCGGCGATCGCAGCGCTCATCACACCGGCCGGGAATGATGGTCAGAATGCCAGGCTGATCCATATCGATGCGGATCTGCCTCTTGACGAGGTGACCCGCCAGCTCAAAGCCAACATCTGGCAGTTGCTCTAGCGCCGGTCCATTACCAGCCGGATTCAAGAACCACACAATGATTGTGGAATTCATCGGAACGCCGGGCGCGGGAAAAACGACGTTGCTGCCAACCGCAGCACAGTACCTGCGTGAAAGAGGCTTCGAGACCTATACGGTAGTGGAAGCATCGCGCGTGTTTGCGAAGCGAACGACCATCGGTAAAGCGGTTAACTCCCTGGCGCCTGCTTTCTTGGGCGGGCCGCTGATGTGGCAGGTCTTCTATCGCTACAGCAGGTCGCATCGGAGACGGTTTGAGAACAAGGAGCCGGACTTGTTCCGTCAAGTTGATGACTGGCAGAAGCAAAGGCCGGCTTCAGCGGATGCAGATCAGCGGCGGGCGTTGTACTGGTTTGACCGCACCGCCGGCTACTACGCATTTCTCTCCGCCCATATTCAGGAAAATGAGGCCGTACTTTTTGATGAAGGGTTCGTCCACCGCGTAGTCCAGTTGTTTACATCGCCGGAGGAAAAGCCAGAGCCCTCGCGGATTCTTGCCTATGCAGATTTAGTGCCACGCTCAGACCTGGTTATCCACGCCGCCGCGCCAACTGACGTTTGCCTGCGACGGATTCATAAGCGGGGACTGTGGAAGCATTATGGTCACAAGAACGAGACAGAGATCGCGCAGTTCATCTCTCACGCATGCCAAGCAGTGACCCTGATGGTCGGCCGCTTGAAGAGCCTCGGCTGGACGGTTATTGAGGTGGACAATTCCGGAAATGATCCTGATCACGCCAGGGAGGAGCTGCGGGCTAGAATGGCGGACCTTTGGCTGCCAAGTGGGCAGGCGAAGGTTGCCCCCGCCCTTGTCCAGCAGGTGGAAGCGTCGTGACCCGCCCGACCGGTGTGTTATCTCTGCCAACGCCAGGCCGCTTGCGCGATCTGCTTTCGGCCCGGCGGGAAGCGCCCGCGCTCGATATTGGCGCCGTGCGCGCGGTGCTTGAGCGGTACGGGCTGGATCTCGTGGGAGAGGTCCGCAATCTTACCATCAATTCTCGCAACCGCTCTATGGTCGTGGCCACGAGCCGGGGCAAGAAGGTGCTTAAGGCCTACCGGCCCGACTGGCGGCTTGCGGCGATCCAGTATGAGCACTCGATCCTGCAGCGTCTCGCCCAGGTTGGATTTCCAGTGCCGCGCCTTGAGAAGACAACAGGCGGCGAGACGCTCGTTCAGGCAGGTTGGCAGTATTGTGCACTGTTCGAATTTGTTGATGGGACGAGCCATGGCTCCCACTACCTGCTGCCTGCTCAGCGGGCAAAGCTGTTGGCGGTCAGTGGTCGCCTTCTGGCCCGCTTTCACCGCGATCTGGAAGGGTTTCTGCCTGCCGGAGGGCACCACCTGGGCTTTACGGCTTATGAAGGCGAGCGCCCGCGTGACCTGGAATGGCACTTGCGGAAGTTGGATGATTTGCGGGAGAAGTCGCATCAGGCCGCCATGCCGGCTGACCAGCTATCCGTCGAGCTGCTGGCAAGCCGCAGCGAGGATATCCGCCACCGGCTGTTGAGACTGGAACAGGTGCTAGGACGGCTCGACCTGCGCCGGCTGATCATCCACGGCGACTTCGGACTGCACAACCTGCTCTTCCGCCGCGACGGCACTGTCACCCTGGTTGACCTTGAGTTGGCCCGCCTGGAGTGGCGTCTGAGCGACGTGGTGATCGTCTTGTCACGCCTTAATCGCCAGAGCCGTGTGGCGTTCATGAAAGCGTACCATGCCGAATACCCGCTTTCCGCCCAGGAATGGCATTTCTTGCCGGAAGTCTGGCAACTGCAAATGCTCCAGGGTGCCGTGCAGTATTGGAACAACTACTACGAATTGGGTGGCAGCCGCCGCCTCGCGGGAGCCTGCCGGCGGCTTGAGCAGGCGAACTGGGCCAGCAGGAACAGGATCGAGTTCTTGAAGCTAAGGTATAGTGCGGCGCGAAGGCCGGAGGAAAAGCCGCTGCGCGTCTGGATGGTGCCACGGCTGTTCCATCCCTGGGTGGGCGGCGCCGAGCGCCAGGCCCACAAGCTGGCGCAGAAACTGATCGACAAGAACGTTTGCGCGGAGATCGTCACCGGTTGGTGGTTTCGCGGGACGCCTCAGCGCGAGATCCTGGATGGCGTGCCGGTGTTTCGCAACCTGACTCTGTGGGAATGCTTCGGCATCAAAGGCCTCCGAAAGTTGGGCGGCTATCTCTACATCCTGACGCTGATCTGGCACCTCGGGCACCACAGGGCGGACTTCGACGTTTTGCACGTCTCTGGGTTGAACTACCACACCTTCGCCGTTGTTCTGGCTCGCCGCTGGCACAAGAGGAAAGTGTTGGTCAAATTAGCAAACAGTGGACCAGCCAGCGATATCGGCAAGATGCGTGAAAATCGGCAGCTTGCCCTCTCACGCTTCATGCTGCCCACCGCTCTGCAATGCGACCGCTTTGTCGCGCTGAACAAGGCCATCGTGACTGAATTGCAGCAAGCGGGGGTGCCTGCCGGCAAGATCATCGAACTGGGTAATGGCGTAGAGACCAGCGGCATTCCTGTCAAGCCGAGCTATGAACTGCACGATCCCGTCCGGTTGGTATTTGTGGGCCGCCTCCACGAGCAGAAAGGCCTGGATGTGCTGCTTGGGGCTTTCCAGGCGCTGCTGCGGCGCTGTCCGCGGCGTGAACTTCGCCTGCAATTGCTTGGCGAGGGGCCGCTTCGGGCTGAATTAGGCCGCATGGCAGACCTGCTGGGGATTTCCAGACAGGTGGAATTCGCGGGCCATGTCGATCGGGTGATCGATTCCTTGATCGAGTCTGACATTTTCATCCTGCCTTCGCGGGCCGAAGGGATCTCCAACGCGTTGCTGGAAGCGATGGCGTGTGGCTTGCCGGTGGTGGCCTCCGACATTCCCGGCAATCACGATGTCGTCGAGCATGGCCGAGATGGCTTACTGTTCACCGTGGGGGACGCCGCCGACCTGGCGACGCACGTGGCGGCGCTGCTCAAACATGGCCCCCTGCGGCACATCCTGGGAGTCGCTGCCCGCCAGACCGTCGAGAGGCGCTTCAGCCTGGATGCAATTACTGAGCGCTACATCGACCTGTATTACGACTGTTTGGACGCCAGCGGCCGGGAGACTGCGGTCCCAATTTGGTCCGAGGACCCCCAGCGTTCGGACGGGGTGGTTAATTCATGAAGTCGTTGTCTTGGATGCTCTCGGCTCCGCATCCCTCGCGGCTCTACCGGTATTTTCACTCCCGTTTGCGCCCGCTTGACATCCCTCCGGATGACGTGGCGGACGTGATGAGGGAGTATGGCTTGGTTACCATAAGCAGTCCTCGCAATCTGCCGATGGGGTGGCGCAACCGCAACCTGGTGGTGAACACTCCGGCAGGGAGGAGAGTCCTCAAGCGCTATAGGACCAACTGGCCGCTGGACACGGTGCTGTGCGAGCATTCCATACTGACCCGTCTCGCCCAACTAGGCATCTCCGCGTCCAGGCTAGTTCCCACGCCTCATCGAGAGACGTATATCCTGCGCCCGAGTGGAATCTACACAGTATTCGAGTATGTGGAAGGCAAGAGCGTATCCCTGACCTTCATGCCAAGGGCGCAGTACATGACGCTCACTGCTCTGGCAGGCAAGACGCTGGGTCGGATTCATCGGGACCTCGACGGCTTTGTGCCCGCAGGCGGTCACCACCTCGGGTTTGACTTTTGCACCGGCGAGCGGCGCCCGGGCGTGTCCTGGTTCGGAGAGCGCGTTGATGAGCTGAAGGAGAAGTCGCGTCACCTGTCTCCGGGGCCTGCTGGCGATCACGGCCAGCGTCTGATTCAGGCAAGCACCCGCTGGATCGACACGTTGTATCGTCTCGATGAGGAGTTGCGTGGGGCCGATTTGCTGCGCACCTTGATCCACGGTGATTACGGCTTTCACAACCTGGTCTTTCAGGATTCGGCCACGGTCACCGTATTGGACTTCGAGCGGGCGCGGCTGGAGTGGCGGCTGACCGAACTGGTTTCGGTCTTACCCCTTTTTTGCCGCTCGATCGACGTAGATGGCCTTGCGGCCGCCCAGGTGTTTCTGTCTGCATATGAAGCGATATTCCCAATCAGCCCTGAGGAGTGGCGCCTGCTCCCGCAGGTCTGGGCGCACCAGAACCTGCAGGCGGCAGTGCGGTATTGGAACTCATACTTTGAAGTCAGTCCGGAGTTGAAGCGGCTGGTGCGAGCACGCAGTGCTCTCGCACGCGCCGAGCGAGGACAGTACGTCGCCGATCAGCTTCGGAATGCAGGCTTCGGAACGCCGGCTAACGCGGCTCGGCGGTCAGCTTTGGGCAGGAGGTTTTAACTCATGTCACGCAATGGTGTGCTGACCGCTGAACAAGCGGAGTTGGTGAAGATCGGTGAACACCGTGCAGCCACGAATGAGCCGGTGCGAGTGCTTCAGGTAATCAGCAACTTGAAAGTCGGCGGCGCTCAGGAAGCAGTGCGTACTTTAGTGGAGGCCTTGCCGGCTGAAGGCTGCCGGCCGGTCGTTTGTACGTTCGAAGACGGGCCGTTGCGGGAGCCCATTGAGCGCCTGGGGATTCCGATCGAGGTCCTTCGAGGCCGTGTCCACGATGTCCTCGTCCCTCCCTTGTTTCTCATCGATGTGATGCGAATACGGCGGGATCTGATGAGGATCATCGAGAAGCACAACATCGACGTCGTCCAGACCAACCTGCTGCGAGCCCTGGATTTTGTCGTCCTCAGCCTGCGGACCCGCCGGCGGCTGCGTGTGTTCTGGACTATTCAGAACTCCAACTTCACGCTCCGCGAGGAGCATCTGCGGCGGGCCAAGTGGTTGCTGCGGCCCAAGCGGTGGGCCCACAAGCTCCTCTACCGGCTGGCTTCACGCTGGGTGAACGGCTTCATCGCGGTTTCAGAGGAGGTCAAGACGGTGATCGTGCGGGAGATCGGTCCAGTCGGAAACAAGATCACAGTCATTTGCAACGCCGTCGACGTGTCGCGGTACCAGCGGCGTGCTGACAGGGTGCAGGTGCGGCGGCAACTGGGCATACCCGAAAACGCCTCCGTCCTCACAGTCGTCGCCACCTTTAAGAGACAAAAAGGGCACTGTTACCTTCTCGATGCAACTCCTTCGGTCATTCGCCGGTTTCCCCAACTGCATATCCTGCTTGCCGGCGACGGAGAGCTGAAGGGCCAACTACTGGCTCAAACCGAAAAGCTGGGCATCCAGAGACACGTCCATTTTCTGGGAACCCGCCGCGACATTCCGGACTTGCTGGCGGCGAGTGATTGTTTCGTTTTACCTTCCCTTTGGGAAGGTCTCTCTTTAGCTCATGGTTGACGGCGAAACGGGATACCTGATTCAACCTGGCAGTGTGCGCGAATTGGAGGAGGCCATCGTTTGTCTGTTCGCGGACCCATCT
>Ga0129298_10001270_pt1 | contig 10560 bp, 12 predicted proteins | sample I19B2metaG_FD_94707 | JGI IMG/M metagenome (GOLD analysis project Ga0129298, IMG submission 94707) | Lake sediment bacterial and archeal communities from Gulf of Boni, Indonesia to study Microbial Dark Matter (Phase II) - ​I19B2 metaG | ecosystem: Environmental > Aquatic > Freshwater > Lake >...
TATAATTATAAAGATTGGACTGCAAACCTAATCAAGGGGTGCAGTTGGGGTAAAATATTTAAATATAAAAATTTTTGCAAATAGGATGAATTTTATTAACCGGGGGGCAATATGAACAACAACTTTGAAGCTTTAAAGAACAAAAAACTGTTCGTACTTGATATGGATGGGACATTTTATTTGGGAAACAGGCTTTTTGAAGGCTCACTTGATTTTATAGCCAAAATAAGGGCTACCGGCCGGGAGTTCCTTTTTTTCACAAACAATGCATCGAAAACACCGGAATTTTATATTAAAAAGCTTGAAGGCATGGGCTGCGCAATAGTGAGAAAAAATATCGCAACGGCGGGGGATGTCACAATAAAATACCTCCTGGAAAACCGATCTGCAAAAAGGGTATATCTGGTCGGAACAGAGCTCCTGGAGAGCAGCTTTAAAGCTTCCGGAATAAATCTTGTGCAGGAAAATCCGGATATAGTTGTGACGAGCTTTGACACCACATTAACCTATGAAAAGCTTTCAAAGGCGTGTAAATATATCAGGGAAGGTGCTGAATTCATGGCTACACATATGGATATCAACTGTCCTACTGAAGACGGTTTCATACCTGACAGTGGAGCCATATGTGCTCTCATAACGGCATCTACAGGTGTCAAGCCGAGGTTCTTCGGAAAGCCCTTCAGCGAAACAGTCGATATAATCAGCAGCATGACCGGGTATAGTAAGGATGAGATGGCTATAATCGGAGACAGGCTATACACTGATATTGCACTCGGATATAAAAACGGTGTGACAAGTATTCTGGTACTTTCCGGAGAGACAAAGGAAAGTGATATCAGTGCCTCTGATATTGTGCCGGACTTTGTTTTTCCAAGACTTGCAGACATGATAGGTCTGCTGTAGAAAATTGTTTGCGAATTTATATGCTGGCTTTATAAAGGATGATTATTATGGTTGAAGAGAAAAATATGGTTTGCGTAGTGTGCCCGATAGGGTGCAGCTTAAAAGTCTTTATGGATAACGGCAGGGTTATGTCGGTAGAAGGTAATACCTGCAATAGAGGTTATGACTATGCAGTTTCGGAGATGACCAACCCGTCCAGAGTACTGACCTCAACGGTGAAATTGAAAAATTCAAAAATTCAGATGCTTCCGGTGAAGACTGACAAGCCGGTCCCCAAAGGCCTGCTGTTTGAATGTATGAAGTTGATAAACGCGGCAGAGGTTTCAGCGCCTGTTAAACCGGGAGATGTCATAATAGAAAACATCCTGGGTACAGGCGCTAACATAATAGCTACCCGGAATATAACCACTTCCGGTTAAAGGCCGTAATCTGACTTTAAAGATTGGGGCCCCTCTGTTTCAGATGGAAATCAAATAAGTTCCCATTTGGAAAAAGTATGCACATTTTTATGAATATCATCATATACTTATAAGGTAGCCTATTTTTAGGGGGTGCCTTTTTTTGCTGCCAATCCTTTTCTCAGCGCTAGCAGATGTTTTAGAAAACTTTTTTTTCCTTATAGGATACGTATCAAATGCAAATTCATTTCCATTACCGCTTTCACAAGAGGAAGAACAGATATATATCGATGAATATAGAAAAGGCAGTGAAGAAGCCAGAAATATACTGATAGAAAGGAATCTGAGACTCGTTGCACACATAGTTAAAAAATACAATTCATGCGGGAATGACTGCGATGACCTGATATCCATCGGAACCATAGGACTTATAAAGGCTATTTCCACCTTCGACCATGAAAAGGGAACAAGGCTGGCGACCTATGCAGCAAGGTGTATTGAAAATGCCATCCTCTCACTGCGGAAACATTCAGGTACTCCCATCGCTACCCGCTTGTTGAAAGCATAGAATGAAAAGAATCAGATAACCGAGTAATATAAAGCCTAAACTTGATTTCCCAAAAACAATATGATAACATCTGCTTATAAGTTGCAAACTTATGAGTTTGTAAATAGCGAGGTGATTATACATGTTTGTGGGAAGACAACAGGAACTTAAAAAATTAAACATGATGTATGAAAGTGGACAATTTGAGTTTGCTGTAATATACGGCAGACGAAGAGTTGGCAAAACTACTCTCATTAAAGAATTCTGCAAAGGTAAAAAAGCTATTTACTTTATTGCCCGTGAAGCAAATGATTTGATTAATATAGAAAATTTCAGTACGGATGTTTTTGCTGTGACTTCAAAGGAATCAGAAGGAAATGTATATTTCTCAAATTGGGAAAAAGCCTTTGACTATATATACAAAATATCCCGTGATGAAAGAGTTATACTGGTTATTGACGAGTATCCCTATCTCGCTCAAAGCAATAGGGCAATTTCATCAATTATACAAGCTCATATTGATATGAAACTTAAGGACAGCAAACTCTTTTTGATTCTTTGCGGTTCATCTATGAGCTTTATGGAATATCAGGTTTTAGGATATAAAAGTCCTTTGTATGGAAGACGAACTGCCCAGTTTAAAATCAAACCCTTTACTTATTATGAATCTGCCCTGCTTCTGAATGGTTTTAGTGCTGAGGAGCAAGCTGTACTATATGGAGTAACAGGGGGAGTTCCTGAATATCTGGCCAGAATCAGATTGAATTTGAGTGTTAAGGAGAATATTGAGAATTTATTCCTAAGCGAATCCGGACACTTGTTTGAAGAACCTGTAAACCTTTTAAAGCAGGAATTAAGAGAACCTGCCACCTACAACGGGATTATTGCGGCTATTGCAAACGGAGCCTCAAAGCTTAATGAAATTGCTACAAAGAATGGTCTTGAAAGCAATAAATGTGCAAAATATATTTCTGCACTCATGGCATTAGGGATTATTAAAAAAGATAAGCCTCTGACAGAAGATGAAAGCCGGAAAAGTATTTATTTGCTGGATGATCAGATGTTCCGCTTCTGGTATAGGTTTATTCCCGGCAATATGAGCAGTATAGCAACAGGATTATCCGATATTGTATATGAAAAATCGATTGCTCCCCAGCTTCCAAATTATATGGGGCTGATATTTGAACAGATTTCTACCCAGTACCTTATAAGGGAAAATGCGAAACTGTCATTGCCTTTTGTGTTTGGAAGGATAGGCAGGTGGTGGGGCAACAATCCCGAGAAGAAGCGACAGGAGGAATTTGATATTCTTGCCGTTTATGAGGATAGCGCTATTTTCGGAGAATGCAAATGGAAAAATGAGCCGACTGGTATCGGAGTTTTAAATGAACTGGTAGAAAAGAGTGGGCTTTTTAAACAATATAAAAGTAAGTATTACATGCTGTTTTCCAAATCAGGTTTTACTAAGGAACTGGAAGAAACTGCTGCAACGATGGGCAATGTGGGGTTTGTGGATTTGAAAAAGCTTTATGAGTAATTATACTATGAGGATAAAAAAATGATTTTCGTAAAGAATACTCCAAATAATGCAGAGGTTGCAATTTATGGAGACTTCAAAGACTTTGAAGGTTTATACGATTCATTACACAATATTGTGGGTTTTGAAGAAGATTTTGTTTCACATGGGAGTTCTCGATTAAGGGTTCTTGGTATTTGCTATGATATCCGGCATGCAATGATGGGAGACCGGGAAATTGAATTTGTTGAAAATAGCATGGATTCTGAAAAAATGAAACGTATGGCTGTAATTGCTCCGGAAAAGAATGTGTACTTGAAAATTTATGTTCTTTGGCCCGAAGTGTTATTTGTAACTATGGTTTTGAATGATTTTGTCAAATTGTATGGAAGAAGGAAAGCAAAATCAAAGTATGATTTTATGTTGGACAAGCAAACCATTTGGGATGAAAATATTGCTCAAGTCCGTTTGTTTCAAGCGGCAATTGCAAAATGTATTAAGGAAACTGTTTCAGAAGCTTCTTACAGTCGAATGATGAGTTTGATGAATAAGGATTACACCTGGTTTGAAGGTTATGCAACGCAATATCTGGATGTGCTTAATTGCAGGTATATAGATATGGATAATGAAAAGAGGCTGAAAAGTATACCTACGATGACGAAAAGATTGGCAGAGCATAATGAGGAATACAGGAAACAGAAGCTTGAGGTATCAGAGGCAGCCAGATATTATAATACGACTGAGGATAATATCAAAGCTCCGCTCGAGTATCCGGATGATTATGAGTGGTAGACTTTATAACAGCTGTTATCTCTAACCTACTTTGTTGGTCGTAATGATCTCTGTTCCTGTGACAGCGGGAGAAAGCATAAAAATGTTGTGGTGTATGAAATTAATTGATATAAAATGATAAATTTAACTTGATTAGGGAGAATAAAATTTATGTCTACAAGCGTTTTGCCATATGCAAAAGTATTACCAGAAGGAGAAGAGATAGATTACGTTATAATAAGGTTTACCGGCTTTAACTCCAACATCCTGGTTCATGAGGAATACTGTGTTAATCCCGTGTGCAGCTGTGCAGATGCTGTACTAACATTTATTGAACTTTCAGAGGATGGAAAGCCACTAAATGATTGGTTTGTAATAAGATTAGACATGTGTACATGGAAGGTAACAGAGAAGAAAGTAATTAACAAAATGATTAAAGCTGATAAAATGATAAAAGAGTTTATGGAGAACATTGATGAACTAAAAGAGAAACTGCTTTCTCATTTTATTAAAGCCAAAGAATATGGAAAGAAGCACTATTTGGATTATATAGCTGATAACACTGTGAAATTGATTCTTGATGGTAAAATGCTAGCATATTCTGAGGTCTTTGGCAGCAGAGATATAGACAAATTTTCTTTTGAGATTGATGAGTCGGAGAAGTGGTTTTTTGATGATCAATATTGCTCTAACCCTAAGTGCCTTTGTAATGAAGTAGTGCTTACATTTTTTAAAATTGATGCTTCAAAGAAAACACAGGAACCAGAGTTTGCTGTCAGGATGAATATAAAGAGCTTTAAGTATGATGTTGAGTACAACAAGTGTGGTGCAAGCAAGATCTCAGATGTCATTAGGTATCTTCATAATAACAGACCAGAGGTATTCGCTATTCTAAAAAGCCGATATACCGAAATGAAAAACGCTTCCAGAGAGGTAATCAAAAGATTCGGGCAGGAATTAAAGAAAGAGGAACAATCTATTGGAAAAGTTGGACGCAATGATCCCTGCCCCTGCGGCAGCGGGAAAAAGTATAAAAAATGCTGTGGTAACTCATTCTGAAGATAATAGGAGCGGTAAGATACATGCGAATAAACAACAAACCAACGGATGAACAATTAAAAGAGCTATACCAGGCAGCGGCAGATTTTAAACTGGTACAACCCTGGAAGTGGCTGTACGATGCTGACATTATCTGTGTTGAAAATCCAAAGGACAAGATGATGGGATACTGTTCCGTTATGGGTAGAGCTGGAGAGCACTACGCACTTGGTGTATATCTTGGGAATGAAGGAATATGGGGGTTTTATAATTTGATGGAAAATGCAGACACGATTCCTCGTCACCAAGCTCTGCACTTTCAAAATTGCCTAATGTGCTCCTTCGAAGACAGAGACTTTTTAACCAATGAAGATAGGAAACAAATAAAGGATCTGGGGCTATCGTTTCGGGGCAAAAATGCCTGGCCGATGTTCCGGCGTTATGAACCGAGATATAATCCCTGGTTTATAAATGAAGAGGAATGCATTTTTTTAACCCATGCTCTTAAGCAAACACTTTTTGTGGCGGGTAATGTTTTGACAGGACAGCTAAAAATGGATATGGAGCACGGTAAAACCATTGTCAGATATAGTGAAGAGAAGGACGGTAAGCTGGAATGGTATAGCAAAGAGGTGCAATTGGCATTTCCAACAGTTTCATACAGCCCGGTGAAAATCAATGATGACGTGCTTATTCAAAAGATAAAAAAGGCAGGAAATATGGGGAATGTTTCTATTCAGGCCGATACCTGCTATATACCTTCTGCCGTACAGGAGAACAAAGGTGAACGCCCGTATTTTCCCAGAGTTTTCATTCTTGCAGAGCAAAAATCCGGTACGATCATGGATTTTGAAATGTATGAAAGCATTAATGACGACGCCAATGTTACCCTTAATAAGCTGATCAATATATGTTTAGAAAAAGGAATTCCGAAAGAGATTCAGGTAAGAAGCGAGGCAATGGCTGCTATATTGGACGACTTTTGTAAAAAGACCGGTATTAAGCTAAAGATTGTCAAACGTCTTTCCGTTATAGATCATTTTATTGAAGAAATGGCATACCGTTTTTAGGGATGATGCATGGATAGGGGGGGGTGAAGGGGTACGCTGGCAGACATATTTCAGCACCTGACACATGTTGAGTGTGTAGTGAGGACATTTGAATAAAGCAATTTGAAGCTATTAGGCAATGGAGCATAAACTTCCGTTGTCTTTTTTTATACATTTTTTAAGAGAGGAGAAAGAAAAATGGATTATAATCCGGAATATGTGCTGCAACTGGCAATTTTAATAAACCTACTTGAGAAAAATGTCATAACAATAGCTCAGTATGATGAAAGTGTAAAAGACTTGAGAAAAAAGTTTAATATTTAAATTTCATAGGATTAGCGGGATGCCCCTTTGCTTATAAGTATACGGACAAAGGGGTATTTTATGCTCCAAAAGCACTGGCAAAAAGACTTTAACCTTCAAAGTGCAAGGTACAAGCCGACCTCACATATATATTGAATATGAACAAAAAGGAAGGAGGGGGAGTATGGCCAGGTCAAAAGATTCTTATATAATTAAAGTTCATTATCCGGAAACCGAAGAAGATATGTTTGAAATAAGAAGAAGAATGGGAACGGCATACATTCAATTTGTAAAAGACTATATTTTGACCTTGCCTATCAGTGATGAAGAAAAGAATAAATTATATACAAAAGTTATCAAACGTTTGTTTAACAATATATAGAGGATTTAACAGTTTAATGATAGAATAACACTTGAAAAAAAGTATTTATAAGGAATGATGTGCGTGAAGGCTGCAATATACTCAAGAAAGAGTAAATTTACAGGTAAGGGCGAAAGCGTAGAGAATCAAATACAGCTATGTAAAGAACATGGGATGAAATATCTCGGGATTGTGGATACTGATTTTATAATTTACGAAGATGAAGGGTTTTCAGGAGGTAATACTAACAGGCCACAGTTCCAGAAACTTATTAAAGATGCCAGAGCAAAGAAATTTGATATACTCATTTGCTATAGACTGGACCGTATAAGCAGGAATGTATCTGATTTTTCCCAGCTAATAAAAGATTTAAATAAATATAATGTAAATTTTATTTCCATAAGGGAACAGTTTGATACAACCACACCCATGGGGCGGGCCATGATGTACATAGCTTCAGTATTCTCCCAGCTTGAAAGAGAAACAATAGCAGAGAGAATAAAGGATAATATGATGCAGCTTGCCAAAACAGGGCGCTGGCTGGGTGGGATAACACCTACAGGTTATAAGTCTGAAGCAGTTACTTCCATTGATCCAAGCGGAAAAGAACGAAAAATGTTCAAGCTGACACCGATACCTGAGGAAATAAACCTGGTGAAACTGATTTATGATAAGTATGTAAGTTTAAAGTCCATAACAAAGGTAGAGAAATATCTGATTGAGAACAATATTAACACTAAAAATGGACTGGATTTTCACAGGTACTCGATCAGATTTATTCTCTCAAACCCTGTGTATGCCATTGCAGATAAGGTTTTATATGATTATCTGATGGAGAATGGCTATGATGTGTGCTCTGATTCTGAAGAGTTTAATGGAATCAACGGTTTAACAGCGTATAATAAAACAAAGCAGGATAAGGAAAATTACAGTGACAGGTATAGAGATAACAGTGAGTGGATCATAGCAGTAGGTATGCATTCAGGGATTGTTTCAGGTACAGTGTGGATTGAAGCACAAGAACTGATGGCACAGAATAAATCAAAAGCTTATCGTAAAGTAAAAAACTCTCAATCTCTACTTTCAGGCATTCTGCGATGTTCCCAATGCGGCAGCTATATGAGGCCGAAATCAATGAAAAGAACAAATGCGGATGGCGAGCAGGTATTTTACTATATGTGCGAGATGAAGGAGAAGAGCCGAAAATCACGATGTGATATAGCAAATATTAATGGTAATACTCTTGATGCCTCTGTAGTCAAAGAACTGAAAAATTTAGCGTCAAAAAATTCACCGGTATTTCAGGAGATATTTGATAAAAAAACATTGGTGGATACGGCAAAAGATGCCCTGCAATCAGAAATAGAAACCCTGCAGACAAAAATGTCAGAATTGGACATGGCAATTCAGAATTTGGTAACTGCCATATCAAAAGGGCAAAAGGATGAGGTCTTAACTATCATTTTCAGCAGCATGGAGGAATTGGCAAAAGAGAAGGAAAATATTAAAAAGCGTCTGTCCGAACTGCAAAACGTGGAAAAAGCAGCAGAGTTTAATGGATTGAATCTGGAACTGGTTGCCCAAAGTCTTGGGACTTTACACGACAGTGCGTGGGATTTGATGGATGTTGATGATAAGAGAAGAATGATAAAAAGTGTGGTTGATAAGATAGTCTGGGATGGGAAAAAGCTGGATATGATGTTGTTCGGAAGTAAATGTATAGAGATGCCCGAAATGGAACTCCCTGCGCCACCGGAATCTTTTAATGGGGAAGAAATGTTTCCGCAGTGCGGGAATGGCAAACGAGATTCTGATGCAGATCAGGTCAACAAAGAAAATTCAAAGTGAAGTATCTTTGCAGGACCCTATTGGAGTTGACAGAGAAGGCAATGAGATAATGCTGATTGACGTTATCGGCAATGAAGGTGAATCGGTTGTAGAAGAAGTAGAACTGAAGATGCAGGTGAGAAGGCTGTATAACAAGATGAAGGCGGTTTTGAAAAAACGGGAGAAAACAGTTCTCGAGCTTAGATACGGCTTACTCAACGGAACAAGCAAAACTCAGAGGGAGATAGCAAAAATGCTTGGTATCTCGAGGTCTTATGTATCAAGGATTGAAAAGAAGGCAATCAAAAAGTTGAGCAGGGAATTAAAACCGGAGAGCTGCAACTGAAGTGCCGAGTTACATTCTGTAGTTCTTGAAAGACGGGGAGGAATTGCCCGTCTTTTTATGTGTTTCCAAACACTTTACAATAATTGCCTTGTTTGATATATTGAAAAAGTCATATATAAAAATACATTCAATAAACAGCAATTGTGATTATGTTGAACTATAGGTCAACGGGAAATTGAAGGAAATCCTTTTCCCGGATGAATCCAACTGTTATACGGTTGTGGCCAGGGATATCCTGATAGAAGGAGTGTGTTTTTATGTCAAAGCTTGATGAATTATTAAAATATCTTGAAAACAATATGGATACCGAGCATATCGAAAAAAATATCCGACACCACAAAAAGGCACTAAACTTTGAAAAGATTGATTACCTGCCTTTATCCGTAAGCTATCCGCAGAATGAGTTCAAGTCCTGTTCAATACCCGAAATCCATGAGGACTTTGAAAAGATGATGTTCAATGAGCTTTTAAGATGCATTGCGGTTTCGGACATAAAAGACGGCTCCCATCCGACCATAAGGGCTAATTACGGCGTAGGAATAATGCCTTCTCTTTTCGGAGTGAAGAGCAGAATTGTAGACAACAACATGCCGTGGGTGGAACATGTTGATTCTGAAGATGATATAAAAGAAATAGTATCAAAAGGGATTCCGGATATTAAAACCGGTTTTGGGGGAAAGATATTCGAGCTGCATGAATTTTTCAAGGAGAAACTGGCTGACTATCCCAAGTGCAGCAAATATATACGCATAAACCATCCCGACCTGCAGGGACCTTTTGATATAGCGCATCTTGTATGGGGATCTGATATATATCTTGCAGTATACGATTATCCGGAACTGCTAAAAGAATTTTTAGAGCTTATTACAGAAACTTATATAAAAATCCTGAAAGAGATTAAAAAGGGGATCAACGACGAAGCAGACGGTTTTGTCTTTGACAAGGGCAAGTTTTATAAAGGCAGGGTGGTTATCCGTAACGACTCTGCGGTAAATCTTTCAAAAGATATGTACAAGGAATTCATTAAACCGTATGATGAAAAGATACTGAAGGCTTTTGGATCTGGTGCGATTCATTTTTGCGGGCGTGCAGACCATTGGGTTTTTGATGCGATGGAAACCAGGGGGAATTGCTCAATGAATTTCGGCTACATGCCAAACAAGGTTTTTGGGGAAACGTACCTTGAATTTTTGCGTGAAAGGTTCACTGCTTCGAAAATGCCTATTGTTGAGTATGTGCTGTCTGAAGAAGAGTTTAAGAGTTTCAACAGGCAGCGGTTCAATACGGGAATGTCCCTGCATACTTCCGCCAAATCAAGGGATGAGGCATGCGAGATGCTTAAGATGACCATGAATTGACTTGAAATTTATTAATTCCAGTCATTAGTGTTGCACAAAAACTTTATATAAAAATCAACGGTAATACTTTACAGGTAAACCCTACACCTATTAGAAAGAAATGGATATCGCCTGGCAAAAGGGGACACCCTCTTAAGCCTGGA
>Ga0129298_10001271_pt1 | contig 10548 bp, 8 predicted proteins | sample I19B2metaG_FD_94707 | JGI IMG/M metagenome (GOLD analysis project Ga0129298, IMG submission 94707) | Lake sediment bacterial and archeal communities from Gulf of Boni, Indonesia to study Microbial Dark Matter (Phase II) - ​I19B2 metaG | ecosystem: Environmental > Aquatic > Freshwater > Lake >...
CTTTTATGGAGGGGCCCTTGAATATCTGCGGAAGGATTTTACATCGAGTCGATATCTCTCCTTATTCAGAAGTCTCTATCTATCTGGAAATTTTAAGCTTGCGATGAAATATTACGTTTTGGCTGTGTCTGTGAAGCCAATGAGTATCATCAAACGAAAGTACTTCACAAAATTTGTCAGAGCGTGCTTGAGGTCGATGTTCGAAGGGTAAGCTACCCTTGCACTTAAGTATTGGTAAAATCGGAAAGCGAATCGGTTGCCAACCTTCGCAAGGCGTCAGAGGTTTATCCCTAAATATTGTGACTCCTTCCACGATCTGTTCCTGGAACCGTACCGCTCCATACTTAAAGCTCGCTTAAATGAGATGAAGGGGCCTTTGAAAGTGAATCAATGGGTCAAAAAATCGCATAATTTTATTGATAAATTTGAAAATTGTGTTATAAAATAAAAATTTAGAGATGTTTCCATAAGTTACAACGTGGCAGGATGGACCATTAGAGAGGAAAGTGATGACACCCCCATCGCCGGAGAAGCATTATTTGATCCGCCAATTTATCCATCACCTATCCGTTGAGAAAAACGCCTCCTCTCACACCTGTCGGGCGTATCAAAGGGATTTGGAAGGATTCGAAAATTTTCTAAAGGGTTCAGGGAGGTGCCTCTCTCCTGACGGAGAGATGGAGATGAAAAAGGTGGATCGACTTGCTATTCGAAGATATTTGAGCTTCCTCCATCGGAGGATCAAGAAGAGTTCCATTGCAAGGAAGATTTCCACCCTCCGTTCTTTCTATAAATATCTGGTCAGGGAGCAGCTTGTCACCTCCAATCCTGCAAAAAGCATATCCACACCCAAAGTGGAGAAGCCTCTCCCTACTACCTTGACTGTCGATGAGGCCTTCAGGCTTGTGGAGCTGCCAACCGAAAAGAAGGGGCTAAGGGACCGCGCTGTCTTAGAACTCCTCTATTCCAGCGGAATCCGCGTGGGTGAGTTGGTGGGGCTGAATTTGAATCAATTGGACTTAGACTTAGGCATTGTGAAGGTAATGGGAAAGGGGAGAAAGGAACGAATCGTGCCGGTGGGTTCGAAAGCAATCGAGGCACTAAAGGCCTATTTGGGAGAGCGGGGAGCCTTAGGCGGAGAAGGACCTCTCTTTGTCAACCCAAGAGGGGGGAGGCTTACAGCCCGAACCGTGGGAAGGCTGATTAAGAAATATACAAAGCGTTCGGGGATCTTCCGTAAAGTTAGCCCTCATACCCTTCGGCACTCCTTTGCAACGCACCTCTTGGATGCGGGTGCTGACATTCGAGAGATTCAGGAGATGTTGGGGCATGCCAGTCTCTCCACGACACAGAGGTATATTCACCTCAGTCCGGGCAAATTGATGGAGGTCTATGACAAAGCCCATCCGCGGAGTTTCCGTAATAAGGTAAAAGGTGAAAGGTAAAAGGTAAAAGGTGAAAGGGAGATATTTATGTTAAAGATGCAAGGGACCACGGTCCTATCTGTTCGGCATAAGGGAAAGGTGGTCATGGCAGGGGACGGACAGGTCACCCTTGAGAAGACGATCATGAAGCATACAGCCAGAAAGGTGCGGAAGATTTATCATGATAAAGTTCTGGCTGGTTTTGCAGGTGCGACGGCAGATGCCTTTACCCTTTTTTCAAAATTTGAGGAGAAGTTGGAACAATATAATGGAAATTTACTCAGGGCTGCAGTGGAGTTGGCCAAGGACTGGAGGACAGATCGGATTCTCCGAAGATTGGAGGCTCTGCTCATTGTCGCCGATCACGAACGCTCCTTGGTCATCTCTGGCAACGGAGATGTCATCGAACCAGACGACGGGGTAACCGCCATTGGAAGCGGTGGGCCCTATGCCCATGCTGCAGCTAAAGCCTTGACCCAGTTTTCGAATTTGGATGCGAGAGGGATCGCTGAAGAGGCGATGAGGATTGCTGCGTCCATCTGCATCTACACCAATGATCAGATCGTGGTCGAGGAGTTGTAATGCAGACCTTCACGCCCCGTGAGATTGTCTCCGAACTGGACAAATATATCATTGGCCAGAAAGATGCGAAGAGATCTGTCGCCATCGCTTTGAGAAATCGTTGGAGACGTCAGCAGGTACCTGAGCCTCTACGGGACGAAATTGCGCCCAAAAACATCATCATGATCGGTCCTACTGGCGTTGGGAAAACAGAAATTGCTCGAAGGTTGGCCAAATTGGCGCAGGCCCCTTTCCTGAAGGTTGAGGCCTCAAAATTTACAGAAGTAGGTTACGTGGGAAGGGATGTGGAGTCAATGATCCGGGACCTCACGGACCTGGCCGTCAATATGGTGAAGGCGGAGGAGTCCCGGAAGGTCCAGAAAAAGGCAGAGGAGATGGCGGAAGAGAGGCTGTTGGATCTTCTCCTTCCATCTTCTGGAAAGGGCGCTCATAAAGAAGGTGAGGATCAGAAGGCGACACGCGAAAAACTCCGGAAATTATTGAGGGCCGGAAAGTTAGATGAAAAGTATGTGGAGGTTGAGATTTTTGATCGGAATCTTCCCATTGTTGAGATCTTCTCTGCCTCTGGATTGGAAGAGATGGATATCAATATTAAAGATATGTTTGGAAGCCTCTTCCCGAAGAAGAAGAAACAGAGGAAGGTGAAGGTTCCAGAGGCACTCAACGTTCTCTCCCAGGAGGAGGCCTATAAGTTGATCGATATGGACTCCGTGACCAAACAGGCCATCGAGCGAGTGGAACAGTCTGGGATCATCTTCATTGATGAAATCGATAAGATCGCAGGAAGGGAGAAGACATTCGGGCCAGATGTTTCGAGGGAAGGGGTGCAGAGGGATATTCTGCCGATTGTGGAGGGAACAACCGTGACGACGAGATATGGTATGGTCAGGACGGATCATATCCTGTTTATTGCCGCCGGTGCATTCCATGTATCCAAACCCTCTGATCTCATTCCAGAGCTTCAGGGCCGCTTTCCGATTCGCGTTGAACTCGATTCTTTAGGGAAAGAAGACCTGATCCGGATCCTTACCGAGCCCGAAAACGCCCTCATCAAACAGTACACTGCTTTGATGGATACTGAGTTGGTCAAACTCGAATTTAAGGAGAATGCGATTGCAGAAATTGCAGAGATGGCAGCTCTGATCAACGAGAGGACAGAAAATATTGGTGCCAGAAGGCTTTATACCATCATGGAGAGGTTGCTCGAGGAGATCTCCTTTGATGCACCGGAGATGGTCGAGAAAATGATGGTCATCGATGCCAAATACGTTCGAGAGAAGTTGAAAGATTTTGTAGAGGACGAAGATTTAAGCCGGTATATTCTATAAAAACGTGTCCGTGCCCCTGCCTACGGGCAGGCAGGCGTTATCCGTGTCCGGACACGTGACAAGCGACACCGTTACGGATTTATTAAAGTCTCCGAACTGACGTGAGGGACGATGAGATGGAAAACCCGATTGATAAAGCTAAGATACTGGTAGAGGCCCTTCCCTATATCCGTCGATTCTATGACAAGACCATCGTGATCAAATATGGCGGGAGCACGATGGAAGAGGAGGGGCTGAAGCGGAATTTCGCCCTGGATGTCGTACTTCTAAAATACATTGGTATCAATCCAGTGATTGTCCACGGCGGAGGCCCTCAAATCGGTGACATGCTCACAAAGATTGGAAAGAAATCTCAGTTCATCGAGGGGATGAGGGTGACCGATCGAGAGACCATGGATGTGGTGGAGATGGTTCTCGTCGGAAAGGTGAACAAAGAGCTTGTGAATCTCATTAACCAGCAGGGAGGAAAGGCGGTTGGATTAAGCGGGAAAGATGGCAGGCTCATCACTGCCAAGAAGTTGAAATTGACCCGTTCGACAGCCCCAAGCCCCGTCTTTGAGGATGAGAAAGAGAAGGGCCGCTCAGGGTCAACCCTGAGCGAATCCCAGACTTTAGAAGGGGGAGCCGAAGGGTTGACGAAGAGCCGTGGCAAGGGTGAAGATCCTGAGATCATTGACATCGGAATGGTGGGCGAGGTGAAAGAAATCAACCCTGGGGTGATCGAGGCTTTGGAGAGAGAGAATTTCATTCCCGTCATCGCGCCGGTTGGCGTAGGAGAGGAGGGCGAGACCTATAACATCAATGCCGATTTAGTAGCAGGAAAGGTGGCCTCAGCGTTGAAAGCGGAGAAACTGATTTTGCTGACCGATGTCGAGGGAGTGATGGACGAGAAACGTCAGTTGATCCCCACGCTCGATGCTAAACAGGCAAAGCGTTTGATTGCGCAGAAGATCATCTCTTCTGGGATGATTCCAAAAGTAAACTGCTGTCTCGAGGCCTTGGAAGAAGGGGTAACCAAAACCCACATTATCGATGGAAGGGTGGAGCATGCCATCCTGTTGGAAATTTTCACCGATGTGGGAATTGGAACACAGATCACGAAGGAATAAAATTCGAAATTCGAAGCATGTTTAATGGTTATCAGAAGATCAGGCTATCAGATAGTGGGTATCAGGATATCAGGGCATCAGGTCTAAGAGTTCCTTTATTTTCGCTTTTCCTGATGTCCTGGTTCTCTGATATCCTGCATCCTGATTTCCTGGTATCCTGATTCCCTATCGAGATTTGTTTCGAAATTCGATATTCGGATTTTCTTATTAAGAGGTGGTGATGGATTCTCAAGCCTTGATGATGCTCTCCGAAAAATATATCGCCCGTACGTATGCCCGCTACCCGATTGTGTTGGTCAAAGGGAAGGGAACTCGCGTATGGGATACGGATGGCAAAGAATATTTGGATTTTGTGGCAGGCCTTGCCGTCTGCAATTTAGGTCACTGTCATCCGAAAGTCGTGAAGGCGATCCAAGATCAGGCGGAGAAGTTGATCCATGTTTCCAACTTCTACTATATCGAGCCACAGATCCGCCTGGCTTCTCTTCTCTGCCAGCACTCCTTTGCGGATAAAGCCTTCTTCTGCAATAGCGGAGCGGAAGCCAATGAAGGAGCGATGAAGTTGGCCCGCAAGTATGCAAAGGAGAAGATGGATGGAGAGCGATATGAGATCATCACCATGGAACGATCTTTTCATGGGAGGACGCTCGCCACGTTAACGGCAACAGCTCAGAAGAAGTTCCACAAGGGTTATGCGCCCCTGATGCCCGGGTTTAAATATGTCCCTTTTAATGATTTGGAGGCGGTGAAGAATGGCATCGATTCGAAAACCTGCGCGGTGATGCTGGAGCCGGTGCAGGGAGAGGGGGGAGTGAACTGCCCTTCAGAAGGCTACCTCAAAGCGCTTCGAGACCTCTGCGATGAAAAAGGGATTCTCCTCATCTTTGATGAAGTTCAGGTGGGAATGGGTCGAACCGGGAAACTTTTTGCCTATGAGCATGAGGGCGTTGAACCCGATCTGATGACCCTTGCGAAATCCTTGGCAGGGGGGGTTCCGATTGGTGCCCTATTGATCAAGAAAGGGGTCGCTGAAAGTTTCGAACCAGGAGATCATGCCTCTACCTTCGGAGGAAATCCTTTGGCCACGGCCGCTGGTGTGGCGGCCTTGACAACCATCTTAGAAGAAGGAATGTTAGAGAATTGCCAAAAAGTGGGAGACTACTTCCTCGGTCGGCTTGAAGAGCTTGGAAAGAAATTTCCATTCATCCAGGAGGTTCGGGGAAGAGGGTTGATCCTTGCTATAGAATTGAAGATGGACGGGAGCTCGATCGTGAAGGAGATGATGCAAAAGAGTTTTCTCATCAATTGCACCATGGGGAATGTACTTCGCTTCCTTCCGCCACTGATTGTAACAAAGGAAGAAGTGGACCAAGTGGTCGAAGCACTGGAAGAGGTTTTTAAAGAGATTCATTAATTGCGAAATGCGGATTGCTGATTGCGGAATTAAAAATCCGAAATCCCTGCCTTCGCCGGAACGCTTCGTGCAGGCAGGCGAATTCCGAAATCCGAAATTGAGGAGGGAGGTTTTATGAAAGGCGAGGTTAAGAAGGTTGTCCTGGCTTATTCTGGGGGCTTGGATACCTCTGTGATATTGAAATGGTTGAAGAACGAGTATGGGTGTGAGGTCATTGCTTTTACTGCTGATATTGGGCAAGCGGAAGAGCTGGATCATCTGGAGGAGAAAGCCATCTCGACCGGTGCCAGCAAGGTCTACATTGAAGATCTCAGAGAAGAGTTTGTCCGCGATTACGTCTTTACTGCCCTTAAGACGAATGCGATCTATGAAGGAACTTACCTGCTTGGGACTTCGATCGCCAGGCCGCTGATTGCAAAGAGACAGATTGAAATCGCCCAGCTGGAAGGAGCGGACGCCGTGGCCCATGGAGCAACAGGGAAGGGCAACGATCAGGTCCGATTCGAGCTGACCTACTATGCCCTCAACCCATACATTCGCGTCATTTCTCCCTGGAGGCAATGGCAATTTAAGTCTCGCGAAGATCTCATGGTGTATGCGCGAGAGAATGGCATCCCCGTCCCTGTGACAAAAGAGAAACCCTACTCATCAGATCGAAACCTCCTGCATATCAGTTTTGAAGGAGGGATTCTCGAAGATCCTTGGGCTGAGCCGCCTGTAAATATGTTTGTCCTCTCGGTTTCACCAGAAGAAGCACCCAATCGGCCGACTGTGATCGATATCGATTTCGAAGATGGAGTTCCCAAGCGAATCGATGGGAAGTCCCTCTCGCCTGCGAACTTATTGCTCCAATTGAATGGAGTAGGAGGCCGAAATGGAATCGGTCGCGTCGACATGGTGGAGAATCGCTATGTTGGGATGAAATCAAGGGGCGTTTATGAGACCCCAGGCGGAACCATTCTTCACATCGCCCATCGAGCCGTGGAATCGATCACCATGGATCGGGAGGTGATGCATTTCCGGGATAGCTTGATCCCGAAGATCTCAGAACTGATCTATTATGGATACTGGTTCTCTCCAGAGATGGAGGTTTTGAAAAAGGCGATCGATGAGATGCAGAAGGATGTGACTGGGACGGTTCGACTGAAACTCTATAAGGGGAACTGCACAGTGATCGGCCGGAAGTCAGAGAAATCCCTCTACCATGGCGCGTTTGCGACTTTTGAGAAAGATGGCGTTTACAATCAGAAGGATGCCGAGGGATTCATCCGACTGAATGCCCTGAGGCTCCGAATCCGTAGGATGATGAGAGGATAAGGACCGTGTCCGTGACCGTGTTCCGTACCCGGAAAGAAAAAGTAAACTAATTCAATGAAAAGAACGGACACGGACGTCGGACACGAATAACGAGGAAGTTCATGAAGCAGCGATATAATCCAAAAGAGATTGAAGAGAAGTGGCAGAGCGTGTGGGAAGGTCAAAAGCTCTTCAAGGTGACTGAAGATGAGCATAAGAAGAAGTATTACCTCCTTGAGATGTTTCCTTATCCTTCTGGCAAGATCCACATGGGACATGTGCGGAACTATTCCATTGGCGATGTCGTTGCCCGGTACAAGAAGATGAAAGGTTTTAATGTCCTTCATCCGATGGCGTGGGATGCCTTCGGAATGCCTGCGGAAAACGCTGCCCTCGAACATGGCGCGCACCCAGCCAAATGGACGTACGAGAATATCACGTATATGAAGAACCAGTTGAAGCGGATGGGATTCAGTTATGATTGGGATCGGGAGTTTGCCACCTGTGACGTCTCTTACTACAAATGGGAGCAGCTCTTCTTTCTCAAGATGTATGAGGAAGGCTTAGCCTATAAGAAGCGGTCCTTTGTCAATTGGTGCGACCTCTGTAAAACCGTATTGGCCAATGAGCAGGTGATGAACGATGGGACATGCTGGCGAGGCCATGCGGATGATCCAGGTGTCACTCAGAAGGAATTTGATCAATGGTTCTTCAAAATCACCCATTACGCTGAGGAACTCTTGGAGTGGTGCGACAAGCTCCCAGGATGGCCTGAACGAGTCCTGACCATGCAGCGAAATTGGATTGGGAAATCGATCGGTGCGGAGATCCATTTCCCTCTCGAACATTCGAAAGAGGTCATCAAGGTCTTCACGACTCGACAGGATACGGTCTTCGGTGCCACCTTCATGAGCCTTGCTCCTGAACATCCCCTCGCCCTAAGCTTGTCGAAGGGAACCTCTCAGGACGGAACGGTTCGGAATTTTGTCGAGAAAATGAAGCGTCAGGATTGGATGAAGAGGACTGCTGAGACAACGGAAAAAGAAGGGGTCTTTACAGGTGCCTATTGTCTGAATCCGATGACGAAAGCTAAGATGCCCATCTTCGTCGCCAATTTCGTCTTGATGGAATATGGAACCGGTGCAGTGATGGCTGTGCCGACCCATGACCAGCGGGACTTCGAATTTGCTAAAAGGTATGCGCTCCCATTGATTGTTGTCGTCCAACCCGAGGATCAGACTTTAGATGCTGATACTATGACTGAAGCCTACGAGGGAGAAGGGGTCTTGGTCAACTCGGGTCAATTTAATGGAATGGACAGCCTCAGAGCAAGGGAGGCCATTGCCGAGTATTTGGAGGAGAAGGGACTTGGCGGGAAGAGAGTGAGCTACCGGCTGAGAGACTGGGGTATTTCCAGACAGCGATATTGGGGTGCACCGATCCCAATCATCTACTGCGATCGGTGCGGAGCTGTCCCAGTCTCCGAAAAAGACCTTCCAGTCGTCCTTCCGTTTAATGTGGAAGTGACTGGGATGGGCGAATCGCCGCTGGCCAAGCTGAGGGAATTTGTGGACACCCAGTGCCCCAAGTGCGGAGGACCAGGTCGAAGGGAAACTGACACGATGGACACGTTCGTGGAATCCTCTTGGTACTTTGACCGGTTTGCATGTCCCGACTATCATAAAGGTCCGTTGGACAAGAAAAGGGTGGATTACTGGATGCCTGTGGACCAATATATTGGAGGGATAGAACATGCCATCCTCCACCTCCTCTATTCACGTTTCTTCACGAGGGTGTTGAAAGAGATGGGATGGGTTAGTGTTGAAGAACCGTTCACAAATCTCTTGACCCAAGGAATGGTTTGCAAAGAGGTCTATGAGTGCGCCAGGGATGGTTATCTCTTCCCTGATGAGGTGGAGGCTCAGGGAGAGGTATTTCGTTGCCGGAAGTGTGGTGGCCGGATCTCCGTTGGAAGGCTCGAGAAGATGTCCAAGTCGAAGAAGAATGTCGTCGACCCGGAGTATTTAGTCGAAAAATATGGTGCGGACACAGCCAGGATGTTCTGCCTTTTTGCCTCACCGCCTGAAAAAGATCTGGACTGGAGTGATCAGGGCGTGGAGGGGTCTTTCCGTTTCCTCAATCGGGTCTGGAAACTCTTTTATGAGCAGCACGGCCGCCTTAAAGATGTGAAGCCCTTACCTTTTGGGACAGTCCTCGAAGGAGATGTAAAGTTGCTCCGGCAGAAAACCCACAAGACGATCAAGAAGGTGACCGAGGACATCGAGCGATTCCACTTCAACACTGCGATCAGCGCCATCATGGAGCTGGTCAATGAGCTTTATGTTTCGCCCGTGAAGGACCGAACGGATGAGGTTTCGAAGAGGGTGATGCGAGAAGCGGTCGAGACAGTCGCCTTGTTGCTTTCGGCTTTCGTCCCCCACTTTGCAGAGGAACTCTGGGAGGGATTGGGAAATAGAGCGTCCATCATTAAGAATGAATGGCCCGATTATGATCGGGAGGCTGTTTTGGAAGAGGAGATCCTGATTGTCATTCAGGTGAATGGGAGGTTGAGGGACCGTATCACCCTTCCTGCTTCTTATGGAGAGGAAGAAATGAAGACTTGGGCATTGAAGAGCGAAAAGATTCGAAAGCTGACTGAAGGCAAGGAGATCAAACGGGTCATCCTCGTTCCTAAAAAGTTGGTGAATATTGTTTGCTCTTAAAAAGAACGCTGTGCGCTTAGCGCTTTGCGCATAGCGTGAAACGAACACGAATAAAACCATAATATGTCCATACGGAAATCTATTATTATCTGCATAAGTTTTGCTATGATCTTGGGCTGTGGTTACCAGATGGTCGGTAAGGAGACGCACCTTCCGCCTGGCTTGACCTCCATCGCCATCCCTACTTTCAGAAACCAGACTCTTGAGCCAGGAATTGAGGTTCCGTTTACTCAGGGTTTTCTACGGGAATTCATTAATGATAGAAGAGTCAGGGTGGTCGATCGGAACGAGGCAGACTCCATTTTGGAAGGGGTCATCAAATCTTTTGATATCTACTCGGTTTCCTACGATCGATCCGGTCTTGCCATCGAATATCAGACCTCCGTGGTGGTCGATTTAACGCTTAAGAAGCAGACCGGTGAGATCCTTTGGAAAATGCAAGATCTTTCCGAGAGCAGGTGGTATCGGACCTCTGGTAATGTTCTGATCAGCGAGTCCAATAAAGCCGCGGCCATGCAACAGACTGGAAGATTTATGGCCGAGCGGGTTCGAAATCGATTCTTTCACCAATTTTAAGACGCACCCCCTCCCTCACCCCCCTCGAGGGGGAGGGAAGGGTGGGGGGAGACTCGTATGTACACGGCTTCTAATTTGAGAAAGGGATTGAAAGTC
>Ga0129298_10001275_pt1 | contig 10541 bp, 9 predicted proteins | sample I19B2metaG_FD_94707 | JGI IMG/M metagenome (GOLD analysis project Ga0129298, IMG submission 94707) | Lake sediment bacterial and archeal communities from Gulf of Boni, Indonesia to study Microbial Dark Matter (Phase II) - ​I19B2 metaG | ecosystem: Environmental > Aquatic > Freshwater > Lake >...
AGTTGGTAAGGAAAGCCTCATCCGCTCCCATCAATTCGTCCGGGGAGACTCTCCTATCAAATACTTTAAATCCCAAACTGGTAGCCAACTCCAGAACAACCCCTCGCGTTATCCCCGGTAATAATCCCGATTCTTCTCGTGGTGTAATTACAATGCCCCTTCTTACCAAAAAAATGTTGCTCGTGGAAGCTTCCGTGACATCCCCCAAAGTATTGAGTAAGATTCCCTCATCAACTCGCCTGGCTTTTGCCTCTTTTCTAGCCAGTATGTTATTCAGAAAGTTGAGTGACTTCAATCGGGAGACTGGCGATGCCTGATTCTGTCTGGTCTCAACTATTGTAGCTCTCCATCCTTTTCTATATTCTGAAGGAGAAAGCGGGTTGAACTTTCTCGCCATTATCACCAGAGTCGGTGATGATTTAAGTTCAGAAATTAAGCGAGGCTCAGAAACTCCTCGGGAAAGAGTAAGTCTAATATAGGCATCAGAAAGATTATTTATTTTTAGTATTCTCTCGATTATATTTTTTAACTCTTTTCGGCTATAGGAGAAAGAGAGTTCTATTTCTTTTGCCGAGCGGAACAGCCTCTCCAGATGGTCTCCCAGACGAAAAACTTCACCGGAATAGGCCCGCATCGTCTCAAATAGACCATCTCCGTAAAGAAATCCTCTGTCGAAGACAGAAATTCTTGCCCGGCTAAGATTGACAAAAGAACCGTTGAGAAAGATTTTTCCCATATTCAGGACTTTCCGATTACATCCATCCCTTTCGGGAGGACTCCAAAAAATTCTGGAGTGTGAAACGAAAGTTTCACCCTGGTCAAACTTTCGCTTGACACTCCAACCTTCCTTTCGGGAGGACTCCAAAAGGCGCCGTCATAAAGTGCTCGCTTGGGGAAGCTCCTCTTTCCTTTTCCGCATAGTCACGGTCTCTATCAAAGCCCTCGCCTTATGCAGCGTTTCCTCGTATTCTGCCTCAGGGTCAGAGTCGGCCACAATTCCGCCACCGGCATGAAAGTATATTTTTCCACCAGTGATTACCATAGTTCTAATTACTATATTGAGATCGGTTTCCCCATTAAACCCCATGTATCCAATAGACCCAGTATAAACACCCCTCTGGTTTGGCTCCAGCTCATCAATTATCTCCATAGCCCTAATCTTTGGCGCCCCCGTTATCGAGCCTCCCGGAAAACAGGCTTTCAAGCAGTCTATGTGGTCTTTGCCTTCTCTTAACAATCCCTCCACTGTAGAAACCAGGTGAAATACTGTAGGATGGGTTTCCAGAGTAATGAGTTCGGGCACTCTTACCGAACCATATTCACATACTCTCCCCAGGTCATTTCTTTCCAGGTCAACTATCATTATCAACTCTGCCCTATCCTTTTCGCTATCTAAGAGTTCCCTGGCCAAATTCCTATCTTCCAGGTCATCTCTGCCCCTAGGCCGCGTGCCTTTAATAGGACGAGTTTGAACCTTCCTTCCCGATATGCGCAAGAACCTCTCGGGAGAAGCGCTTACTATAGTAACTTCTGGAAAATTTAAGAAGCTGGCAAATGGTGCTGGATTAATCCGGCGAAGGTGCTCATATATAGCGAAAGGCGAAGCCGTCTGAGAGCATCTGAATCTCTGGGAAAGGTTGACCTGAAAGATATCTCCAGCCCTAATATACTCTCTGGCTCTCTCTATAGCCATGAGATAGGCTGAGTGTAAAAAGTTCGAACTTATCTCTGGGACGCCACGCTCTTCTTTAACTGAAAAATCCTCTATAGAAGTCTTATTAAATATCTCCAGAGCCTGTTTCAGGCGAGACTCGGCTCTCTCCCTTCTTTTGGCCCGTTCTCTTTCTGGAAGACCCGATGAGGAGATAAGTAACTTATTCGTTAAGTGATCGAAACATAGCACCAGGTCATAAAAACCTAAATAGCAGTCAGGAAGTCCTAAATCATCAACGCTTTTTCTCGGCAATTTTTCAACAAACTGGCATAAATCATATCCAAAATATCCCACTGCTCCACCATGGAAAGGAGGATAGCCGGAAGAGACTAATCTGTACCGGGAAATTAGCCCCTTGAGGACATCAAAAGGATTTCCCGAAAATCTTTGAGTCTGGCCTTCTTCCCAAATCTCTATCCGTTCTCCCTTGCTCTTGAATACAAGAAATGGCTCACTACCAATGAATGAATACCTGCTGAAATCGCCTACAGAACCTCCACTTTCAAGGAAGAAACTGTAATGGCTGTCCAGAAAGAGCCGGAATAACTTGTGTGGAGGAGAGAGAAAAGAAATTTCCCCTGTCCATTGTAAAGGTTCTACTGATTCATTCACTCACTCACCCCCGGAAATATCTGACTCTAATCTCATCGGAAACTTCTCTGGTCAACTTTATCACCTTTTCAGCAACCTCAATTGGTAGAGTTCCCGTGCCGCAACTGGGAGTAATCAATAAGTTCTCCAGGACGCTTTCTCTTCTTATTCCCTTGCTGACTAAGAGCCTTACTCCATCTTCGAATCTTTTATTTAAGCCCTCTACCTCCTCTCCCATGGCTTTGGAGGATGCGGGTACGATTCCCCAGGCTAACTGACCGCCTTTATTTAGAAATCCCTTCAGCTTCTCCGGGTACAAGCTAATAGTTTCCAGATAGTTATATGCATCAAAACTTATAATGTCCACTTTTGTGTCCATAAGAATCGACCAATCTGTATTTCCACAACAGTGTATCCCGGCAACGGCTCCCTCTAATTTAATAGAGTCTATAACCTGATTCAGATAGTTCACCACTTCATCCCGACCCACGGATACGAAAGCAGAGCCAAAAGAGGAAAGATATGGCTCATCTATGAAAATAATGGTTTGAGGGAAGACCTCCTTCATTCTTCTAATCTCCCAGCGCGCCTTCATTCCGCAAGTCTTCACTACGGCATCCACAATTTGCTCGTGATAGAGAATGGATTTTCTATTTTCATCAGTAACAGTCAGCCCAAAACTAATAGGGCCAATAAGTTGCCCCTTGAGCGCCAGAATACCAGCACTTACTTCTCGCTTTGAGATATTCTTTCTAAGAAGTTCCATAAAGGAATAGAACCCCGCCGCATAATCCAGACCAATTTTAAAATTATCAACTTTGTCCTCTATTATTTTTTCATAGAACTTTTCTAACTCTCCAGATATATCTCCTTTTGTCTGGAAGTAGACCATGCCTTTCCCTTCATCTAGCACTAGGCAGGGCATTCCTTCGCTGGCCTGTATATACATATTTTCCCTTAAATTAAGTCTGGGAAGTTGTGGCCAGGCAGGTATTTTGGGAAAACTCTCTAAAACTATCTCACAAGCTCTTTCAACATCCTGGTGAGGTAGGCTGCCAATCGCTGTACACATTCCCTTAAATTCCATCCTTCTAACCTCCAAAAAAGGGGACAGGCTACTTTTTCCCACCCCTTCTCTACTTTTTGCTCAGGCTCACCCAGGAGCGAAGAGTGAAGGCTACTTTTCCCATTCCTTCGCATTCGTGACTAATAGCGAGATTGATAACTAATGCTCTGATGAAACTTTTCCAACCCTTCTGGCATTGCTAATTTTTTCACTCAAAAAGTAGCCTGTCCCCTTTTTTTGTCCCCTTTTTTACTTCTTCTCCCATTTCAGAAGTTCTGTAATTTTTCCCAGAGTCCCGCCTTCTTTAATCTCCTTTCGTATCCTGTTCTCCCTCTCCAACCAGTCCATTGCCCGATTAGTAATTTCAACTGCTCTCTTTTGAGGGATGACTACGACTCCGTCATCGTCTCCAAAGACCCAGTCTCCGGGGAAGACCCTCACTCCACCAACTTCCACCGGCACTCCCATTTCACCAAATCCCTTGGGCTCCCCGGCTGTGGGCATAATAATTCGAGCAAAAGCTGGAAACTTTACCTTCCTGATCTCAGGCACGTCCCTGATTGCTCCATCAATTACCACTCCCGCTATTTTCTTCTCCACACAGCTGTATGTAGCCAGTTCTCCCCATACTGCCGGCCCAACTCCTCCTGCATCGATCACAATGACACTCTCCTCTGGTGCCTCGTCTATTGCTTCCACTGGCTTTGCCCAATCTCCCGGATAAGTCCTCACGGTGAAAGCAGGTCCGATCATCTTAAGGCCAGAACATACCGGTCGAATGCCTTTCAGGTCTCCCTGGCGATGCATAGCATCAGAGATATTTGGTGAGGAGACTTTGGAAAGCAACTCTCTTATATTCTCCTCAGAAACCCTTTTAAACAGTTCACTTTTAATCTTGACCTTTTTCTCTATCGCTCTTTTGATTTCTATGGTTGCCTTTTTGGCGTCCACGCTCTTGATAATCGCTCCCCCCACAATAATAATACTTGCACCTGCCTCCACGGCTTCAAGGGCGTTTTCGGAATTGACCCCTCCCGCAACAGCAATCGGAATTCCTATCTTGCCGGCAATTGTTCTCACTCCTTCAAAAGATATTTTTCCTTCCATCTGCTCATCTATTGAGGTATGGAGACCTATGTAATCGGCACCCATCCTCTCCACCTCTTTTGCTCTTTCCAAGAGTTGATCAACTTCTAAGAGGTCTACCATTATCTTTGCTCCGTAATGGTTCCCCGCCTCAACACATTCTCTTATAGTCGAGTCGCAAGCGAGTCCGAGAACAATCACAACATCGGCCCCGGCCTTGGCAGCACTCTCCACCTCAATCCTTCCCACGTCCATTGTCTTCATATCAGCCACCAGCGTGGCCTTGGGAAACCTCCTTCTCAATTCCCTTACCGCATCCAGGCCAATACTCTTAATAAGGGGTGTCCCCGCTTCAATCCAATCCGCTCCACCTTCCATAGCCTCCCCGGCAAGTTTTAATGCCCTGGGTAAATCAATAAAATCCAATGCTACCTGAAGTATTGGTTTCATGCCTATTCTCCAATTATTTGTATAATCACTTCTCGCTTTCTTGGTCGATTGTCAAAATCGACAAAGATAATCTGCTGCCACGTTCCCAAAATCAGTTCACCTTTTTCGAAGGGGACTGTGAGAGAAGGTCCCAGAAGAGTTGCTCTCAGGTGTGAATGAGCATTCCTATCGAGATGGGTCTTATCGTGGAGATAACCTTTCTCCTTCGGGACAAGCCGCTCAATGACAGCGGGAAAATCCTCCGCCAATCCTGGCTCATATTCCATAGTGGTTACTGCCGCTGTAGCTCCAGGAACAAAGATATTAACAACTCCCTTCCCTAGACCTGTCTCTTCTAAATTCCTGACTATCCGCTCGGTAAGATTGATAATATCATCATTCCCTTGAGTGGAAAAACGAATCCTTCTCGAAATTATTCTCATTATTTCTTCTCCCTCTGCCACTTGCAAGCAGTAAGTGTGTTTCTTAACAACATTACAACTGTTAGGGGACCCACTCCACCGGGCACAGGAGTAATATAGGAAGCCTTCTCCACGGCTTCCTCGAACACAACGTCGCCAACTGTATTCATCTTGGGTTTTCCCTCACTATCAAGAACGGGCTTCCCTCTCTCGTCGAGAATTGGAACCCGATTTATACCCACATCGATTATAATTACCCCGTCTTTAATCATATCTCCCTTAATTAATCCCGCCTTTCCCACAGCGACAATGAGAATCTCAGCATTTCTGGTATGGGAAGCCAAATCCCTGGTGGCAATATGGCAAACAGTGGGAGTAGCCGACTCCAGAAGCGAAGAGAGTAGAAAGAGCGTTATTGGTTTCCCTACAATCTCGCTATGTCCCACAACAGTTACTTCTTTACCCTTTATATCCACGCCTGTGCTCTTTAATAACTCCATAGCCGCCAGCGCCGTGCAGGGAGCAAGTCTGGGATTTCCATAGACCAGCATACCCATATTGGAGGGGCTCATCCCTTCAACATCTTTCATGGGAGTAATTGCCATCTGCACCCTCCGAGCATTTATCTGTGGAGGAAGAGGCATTTCAAGAATAATACCGCTGACCTTACCATCTCTATTTAATTTCTCAACGAATTTGAGAAGTTCTTCCTCGCTGGTTGCTTCTGGTAGTTCCTGGAGTCGGTAATCGATCCCTACCTCTTCGCAACTTTTCCTTTGACTTTTAACATAGACTGCCGAGGCAGGGCTCTCTCCAACCTGTATTGCTGTTAAGAGGGGTATCACTTTATGTCTCTCTTTCAACTCTCTAACTTCCCTCTTGATATCTTCCTTGAAATTCTCCGCCAGAGATTTACCATCAATTATTCTTCCTGCCATGTTAATCCCCCTATTACAATTACAAATTTCAAATTACGAATTTCCTATTTTTTCTTCGGTCTTTCCCAATATTTCATCTCTTATTTTTAGTCTATTCTCTACGAGGATACCCACTTCTCTTATTTTCTCTTCCACAAAGTTTTTGTCTTCGATTACTTTTAGATTAATCTTTACATTGAGCTCTGCTCCTTTCAAGGCAGCCTCCAATAATCCTGCAGCAACGCCCACATCACTGACGAGCCTAACATTCCCTATCTCCACAAGCCTTCTTGCCAAGTCCAGACCCTCCGCACAATAACGAGCTACTTCCATAGGAACAGTTAGTGCCTGTTTACAAGCCTTTTCCATTGCTTTGGAACGCACTTCCCTCTCCTTATCAGTTAAGCGGGACAATTTATACGCAGTGGAAACCCTATCATAGACCCTGATGTCTTCATCCACTAACTCGGTTAATCTCTTACGCAAATTTTCACTTCTCCTTAGAATCTTTTTTATCTCTTCTTCGTTCTCCCTGTAATTCTCTTTTCCGAGAGTAAAATTGGAAACCATACTCAGAAGCCCAACACCCAGTGCACCTACCAGAGCCACCACACTTCCCCCTCCAGGCGCGGGAAGTTTTGCCGCCAAATCATCAAGATATTTTTCTAACCGTTCACTCCTATAATCTCTCATCATATCTCCGAAGAAAATGGGGTCAGCTCTATTTTTGATTCATTAAAATAGTTAAATAGAGTCGTGATAGGGCCAAAAATAGAACTGACCACATTTTTAGCTAAAACACGAGGCCCACTCATTACCCTGATGTTAGGGAATTGGGCATAGCAAGCACCAAACTCTTTAGCCAGGAATCGAAGATTGTAGGGGCGACATTTATTGCGCCCCGATAATGCGGGTTCGATGAATCGAACCTCTACAGCAAAAAATTGTCAGCGAGCGAACCAAATCCCGGGCATTCCTTCATAGCCCTGCTTCCTCCAAAACTTTGGGGACTTTGTCTCCCCAACCAAGAGGCATGATGTGAACGCCCTGGCAGACACCCTTAAGTTCCCTAATCAATCTGCCGGCGATTTCTACACTCTTCTCTCCCCGTTTGTCTTTCTCTACCTTCTCCATGTCCTCAACAATCGGCTCTGGAACATGTACTCCGCTAACGTTCTTATTCATATACCTTGCCATTCCCGCAGATTTCAATAGAACAATTCCCGCCAAAATAGGAACTCCAAAACCCTTCACCTTCCGCATAAATTGGGCGAATTTCTCAGGCTCATAGACTGCCTGGGTCTGGAAGAATTGTGCTCCAGCTTTTATTTTCTTTTCCATTTTTATTATTTGCGGCTCTATGGGGTCAGCACCTGGATTTACCACCGCTCCCACAAAGAACTCTGGCGGTTCCCCTTCTAATTTATTTCCCGCCATGTCCTCGCCTTCTTGCAATTTTTTTACTGCTTCCAGAAGCTGTACCGAATCGAGGTCGAAGACGGGTTTCGCTCTCGGGTCGTCACCCAATTTGGGATGGTCCCCTGTGAGAATGAGCAGGTTCCTGATTCCCAGAACATAAGCACTCAGGATGTCCGATTGCAGGGCAAGGCGATTGCGGTCACGACAGGTTATTTGAAACACTGGCTCAAGGCCGTTCTCTATTAATAGGCGGCACGTAGCTAAAGAACCTAATTTCATGACCGAACTCTGGAGGTCAGTCACGTTCACAGCCTCGACTCTACCTTTGAAGAATTCTGCTTCAGAAAGGATTTCTCTGGTGTCTACGCCTTTAGGCGGTCCTATCTCAGAGGTCACCACAAATTTACCCGCTGTCAAAGCCTCGGAAAGCACTGTTTTCCTCCTTCATATTTGACAAAAGTAAAGACCTCCCTACAAAAACTAACAGGAGCTTTGAAGCTCACGTTACAGCTAATGACAAAAATCTATGGAGTTCCCCGATTAAATCGGGGGTAACTAAATTCTGGAGTGTCAAACGCCCTGGCAAATGGGGGCAGCCGGTCAAGCTTTCGCTTGACACTCCACCCTCCCTTTCGGGAGGATTCTAGAGTGCCAAGATTCGCTTCGCTACAAAGCCAAAAAATGACTCTGACCCCTTTTTTGATTTTTAATGAACCGGTTTGAAAATTCACTTGCCCTATATGAACTGCGAACAAAGAGTCCTGACGCCACAAATAGGAACCCCATCTTTTCCGCTACCTTTTTATATTCTTCAAATTTGCCCGGGGGAATGAATCTACGAATTTCTAGATGAGAACTGCTCGGTTGTAGATATTGTCCCATAGTGAGAACGTCACAATTTACTCTTCTTAAATCTTCCATTACGCCCAAAATCTCCTGCTTCTTCTCTCCCAAGCCGAGCATCATGCTCGACTTAGTGTAGATATGAGGCCGCAAAATCTTTGCCATCTTCAGCAAGCCAAGAGACCTCTCGTAAGATGCCCCGGGCCTCACCTCCCGATATAGAGATGGCACTGTCTCTACATTATGGCCGATAATGTGAGGCTCTGCCTCCAATACTTGCCCAATCGCCTCCGTTTCTCCTCCGAAATCAGGTACGAGCACTTCAATAACTACATTGTCATTTATGGAGCGAATCTCCATAATCGTAGCGAAAAATTGCGAAGCTCCTCCATCTGGCAAATCGTCTCGAGTAACTGAGGTAATCACTGCGTGTTTCAGGCCCAACTTTCTGACCGCCCAGGCTAGCCTTTTGGGCTCTTTCTGGTCCACTGGTAAAGGGTGACCTTTAGCCACAGCGCAGAATCGACAGTTCCTTGTGCAGATATTACCTAAAATCATGAAAGTGGCTATATATCCGCTGAAACACTCCCAGAGGTTTGGACAACGGGCTTGCTCACAGACAGTTTTCAAATCCAACCTGCGAAGTAGATTTCTCAGCTTATGCGCCTGTTCTTGTCCTTCCCTTTTGTCAGAGGGAGCAAGAGACAATTTCTTTATTATCCAGGGTGGAAACTTCCTTACCATATTGATCCATTTGCAGATTGAATACTATTCCGAAGCATTCTATCAAATGGTAGCGAACGCCTGCCGGCTCGACTTCCCTGGCCAATATCTCACTGAGAGAAGTCACCGTTCTATATTCAAATCCACAGGGTCTAATAAATGAAAAATAGGATAGGTCAGGATTTATATTGAGAGCAAACCCATGAAAAGTCACCCAACCCTTTACACCAACTCCTATGGACGCCACTTTTTTATCTCCTACCCAAACTCCGGTACGGTTCTCAATCCTTTGAGAGTCTACTCCATAAAGTCTCAATAAACGGATGATTACTTCCTCGAGATTTCTCAAATACCTGTGTATATTTTCCCCATGAAGCTTTAGATCGAGGATTGGATAGCCCACGAGTTGTCCAGGACAATGGAGAGTAACATCACCACCCCGGTCGATTTCAAAAACTCTGATTTCTTTGCTTTGAAGGAACTCTTCCGAAACCAGGATATTATCTCTTCTGCCCCCCCTTCCAATAGTCACCACTGGCTCGTGCTCCAGTAGAATCAAAAGATCGTCAATCCTTCCTTCTCTCCTGAATTTATGTAGTTTCTTCTGCAAATCGTAGGCCTTCTCATAACTAACCAATCCCAGGTTCAATACCCTACATTTAGCCATGTTTCTAGCCATTGCTTTCTCTGCTATTTCTTTCTCAAATCGATAGCTTCTCCATGCACGTCGTGAGCCGCTTCAAATATTCCCTCACTCAAAGTGGGATGGGCGTGGATAATTCTTTCCAAATCCTTAGTGGTAACTCTCGCTTTTATGGCTACACAGGCCTCGCCTATCAATTCAGTAGCATCAGGGCCGACTATATGTACGCCCAATATCTCATCAGTTTTTCTATCTGCCAATATTTTCACCAGGCCGACCCGCTCCCCAAGAATAGTTGCCCTGGCGTTGGCTAAGAAAGGAAACCTTCCCACACTCACTTCATAACCCATCTCTTTTGCCCTCTCCTCACTGAGGCCAACGCTGGCAACTTCGGGAATCGAATAGATGCAGTTTGGAATAACTCTATAGTCAATTTTCGATTGACCACCCATCGCATTTTCACCTGCCACAATACCCTCAGCTGAAGCGACATGGGCAAGAAGAACTCTTCCGGCCACATCTCCAATGGCAAATACCCCTGGAAGATTTGTCTCCATCCTCTCATTTACCAGTATCCTTCCTTTTTCCAAATCTATTCCCACCTTCTCCAGACCGAGTCCCTCTGTGTAAGGCCTCCTGCCTGTAGCAATTAGTACCTTCTGGGCAACTCTCTCCTCTCTTCCTCTCG
>Ga0129298_10001277_pt1 | contig 10539 bp, 5 predicted proteins | sample I19B2metaG_FD_94707 | JGI IMG/M metagenome (GOLD analysis project Ga0129298, IMG submission 94707) | Lake sediment bacterial and archeal communities from Gulf of Boni, Indonesia to study Microbial Dark Matter (Phase II) - ​I19B2 metaG | ecosystem: Environmental > Aquatic > Freshwater > Lake >...
CGGGCGCCGTTATAACGCCGCTCGACGCCGGCGAGGATCTTGCCCAGATCCTGGCCGGCGGCCGGCTGAAGGCCAGCCCCACAGGCCAGCGCGGACACGGCTACAGCGAGTCGCACCACAAACTTACAGACGCAGCGGCCCACCCGAACGTGGAGGGCTATTTGCGGCCGCCCACCAGTCCCTTCCCTACTTCGGCACGAACTTCTGCACGCGCCAGTTCTTGATTTCGGCCACGTAGATAGCGCCGGTCGAGTCCACCGCAATGTTGTGGGCGAAGTCGAACTTCCCCGGCGTCTTGCCAAAGCTGCCCAGCACCCCGAGCACCTTTCCCTCCAGATTCAGCTTGACGACGCGGTTGTTGGTTCCGTCGGCCATGTAGATCGCATCCTCGCGGGCCACATAGTAGAGTCCCCAGGGCGATCCCACGTCGGTCCACTTTCCCAGGAACTTGCCATCGGCGTCGAAGATCTGCACCCGCGCGTTGGTCCGGTCGGCGACATAGACGCGCCCGCGAGAATCCAGGCAGACATCATGCACCAAGTTGAACTCGCCGTCGCCCGTGCCCTTGCGACCCCAGTGAGTCAGGTACTCGCCATCTTTGTTGAACTTGACCACCCTGGAGTTCACATAGCCGTCGGCCACATAGAAATCGCCGCTGGGGGTGAAGGCGATTCCGGTGGGCTGGTTGAAGGCGTACTTCGAGTCGTTGTTGCCCGCTCGATTGCCCGAATTCACGATCACCATCAGCACGCGGCCTGACCGATTGCACTTGAGGACGGCGTGGCCGTACACATCCACCAGCCAGACATTTCCCTCCGGATCGATCCGGATTCCGTGGGAGCCGACGACCGGCACGTTCTCCCACGCGCTGAGCACCTTGCCATGCCTGTCAAACTGGATGACCTTGCGCGTGCCACGGCTGAAGACCCAGACGTTGTCCTGGCGGTCCACATCCACCCCGGGACATTCCGTGAAGTTCCATCCCGGGGGTAGTTGCGCCCAATCCGTCACCAGCCGGTAGGGTAGGGGAGGCCCGGTTTGGAGGTCCACCGCAGCCAGAGGACAACACGCCAACAAAGCCGCAAGCAGCCGATCGAATGATCCCATGGGGCTGAGCGTAGGGGAATCCCAGCCCTGAAGTCAACTCAACGCGCCGATGCACCACAGCGCCGCGTTGGCCATCAACTGCTGCATCGAGGGCACCTCCAGCATGGCGCGGTGGTGACCCGTGGCCAGATAGCAGACCCGGCCGGCCCCGTGCGTGCGGGTGTAGCCATTGACGTGCTGGCCGGAGGTGCGCGTAAACACCCGTATGTCGCCGGCATGGATCACAGGCCAGTGGTGTTCGTCTACCGCCGGATAACCGGTGACGCCGCGGGCGACGGGGTGAGAGGGGTCCACCACGCGCACCTCGAACTTCTCGTCGGCAGGCCCATGGCCCTTGTAACTCGAACCCAGCATGTCGCGGTAGGGACCAGGCTCGGCAGGTTTCTCCTTCAGTGCGGTGGCGTTATGCAGCGCCAGGTAGCCGCCGCCGTTTGCCACGAACTCGACGATGGCCTTCTCTTGCTCGGCGCTCATCCACCAGACGGGCTTGCCGCCCACCTCCGGGCGGTTCATACCGTCGCGCAAGATGACCAGCAGGCGATAGCCGCGGAGGCTGGCGGGGTCCAGGCGGGTCACGTCGTAGATGAAGGTGGCGGGCATGCCGATCTTCTCGAAGATGGCCTCCAGCGGCGCGCGGCTCCAGGCAGGCCGGTGGTAGTAATCGCCGATCAAGACCAGGGCGTAGGGAACGGCCGTTGGCGCGGGCGCCGGGACCGGCGAGGTGAGTTGCGCGTAGACCACCTTGAGTTGCGTCTCAAAGTGCTTCGCGTCGCGCGCGTAGCGGGATTGCTCCGGGGTCTTCACCTGTCCCAGGGCCACCTCGAAGGTGCGGCCCTGACAGATCTGGTAGCCGACTTCGTCTCTAAGCGTGGTCAGGTGGCCAGCCATGCGGTCGAGCAGTTCGGGCCCGCCGGAGGATCCATGACCCGGGCACACGATGCGGAGGTCGCGCTTGCCCAGGGTCTGCAAGGCACGGATCCAGTTGATGAGATCGCACTCGCCCATGTACATGGCGGGCATATTGAGGACCGCGTCGCCGCTGAACAGCACCCCTTCGGAGGGCAGGAGCACAAACAGGTCGGCGGGCGAGTGGGCGCGGCCGAAGCTCACCAATTCGAGGTTCCGCGCGTCGGCGCGGAGCGTGAGGCGCTCGCTGATGCCCAAAAAGTGGCCCGGCACGTTCTTCTCCTCGAACTGGCGCCGCAGGATTTCCGCGCACAGAACCGTGACGCCCTTCGAGGTGAACCGTTCCAAGCCCTTGACGTGGTCCCCGTGACCGTGTGTGAGCACCAGGTAGCGCACCGGCTTGGGCGTGACGCGGGCGATCTCGGCGAACATCTCGGCGGAAGCTTCCGGCGTGGGCGCGTCGATGGCGACCACCCAGTCGGGGCAGACGATGAAGCCGCCGTTGCTCTGCCCGCGCGTCAGGTCGCCGGTGCGGAAGTAGACGCCCGGCGCCACCTCGGCGGGGGATGCCTGCAAAGCAGATGCTTTCAGAGACGGCGCGCACGCGGAGGCGGCCAACAGTTCACGACGAGTGAGGCTGGTCATAGCAGAACTAGAAGGAAACCTTCAGCCCGAACTGCACGATGCGCGGGTCCCCGGCACTTTCGATTCTCCCCATACGGGCTGGCGCGGCGAGACTCGCGTAAGGGGTGCCGAGCCGCGGGGTGTTGAACGCATTGAAGAACTCCCCGCGGAACTGCACGCGCAGCCTTTCGTCGATGGGGAACACCTTCATCAGCCCCAGGTCGAAACCCAGCGCGCCCGGTCCGCGCATCAGGTTGCGGGGCGCCGTGCCGAAAGTGCCGATGGCGTTCAACGCGAACGCCGAAGGGTTGAAGTACTGTGCGATCAACTCGCTCCGCGACCGGTTGGTGGGCAGGAACGGGTTGCCCACCAAGTCGGCGAAATTCGAGCCGAGGCCGGAGTAGGCCCGGTCGGAGCCCGAGGAAACTGAGAAGGGCCCCCCGCTCCGGAGCGTGGTGATGCCGGTGAACTCCCACCCGCCGGCGACACCGCGCACAAGCGGGTTCTGCTGATCTAGCTTCGGCAGCGCCCAGACGTGGGAGACGACGAGGCGATGCGTGAAGTCGAAGTCCGAAACCCCGCGGTTGGCCCTGAGGTTCATCGGGATCGTCTGCGAGGCGTACTGCGGCGTCTGATCGGAAGAGACTTCGTCGATGGATTTCGAGAACGTGTAGTTAGCCTCGAACGAGAAGTTATTGGCCACGCGCCGCTCGACGGAAACTTGCAGCCCGTGGTAGCTCGACGTGCTGTCAGAGTAAGTGATGAGCACGCTGCCGAAATCCTGGTACGGCCGCCGCTGCTGTATGTCGCGCGTAGACGCGCCGGGCGCGTACCGGGCGTAGTTGACGTCGTCGGTGTAGCTCAGGTGACGTCCCAGATTCCCGATGTAGCTGGCGCGGGCGACCAGATTCCGGGCCACCTCGCGCTCCAACGTCAGGTTGTAGGTCTGCATGTAGCTGGGGCGGAAGTTGCCGGCGAATGCGCCGAAGGTGCCGAGCGGGGTGTAGAACACCGAGTCCTGGGGCGGCTTGAACGGCGCGAAGCTGGCCGGGAAGGGATTGCCTGCGGTCTCGTACGGATCCTCGAAGCGTACGCCGAATCGCGTCACCTGCGGGCTGAACGGCGCGGCGTTGACGAAGCCGTTGTACAGCACCGTGAACTGAGGGTTCCAGAACAGGCCCCAGCCCCCGCGAACCACCGTCTTCGCCCCGCCGGGGCGCCAGGCGAAGCCGAAGCGCGGGGCCACCTGGCCCAGGTAACGGTTGAACCCGCCTTGCGGACAGCCTGGGTCGCCGTCGTTGAGGTATCCCTTTGGAGCTTTGGGGAAGCGCGTTGAACTCGCGCCAGGCACGAAGCACTGTGTCCGCCCGAGCGTGTCGTGGAAGGGGAACATCGGATCCCATCGCAGACCCAGCGTCACCGTCAGGTTCGGTGTCGTCCGGTAGTTGTCCTGCGCGAAAAAGCCCCAGCGCGTGCCGTACAGTTCCTTGTACTCGCCGCCGCCCTGGTCAAACTGGTAGACTTCGCCCAGCATGAAATCGGCCATCGCGTTGCCCGTGATGTTGCCGTTGAAATTGAACAGGCCCATGGTGCGAAAGTCGTTCTTGATCTCGTTCTTCGATCTCAGCACCTCTCCGCCGAACTTGATCTCGTGACTGCCTGCCATGCGAGTCGAAGTGTTCGAGATGTGGAAGTCATAGTCCGGCTTGTCATAGTTCCAGCCCGGCCGCGATAGAAAGCCGCCGGACACGTTGACGTATAGCGAGGCCGGATCTTTCACTGCGACGCCTTTCACCCCAGCATCGCGGAAGTTGATCGGCAGCTTCACCGCGGTCCAGTCGTTGAAGGTACGCCGCCACCGCAGCGTGAATGTCAGGCTGTTGATCCATTGCGGCGACATCGTGAAGATGTCGTTGACCGTCAGTTGGTGGTACGGCTGCCGCGACTTGCCGACTTCGGAGGCGTACATCGAGGCCAAGTCGTCCGGCTTGCCCGTGAACGGCCGCCCGAAGCGCTGCCAGAAGTATCGCCCCATCAGCCGGTGCTTGCCCAGGTTCGCGTCCAGCTTCGCCGTGAGTTCATCTTCGCGGGTCTTCAGCGGCACGCCGACGAACCGCTGGCCGTCGGGGGTTCCCGGGTCCGGCAGGTACTGAAGCAACTTGAGCGTCACCGGGTTAAGGCGGCTGGCTGGAATCTGCCTTCCGGGGAACGGCTGCCTGGTGGAGGGATCGGTGATGTCGCGCGTGAGAGAGGTGAAGTCGCCACGGCGCATCGCCGCCGTGGGCAGAAACTGGCGAGTCAGTTGCGGGTCGCTGCGGGTGCGGGTCCCCTGGTAGGCACCGAAGAAGAACAGACGATCTTTGATGACCGGGCCGCCGAGCGTGCCGCCGAACTGAGAGCGCTTCAGCGAGTCGCGCCGCGCCGCGAAGAAGTTCCGTGCGTTGAAGACGCCGTTTCGGAGGAACTCGAACGCCGAGCCGTGAAACTCGTTCGTGCCGGACTTGGTCGCCACGCTCACCACCGCGCCAGTGGCGTTGGCGTACTCCGCGCTGAAATTGCTCTTCTGTACGCTGAATTCCTGGACAGCGTCCGGATTGGGAAACACCCCGCTGTAATTGCGGTAGGAGTCCGTGTTCATGCCACCGTCCATGAGGAAGTACACGCCGCTCTGGCGGCTGCCGCTCACCACGAAGGCGTCGCCCTCGCTGGTTCCCGAGGCGCGCTGGATCACGCCCGCCTGAATGGCCATCAGTTGCGTGATCTGGCGGCCGTTGAGCGGCAGGTCAACGATCCGCTGCTGGTCTACCAGCCCGCGGATGGTGCCCGTCTGGGTCTCGAGCAGCGGCGCCGCTCCCGTCACCGTAACCGATTCGGTAAGCGAGCCCACAGCCAGCGTGACATCGATCGTCGCGTTGTCATTCACCGCCAGCGTGATGCCCGACTGCACGTAGCGCTGGAAGCCTTCCTTCTCGACCTCCAGGCGGTACTGCCCGACAGGAAGCAGCGGCAGCGAGTAGGTGCCATCCGGCCCCGACTGGCGCGCCTGCCGCAAGCCGGTTTGCACATTCACGGCAGTTACTCTGGCCCCCGGAACCGCGGCACCCGTGGCATCCTTCACCGTGCCGACGAGCTTTGCGGTCGCCTGGGCGAAAAGTAGTGCGGCCAACAAGAGGCCGCTCAGGCAAGCCCACGTCCTTGTCATAGGATCCTCCCACGTGTCTCACAATTCTATCGCATTCCCGGATAGGACCGGCTTCTTGGCGGTGACCGGAGCGCCCTTCAGGTCCCCACCCGGACCAGCGCTTCGATCCAGTCCCGCAGATCCCACGGGCCGAAGCGGACGTCGGCGGTGATCACTTGAAGACCCCGGGCCGGGGCCGGAACGTGGAAGCGGAATCGTGCGGAGGCCTCACCGCGCGGAGGAGCCTTGACGACCATGGGCCTGGGCGCCGTCCTCCATTCCGCTGGGAGGTGAGGAGTCACAGTGAACGCTCGCGCGTTGGCCGCGTGGTTCAAAATGGTGATCTTCATCTCAATGGTCCGGCCCGGCGCGGTCTCGAGGCCGTAGGGATCGAAGCGCGCCCACTGCTCGTCGAGGCCGAAGTTGGGGTCGTCCCACGGCAGCAGCTCTTTCAAGATGGCGATGCGCCGCTCCAGGCTGCGCCGCATGAGCGCCACCTGCGCGGGGGTGAAGCGGAACGTCAGGCTGATGTGCTGGTTAACCAGCAGGTCCGGCCGGAGCTTGTCGAGCAGGTCGAGGCAGTAGAAGTAGCCCCGGCCCGGCCCCAGAAGATTCCGGTTCAGGAGGCAGTAGTCGTCCAGTCCGGTGGGAGTGAAGGAGTCGCCCGCCAGCAACACGCGTTCGGCGCCATCCTTCTCGACCAGGATGGCGTCGTGGTAGAGGGTCTGGCCGGGGAAGTAGTAGCGAGTCAGCCGGAACTCGTGCCAGCGGCGCGTCTCGCCCTCATTCCAGACTTCGAGGTGGCGGATCGGCGCATCGGTGAGGCAGGGCATCCGGAACCGGGAGGGCGTAGCCAGGATATCGCGCATCTCGCGGTTGGTGTAGACCGGACAACGGAACTCTTTGGAGGCGGCCTCCACGTTGTCGGTGTGGTCGTCGTGGTAGTGGCTGATGTGGATCCCTTCGACCCGCGTGATGGCGCCATCCGAGAGGAGACGGCGGACCTCTTCGCGCACCTTGCGTGGGCCGCAGTCCACCAGCAGCGCGGCGCCCGACGAGGAGCAGACGATGCGCGAGTTGGCTACCTGCCGCATCCACGCGGGCGGCGCTTGCGAGACGATCTCGGCCAGCGGCAGGTGCTCGTACGGGCGGGTGCCCAGGATGCGGCTCGCGCGGAACCGGATGCTCTCGGCGCCGAAGTAGTGGCGCCCGGCGTCGGTGTAGAGGTAGTTCGCGAACAGGTCCTGGAGGTGGCGGATCAGCGCCTCGATCGCCTCCCGCGGCTGCTCGATCAACGGCCCGTGCGCGGGGACCAGCACATCAGGCTTCCGGGCGGCGATTTTGCGCAGGCTGGCGATCACCTCCGCTATGCGGTTCGCATATCCGTGGTATCCGCGAAGCTTGATTTCGGGCACAGCGTCCTGAAGGCTGTAGAGATCGAGGACCTGGCCCTGGCCGTAGATGAGATCGCCGGTGCAAGCGATGCGCTTCTCCGGAGTGTCGAGAAAAAAGGAAACCGCCCCGCGGGTGTAGCCGGGAGTATCGAGGACTTCGACCGAGAGACCTTCCCAGTCGATGCGGTCGCCTTCGCGCACGGCGCGCACCACGAGAATTGACGTGGTGGGGAACTTCGTGGTCTGCACGGCATAATCGTGGCGCCAGGTCCTCTCGTGGAACGTGCGCCAGGCACCGACAGAGTCCTCGAACAGGGTGCGCTCGGCGGCGGGGACGATGGCGGACGCGCCGCGCCGCACGCCGGCGAGCCCGAAGCAAGCGGCTTCGCGGCGGTGGTGCGTGAACAGAACCATGGCGGCGGGCGGCGCCTCGGGCCGCGGGTCTCCGTAGACGGCCATGATCCTGCCATTGCGCTCGACCACGAGCCCGTTGGCGGCGCCCTCGACGAAGCTGATGCCGGAGGCTAGCTGCTTCCCCGCCCCGGCAGTGCGCGAATGCGCAGGCCAACCGGCGGCAAGCAGAAGGCCCGTCACCTGGCGGCGCGTGAAGCCACTCGAATTGGGCATGTTCGACCGCTTGCCTTCCGGCGCAGCCGCCCTACTGCTTGATCCCCAGCGCGTCGAGTATGAAGGCGTACTCGAAGGCGGTTTCCCGGAGCCGGCTGTAGCGGCCTGAGGGCCCAGCGTGGCCGGCCACAAGGTGCGTTTTCAGCAGCAGGCGGCTGTGGTCCGTCTTGGTGGCCCGCAGCTTGGCCACCCACTTGACGGGTTCCCAGAAGGCCACCCGCGGGTCATTGAGGCCCGTGGTCACCAGCAGGTTCGGGTAGGCTTTGGCCTCCACGTTGTCGTACGGCGAGTAGGACTTCATGTAGCGGTAGTACTCCGGGTTCTCCGGATTGCCCCACTCGTCCCACTCCAGGGAGGTCAGCGGAATGGAGGGATCGAGCATCGTGCTGATCACGTCCACGAATGGAACGTTGGCAATCACCGCCTTGAAGAGGTCCGGACGCAGATTCACCACAGCACCCATCAGCAGCCCGCCTGCGCTCCCGCCCGAGATCACCAGCCGCTCGGGCGAAGTGTACTTCTCGCGCACCAGGTGCTCGGCGCAGGCGATGAAATCCGTGAAGGTGTTCTTCTTCCTGAGCAGCTTGCCGTCTTCGTACCAGGAACGGCCCATCTCCGAGCCGCCCCGGATGTGCGCGATGGCGAAGATGAAGCCCCGGTCCAGCAGGCTTAGCCGGTCCGAGGAGAAGAACGGGTCGCGGCTGTTTCCATAGGAGCCGTAACCGTTCAGCCACAGCGGATTGCGGCCGTTGCGGGCCATCCCTTTCCGGTAGACCAGCGAGAGGGGCACGCTCACACCGTCCGAGGCCTTGGCGAAGACCCTCTCCGACTGGTACTTCGAGGGGTCATAGCCGCCCAGCACTTCGATCTGCTTCTTAAGTTCGCGCGTGCGTCCGTCCATGTCGTAGTCGAAGACTGACATGGGCGTCACCAGCGACGTGTAGTTGAAGCGGAGCAGCCGGGTACGAAACTCGGGGTTGCCGGCCACTGCTACCGTGTAAACCGGCTCGGGGAACTCGATGTGGTGCGTCTGGTTGGCCGCCAGGTTGGTGACGCGGATCTTCCTTAGCCCCGCCTCCCGCTCGGTGACCACCAAGTGGTTCTCGAACAGATCCACGTCCTCCAGGAGCACTGTGGGGCGGTGGGGGATAAGCGGCTTCCAGTTCTTCCTGGCGGGAGCGGCCACTGGTGCTTCGATCAACTGGAAGTTCTGGGCCTGGTCGTTGGTGAGGATGTAGAAGCGATCGCCGCGGTGATCGACCGAGTACTCCACTTTGGGCCGCCGCGGCTCGATGACACGAAACGTCCCGCCGGGCGTATTGGCGTCCAGGTAATGTACCTCGTCGCTGAGCGTGCTGCGCAAGCTGACCAACAGGAACCGCCGGCTTCTGGTCTTGGACAATCCTAGTCGGAAGGTGGTGTCCTTTTCCTCGTAAAGCAAGGCGTCTTGCCCGGGGTCGGCGCCCAGAGTGTGCCGGTGGAGCCGGTAGGGCCGCTTGGCGGCGTCCAGGGTGGTGTAGAACAGCGTCCGGTTGTCGTTGCCCCACTCGACCATGAACGCGGTGTTGGGAATCTGATCTTTCAGCAACGCGCCTGTGGCCAGGTCCTTGATGACCAACGTGAGGACCTCGGCCCCAGTGGTGTCGGTGGAGTAGGCCAGCAGCTTGTGATCCGGGCTGATCTTGCTGGCGCCCAGCCGGAAGTAGGTGTGTCCCTTAGCCAGCTCGTTGAGGTCGAGCATGACCTCCTCGGCAGCCTGAAGGCTGCCCTTCTTGCGGCACAGGATCTGGTACTGCTTGCCCTTCTCGGTGCGCGAATAGTAGAAGTACTCGTCGATCTTCTCTGGGACCGACAGGTCGGTCTCCTTGACGCGCCCCAGTATCTCCTGGTAGAGCTTCTCCTGAAACGGCTCGGTGGGCTTCATGAGCGCTTCGGTGTAAACGTTCTCTGCCTTGAGGTACTCGATGACCTCGGGGTTGGACTTGTCCCGCAGCCAGAAGTAGTTGTCAATGCGCGTGTCACCGTGCTTGACCAGTTTCTGGGGGACGACCTTGGCGAGGGGCGGCACGGGCTCGGCGGGGCACGCGACCCTGGGCATGGCGAGGCCTAATGCCGATAGAGGTATGGCGAGATACTGGAGGAAGAACCGGGAATGTGGCATGGCTGAGACACCCTCACGATTCTACCTCGCCCGGCCGATTGAACGGTTTGACCTGCTCCGAAAGCCTATGTTAGCTTGGGGATTCGGCGCTTCTGCGAGCGCCCTCTTGAGGCCGCTTCCCGGCGGAGTCCGATGGACCAAATCCTGCACGATCTTGGGGAACTGCTGCTGAAAGCTGTGCCCACGTTCCTGTTGGTGGGGCTGCTCTACTTCTATCTGAAGTGGATGTTCTTCCGGCCGCTGGAGCGAGTGCTGGAGGCGCGGCGGCAAGCCACTGAGGGCACGCGCAAGCTGGCGGAAGAGACTTTCGCGAAGGCCTCAGCTCGGACGGCCGAGTACCAGGTGGCGCTCCGGGAGGCCCGCGCGGAGATTTATCGGGAGCAGGAGGAAGCCCGGCGCCGCTGGCAGGAGGAACACACTGCCGCCGTACAGCAAGCCAAGCGAAGCGCCGAAAGGATGGTCGAAGAGTCCGCCGGGCGCCTTCAAGGGGAGGTGGCCGAGGCCAAACGAGTGTTGGAGTTGCGGGCCGGCAGCCTGGC
>Ga0129298_10001280_pt1 | contig 10531 bp, 10 predicted proteins | sample I19B2metaG_FD_94707 | JGI IMG/M metagenome (GOLD analysis project Ga0129298, IMG submission 94707) | Lake sediment bacterial and archeal communities from Gulf of Boni, Indonesia to study Microbial Dark Matter (Phase II) - ​I19B2 metaG | ecosystem: Environmental > Aquatic > Freshwater > Lake >...
GCCCTGCACCGCATGGTGTACAGGGCATAGCGCATAGAGCAAAGAGCATAGCGTTTTATGTCAATTGCTTTTCGGGAGGATACGATGAAAAGAATAGTCTCAGTGATTCAGGGGATGATGACAATTTTTTCGCTGATCTTCTTGTCTCAAGAATGCGTCGCCGGTGTGGCCATTGAGCAGGTGGTGAAGGATAACGAAGGGAGGGCCTCCACAGTCTTTCTTTATTTTTCGGAGAATCAATTTCGTACAGATCATCCAGAAGGCGGACTGGCGACGATCATAGACTTTAAAAACGATCGGATGGTGATGATCGATCATCGGTCAAAAAGTTATGTGGAGACGAAATTTTCTCTATGGGAAAAAGAAGTTGCAAAACGACTCAAGGAAGAATTCCCCAGTGTCAAGCCAAAGGTGAGGAAAATCGTGATAAGGAAGACTGGAGAAACAGCCGTCATCAATGGTTTTCGAACAGAGAAGATTCAAATATTGGCAGATGGGGAATTGATTGAGGAAAATTGGGTCACTCGTGATGTGGGTATGGAGGAGATTGGGAAAGTGATGGATAAGATTGCTCAAGGATTTTCAAAAGAATTTCGATCGGAGATGAAGGAAGGCCGAGAGATCTATGAGAAACTGAAACTCTACGGATTTCCCATTTTAATAAAGGACTATACCCTTACTCACGGTCTGAAGGCCATTGATGTGTTAGAAGTCAAAAAAATAGAGAGAAAAGAATTGAAGGATGAAGTTTTTACCCCTCCAATTGGTTATGAAAGGATTATCACCGAACATCCTAAAAAGTGATGTCCATTTGATTCATTCGAGGATCTAACTCAACTTTTAGCTGTCATTAGTTCTATTGGTACGGAAAGGAGGATCGGAACATGGAACAATGGGAGCAGTTTTATCAGGAGAAACAGGTGGAGAGGACGATCAATGCATTGAAAAAGAATAACTTTGAGGCCTTCTTTGTTTCCGATTCAAAAGCCGCATTCGAAGAGGTGATGAGCCGGATACCGGATGGGGCCAAAGTAGGGATTGGTGGATCCGTCACTCTTGCACAGATTGGATTGTTGGATGCCTTGGTTAATCGGAAGATCCAACTTATCTGGCCTTTTCAGCAAGCCAGGAGCAATGAAGAAAGAATTGAATTGAACCGAAAGTGTTTTTCATCCGACGTGTTTCTTTCAAGCACCAATGCATTGACAGAGGATGGAAAATTGTTCAATGTAGATGCTACAGGCAATCGAGCGGGGGCGATGTTCATTGGCCCCAGAAAGGTGATCGTCGTCTGTGGAGTGAATAAGATTGTGAAGGATATCGAAGCCGCAGAGAAGAGGGTGAAAGAGTGGACGGCTCCTCAGAATGCAAAACGACTCAACCGGAAGACTCCCTGTACCGAGACAGGTGTATGTGCAGATTGTAGTTCTCCAGATCGGATTTGTAATATCTATGTCACTCTGGCAAAAAAACCGAGCCGCACCGAAGTGGTTGTCATCCTGGTCGGGGGAAATTTAGGGATTTAAATGACCATGATAGGAAAGACTCCATCTTTATAAAATTAAATTTTCTTATCATCCCAAAATAACAGCTAATCATCTCCCCCAATTTTTATTGACATTTGTTTTTAAAGATGATAATTGGTTCACCAAAAATTAGTTGACCAAAAATAATTAACCAATTTATCCACCTGGGGATAACTTATGGCGAACGAAACCGAAAGATTCATTGAGCATTTTCGTGAAATCGATCTTAAAAAACCCGCAGATATCATCGTTCAGCAAATCATTATAATATTACAAAAGCTAATACAAAACAACGGAGGTGAAAAATGAAAAAAACAATCCAAATTGGTTTGTTCGTTATTGCTTCTCTATTCTTAATGAACTCTCTCGTTGCAGGACAGATCAGCGGACCAAGGTATGGGGGGACCTTTGTAATAGCAATCAATGCTGAACCAGGAGGACTTAATCCCGTCTTGTGGTTAGGTGCTGAGCCACAACTAAGTACTTCACCTATCTTCAACAAGCTTATTGAGCTTGACACGAAAGGGAGGCCCCGAGGAGATCTAATCCAGTCGTGGGAGGTGTCACAGGATAAAAAGAAATACACATTTCGTCTTGTCAGGAATGTTAAATGGCACGATGGCCGTCCTTTGACTTCCGCGGACGTATTTTGGACATTTATGGGTACTAGGCAAGGATACCTGGTGCATCCAAGATACTCAACTGCAATAGAACCCCTTGTGGAATCATACGAAGTTCCAGACGATTATACTTTTGTGATTCAACTCAAAAAGCCCTTCACACCATTTTTGATGCTACTTGCAAACGATTTATACGGACCATGTATTCTACCAAAGCATATCTTCGAGGGGACAGATATTAAAAGGAACAAAGCAAACTGGGACCCCATTGGGACCGGAGCTTTCAAATTCAAGGAATGGATCAAAGGGGACCACATAGAACTTGTTAAGAACGAGGACTATTTCAAAAAAGGGAAACCCTACTTAAACAAACTGGTCATTCGATTTATGCCCGACGAAAATGCCCGCTTGTTGGCACTTGAAAAAGGAGAAGTCGACTACCTATACTTCTACGTCGTACCATACAGTGCAGTACCGAATCTGAAAAAGAATCCTGACATAGTCATTACAGATGAAGGAGCGAAGCTTATTGGCCAGATACAAATGTGGATATTTAACCTGTTGAAACCTCCCTTCAATAACATCAAGGTTAGGCAAGCTGTTGCCTATGCGATTAATAGGCAGAGAATGAACGAAGCCGCATACTTCGGGTTAGCGAGGCCGGCTTACAGCGTCAATGGGAAGGACATCCCTTTCTGGAATGAAGATGTTGTAGAAAAATACGAGACAGGCAATCAAGCACGTGACCTGGAAAAAGCAAGCAAACTCTTAGATGAAGCAGGGTATCCTCGAGGAAAGGACGGAATCAGATTTAAAACGACACTCCTCTACATGTCGGGACGACCCTACGAGGGGAAGGTCGGTGAAGTAGCCAGAGAGGAATTGAGAAAGGTGGGAATCGAGTTAGATATGCAACCCGTGGATAGACCTACCTTCATAGAGAAAATATTCAGCAGATGGGATTTTGAGGTTTCAAGTCAACAGTTTTCTGCAGGCCCTCATCCCTTCGCGGGAATCCCAAGATACATTAAGTGGTCACAACACAAGGCAGGATTGTACCCCTCAAACGCCATGGGATACAACAACCCCCGCTTAGAGGAGTTATTCGACAAATCTGTGAACGCGAAAACAGAAGTGGAAGAAGCTAAGATCTGGGCAGAGTGTCAAAAAATAATCTCAGAAGATCTACCTGTCCTCCCAATCGTGGAAATGCCATACACCGGTGCATTGAGGGCGGAGTGGAAGGACGTTTTTCCAGGAGTGGATGGCTATCTCAAGATCGGGGAGACGGTATGGTGGACAAAGGGACATCTACCCAAGCGCTAATGACAGAAGCGTAAGCGGTTGCATCTGTAATTATAAACTATCGAACAAAGGGGGATAAAATTATGGGAGAGGTGGTACTCAACATTAAAAGACCTGAAAAAGATTTAATCGAGGAATTCCGAAAAGTTGCAACACCAACGATTTGTGAATGTATGGGAGGCAGTGGGAATGTTCGTCTTTATATGACAAGTACAATCAAGCCTATCGTAAAAGGTTCGAAAATAGTAGGCCCGGCCATAACATGTCTCTGCCATATAGGTGACAATTTAATGCTTCACAAGGCGCTTCAGCTGGCACAAGCAGGAGATGTTATCGTGGTAACACATGGCGGATACACTGAAGCGGCTCCGTGGGGAGAAATGATGTCGACAGCGGCAAAGAAGAAGGGGGTAGAGGGCTTGGTAATCGACGGAATGGTAAGAGATACACCCCTGCTGCCCAAGATAGGTTTTCCGGTTTTTGCAAAAGGAGCAGCAATGGCGGGAACCGTCAAAAATGCAGCTGGCCTAGTCAACAGACCTATACAATGTGGTGAAGTCTACGTCAATCCTGGAGATATAATCGTAGGTGACGACGACGGTGTTGTCGTCGTACCAAGGGGGAAAGCAAGAGAAGTTTTGGAAAAATCAAAAGCAAGAGAAAAAAAGGAGGAAGAGACAGCAAAGCGTATTGAAAAAGGAGAGATAACAGATTTCATGTCCAGTTACGAGAAGGTATATCGAAATCTAATTGAGTCTGGTGAACTCAAGGAAATACCCAATCCCTAAATTTAGACTATCTTATGAATAAATGAGGAGGCATATGAAATGGCGCAGAATGAAATTAGGATTCTTGGAATTGGTGCTCATGCGGCGGATGTTTTTGGGAGAGCAGGTGGGACAATAGCTCGCTATGTCCAGATGGGCCATAAAGCCACCATCGTCGCCTTAGCGTATGGCGAAAGAGGTGAGGCCCAGGACGCTTGGGCGAAGGAAGGGATGACCCTTGAGGAAGTCAAACGGTTGAAAGATGCGGAAGCAAGAAAGGCAGCCAAAATATTAGGAGTAGACATACGCCTGTTGGATTTCGACGACAACCCGATCATTATGGACCGAGGGAGATTATACACTCTCATTGATATCATTCGGGAGGTAAAACCACAGATCGTATTGACGCATTGGATAGACGACTGGGGCAATTGGGATCATGCAACAACCTCCGAATGGGCTGTGAAGGCAGCATGGTCTGCATCGAGATTAGGAGTTCAGACAAAACATCCTGCACACAAAGTCAAAGAGATATATATGTTCATGCCGTCCGGATTGAGCGATGATATCGTTCAATTTAGACCGGATATACTGATCGACATTACGGATACGATGGAGAAAAAGAGGGAAGTCATTCAATGCTTTCCAAGTCAATCAGAGATAGTCGCCTATTACACGGATTACTCCCCTCGTTACCGAGGTCTGCAAGCGGGGGTACAATATGCCGAAGCGTTTGTCCGCTTTACCAGAGGCTACGGAAGTGGCTCGCTGAAACTTTTACCATTAGCGGAGTGATCGAATGGGAGCATTGTTTTCAATTTCGTATTGAAAACAATGCTCCTTACTTTTTAAACCAGAATCGTCACCCTTGTCTGAAACGACAACGTTATTGATATGCATAAACAAACTGGCTATTTCATATTCAGAAGATTCGTTGAGATCATTCCGTTAATTCTTGGGGTTATCGTTATCAATTTTTCATTGATTCACCTTGCCCCCGGCGACCCTGCAATGGTGCTAGCAGGTGAATTTCAGGCTGGGCCTGAAGTCCTTCAGCAGCTGAGAGAGGAATTTGGGTTAGATAAACCACTCTATGAACAATTCATAGTCTATTTGCGTAAAGTATTTACGGGCGATCTGGGGTATTCATACCGATATCGGGCTCCTGTTTTAAGATTGATCATGAGTCGACTGCCCAATACCCTGATGCTGATCGCTGTATCGTTTGTACTATCCTTTTTGATGGGTGTGGCATTAGCCGCATTCGCATCAAAAAAACCGAATTCCCTACTGGATAATTCGATTTCTAGCTTTTCTATGATTGGATACTGTTTACCTATGTTTTGGACAGGAATGATGCTTCTAACGATTTTCTCTCTTCGTTTAGAATGGTTTCCCTCAGGCGGCATGCAGTCTCTAAAAACTGAATTTTCTGGCATCTATTCGATGTTGGATCTCGTGCGACATTTGTTTCTTCCAACTGTAACGTTTTCAGCTTTCTTTTTGGCTGTATCCTACCGACTCACCAGGGCCAAAATGATAGAAATACTTAGGGAGGATTTTATTACCACTGCCCGGTCCAAAGGATTGACTGAGAATGAGGTGTTGTTCCGTCACGCATTGAAAAATTCACTGGTACCGGTGATCGCTGTGATGGGATTAAATCTGGGGGTAATGGTTGGTGGCAGCGTTACTATAGAAACGGTATTTTCTTGGCCCGGAATTGGACGATTGATGTATGACAGCATCTTATCTCGCGATTACCCAATGCTTTTGGGTATATTCATCATTGTCTCAATTGGTGTCATTCTGGCAAACCTGGTGGCAGATATCATTACTGTCATCTTAGATCCGCGTATCGAGTATCGATAAACAATTATATGAAAACCCCGACCATGTGGCCAACCAATAACAGGAAAGTCAAAGCATTCATCTTTTGGTGGCGTAGATATAGTGAGAACAGATCGGCCGTTGTAGGACTGGTATTAGTAGTTGTTTTGTTTATTTTATCGTTGATGGCCCCCCTGTTTACACCTTTTGACCCACTGAATAGGGCTGGGGCCCAACTCCTTTCTCCCAGCAGAGCGTATCCTATGGGGACGGATGATTTGGGCAGAGACGTATTCACTCAATTCTTATACGGGGGCAGGGTTTCTTACTTTGTTGGTTTTGTAGCTGCATTCATCTCCACAACCATAGGAATATTGATTGGGGCTATATCAGGATACTATGGTGGAATGATCGATGATGGTTTACAACGAATAACCGAGATGCTCAGTATTATACCGAGATACTTCCTCGCAATGGTTACAGTGGCCATTCTGGGTAGAAATATCCTTAATGTGACTCTGGTCATAGGTATATTAAGCTGGCCTTCAACTTCAAGACTTGCTCGAGCAGAGTTCTCTTCGTTGAAGACTCGTGCATTCGTCGATGCGGCTAAAATGACGGGTGCCAGTGCCAGGTCTATTATTTTTGACGAGATTCTTCCCAACGCTTTACCGCCTGTCATCGTCCAGACGATCCTTACTGTATCATCCGTAATTCTTTTGGAAGCCACCTTGAGTTTCCTGGGACTAGGGGACCCCACCATGATGAGCTGGGGTCTTATGCTGCAGAATGCTCAAAGCTTCCTGAGGCTGGCTCCGTGGATGGCCTTGTTTCCTGGATTAGGGATATTTTTTTGTATTTTAGGGCTAAATCTGATGGGGGACGGACTCAACCAAGCATTGAACCCAAGACTGCGGACCGAATCCAGCCGGTAACAGATCGCTCAGCTTCTGTAATCATTTGTACACATGGATTGAAAAACCCCAGCAAGAGAGATCGGGAATGGAAGAATATATACTGACTGTCACCTCCTTAAAAACTTACATATACACCTACCGCAGGGTTGTTAGAGCTGTAGACGGTGTGGATTTTAAGATTCGAAAAGGGGAGTCGGTAGGAATAGTTGGGGAGTCTGGCTGCGGAAAAACCATGACTGCACTGAGCATCCTGAGATTCATTCCCCCTGTAGCGAGGATCTTAGGGGGTAAAGTGCTTTTTGAAGGAACGAATTTGGTAGAATTACCTGCCGAAAAATTGAGAGAGATTCGTGGACGTAAAATAGCAATGGTTTTCCAAGATCCTATGACCTATCTGAATCCCGTGATGAACATTGGCGACCAGATTGGAGAGGCCCTAGTAAAACATCAGAAGATGAGCAAGAAAGAGGCGCGGAGAAAGGCTGTAGAGGGTCTGAGCATCGTCAAAATAGCCTCACCTTCCGACGTGTCTAAACAATATCCACATCAATTGAGCGGGGGGATGCGACAACGTGCGTTGATAGCGATGGCGATTTCTTGTTCTCCCTCACTTCTGATCGCCGATGAACCAACGACCGCATTAGATGTAACGGTTCAGGCACAGATCATCGAGTTGCTCAAAGACATAAAGGAAAAGTTGGAGTTGTCACTACTCCTGATCACACACGACCTCGGAATAGTGGCGCACCTTTGTGACCGATTATATGTTATGTATGCCGGCAAATTCGTCGAAGAAGGAGATATTTTTTCTGTATTCCGCCAGAGCAAGCATCCCTATACCTCTGGGTTGATTGAGTCTGTTTTATATATGGACAAACCAGGAGACATGATAGGCTTTATCGATGGAAGTGTACCCGATTTATCGAATACTCTAACAGGATGCAGGTTTCATCCTAGATGTCAACACAGCATGCCCCTATGCCGTGAGCAAGAGCCTCCGAATATCGAAATGTCCGCCAACCAGCGGGTTTCCTGTTGGCTATACAAGTGAGAAACCTATGGCAGAGGTATTAAAGATAGAAGACGTTAGGAAATATTTCTCAATAACCAAAGGCTTTCAAAACCTATTTCAAAGAAATAGAAGGATGCTTCATGCGGTAGACGGTGTGTCCTTCAGTATTGAAAGCGGAGAGACCTTTGGCCTGGCCGGAGAAAGCGGTTGTGGGAAAACCACTCTGGCGAGATTAATTTGCCTGCTGGAATACCCGACGAGCGGTAAAATACTATTCTCGGGCGAAGATACATCGAACATAGATAAGAAGCATCTCAGAGGTTTCTACAAGCAGTTACAAATGGTCTTTCAAGATCCATTGTCTTCTCTGAATCCTCGAAAGACGATAGAACAGATTCTGAGTAAACCCCTATCCGTCCAGGAAGGATTTGGGAGGTCAGAGTTGAGAGACAAGATTATGGATCTTTTAGATGATGTTGATCTCAAACCTCCCGAAGATTATATTAGTCGGTATCCTCATGAACTGAGCGGCGGAGAAAAACAAAGGGTGGTCATTGCAAGGGCCGTGGCTCTTCGGCCGAAATTGGTTATTGCAGACGAACCTGTGGCCTCGCTGGACATGTCAATTAGGGGAAAGGTCCTTAATTTATTAAGAGAATTACAGTCCAGATACGGCATGAGCTACCTGCTTATAACACATGATCTTAGAGTTCTGAGGGTCATGTCCAAAAGAATCGCGATCATGTATTTGGGGAAAATAGCTGAAGTGGCAAAGGCAGAGGAACTGTTCGCACATCCATGCCATCCATACACAAAAGGAATGATTTCAGCAGAGTTGATCCCTGACCCAAGCTCACCCAAAAGAAAAAAAGGTTTTATATTAAAGGGAGAAGTCCCGTCTCCTATTGATCCCCCCCCAGGATGTAGATTCCATACTAGATGTCATTATAAGGAATCCAGATGTACTGTGGATGAACCAAGACTTATTGAAATAGGAAACCAACACTTAGTATCATGTCATTTTTGGAAAACCATTGCAGACCAACCTATCTAAGGCTCGCTGCGATGGTCGATGTTGTTCAAATCCTCGGAATTTCCGATGGTTTTTGTTTGAAACCCAAGACACGGTTGGGGGAATTGAAAGGTTTAAATGTAGATTTCAGATTTAACCTTTGAGCTTTCAGCTTTATATTATACGCTATGCTTATGGTGACTTAAGGACGAGGCGAGCATCAACTGCGACAGCTCCCTTCTCCATGACCATCACTGGATTGATGTCAATCCCTTCGATTTCAGGGAAGTCCATCATCAGCTGAGAGAGTCTGAGAAGATTTTCAACCAATATCTCAATATCGAATGGCCGTTCTCCTCGAGCTCCCTTGAGAATGGCTGTGGCCTTTAATTCTGAGATCATCTCTTCTGCTTCAGATCGAGTGATGGGAGCCACTCGGAGAGAAGTTTCTTTTAAGACCTCCACATAGATTCCTCCCAGACCAAAGAGGATTACAGGGCCGAACGAAGGATCTCTCTTTCCTCCTAAGATAATCTCCTTTCCATTTAAGACCATCTTTTGAATGAGAACACCGGATGAATTTCCTTGAGGTAAACTTTTAATCTTGTCAAAAGCCTCTTCAGCCTTTTTTAGGTTTTCGATATGGAGGATCACTCCTCCTACATCTGATTTATGTAAGATCGTTGGGGAAATGACCTTAAATGCAACAGGACCTCGCAATTTTTCCATTACTTTTTTTAAGTCCCCTTTTCGATGAGCCACCTGGTGATCCGCTACAGGAATTCCATAAGCATCGAGTATTTCAAAAGCTTCTGGTAAGAGGGGATTTCTTTCTTGCCTTTTTATTCCCTGAAGGATCTTTTCAACACGATTTGAATTTACACTGTAATGAAGAGCTTTCTCCTTTGGATTGGATTTTCTACGGTAGTGATCCCTCGAAACGGCTAAGGCGGTTAACGCATCTTCGGGTTCTGTGAAGATAGGGTAGTCGAGAGCCCTTTTGATAGAAGCCAATTCCTCCTCTTCGGTGAAATAGCAAAGAGCGACTGGTTTTTGATAGTGGAAAGAGAGTTCTTTCACTGCCCGAATCAGATTTCGGGAAGATTCTTTTTCCTCGCCGGTTGCTCCGTGCTGAAAAAGAATTCCATCCACTCCCTTGATTTTGAGGACGTGTTCCAGAATCTTTGTATAAAGATCGAAGTCGAAGAGATCCCCCAGATCGAGAGGATTGGTGGGTTGGATCACCTTTGCCCTGAAGAAGCTGTGGATTCGGTTCGGGAAAGTTTGAGTCAGGGGGAAGAGGCGAAATCCGTGCATCTCTGCAGAATCTGCAGCAATGATAGCGATACCTCCGGAGCGGGAGAGAACGACCAGGTTATTCCCCTTCATGGAAGGAAGGGAGAGGATTTTCACAGCATTGATAAAGGCCCGGAAGTCCTTTGCCCTGACGATATCTGCTTGTTTCAAGGCTGCCTCTACGACCTTATCGTCATTGGCAAGGGCTGCAGTGTGAAATTTTGCGATATGTCGGCTTCCTTCTCC
>Ga0129298_10001281_pt1 | contig 10525 bp, 9 predicted proteins | sample I19B2metaG_FD_94707 | JGI IMG/M metagenome (GOLD analysis project Ga0129298, IMG submission 94707) | Lake sediment bacterial and archeal communities from Gulf of Boni, Indonesia to study Microbial Dark Matter (Phase II) - ​I19B2 metaG | ecosystem: Environmental > Aquatic > Freshwater > Lake >...
GTACTAATATTTGGGACATTGAGGATGTTTGCAAGTCGAATCATGAGGAAGAGCTCGATACCCTTTGGCGTCCCCTGGGCAAAGCAGATGGCCCTTTGACCATGTTGCTCTATCGTCTCTCTGATCTTTCCTGCTATCGTTTCTAATGCTTCATTCCATGAGATGCGTTTCCACCTGCCTTCACCTCTTTCGCCCATCCTCCTCATGGGGGAGGTGAGACGGTCAGGATGATTGAGTCTCTCTATCTGAGCGAGGCCTTTGGCGCAGATCGTTCCCCGGTTCAGAGGAGAGTCAGGATCACCCTCGATTTTTGTAATCCTTCCGTTCTCCACATGGACCAAGATTCCGCAACCCCCATGGTCCATTCTAGCGCAATAGGTCTTAGCGATCATCTTCAGCTCCTACCACCGCCTGTCCCTCAAACGGTAGAGGGGAGGGATTTAATTTATCTAACATTCTGCGGATCTATTTACAAGGCTTTCCGGTTAAGGGGATTGCACATATTTGGGACAAGAAAAAAATCTTGTTTTTGACTCGGCTTGGTGTTATAAAATAGACGCTAAATGTTAGGAAAATTCTACGGGGAGGTGAGGGGATATGGCCGTTTCACTTAAGCCTGCGACGAAGGTGAGTGAGAAATTGAAGGGTATGCTAAACCAAGCCATCGCCAGAGAGATCCAGGTGAGTATCCAGTATATGTGGCAGCATGTTCAGGTGGTGGGAGTGAAAGGCATAGCTGTCCAGGATCAATTCAAGCAGACAGCTATTACAGAAATGAAGCACGCAGAAGCCATTGCTGAAAGACTCTGGTACCTTACCGGGGCTCCAACCACGAAACCTGCACCTATCATTGTTGGTGAGAGCTTGAAGCAGTTTCTCGAACTTGACATAAAGGCAGAAGAGGAAGCCATTACAATGTATAAACAGATTATCGAACTTGCTCAGAAAGAGAGGGATGTCACCACTGCCTTTTTGTTCAAGGGAATCCTCCAAGACGAAGAAGCCCATCACGACCTCTTCACGACAATGCTCGAAGAGGTATGAAGGAATAACAAATGACAATACTGACGAATAGAAAGGAGATCGTATGAGTCAGAAGGTGATTGATTTGTTGAATGAAGCACGGTCAAGGGAACTGACGGCCATTTCCCAGTACATGGCCCATCACTATGAGCTGGAAGATAGTGATTTCGGCAAGTTAGCCTCCAAACTCAAGGAGATTGCGATTGCTGAAATGAAGCATGCCGAGAAGCTTGCAGAGAGGATTCTCTTTCTAAGAGGGGAACCTACATCAAAGCCGGACGGCGTTGCAAAGAAGGGTCAATCGATCCCAGACATGCTGACGACCAACATTGGTCTTGAGGCAAAGGCCATCATGATGTATAACGAAGCCTCGGTAGTTTGTGCTGCCGAAAAGGATCAGATTTCAAAAGAAATTTTCGAAGATCTTCTCAAAGACGAGGAAGGACATTTCGACTATTTCGAAAATATTAAAGATCACGTCGATAAACTCGGCGCGGCTTACCTTGCTACACTCACAAGTTAATGCTTTAGCCCCCTCGTTGCTGCCTATGCAGGCGGAAGTGAGGGGGCTGGAACTTTTCCTGCTTATCATTTCTTCTTTTCAACGCCCATCAACACCAGGACCATAATCGCCCAAACAATGCCAATGACGATCCAGTGGTTGACGCCCACCACTTTTGGAAATGGAGGCTTTTGGACCAGTCCTCAACAATCTTAATCATTCTCAGACCTCCCTTTTCAATTCTTCGTAGACTTTCTTCACTTCTTCCACTGAGGATTCATCCTCAAGGGTCGTGAGGTCGCCAATGCTGGCACTGGTGGCAACGGCTTTCAGGATTCGTCTCATAATCTTTCCACTTCTTGTCTTTGGAAGTTTAGAAACGAAATAGATCTCTTCTGGAGTGGCAACCGGTCCAACCGATTTACGAATAAGTTCTCTTAATTCTCCCTTTAGTGTTGGGGAAGGGGAATAACCCTCCTTCAGAATCGTGAAGATCACAATCGTCTCTCCTTTAATTGGGTCGGGGATGCTTGCCACACCTGCCTCAGCCACAGCAGGGTGGGAGACGGCTGCATCTTCGATCTCCACGGTTCCGATTCGATGACCGGCAATTTTGAGAACCTCGTCAGCCCTTCCTAAAATCCAGAAATAACCATCTTTGTCGCGAATGGCATAGTCGCCCGTGTAATAAATCTCTGGAAACTTCGACCAATAACTTTCCTCATATCGTTTCGGGTTGCCATAAACTCCCAGCAACATTCCTGGCCAAGGGGCTTTGATGACTAAAACTCCCCTTTCCTCAGGTGGCATCGTCTCTCCCTTTTCATCCACGACATCTGCCAGGATTCCAGGAAGAGGAAAGGTCGCTGAGCCAGGTTTCAGCGGAGCACATTCGATGGCTGGTGCTGGTGAGATCATGATCCCGCCTGTCTCCGTCTGCCACCAGGTATCCACAAGAGGACATTTCTCCTTTCCAATATTTTTATAATACCAGGCCCATGCCTCCGGGTTGATGGGTTCACCCACACTTCCCAAGAGTTCGAGACTGCTTAGATCGTGCTTCTCAATCTCTTTCTCCCCATACCTCATCAGCATCCGAATGGCCGTTGGAGAGGTATAGAAGATCGTCACCCCATACTTTTCAATGATATCCCACCATCGGTCGATGGCTGGATAGTCCGGAGCCCCCTCGTAAAGGACGATGGCTGCTCCATGCATCAAAGGGGCATAGACGATAGAACTATGTCCGGTCACCCATCCCACATCGGCTGTGCACCAGTAGACCGATTCCTCTTTAATATCAAAGACCCATTTGTAAACGGAATGGTTGAAAGTAAGGTAACCCCCTGTCCCGTGGACAATGCCCTTCGGTTTTCCAGTAGTCCCTGAAGTATAAAGGATGTAGAGAGGATGAAGGGAATCCATCGGATCCGGATTGACAAAGAGATTGGCTTTATCAAGCAACTCATGAAGCCAGACATCCCTGCCTGGCTTCATCATAACAGGAATATTCGCCCTTCGTACAACAAGCATCTTTTCCACAGAAGGGGTCATCTCCAGCGCCTCATCAGCAATCCGTTTTAATGCTATTGGTTTCCCTCTTCTAAAACCGGCATCCGCCGTCACCAGAAGCTTTGCGCCGGTGTCATTGACCCTGTCTGCCAGTGCCTGGGCGCTGAAGCCCGAGAAGATAACCGTGTGAGTTGCACCAATTCTCGCACAGGCCAGCATCGCCACAGGCAATTCAGGGATCATGGGAAGATAAAGGGCGATCCGGTCTCCTTTTTTGATTCCCAAATTTTTAAGGACCGAGGCAAATTTGTTGACCTCTCGATAGAGGGTGGAGTAACTCAGAACTCTTGTGTCTCCAGGTTCTCCCTCCCAATAGATTGCCACCTTGCTTCTCCGCCAAGTCTTGACATGACGGTCTACACAGAGGTAAGAGGCGTTGAGCTCCCCTCCCACAAACCATTTTGCATAAGGGGGTTGCCAATCGAGGACTTTATCCCAGGTCTTGAACCACTCCAATTTTCGAGCCTCCTCTGTCCAAAAACGTTCAGGATCTTTGATGGAGTGGTTATATATTTCAAAATATTTTTTAAAGGGCCAATAGGTAGCACCGAAGGTTAAAGGGGTGTAAGCCATTTTATCCTCCTCTCATATCCAAGATTCCTGGCTGCCCTATGGGATAGAAAGGCCGGTTTCGAAAACTTTCCCCTGCCTTTCTATTCCCTGGCCCCCTTCAATGGACTCAAAAAGGCTTTTTCAGAGATCTCGGAGTGGGGGGTTGACAGGAATTGAAGAAACGGATTAAATTTATCAAAAATTCATTAAAAAGGAAAGATGTTGAGAGTATCTGCAATTCTCCTCGGAGCAGGCGAGTCGAAACGAATGGGGGTGGATAAGCTTTGCCTTCCCTGGGGGAGGAAGACGGTATTTGAGCACTCTGTCGAAACCCTGCTTCGATCCAAGGTCAGCGAGGTCGTCACAGTCATCAGGGATTCTAAGAGAGCTGTGGTAGGTCATATGAAAGATCGTAAACTGAAGGTGGTGAGCAATCCGCACTACAAGGCGGGTATGAGCACTTCTATCCGGAAAGGACTCAAGGCCCTTGATCCCAGGAGTCACGGAATTCTCATCGCCTTTGGAGATCAACCTTCTCTTCAGACGAGAACGATTAACGCCTTGATCAATGCCTTCATTCGAAGAAAACAGGGGATCATCGTCCCCTCGTTCCGGGGAAGGAAGGGTCATCCTGTGATCTTTCATCGTCATTATGAGAAGGAATTACTGAGGTTGAAAGGCGACGTTGGAGGAAAATCAATCATTGAGAAACATCCGAAAGAGGTATGGACCGTCCGTGTAAAATCAGAAGGGGTGGTTAAGGATATTGATACATGGAGAGATTATAGAAAGAGTTGAGAATGAAGAATTGAGAGTTAAGAGTGAAGAGTGTAAAATAAAGAATTGGAGAAATAGGGATGAAAGGTATTCAGATGAAATCGGAAAGGAAGATAGAAGATTTGATCGTCTTAATCCGGGGAGCAGGTGAGATGGCGAGCGGCGTGGCCCACCGACTTCACCAATCCCACTTTAAGATCTGTATGCTCGAGATCGTCGAGCCTATTGCCGTGAGAAGGGAGGTTTCTTTTTGTGAGGCCGTCTACGAAGGCGAAAAAGAGGTGGAAGGGGTACGAGCGAAATTGGTTTCGAAACCGGAACAGATTCCAGCTGCATGGAAGGGAGGGAAGATTCCTATTCTGGTGGACCCTGATTCAAAAAAAACAAGGCAATTTTTGAAACCAGACGTCCTCGTTGACGCCATTATGGCTAAGAGAAACTTAGGAACTCAGATCAAGGATGCTCCTCTGGTCATCGGATTGGGTCCTGGATTTACAGCGGGAAAGGATGTCCATCTGGTCATTGAAACAAATCGTGGTCATGACTTAGGGAAGGTGATTCGGAATGGTGCTGCAGAACCCGATACGGGGATTCCTGGGGAGATTGGAGGATATGCTGTTGAAAGGGTTCTGAGAACATTGAAAAAAGGGGTTTTCTACCCCCAGAAATCAATCGGCGATAAGGTGAATAAGGGTTCCGTCGTAGCTGTCGTCGATGATTTTCCCGTGATCGCTGAGATCAGTGGTGTCGTGAGAGGGCTCCTCCGTGAGGGGGTAGAGGTGAGAAAGGGAATGAAAGTCGGTGACATCGATCCGAGGGGCAAAAGAGGACTTTGTTTTACGATTTCCGACAAGGCGAGGGCTATTGGAGGAGGAGTACTTGAAGCCATACTGTATTGGTTTAACAAGTGATTCAGCATAGAGCATAGCCAAATGGAAGCACCAAATCCCAAGCACCAAATTTCAAATAAATCCCAATCACCAAAATTCAAAACAAAATATAATTGCTCATTTGAAATTGGAATTTGGAGCTTATTTGGGATTTGGAATTTGGGATTTTAAACGCTATGCGCTATGCTCTTTGCCCTCTGCGACTATAAGTTGAATTCGGATGGATCCTGATCAAAAGGTCATTTCCTCTATTATCGAGAAGTATGTGAAGGGCAATAAAGAAGAAGGACAGCGAACTGCCGTTCTGGCGGATGCCTTAGGTTTAAAGAAAAGGGACGTAATCAGTTTAACGGGAGCAGGCGGGAAGACGACACTCATGTTTCGTCTTGCCGGAGAGTTGCTGCTTAAAAAGAAGAAAGTTGTGACGACCACGACGACGAAGATATTGGAGCCTGCTTCTGGAGAGACTGAGTTTCTTTTTGTCGATCCAAATGAGGACATGCTAAGAGCATTTGTGGACAAAAATCTCGACAGATATAGACATATTACGATAGCGAGAGAGAGGCTTGAATCAGGGAAGTTGAAAGGGGTTTCTTCAAATCTTGCGGATGATATTTGGCGGTCACACGAGATAGATTACCTCATCGTGGAGGCGGATGGTGCGGCAGGTCGTCCAATCAAAGCTCCAAGGGAAGGGGAGCCTGTGATTCCTTTAACTACAACACTGGTTGTGGCGATTTTGGGCGTGGATGGGATCGGGATGGATTTGAATGAGAAGAATGTATTCCAAGCGGAGCGCGTCTCAACATTGACAGGGATTCCCATAAGGAGGAAAATGACGGATGAGGGAATCGCAGTATTGATGACCCATCCATTAGGTGTTTTCAAGGGAGCCCCATCTTCTTCAAGGGTGATCGCGTTTCTCAATAAGGTCGACATTCCCAATGGAGTGGTAAAAGGAAGACGGATTGCTCAAAAGATCATCGAGAGAAAACACCCTCAGATCAAAAGGGTCGTTCTGGGACAGTTGAAAAGTGAGCCGCCCGTGGTGGAAGTGATATTTCCATAAAACGCTAACTGCCATGCCAACCGGCGGGCAGGCGCAAGGGGGCGCTATGCATGCACATAGCGACAAAACGAGGGAGATACAAATGAGATTTCTAAAATTTTTTTTGATCATGGGGATCTTATTCTCTGTGTTGGCCTGCGTCGCCATTGCAGAGGATTATCCTATACAATACTTTTTGGCGAAGGTCTCATCTGAGAAGAATGAGCTTTCTAAGGATGAAAGAAAAGAGCTCCTCAATCGTATTCATCGAATGCTGGACCAAGCCCAGCGGACTCATACGAAGTTGGTTCAAGCCATTCAGACTGGAGAGACGGACATTCGGTATCAGGAGGGGAAATTCTGGATGTCGAAACTTGAGGAGGATCAGAAATCGATCGACATTGGAACCCAACAACTCAAATTGCTGACGGAGAGGCCAACCCTTCTTGTTGCATCGATCAAACTTTATAAATCTTTGAAAGATCTCTCATCGAATTTCAATGCCTATAACGATGTGACTTCGTTCTCAGCTCTTGTGGGCGATCTCGCCCCTGAAATGGAGTTATGGGCCGATCCAATCTTTTATAAACTTTATCTCCTCCCTCTTGCCCATTTAAAAGATGAAGAAAAGGTGTCCCCTCAGAAGGAAAAGAAACCGATTCCAAAAGGGAAGAAGCCCTAGGCGATGTTTCATGACGGCTACGTCACCCTCAAGGGATGAAAATGGGCACAGGTCATAGGTAAACCCCGTATATCCCCGCCCTAAAGGACGGGGCTTTTCTTTATCTTTAGACTTGAGATTGCCTTCACCCCCAGTCTGAAGGCTGGGGCTTTCGGGATTATACGGGGTAAAGGTTACGGTTACGAAGCCCCTGCCTACTGGCAGGGAATGACGATACGGGCATCGTTGCCCTTACTGCAACCGAAGAAACTTTATTTTCTGAACTATAGTATTATCGGAAGGATTCCAAGAATAATGAAACAGGGGTTAGCTGATAGCATTCTCGATTTTTTGCGTACGATCACCAAACCATCCGTAGGTTTGATGGCCATCCTCGCCCTTACTTTCTACCTTCGCCTACGCTATTTCGGACAGATTATTGACGGAGATGTGGGAAACCTGGGCTATCTGGCCTGGCGGATGGCCGAGGGAGAGGTTCTGATCGATCTCGAAGGCCCTGGGAAGCCGCCTCTCTATTTCATGCTCTACGCGGTGTTCATTCACCTTTTCGGCCCCTCTGTCTTGGGCCTCAAGATGTTCGGGGCGATTTTTGTCCTGGGAGCAGTGATTGCAGTCTACTGGTTAGCGAACCAAGCCTATGGGAGACGAGTGGGACTCTTAGCGGCGTTGCTGTTTGGAGTTTTTTCATCTGGGCCGATGGTTGAAGGTGGAGGGGTGAATCTGGAGACGATCCTACATCTTCCATATATTCTTGCCATTGGTCTCTTCCTTAAGGCTTCGATGTCAGGACAGCTGCGGTGGTATTTCCTTGCGGGTCTTTGCGCTGTCTTGGCCACTCTCGTGAAACAGGTTGGAGGAGTCCTCTTCTTTGTCTTTCTCTGCTATGGAATCGGCGAATGGTGGAGAAAGCCGGTTCCTTTTTCGACCAAAGAGTGGCTCTCCCGTTATGTCCTGATGGGCGTAGGCGCTTTGCTGCCGGTGGTCGGTGTCATTATTTTTTATCAATGTCATGGATACTCCTTGAGAGAGCTCTACGACTCTATGTTGGGAAGCAACTTGCACTATATACAAGTCGGACGTCAACATGCGAACCTCCTGGACTATCTTACATCCCGTCTAATGGTTATCCTTCCTGAAAATGGACTTCTGTGGTTCGGTACGGTATTTGCTGCAGGTTACCTTTGCTGGAGGATTTGGAGCGGTAAAGGAGAAGCCAGGGACCGAATACTGCTTTGGTGGGCTTTTTGGTCCTTTGCTGTCCTCTGGCTTACTGGGACTTTTTACTCCCATTACTTTCTTCAGATCATCCCCCCTTTCTCTGTATTAGCCGCTTATGGAATTGTAAGAACCTGGGAGATTGCAAAATCATTTTCTCCTCTACGCCGGTTTGTGGCACGGGGAGTATGGGCATCGCTACTCGTTATCATCACCATCACTTTCATAAAGACCGACTATCGATATTTCTTTTCCTATACGCCTGAAGGGCAGACGGTGTTCCAGTATAAGGTTTCACATGCTACATATGATGGACATGGCCTATATCACTTCGTTCAACAAGAGATCGCCCTCTATGTTCGTGATCACACCGATCCTAAGGAGACGATCTACGTCTGGGGGATAGCGCCCCAGATCTATTTTTTAGCAGAACGTAAAGCGGCAACCCGATACCGAAACAACTACAACATGAGTCGACTTTTTACGGATGACTCGCTTAGGGAACTGCGGGCATACGCCCCTGCCGTGATGGAGGATCTAAGAAAATCCCGTCCTGCCTATATTGTGAAGATATTCCGTCTGGAAGACTTTCCTGAGCTTCAAACCTTTGTTCAAGATAATTATACGGCGGAGAAATATTTAGAACTGCCGCCGTGGAGCATCTGCCTCTATCGGAGGCGTGTTGATAGGCAAGTTATTCCAAACCCTAAATAATGGGGGAGGTCTTAAAAAGCTCTTCAAAATATTGGTACAAATTGGTATAATAAGTCTGTCTAAAAATCCTATGATATCGTGGTGAGCCTGTCGAATAATCATGGTGAGCCTGTCGAACCATGGCGTGGGTTTATATTTTAAAATGTTCTGATAATTCGTATTATACAGGCTCCACAATAGATTTAGAGAAAAGAATGGCGGAACATGTGGCCGGGACTTTTGATGGATATACTTCATCAAGACTACCGGTAAAATTGGTTTTCTCTTACGAAATGCCTACGATATTTGAGGCATTTTTAAGAGAGAGGCAGATTAAGGGATGGACAAGGAGGAAAAAGGAAGCTTTAATAAACGGCGAATGGGAAAAATTGGTTGAGTATTCTAGGTCGAAGAAGCGGCATCCTTCGACAAGCTCAGGATGATTTGGAGAAGCTCAGGATGATTTGGAGAAGCTCAGGATGATTTGGAGAAGCTCAGGATGATCTGGATAAGCTCAGGATAATTTGGAGAAGTTATCAGCGTGAGCCCTCGGCCTGAGCTCGGGCCGAAGGCTCAGTCGAACGCTCAGGATGTCCTTCGACAGGCTCAGGATGAAAATTTTTAATCAAAAAGGTGTTTTGGCGCATGAAAGACATCTATTCTGAAATCGTGAAAGCTTTGACTAAAAAGGAGCCCATCGCCCTTGCGACGCTGATCACACGTGTTGGCTCCGCTCCGAGAGCGGCAGGTGCGAAATATTTGATCAGAGCAGACGGAACATCTTTTGGTTCTATTGGAGGCGGATGTGTTGAGGCAGAAGTTTGGCAGAAAGCCCAAGACGTCATGAAGGAAGGAAAGGGAGAAGTTCTCCATTTTAAGCTGACGTCTGAACAACTCGCAGAGGGTGGACTTATCTGCGGCGGGAATATCGATATCTTTTTGGAGCCTCTTGGAGAAGAATTCTTAAACATTTATCAGGAAGTGATTAAGATTAAACAGAAGGGAGGTTCTGCCATTTTAGCTACACTGATCTCTGTAGATGGCGGCTTCCCAAAAAAGGGAGGCTCAAAGATGTTAGTGAAGGCCTCTGGCGAGAAGATCGGGTTTCTACTTAATGGAGAAAAGATTGAACAGAGGATTTTGAGAGAAGGCGAGGCATTGCTGCTGCGGGGAAATAAGCCGATGGTTATCGATTTTCGCTCAGAAGAAGACGATTCTCCGTGGAAAAAATTGGAGGTATTGTTAGAGCCGATCTTTTCTGAACCAACGGTCTATATATTTGGGGCAGGGCATGTCTCCCAGCAATTGGCTCCTTTTGCAAAGAGAGTTGCTTTCAAGGTCGTGGTCATTGACGACCGGGAGATGTTTGCCAACCGAGAGCGCTTTCCGGATGCGGATGAAGTCATCGTTTCAGAATTTGAGAAGTGTTTCGATCATCTTAACATCGATCAGTCGGGCTATGTCGTCATCGTCACCCGAGGGCATCTTTATGATGGTTTTGTATTGGAACAGGCTCTCAGAACCAATGCTCGGTATATCGGCATGATCGGTTCGAAGAAGAAGATTCGGAC
>Ga0129298_10001282_pt1 | contig 10523 bp, 15 predicted proteins | sample I19B2metaG_FD_94707 | JGI IMG/M metagenome (GOLD analysis project Ga0129298, IMG submission 94707) | Lake sediment bacterial and archeal communities from Gulf of Boni, Indonesia to study Microbial Dark Matter (Phase II) - ​I19B2 metaG | ecosystem: Environmental > Aquatic > Freshwater > Lake >...
ACGGGATGAATTCAAGAAAGTCGCAGCCGTAAAGTCTCATTGTATGGGGCTTGTTCAAGACGACTGGCTAAATTTTCATGAGGGAAATCTGCGAATAATGAATCCAACTGGAGAAAAGGTTGCTGAATTTCCTCCTGAAAACTGCTTGGATCACATAGAAGAAAAGAGACTAGGCTGGACATACGCAAAATTCGCTTATCTGAAAAGCTTAGGTTGGCCAGAAGGAATCTTAAAAGTTGGTCCAACTTCAAGAATGAATGTAGTAGGCGACATTTTAACGCCTTTGGCAAAAATGGAGTTTAGAGAATTCAGAATACGCTTCGGAAGACTTGCCCATGAAACCTTGCTTTTCGACTATGCTAGGTTAATTGAACTGCTTTATGCCTGCGAAAGAGCAATTGAACTGTTAGAGGACAGAGAAATAACAAAAACTGACTTAAGAATTAAAGTTGTGCCAAAAGAAGGCATTGGAACTGGAGTAGTAGAGGCGCCTCGTGGCACACTGATACATCGCTACGTTCTGGATAAGGCTGGCAAAGCCAAAGACATCAAACTAATAATTCCAACTCAAATCAACAATACGGCAATTAATCAAAGTGTGAAAGATGCTGCAAAAGAATTCATAAAATCAGGCGAAGTAAAACCTGGACTGCTCAACAGCGTGGAGATGGTTATTAGGGCGTATGACCCATGCATCAAATGTGCAGCGAGAAACTTGACAAATAAAGGATTTTTGACTGTAGAAGTGAAGAATAAAGAAGGAGAAGTAGTAGAGAAATTACCTTGAGCCTCATTTCACCCGTGAAAATGGCTTGATATCCGAGCGATAGAATATGACATACGTCATATATCAGCCTTTCGGTCACTTGCTAGAAAGTAAAAGCGGAAGGACAAATCTTGTTTAGGACACAGCTCTCGCATTTTGGACCCTTTGCCAAGCACACTCTTCTGCCGTGAAATATTAGTAGGTCAGTAATTCTCATCCACTGTGATTTCGGGGTTATTTCCATTAGGTCTTCCTCAATTTTATCTGGGTCTTCATTTTCTGTTAGCCCAAGCCTCTTTGCAAGCCTCCTGACATGAGTGTCAACTGCAACACCTTCTATTATTCCATAAGCGTTTGACAAAACTATGTTAGCTGTTTTTCTGGCGACACCGGGTAACTCGAGCAATCCATCCATTGTTTTTGGAACTTGCGAATTGAATTTTTCGATTAGGAATTGGCAACATTTTTTGATGTTCTTAGCCTTGTTTCTGTAGAAGCCCGTTGATTTGATGTCTTCTTCAAGTTCCTTAATGTCAACTTTAGCATAGTCTTTTGGGGTTTTGTATTTTTTGAATAATGTCTTTGTTACTATGTTGACTCTTTTGTCAGTGCATTGGGCTGAGAGGATAGTGGCGATTAAGAGTTCGAGAGGATTAGTAAAGTCAAGTGCTATTTTAGCATCCGGATGTTCTTTCTCTAGTAACATAATTATGTTAAGGACATTGGTCTTTTTGTCAATCATAGCCTCTTTTCGCTCACTCAAGATCCTAGATACGCTGGCGAAACCCTCTTTATAAAAATTCTCATAAAAATCATTCATGAATGGGTACAAGACACAAGAACTTTACGATTTTTTGACCATTGTTTTTGAATTGATGCTTTTCATTTGGAGGGATAAAGATAGCGTTGCCAGCTTTGAACTTTGTTTCGCGTTCCTCGCCGACCACAAAGCCCTCTCCTTCTAGAATGAAGACCTCATGTTCCCAAGGGTGACTGTGAAAGGGGCTATGACCGCCAGGCTCCATCTCGAACAGTCTCATTGCAAAATTTTCTGCGCCTATTTCCTTAGTGATAAGCCATCTCACGCTTAATTTTGAGGCCCCTTCATCTACATCCTTTGCCTTAACATCTTGATAGTGAAGAATTTTCATCGTATTTACCTCTTTGAAGCAATTAGTGTCTTAGCAATTATTAAACATTAAATATGACTTCTCAGAAGCCAAAATTCTCTTATCCTAAAACCGTCAGATAAAGAAGAAGAGGAATTGACCCAATTATGAGCGTGAATAGATTAAGCGAAAAAGAAGCTACTAAGATAATTCTTTCCATCTTAGAAAAAGCTCAGAAGCCACTTTCAACAAGGGATATTGAGGGAGAAACCAGAAAACTACTTGTTGCCTGCCCAGATAACACTCCAGTTTTCCTAAACAAACTACGCCTAAAAAGAATCATAAAGGGTCAGCTTTCTCCCGAAAGAAGAGGATGGATTTGGTGGATTGAAAAAGAAAGCTAAATCCAAGAAACTATTTTATCATATTCGTCCATTACCAGTTTAACCCATCCTTTGTAGTCAACTATAGCAACACGCTTGTCAACCTTCTTTAATAGACCTCTAGCTTCGCAGTCTGCCTTTAACCCATACAGTCTAAGCCTGAGATTCACAGTTCTTCTAAGATATTGTGGCAAAGTGAGCGATATACAAGCGTCTTGAATATGTAATATACCGACTTTCTCTCCCATTTCAACCATTTCCGAAGCCATTTTGAGAATTGAGTCAAAATTGCCGCTGAACGGAGATTTGCTCAAAATTATTAACAATGTGCTCTCTCCTAAAAAGTGATGACCGCCTCATTTTCTGCAACTAGTTTAGTGACTTGAGCGAGTGATAACGCTTTCGCGCGATATGTTTTGTCAAGGTCTTCAATGTCTAAGCCTCTTTTCACAAGAGAATTTTTTGCGACATATAGTCCGATGAGGTCGGCGAGGGTTTTCAATCTGTCGTAAAAGGATGTTAGTCCAGTATCTTCTGGCTTGTGATTTTTGACTAGGCAATAGACGCCGTCGTCGATGAATACTAATTTGGGAAGGATATCCATAGCAATTAGTGCTGTCGCTATTCTGAGCCCTTCTGCAGCCATTAAGCTTCCATACGGCGGGCTTTTTATAACTAAAAGAATCTTTTTTGGCATGCTTATATCACCTTAAGAGCCAAAAGTTACAACTCGGTCAGATTCTTCGATTAACTGAGCCAGCTCAGCAAGACTGCTTTCCTTTACACCTTTGAACGATTCCTTTTTTAAGTCGATGCCTCTAAGTCTAGCACTTTCTCGACAAGCCAAGATGTAAGCGCCTTTATCTATTAATTGAGCAAGCTTTTTGGCTGGTGTTGCCTGATTTGGCAAGATTTGGCTCGTAGTCAAGCCGTAAATGGAGTCGATGTCACAGAAAATTGAGACTTTATGCCCTTCCTCAATTGCGGCTTTGGCAAACTCGTATACAGTGTCCGTGTTTTGAAATTGAATCGGAGAAGAAAACAAGATTATAAGTAGATTTCCCATGTATCCACTTCCCTCTTTATGCTGTATATGCATATTTCTAGTGTTAGCAATCTATAACTGAAAACTATTTAAGACTCACATCGAAATTTAAAATGTCCCGGAATGATAGGATGATCAAAGTTAAAGTTAATTGGAAAAGATGTAATGGAAGTGGCGCATGCGAAGAAGTTTGCCCTGTGAATGTCTTTGAACTTCAGAAAATCAAAATGTATCCAGATACTTTGAAATCAGTCCCAATAAAAGAACATCACTGCATATCCTGCTACGCATGCGTAGACCTGTGCCCAACCCAATCGATCTCTATAATTGAAGAATAAAGCGCATCAACATCTGACAAACATCAAAACCATTTTTCAATCTTACTTTCAAGGGCAACCTCAAAAGCTTAAAAAGTCTTTTATGCGAATTACACAAAGTAATCTAAAAGAGGTATGAGAAAATGAGTTTCCTAATGAGCAAAGAGGATAGAGGAAGAATTATCAAAGCCTTAAACATTGACGTCGGACTAGAACTTGGCGCCATAATTCAGTATCTACATCACGAATGGATGGCAGAAGGACTGGAAAGCCCAGAAATCATAGACCTCTTCGAAAAGATAGGTAAAGATGAAATGAAACATTTAGAGAAGTTTGCAGAAAGAATCGTCTATCTCGGCGGTGTTCCAACCACAAAGCCAGCACCAATAAAAACTGGCGGCAACATTAAGAAGATGATGCAAGATGACTTGGCTGGAGAAAACAATGCCATAAAAATCTATAAGGAGCACATAAAACTTTGCGACAAAATCGGCGACACAACAACTCGGCTAATGCTTGAAGAAATCATGTCTGAAGAAGAAGACCACGCAGATACTTGGGAAACAACATTAGGAATAAGAAAATAGAAATCAATCCCCTCCTTCTTTCTCTTTTTCTAGTTTCACCCACCATTTGGGAACTCTTACGTTTTTGATTATATCCCAGCGATTGCAAGGTTTTATATCTATAACTGGTGTGCCATCAAAAGCGTCAAGCCCTCTGATCGTGAGAGTATTACCTTTTCTCTCCAATAACTCAACAATAGTTAAGCCAATTGGATTTGGACGCAAGGGACTACGAGTTGCAAAAACGCCTAGCAATGGCAGGTCTATTCGTCCTCGTGGGTGAGTTTTCAGAGTTCTTCTTTCAGCCTCGCTTATTTCATGCATCCAAAAAATGACATAAATGTGCGAGAAATCTTCTATGCCCTCAAGAGCCTTCTCATAGCCTTTCTTAACAATGATTGAGCATACAAGACTTTTATCCTTTATATCTTCTTCTTTCACTTTTCTTCTTACGAAACCTATTGGACTTGCTCTAATTTCTTTTCCTCGAAACATTCAATCACCGTTTGCGTATGCCTATGCAACCTTTATGTGCTAAAAAAGACCCTAATTTCCTTATTAAATCCACAAGGTGAAAAAGCGTTTGGGAAATGGAAAAATTTACGTAATTCAAAAACATAATGCCACCCACTTGCATTATGACTTGAGACTTGAAATAGATGGTGTCTTGAAAAGTTGGGCGGTTCCAAAGATACCACCTACAGAAAGTGGCGTCAAGAGACTAGCTGTCCAAGTAGAAGACCATCCTGTAGAATACGCAACCTTTGAAGGCACAATCCCGGAAGGGCAATACGGAGCTGGAACAGTTGAAATTTGGGACAAAGGAGAATACATCATGAAAGAAAAAAACGAAGACAAACTAATCTTCGAAATTAGAGGCAACAAACTCAAAGGTCTTTATTGCCTAGTTAGGTTCAAAGGAAAAGAAAATTGGTTATTTTTTAAGAAAAAGTAAAGACGAAATCTACATTCCTATAAAGAGAATCTACATTACATAAACGAAAACTTGTTAAAAAAAGAGGGTGCGTGTCAGCTCGGAGCTGCTTCCGAGCGGAAACGAGCACGCAAATAGACGTAGAGAACCACCAAGACAACCACTGTAGACATCAGCAACGCCAAAGATATGTAGAGACCAATCGTAGTCCAGTCAGTTTGCGGTATAGTATTGGCTTTGACAGCTGAAATGTCAACTTTGACAGTGCCAATATCTGTCCGAATAGTGGCAATGTTATTATTTATTGATGTTATCGTTCCCTGCAATGTGCCTAAAGTTGTCTGAATCGTCGCAGTAGACCCTTCAATTGCAGTTACATGCAACTTTAAATAGGATATATCTGCTCGAAGCCATCCAACTTCTGTTTCTATCAAAGCAACCGTATCTTCAAGATAAACAAGTTTCGAATTCAAGGCTGAGCTGAATAGATATGTCTTGAAAGATTTTCCATACGCTTGCATAGTGTTTGTAAAGTAATCAGCTTCCACGACAATAGCCCACGTACCAGGCGATGCATCTGAGGGCATTGTATATGTTGCTTTGCAAAAGCCTGTCGAAATCACTTGAGGCGTTAACTGCACAGATTCTCCATTTGGATTATATAATATTGCGTTGAGATGATTTGGAGTCACAGAAACACCACAATACGTTGTCATAAAGTAAAACTGGACTTGCTCTCCCGCGAAGTATAGTGTTCCAACATCAATATTGACATCGAGCGGCAAGGTTCCAGGCCCAACAACAGAGACATCTGTGCCTATTGTTGTGCACGGGATTGACTGCGCCCAACTATTGTCCAGTCTAACTGGATCAGCTAAAGCCATGTGAGATACTCCTCCGTTGGTGCCTCTGAACTTTATTGTTGCGAGCACTCCGTTTCCTGTGGCTGGATTTGGAGGCTGTCCCTCCATGATACACAATGCCCAGACAACACCATGTGTACTATTATAGGCGTCGTCAATCAATTGTGTTGTGCAAAAAGTTCCAACTGCACCTGCAAACGACTTTAAGAATGGCCCCTCGGCAACAGAAAGAGCGTTCAAACAGTTTGTTTCATAGAATAATTTGAACTCCCAATAATAGAGGTTAACGACATTTGAGACTACTACATTAACGTAGATGTCGTTGCCAACTACTTCATGGCTAAGTACTGGATCTAACGAAACAACAGTTGAATCTGGAAGGGCTAAGCCTATTTTCAAGAGAGTTCCAAAGAGACCCAAGAAGATCATTGGAATCAACGCTACTAGAATCCTTTTACTCATATTACACTCTTCCTAGTTATGTTTCACTGAAGAAGTAAAGTGATAGTTATTTGAATTAATAAGTTATGAAATCCCAGCAAGTATTTCAAATTGTTACTTCAAATAAGTATTCTCCTTAACATTTTCATTTGTATGCGATGGAAGAAAGTTCTTAAAACGAAAAGTATAACTCGAAAAAAGGCTTAAATGACATTTCATTTCTTATGCTAAACGGATCGAGGGTCAATCCTGTTGAAAGCCTCAAAACTGCTTATATTTTATTATAGCCAGACTGGGAACACGGAGATGATGGCCCGAGCAGTGGCCGAAGGAGCAAGGTCAGTGCTAGGCGTTAGCGTTGAACTAGTCTATTATGCGAAAGCAGAAGACTTTGCTGATGCCGACGCCATAATTATTGGAGTGCCCACATGTTACCACGACATGAGCATGGAGATTAAACATCTTCTAGAAGAAGTTGCAACGAAGAAAATAAAATTGAAAGGCAAGATTGGGGCAGCCTTTGGCTCTTATGGTTGGAGCGGCGAGGCACCATCACTAGTACTTGAAATCATGAAGAAAAAATTTGAAATGGAAACCATTGAACATGGCTTAACGGTGAAATATGCGCCTAATGAAGAAGCGTTAGAAGAATGTCGAAAACTTGGAAAAACTGTTGCTGAAAAGATAGCGAAATCACGAATTAAATAAGCCATAATGATTATCCTTTAAGTTTTAGTCTTCTCAATAGAGCCGAGTTGCTTACAACAAAAAGTGAACTCATCGCCATAGCTGCAGCCGCAATAACTGGATTTAGCAGATTTGCAGCGGCAACTGGGATAGAGATTGTGTTGTATATGAAAGCCCAGAAAAGATTCTGCTTGATTTTCTTCATGGTAGCCTGACTTAACTCGATTCCAAGGGCTACATCCCTTAAGTCATCTTTGATTAAGATGATTCCGCCAGTTTCTTTTGCAATGTCTGTTCCGCTGCCGATGGCTATTCCTACGTCTGATTGTGCAAGTGCTGGAGCGTCGTTTATGCCGTCACCCACCATTGCGACCACTTTGCCTTCAGCTTGCAGTTTCTTGATGACATCAACTTTCTCCCATGGCAACACGTTAGCTATCACGGAGTTTATGCCTAGTTGCGCCGCAATAGTTTTTGCAGTTCTTTCATTGTCGCCTGTAAGCATGGCAACTTCTAAGCCTATATCTTTCAGTCTCTTTATTGCAGTCGCGGCGTTTTCTTTTGGCGTATCCATAGCAGCGATAATGCCTGCAACTTTGCCATCTACGGACAGTATCATGGCGGTTTTCCCTTGTTTTTCAAGTTCCTGAAGATTTTCTTCGGCTGTTTCAATGATAACATTGCTGTCTTTCATAAGTTTCCTCTTTCCAAGAAGTATCTCCACGCCTTTGTATCTGGCTTTCACTCCATGTCCAGGTATTGCCTCAAATGCCTCTGCGTCTGGAATGTTCGAATTGCCAGCTGCTTTCACTATCGCTTCTGCCAAGGGATGCTCTGAACCCTTTTCTGCAATTGATGCAGCCTGCAAAACATCTTCTTTCTTGTACTTCCCATATGTGATAATATCTGTAACCATCGGTTCTCCTTTTGTCAGAGTTCCTGTTTTATCGAAAACTATTGTGTGCAGTTTTCTTGCTTTCTCCACGTGTTCGCCGCCTCTTAGGAGAATTCCATACTCTGCTCCTTTGCCAACTCCAGCCAAAATTGCTGCCGGTGTGGCTATGCCTAAAGCACATGGGCAGGCGATTAGCAAGATAGCAAGTAGTACAAGGAAGGCGGTGGAGAAATTTGTGGTTAAAAACCAATATGTAAACGCTATTGCGGCTGCAGTGAATACTATAGGCACAAAGTAAGAAACGACGCGATCTGCAAGTTTCTGGACGGGAGCACTTGAAGCCTGTGCTTCTTCAACCAAACTGACGATTTGCATTAAAGCAGTGTCAGCACCAACCTTTGTAGCCTCAATTTTCAGGAGCCCAGTCTTGTTTATTGTGGCGCCTATGACTTCACTACCTGCATTTTTTTCAACTGGTATGCTTTCGCCTGTAATGATTTTTTCGTCGACTGATGAGTATCCAGAAATAACCTTTCCGTCTGTGGGGATTTTTTCTCCAGGTTTGATGATTAATATGTCTCCTACTTGTATTTCGTCAATGGGTAACTCTACTTCATTTCCATCTTTCAAAACTCTAGCAATTGTCGGCTGCAGCTCAAGCAACTTGCGAATAGCCGCAGCAGATCTTCGCCTAATGGTTTCTTCTATGAATTTGCCAAGTAATACAAAGGCTAAAATTCCTATTGCTATTTCGAAGTAGCCGTGTCCTCCAGGTGCAAGGTTTGGGAAAAAGGTGCTTATAGTGCCGTAGAACCAGCCTGCCAACGTGCCCGTAGAGATGAGAACGTCCATGTTTATGTTTCGTGTTTTGAGTGCCTTGTATGCTCCGTAATGAATGCTCCATCCAGCTATCCAAACTATTGGTGCAGATATTATGAAAAAGGCTACATCCCAAACTTGGAATTCGACACCAGCAAACTCAAATGTCATAAATGCTGCAACTAAGCCTAGTAACACTAATGCTCGCAATCCAGCAACTGTAATCACTCCAAGAAGTGCTAAAGTGACCTTTCGTCTCATTGAACGCAATTCTTGCTCTGGCGCTTCATATGTTCTAGCACAGGTCTCACTGCAGAAGTAGTATTCTCTGTCTCCAATCTTTCTCTTGATAGCCTTATCTTTGTCGACTATCATGCCGCAAACTGGGTCTCTCGGCACCTAATTTTCACCTTTTATTTCGTCTAGCCTTATAGAGAAGGTGAGAAATATTTAAAGTAGGCAAAAGGAGGTGCATCTCAAAAATGAAAGATCCAATTTGCGGAATGAACGTTACAGAAGCAAGTAAGTATAAGACAGTGTATGAAGGCAAAACTTATTACTTCTGCAGCAACGCATGCAAGACAGAATTTGACAAGAATCCGAAAAAATACGTTAAGAAAAACTTTCGAATCTAATCATGATATAGAGGCTCTCATATGTCTGGTTATAGTCGCAAGGTTCTTCCGATTCTTGGAATGGACTGTCCAGCTTGTGCCCCAGCGATAGAAAAGAGACTAGAAAAGCTCGAAGGTGTCAAAGAAGCAAAGGTCAATTATATGACGCAAAATGTAGCAGTAACTTATGACCCAAGCAAAATTAGTATTCCTCAGATTGAGAAAACAATTGAAGAGTTAGGCTACAGAATTGCCTACAAGAAATATGAGGGGCTCTGGAAAGGGTTTCGACATTTTTTCGCCCAAGGAAGAAGAAAGTAGGCTGAAAGATGCAAAAACTTAGATTATAATATGACTACGCTGATTTCATGAAGAAGGCAGTTCAAACTGGTATATAAGATGAAAAGAGTGAAATTGATTATTCATGAGCCATTAATTAACAAAGCCATAGGCAGTGAACTGAATCTGCTACTTAACGACAAAGCTAATCTTATAGACGCGATAAGCGAAGTGGACAAGATGATATGTAACAAGGGAGAATTCCCTGTGCCGCATTATCAGAGCTTACTTCACATGATCTATAATCCTGTTCAGAACAGATTCTACAAGCAAGCTGCAGTAACAGCTTATGATGAATCGGGGCAACTGCTAAATGTGAGAGATGACCCAAAGAAAACACTTCCAGAAGGAGTAACAGTCATTGTGATTCCAGCAGGAGGATGTATAAGCGAGTGGGAAGAAGCCATAGATTACACAGAGTTTTTGAAAGCAATATGAGGTTCAAACTATGCCCTCTGAAAGTGCTATAGAAGTCTCGAATCTAACAAAGTATTATGGCAAATTGTTGGCGGTTGACCAAATTAACTTTGATGTGAAAGATAAAGAACTGTTTGGCCTGCTTGGACCCAACGGTGCTGGGAAGACAACAACCATTCGCATGATTTGCGGTATGCTTAGACCCACGAGGGGAACCGTGGTTGTCGCCGGTTTCGATGCGTCTCGAAAACCGGAGGAGGTTAAACGAAGAATCGGTTTGGTTCCCGATATCTCAAATCTATTCGGAGAATTAAGCGCCAAAGTAAAC
>Ga0129298_10001283_pt1 | contig 10517 bp, 8 predicted proteins | sample I19B2metaG_FD_94707 | JGI IMG/M metagenome (GOLD analysis project Ga0129298, IMG submission 94707) | Lake sediment bacterial and archeal communities from Gulf of Boni, Indonesia to study Microbial Dark Matter (Phase II) - ​I19B2 metaG | ecosystem: Environmental > Aquatic > Freshwater > Lake >...
GTAAACAATGTTACAAACATCACCCGCCGAATTGTATCAAAATCTTAAAATCAGTAACTTATAGCTGAAATGCTCCGTTCGTAAGTTTCAATAATCAGGCAATTTCTTCTTCTGGCACAAAAACTGCTCCGGTCCCCGCCAGAAAGGGGGACCATGCACAAATCCCACAGCAAGTTTCTTTTTGTGTTTCTGTTGACGCCGGCCCTGCTGCCCGTTCCAGGCTTTGGGCAGGCGGCCGACGGCAACATCACCGGCACGATCTACGACCCCACCGGGGCGGTCGTGCCTGGGACGGCCATTGAACTCGAAAACGTCGCGACGGGAGTGAAGCGCGCCACGCAAAGCGACGCGAGCGGCGTTTACCGTTTTAACAACGTGCTTGTCGGGCAGTATCGAGTGACCGCGCGGGCACAGGGCTTCACGCCGGCCACGCTGGAGAAAGTAGACGTGGCCCTGAACAAAACCACCACGGCCAACCTCACCCTCCAGGTGGGCCAGGTGGCCACCCAGGTGGAGGTCGCCGAAGCGGGCGTCTTGATCGACACGACGACGGCGACGATCGCGACGTCCTACGAGTCGCGCGAGGCCATTTACACGCCCGCCAGCGCGCTGCCGCTCGGTGTCTACAACCTGGCTCTGATGAGCGCGGGCGTCGCCTCCAGCGGCGGCGTCGGCCTGGGCGAAGGGCCTTCCGTCGGCGGCCAGCGGCCGCGCCAGAACAGTTTCACCATCGAGGGCGTGGATAACAACCGCAAGGACGTCACCGGCGCCAACATCCGTGTGCCGAATGAGGCGGTGGCGGAATTCTCGATCCTTCAGAACCAGTACGGGGCCGAGTTCGGCCATTCCACCGGCGGACAATTCAGCGTCGCCCTCCGGAGCGGGACAAACCAAATCCATGGGTCGCTGTACGAATACTTCCAGAACCGGAACCTCAATGCGGTGGACGAAGCCGACGCCCGCCAGGGGATCCGGGACAACCCGCGGTACGACCAGAATATCGTTGGCGGCTCGGTCGGCGGGCCTGCGATCAAGAACAAGCTGTTCTACTATGGGCTAGTCGAGTACAACCCTCTGGGCCAGGCCAGTTCGCCCGCGAGCGCAACCTTCACCCCGACGGCGGAAGGCTACCGCCTGCTGGACCCGATTCAGGGACTTTCGAGGACGAACCTCGACATCCTGAAGCAGTATGCGTCTCCGGCTCCGTCGGCCAGCGCCACCACCACCGTAGCCGGCGTCGAGATTCCCATCGGCATTCTGCCGATCAGCTTTCCCAACTACTTCAACACCTACAACTGGGTGGGAAACGCGGACTGGAACATGCGCGACAACGACCAGCTTCGCTTTCGCTATGTCGAGAGCCGGAACGACGGTATCGACATCACCACCTCGCCTAACCTTCCGGCCTTCTCCAATACCCGGAAGATCCGGCAGCGGTTGCTGACCCTCCAGCAATTCCACACCTTCAAGCCGACCCTGTTCAACGAGCTACGCCTGTCCTACAACCGCTATGCGGACTCGATTCCGGCCGGCGACTTCCAGTTTCCGGGCCTGGACGTATTCCCGAACATCACTATCGAGCAGGACCTGAACCTCCGGATCGGCCCGTTCGACAACGCTCCGCAATCCGGAACGCAGAACACCTACCAGATCGTGAACAACACGACCTGGGTGAAGGGCAACCACAACTTGAAGTTCGGCGCGGATGCCCGCCGCTACGTCGCGCCAACCGATTTCGTTCAGAGAGCCCGCGGCGATTACAATTACTCGAACCTCGAGCGCTACTTGCTGGACCTCCAGCCGGACATCCAGGCCCAGCGGAACGTCGGCGGCCGGACCTACTGGGGCAACTGCTGGAACTTCTACTGGTTCGCGCAGGATGAGTGGAAGATCCGCCGGAACGTGACTCTCACGCTGGGACTTCGCCACGAGTTCAAGGGCATTCCGGCCGACGACCGGCTCCAAACGCTGAACTCGGTGTCAAACGTCCCCGGCGTGCTGGAGTTCAAAGAGCCGAAGGCGCAAACGAAGAATTTCGCGCCGCGGGTCGGCCTCACCTGGTCGCCCGGCTCGAGCGGCAACACCGTGATCCGCGCCGGCTTCGGCATGGCCTACGATGTGTACTTTGACAACCTGGGCACGCTTTCCAAGCCGCCGCAATTGGAAACGACGGTGGTGCTCCCGCAGAGCGACGCGCCCAACTTCCTGGCCAACGGCGGAATTCCCCCGAACGCGCCCCAGCAGGAGCTGACACCCGAGGAATGGCGGGCGGCGACCGGCACGTACATTTATGACCAGCATCTGCCCTACTCGATCCAGTGGAACCTCGGGGTCGAGCGCGTGCTCGCCAAGGACTACACCCTCAACGTCCGCTACCTGGGCACAAGGGGCGTGCGGCTGTTCACCCAGAGCTGGATCAACATCCAGCCGGTGGTGACGCCACAGCGGCATCTGCCGACTTATCTTCAAGCCCCGTCGCAGGCGGAACTGGACGGCCTGCAAGTCACGCTGGATGACCTGATCAACGACTTCAACAACGGCGGCTTCTACCTGCCGGAATTCCTGAACGCCGGCTTCTTCAACGTGATCATTCCGTTCCCCAACCGGGGCAACTCGGTGTATCACGGGCTGGCGACGGAGTTCACGCGCCGGTGGTCTAACGGCCTACTGTTCAAGGGCGCCTATACCTGGAGCCACAACATCGACGACAGCACGGCCGACCTGTTCTCCACGCTGCTCTCCCCGCGCCGTCCACAAGACTTCCAGAACATGCGGGCGGAGCGGTCCACCTCGTTCCTGGACCGCCGGCACCGGTTCACATGGAACTGGGTGTATGAAGCCCAGTGGCTGAAGAACCACTCCAACTGGTTCATGAAGAACATGATCGGCAACTGGGTCTTCGGCGGCACCTTCACGGCCGAATCGCCGCAGTATGCCACGGTACAGAGCGGCCGCGACTCGAACCTGAATATCGATTCCGCGCCGGACCGGGTGATTGTGAACCCGGCGGGCAGGGACCGCACCGGCAGCGACGTGACGCCTCTGACGAACAGCGCCGGGCAGGTGGTCGCCTACCTGGCCAACGACCCTACCGCCAGGTACATCCGTGCTGGCCTGGGCGCCTACGCCAACGGCGGGCGGCAGACCCTCCCGCTCCGCGGCATCAACAATTGGGACCTCACCGTCACCAAGCGCTTCTCCATCACGGAAAGCAAGGCGGTCGAGTTCCGGGCGGCGTTCTACAACACGTTCAACCACCCGCAATATGTTCCGGGCAGCGTGAACACCGTCGCCGCCATCGACTCGCGACAGACGCGCAACCACCTGATTCCGGGCAACGCCCTGTTCAACGATCCCACGCGGGTCTACAGCAGCAGTCCGCGGCAGATCCACCTGGCCGCTCGGCTCACCTTCTGACACCTGCGGGCGCGGCCTTCGGGCCGCGCCCCTGGAGAACCTCCTCGGTGGAGCGGGCCGCCAGGCCTGCAATGCCGGCGGTCACGCCGGCAGAAGGTCCAGCGCGGTGTCCGCCGCGCCCTCCGCCGGCAGTGCTGCCGGCGTGGCGCGCAAGACTGCGCGCTCCACATCCACCCGGGCTTAACTCGGGAGATACTATCCGGGTACGAAAAAGTCGGCCCTGGTCAAGCCGCACCTGCGGGCCATTTCAAGACAGTAGTCCAGACGGCCGATCCCGTCCCCATGACTGTTTGAGCCGAAGGTGAATCGCACTCCGGCCTCCTTCGTCATCCGGATGAAGGCCTCGCTCGGAATGCGGTACAGCGAGTTGATCTCGATGGCAACCTTGCGCTTCGCAGCCGCCTCGATCACCGTCCGCATCCGCTCCTTCGTCCAAAGTGCCTCGTACTCGCCCGCGATCGCTTCCGGGAGAAAGGTAGGGTTGGCGAAGATATGAATAGGCTCCAGTGAAATCACCTGCACGCTGAAATCCACGTAGCGGTCCATGAAGTCCTGCTTGTCGGTGATCTTGGCCTCGCTGGTCCAGAGCCGGACCCGCCTTCCATCTTTCTCCGGGAACACAAGCGCGTCCGCGAGGATGAAATCGAGCTTCGCCAGGGCGTCTCTGGAGAAGCATCGCATCCAGTCGTGCCCTTCGGCCTGCATCCCTTTGAACACTGGGTGCGGCGCGAGTCGCTCGACGTACCGGAGGAGCGACTCGTCGCTGCCCAACTCCAGACCGCAACCGCCGTGCTCGGCGATGCCGACCTTCACGCCGCGTTCCCGAGCGATTTGCACCGCTCGCTCCACCCTCATCTCGCCCTCGGCGTGGACGTGAAGGTCAATGAGCGGTATGTCTGGTGTCCGTGCCGCGGCCCCGCGAGGCAGGAGCGCGGCGCCCCCCAGAAAGGTACGCCTGCTCAGCTTCATAGTGTTAGCCCTCCGTCTACAGTCAGCACTTGTCCGGTGATGTAGCTGTCCGGCTCCAGGAAAAACCGGACGGCCCGGGCCACGTCGATGGCGCGGCCAAAGCGCGGGATGATGGCCTCGCCGATGTAACGGTCATACTTGCCCGACGCGATGCTGGCTTGGGCCATGCCTGCTGCCGTTACACCCGGACAGACGACGTTGACCCGGATGTTCGCCGGACCGCGGCATTCCTTGGCCAGGATGCGCGCTGCTTGGAGCAGCGCCGCCTTGGCCCCGGCATAAGCGGTCGAGCCTGGGAACAGAGACACAGCCTGCATCGTGGAGAACAGCACGATGGCGCCTGCCGTGCCACGCTGTCTCATTCGCTCCGCCGCCTCGCGGGCCAGCAGAATGGGGCCGAGATAGTTCTGCTCATGCGACCGGCGCAGGACGTCTTCCATGACCGCGCCTTCGCCGGCCCTGGCGGGATCTCCGGCGAAAACCACCAGGCCGTAAATCTCCGGCGCGGCGTCGAGCAGGCGCTTCCGATCTTCCGCCGCGGTCAGGTCCGCTTGCAGCAGCGCGGCCATCCCCGCCAGGCGCGAGGCCCGCTCGGCGTCGGAGCGATAGCTCACCACGAGCCGCGCGCCTTCGGCGGCGAGCAACTCCGCCGTCGCGGAACCCAGGCCGCCGGAGCCTCCGGCCAGAAGGATCTGAAGCCCCCGCAAGGTCTCAGGCATCCTGTGCCTTCCCAACCAGAACGCGATCGCGCGCGGCGTAGCCGCAGGCCATCACCGCAAGGAACAGCGCCAGCACTTCGCTGTCGCCGAGATTCAGCTCGAAGACCCCGCCGATCATGATCGCCAGGACCACCGCCGACGCGCCGTGCAGCAGGAACTTCTCCTCGCTCGGACCGGGCGGGAGCCTGCGTACCGTGCTCAGGAAGTCGAACAGCATCTTGACGAGCAGCCACACCAGCGCGAGCATCGTGGGGATACCGCGTTCAGCGGCGTAGTGGATGTAGATGTTGTGCAGGTGGCCGTACCAGCCGCTGGGAAGCGGGCGCGAAATGTCGCGCGGCACATAGCCATCAAACTGAAGCCTCACCTGCTCCGGCCCGAGTCCGAACCACGGGTGGGCGCGGATCATCACCAGCCCGGTGCGCCAGCAGACGAGGCGATGCTGGTTGCTGTCTACCTCGCGCTTCGGCTTGAACATCGAGAGGAACCGCGTGCGAACCGAGGCCGGAGCGATCCATGCCGCTGCCAGCAGCAAGACGGGAGCCAGGAGAATCCAGCGCCGCCGCCAGCACCAGACCAGGTACAGGCCCGCAGCAGCAGTCGCCAGCCAGATGCTGCGGGTGAACCCAAGGAGCAGGGCAGCGGCCACCGGCGCTGCACACAGCAGGGCGAGCCAGAGCAAGCGCCGGCGTGCGGCTGGAGAGAAGAGAAGGAACGCCGCCGTCAGCAGCAGGACGATCATGAGCAAACCGCTGAAGGTCATCCAGTGGCTCATGAAGCCGGTAATCCGTTCCGCCACGTAATGGTCGTAGAAGCTCTGTCCGAGCGCCTTCGCTTCGCTTGCCTTTTCGCCGAACTGAATCAGGCCGCGGACGGCGATCACGGCGCCCGCGCCCATCGAGCAGAGCGCCAGTTTCCGGGTTGAATCCAGATCGCGGAACGTCGAGTAGACGACCAGCAGCACCAGGTAGACGAAGAACTTCCGAACCTGCGGCCGCCCGGCGGCCGCGTCGCCCGACAGCGCGAGAGAAACAAGCGTCCCGGCGGCGAACAGACCGAGCGGCAGGAGGACGGGCGGGAAGCGCAGCCTCTGGCCGGAAAGAAGCAGCGCCGCCACGGCCAGCGCGAGCAGGATCTGGCTGGCGGCGACGGAGAAGAGAACCGAAACGACCGCGCCGCCGGCGAGCCAGAAGGCGCCGCGGGCGAATAGGGCTCCAGGGGCCGCGGTCGAGGGCATTCTCAGGAGAGCAGAAGCCTACAGTATGCCAGAATGAAGTTGAAACCGCCCAGCGCTCATGTTGATTTATGTTCTTCGCCATGGAATTGCAGAGGAGGCCGCCCAGGGCTCGAGCGACGAGGCTCGCGCGCTGGTTCCGGAAGGAAGTAGGAAGGTCCGCTCAGTTCTGAGAGTGGCCAAAGCCGCCGGGGTGTCGCCCTCGGTTATCCTGACCAGTCCGTATAAGCGCGCGGTACAAACGGCACAACTGGCCGCCGAGACTCTGGGCTTTGAAGGAGAATTGATACAGACGAAGGCGCTAGCGCCCGGATCGTCACCAGAGGAGGTCTGGGGGGAAATCCGTCTCCAGAAGCAGGCCGATGAGCTGCTGCTCTCGGGTCACGAGCCTCTGCTGAGCCAGACCATTGCGTATCTGCTTGCCGCGCCTTCGCTGCAAGTGGATCTCAAGAAGGGCGCTTTGGCGTGCGTTCAGATTGACCGCTTCGGGCCGCAGCCGCGCGGCGTGCTGCTGTGGCTGATCACGCCGAAACTGTCCAAGGCGGACTGAGCCATGGGTAGACGCCGCCATAGCGCGCTGCCCCGCACCACGCTCCGAAGGCCTTAATTTCCTGATAACAAACCACTTGCCCTCCAAGCGAATCGACAGGTCCCCGACCTCCGCCTACGACCGTGCAACGGGGTTCTTCATCATCCTCCGAGGTACCGAATTGGTGTACTAGGACCTCCCCAACCGCAGCCTAGTACAGGAGCCGTTCGGGACAACGGATGGTACCATTTACGCCGACCGCCCCGAACTCTAGGATGGAATGCGTAAACAGCGAGACAAAGGGGAGGTCTGTCGGTGGCGGCCCGCGTTGGCAGATGAGTTCGAGAATCCACATTCCGTTTCTCACGAAGCCCCAGGCGGCATCGCCTTTCTCCTTCGGGAACGAGGACCGTTCGCGCCGCAGCGGGCTCGAGCCAACACTCACCTGGACCCTTTCGAGCAGGATGATGCCGATCCTCGCAATCTTCCTGTTGTTTTTTGTCATCTTCATGGGCTGGATCGGGCGGATCAAGAAAGAAGTGGGTGAGCTGGGCATTCTCGGTTCGAGACCGGCGCAGGTCGCCCCCCAGCAGGCCGAGGCCCAGAGTCGGTACTTCAGCGTGGGCTCAACGAAGAACGAAGTCCTCCAGGCCCAGGGTGTACCCTCGCTTGTCCAGGGGAGCACCTGGAGCTACGGTTCCTCGAAGGTTGTTTTCCGGAAAGGCAGAGTCAGGGGCTGGTCGAGCACGCCGGAGCATCCGCTGAAAGTGAGAATCATTCCAGCCGCCGCCGCGGTGGCAAGTGTGAAGTTGATCCACATCGGCTCCACTAAGGATGACGTCCTGCGCCTGCATGGTACCCCAACACGCCTGGACGACGGAGTGTGGGAGTACGGCCCGTCGAAGTTCTTCTTCCGTGGGGACTTGGTGGTGGGCTGGTCCAATTCGCCGGCGAATCCGCTAATCGTTGAGCGCCACGCGCCCAAAAGGCCGCAAGGCGGCACGACCACGAAGGTTGAGCCCCCTCCGGCGAGCAAGATTGCCGGAAACCGGCTCTGAACCGCTCCATCCACGCAACCCGCCGGCGGGTCCGCCGCCTCGGTTTCCGTGGCGCCCGCGTTATAAGCTCCTGCTTTGAAGGTCGTTAATGTCGTTCCTCTAACCTATGTAACTGCTAGTACGTACCCGGCGGCCGTCCAGTTCGGTACTATTTACCGCGTTCGCGTCCACGCCGTAAAATAGTAGCGGGGCTATTCCGGGCGAGAAGCTCTCATCAGGTCGGAGGAGTTGGTTTATGCGGCGGAACGAACCCCGCCTGGAGGCGCCATTTGCCTACCGGCGGGAACTCATGCCCAGGCTGAGCAGACGCCGGACAGTTTCCGACGAGTTTCTGCTCTTTGCGGTGGTTCTCCTTGTCCTCATCGGTTTCGTGAGTTGGTTCGCGGGTCCTGACGCCGGCCCCGCACCGTTGATCTTCTCCAGGTCCGTGAAGCCTGCTTTCACCCTGGGATCCACCAAGATCGACGTTGAGAGAATCCAGGGTCAGCCGACAACCAGAAGCAACTCGACCTGGAACTACGGGAACTCGCGAGTCTACTTCCGCGACGATCGCGTCGTCGGCTGGCACGTTGCTCCAGGGCACGGCTTGCGGGTGAGATTGATGCCATCCGCGCCGACGGCGAACCCTGGCTACTTCCGGATCGGCTCCACCAAAGACGAGGTGGCGGCGGTGCAGGGCACGCCAGGACTGCTGCGTGACGACCTCTGGCAATATGGTGCTTCCCGCGTTCTCTTCCGTGACAACCGGGTCATCGGGTGGTCGAATCCTTCCGCTTATCCGTTGAAGGTCAGAGGAACGCCAGCGCCGGCTGCTCGTGCGGATTCCGAGACATCCGCGCCGACCGGGCAAGAGGAAAAGGAGCAGCCACTTTCCGAGGAAACTCCCATGCCGGCCGGCACCGGCCATTTGCCGGAAGTCGCGACGGGGAAGCCGCAGCCGGCGAGATGAGCCTCACCCGGCCAAAGCGGCGTACCGGCTGGCAAAGTTCAGGATCAGGGACGGAAACACGCCCAGCGCCAGTGTCCCCGCGGCAGAGCCCCACAGAACGGCCTGCACACCCGCGGGTAACGGAGACGCCGTCAAGCTCGCCTCGCTTGGCTCGTGCATGTACATCACGACGATGATGCGCAGGTAATAGTAGGCTGCTACCGCGCTGTTCAACAGTCCCAGCACGGTGAGCCACACCAGGTTGGAGTCCAGCGCCGCCTTGAAGACATAGAACTTGCCGAAGAATCCTCCGGTGAGCGGGACGCCGATCAGCGAGAGCAGAAAGACCGAGAAGAGCGCGGCCGCAACCGGGGACCGCGCGCCGAGGCCGGCAAGATCCTGCACTTCCAAGTATCGCTCGCCCTTTTGCGAGAAGTGCGTTACCACCGCAAATGCGCCGATGTTCATGAGGGCGTAGGCGGCCAGGTAGAACATCGCCGCCGCCGTCCCGACCGTCGAATGCGCGGTCACGGCCACCAGGATGTAGCCGGCATGCGCAATCGAGCTGTACGCCAGCAGACGCTTCACGTTCGACTGCGTGAGGGCGGCGAAGTTGCCGATGATCATCGTTGCCAGCGCCGAGGCCCACACGAAAGGTTCCCAGCGCGGGCCGATGGGCTCGAAGGCCGTCATGAAGACGCGCAGCAGAACGGCAAACGCCGCGGCCTTGGGGCCGGCCGAGAGGAACGCCGTCACGGGCGTCGGCGCGCCCTGGTAGACGTCCGGGGTCCAGGCCTGGAACGGCCAGGCCGAGACCTTGAACGCCAGTCCAACGAACATCAGCGCGGCCGCGACAGCAATCAGACTGCCCGGGGGCGCGGCCCCTGGGGTCTCGAAGGAAGCGCGGATAGCGGACAGGTTTGTCGAGCCCGTGATCCCGTAGATCCAGGCGACGCCATACAGCAGAAACGCGGTCGCGAAAGACCCGAGCAGGAAGTACTTCAGCGCCGCTTCGTTGGCCCGCCGGTCGTCGCGCAAGTAGCCGGCAAGAATGTAGCTGGCGATCGAGGAGATCTCCAGCCCGATAAAGATCATGACCAGTTCGTTGGCCGTTGCCATCACGCACTGCCCGGCCACCGAGTACAGCAGCAGAGCGAAGAATTCTCCCGAGTGCGCGCCTTCCCGCCGCAGATACCCCGAGGAGCACAGAAGAGTCAGTATCCCGACCGCGATCACCAGGATGCGGAAGAAGGTGGCAAAACCGTCCACCGCGAGCATCCCCTGGAACGCGGCGCCAGGTGAGGTATGCGCGGCTGCCGCCGCCAGTAAGGCAGCGGCCAGTCCGGCCAGCGAGAGGGCTTCAAGCTCGCCGCGGGCGCGTCCGCGGCTGAACGGCTCGAGCACCATCACCAGCGTGCCGGCGACGACGAGGACGATCTCCGGCAGTATGCGGATCAGCTCGGCGGCCGTGGGGACGAAGTCAGCGGGCATGCGAGACCTCCCCTAGAGAGGCCGGCCTGGGCGCGGCTTTGACGTGATACTTAATCCCCTGGCGCGCATGATCGAGTATGCGTGCGTTGGCCGCGATGATCGGCGGAAGGAACGTCTGCGCCGCGGTCCCCATCCAGATCATCAACAGGATCAGCGGCGCGATGGCCGCCCA
>Ga0129298_10001285_pt1 | contig 10514 bp, 13 predicted proteins | sample I19B2metaG_FD_94707 | JGI IMG/M metagenome (GOLD analysis project Ga0129298, IMG submission 94707) | Lake sediment bacterial and archeal communities from Gulf of Boni, Indonesia to study Microbial Dark Matter (Phase II) - ​I19B2 metaG | ecosystem: Environmental > Aquatic > Freshwater > Lake >...
ACGAAAGACGCAGTAATTTGCAAGGTCTCGAGAAGTGGTAGCGATAATGAATGCAAAAGAATTAAAAATGAACGCAAAAGAATTAAAAAAGTTTAAAGAACAACTCATTCGTTTAAGAGAAGAATTGCTCAGCTTGGTTCAGAAAACAACAGAGAACGAAAGAGAGTATCCGAGCAGCGAAGTAGGAGATAGTATCGACCAGGCTGCCGATTCTTCTGCCAGAGAGTTGCTTTTTGAACTTAATCATAGTGAGAGGCGGAAATTAGAAGATATCGATAGGGCACTGCAAAAGATTGAACAAGGCCGTTTTGGGATTTGCGAAAAATGCGGTGATAGAATAAGTAGAAAGCGACTGCAAGCAGTTCCCTATGCACACTTCTGTATTAAATGTAAGGCTCGGATGGAGAAACCAGCTTAAAAAATTTATAAGGAGAGAATTTTATGAAGCGGGATTTATAAATAACTAATCCTGCTTTTTTATTCTCTCAATCTCTTGTGTTCTTTGTGTGGGAAGGATAATAAATGGAAAGAAGAGTCCTCGGTACGATTATGGCAGGGGGAAAAGGAGAAAGACTTTACCCCCTCACCAAAGACAGAACCAAAGCAGCAGTCCCTTTTGGCGGTAAGTATCGCCTGGTCGATTTTGTCCTCAGCAATTTTCTCAATTCAGGTATTTACGCTGTCTATGTTTTAACACAATTTAAAGCCCAGTCTCTCATTGAGCATATTCAGAATGGTTGGCAACTGGGGCAGGTTTTGAGAGACCACTTTATTGTCACAGTGCCGGCTCAGATGCGCTTAGATGATAGTTGGTATAAGGGAACTGCCGACGCTATTTATCAGAATTTAAACTTAATTGAGCACTTCAACCCAGACATTGTAGCTGTCTTTGGTGCAGACCATATTTATAGAATGGACATTCGCCAGATGGTCGATTTTCACACCATAAGTAATGCCGATGTTACGGTAGCCGCCGTTCCTGTTCCCATTGAAAGCGCATCACGACTTGGCATAATCGACGTAGATGAAGATGGCCTCATCGTTGGCTTTGAGGAAAAGCCAGAAAAGCCCCATCCGATTTCTAACCGACCTAGAGAAGTTTTGGCCTCTATGGGAAACTACCTTTTTAAAACTGAAGTATTGATAAATGAACTGAAAGAGAATGCTCTGAGAGAAGAAACCAGGCACGATTTCGGGAAGGATGTCATCCCTGCCCTCTATAAAAAATGGAAAGTTTATGCCTACGACTTTAAAGAAAATAAGATTCCGGGCGAAGAAAGTTCAGAAGAGATTGGATACTGGCGCGATATAGGGACAATTGATAGTTACTACCAGGCAAATATGGACCTTCGTGCCATCAAACCTTCTTTTAATCTCTACAATCCCCGCTGGCCAATTAAGACCACAGGGTATACTGAACTCCCACCAGCCAAGTTTGTATTCGATGAACACGGACGGCGCGGTGTAGCTATAAACTCTATTGTCTGTGAAGGCACCATCGTCAGTGGTGGAGAAGTGAGAGATTCTGTAGTCGGTAGAAATGCATTCATTCACAGCTATTCCGTGATAAACCAGTCAGTTATTATGGACAATGTAAAGGTCGGAAGGCGTGCCCGGATTAACCGCACAATTATCGACAAGAATGTCGAAATTCCTGAAGGAGCAGTTATTGGATATAATTTAGAAGAAGACCGTAAGAAATATTATGTTTCCCCTGAAGGAATTGTAGTCATTCCCCGCACCGAACCAAAAGAGTAAATGGAGTCTCCCCGATTTCATCGGGGAGTCGATTTAAAATTGTAGCCGCAGAGCACAAGCTCTCTTCCTTTAAATGACCCACCGATTGTTTCTTGCTAATATTCAATGAATAAAAAAATTGACTTTTATGAATAAACTTGTATAATGTTGGTAAAGGTGATACAAGATGACCAATCTAAATGACTATTTAACAATTAAAAAAGCAGCCAGCTTTCTTGGCGTATCTCCTATGACTCTGAGACGCTGGGATAATGGAAAGAAGTTGAAAGCAACACGCCATCCCATAAACAATTACAGGCTCTATGAGCGTAAGCAATTAGAAAAAATCTTAGAGGAGATAGAGACAAGAAATAAAGGCACTTGATTAAAAAAATCCTCATCGTAATTTTCGCATGAGGCAGAAGGAGCTAAGGACTGATGTCAACAAAAAATATAGATAAGGTATTGACCTTACTAAAAAAGGAATATCCAAACGCAAAGATTGCTTTAAATTTTGGCAATCCATTAGAGGTTTTAGTAGCCACGGTTCTTTCCGCACAATGCACTGATGAAAGAGTGAATTTGGTAACTAAATCTCTTTTCAAAAAGTACAGGAAAGTTGAAGATTATGCAAAAGCCGACCCGAAAACTTTTGAGCAAGAAATCCGTTCCACAGGTTTTTATCGTAATAAAGCAAAAAATATAATATCAACAGCTCAAAAAATCTTAAAAAATTTTGATGGTAAAGTGCCAGATTCAATGGATAAATTGATGGAATTACCCGGTGTAGCAAGAAAAACAGCTAATATAGTCCTTTTTAATGGATTCGGGAAAGTAGAAGGGATAGCAGTTGATACTCATGTTCGCAGGTTAAGCCAGAGGTTAGGACTTACTAAGAATGAAGACCCTGATAAGATTGAACAGGATTTAATGAAGCTATTAGATAAGAAAGAATGGGGAAAATTTAGTTATCTCTTAATTGACCATGGTAGAAAGATTTGTGACGCAAAAAAGCCGATATGTCTGGATTGCGTCTTGCAAAAACTTTGCCCCTCCGGAAAGGAGTTTTATCCTTAACCAATGCCCAAGAAACCAAAAAAACTTGTTTTTGTAGTACAGAAACACAAAGCCACGCATCTTCACTATGATTTCCGTATTGAAAAAGATGGCGTATTAAAAAGCTGGGCTATTCCTAAAGAACCACCAACGGAAGAAGGCATCAAACGATTAGCCGTTCAGGTTGAAGACCATTCTTTAGGATATGAGAAGTTTGAAGGTGAGATACCCGAAGGCTCATACGGCGCGGGAACTGTAGAAATATGGGATGCTGGATATTATTTGCCGGTAAATCTTCAATCTCACGAGCTAATCTTTGAACTGAAAGGTAAGAAATTAAAAGGCATTTATTGCCTGATAAAGATACAGCCAAGAAATCCTCAAGATAAAAATTGGCTCTTCTTTAAAAAGAAAACTATTAGTCATTGAGTCCGCTATCGAAGTAGCGAAGCGAAGCTTCGCCACTATCGTCGGGCTCAGGGACGAGCCCGACTACCGGTTTGAACCCTTCACCTTTATCCTCTCCCCTTGAGGGAGAGGGGAGGGTGAGGGGAAATCCTCTCTCTCGGGAGGTCTTGCGAAACGCGTAGGGGCGACCTTTATGGTCGCCCAAAGTTCCTATGATAAATCAAAATAATAACCAGAAAAATCGAAGTTTAAAATTTTCTTTCTCTGACGGAATATTTGCCAGTGGAATGGTTGGCTTTACTCAGGAATATTTTACTCCATTTTTACTTTTGTTAGGCGCCGTTGCAAAACATATAGGGATGCTGAATGCTCTTCCTAATTTCTTTGCATCTTTAATACAACTTAAAAGTGCCGATTTTACTGAGACTCTACACTCACGGAAGAAGATTATCAACATCTTTGTCTTGTTTCATGCCCTTATGTTATTGCCAATGGCAATTATGGCTCTATCGGGTAGAGGAAAGCCAGCTATTTTTATAGCATATGTAATTCTGTTTACATCTTTCGGGGCCATTGCCACTCCTGCCTGGGGAAGCTTAATGTCAGATTTGGTGGAAGAAGATAAGAGAGGAACATATTTTGGCTGGAGGAATAGAATACTGGGATTTATAACAGCGGGTGCAGCCTTTATAGCTGGATTCATCCTCCATACGATGAAAAAGCTCAATATATTTTACGGTTTTGTAATTATTTTCAGTTTTGCATTTATATTCAGGATGATATCGTGGTATTTTCTGACAAGAATGTACGAGCCCCCTTTAGTCCAGAGGAAAGAGGACTATTTTACTTTAATCGATTTTCTGGCTCGCATAAGAGAGAGCAATTTTGCAAAATTTGTTCTATTCGTATCTATGATGAATTTTTCTGTTAATTTAGCATCTCCATTTTTTGCAGTATTGATGTTAAAGGACCTACATTTTAGTTATATGCTTTATACCATTATCACCATTACTGCGACTCTTACGGTTTATATTATGATTAGCCGGTGGGGTAGACATGCAGACAAAGTTGGAAACTTGAAAATCATAAAATTCATATCCCCTTTAATTGGAGTAATTCCGTTATTATGGGTCTTTAACCATAACCCAGCATTCCTGCTCTTTGCCCAAATATTTTCTGGATTTCTATGGGCTGGATTTAGCCTTTGTACAACCAATTTTATCTACGATGCAGTGATTCCTGAAAAACGAACCCGATGTATATCTTATTTTAATGCCCTCAATGGATTGGCGCTATGTGGCGGCGCACTTCTTGGCGGATTTTTGTTACAAAAACTACCTCTTCTTTTTGGGTACAAAATTTTAACGCTTTTCTTAATCTCTTCTGTGTTAAGAATTATAGTTGGTATTTTTATGCCGATGAAATTAAAAGAAGTAAGACCTGTGGAAAAAACTAAAAGTAACGAGCTCTTTTTTAGTGTAATTGGCATAAAACCGCTGTTAGGAATTGAAAGAAAGACAATTAGATATTAAAGCCAAAAACAGTAAAATATGGGTAAGAAGGATATCAAGAACTTGACATTAGAAGAACTTAAAAAAGAAATTGTTGAAATGGAGGAATCACCCTATAGAGCCAGGCAGATATTCTTCTGGCTTTATCAAAAAGGTGTCTATGATTTTAATCAGATGGGCAATATACCGAGGACGCTTAGAGATAAACTTGACGAGAACTATTATATAAGCACTCTTGAGCTTTCCGAGCATCTCCAGTCAACTGACAGGACCGAAAAATTTCTTTTTAAACTCTCGGATGGAAATTTTATAGAGACCGTTCTTATATATGCAAAAGATAGAAAAACTATATGTCTTTCCACTCAGGTTGGCTGTAAATTTGCTTGCTCCTTTTGTGCCAGCGGATTTAATGGCTTTGTAAGAAACCTTACGCCAGCAGAAATTACAAACCAGATACTTTTTTTGCAACACAATCTTAAGCATAAAATAACTAATTATGTGCTTATGGGTATGGGCGAACCCCTGGATAACTATGAAAATGTAGCCAGAGCGATTATGATAATGAATGAGCCGGAAGGAATAGGTATAGGAGCAAGAAGGATAACTATTTCCACCTGTGGAATAATTCCAGGAATGAATAAACTTAAAAACTTGGGACTTCAAGTCAATCTATCCATATCTCTCCACGCCACGAATAATAAATTGAGAGATGCGCTTATGCCGATTAATAAACGGTATCCATTAGAAAAACTTATTAAAGCCTGTGAAGACTTCATAGATGCTACGGGAAGAATGGTTACCCTGGAGTATATTTTAATAAAGGGGAAAAATGATTCTCTAGAAGACGCAGATGAGCTTGCCAAAATAGCAAAAAAGCTAAGGGCAAAAGTAAACCTGGTGCCCTGTAGCGCAATTTCCAATCCAAACTTTCAATCCACCCAGAGAAGGAACATAAATATATTTATGAATAGACTTATTAAGAAAGGAGTAAATGCAACTCTCCGAGAATCAAAAGGTAAAGACATACAAGCCGCCTGCGGGCAGTTAGCGGGCAGACAAAAGAATGAAATATAAACTCATAATCTTTGATATTGATGGGACAATAGCGAAACACATAAGTTCCTGGAGATATATCCACGAAAAACTTGGATTATGGTATAAGCAGGCTTATCGCTATCAGGAGAAGTTCCTTAAAGGAAAGATAAGTTACAGAAAATTCTGTGAACTTGACGCAGCCCACTGGAAAGGGTTACCGGAAAGAAAGATAAAAGAAATTTTTAAGAGAGTCCCTTACGCAAAGAACGCAGGGCGCTACATAAAGAAACTGAAAGAGATGGGTTTCAAACTGACTGCCATTTCCACAGGCCTTCAGTACTTAGCCGAGAGAATAAGAAAAGAACTAAAGTTTGACTATGTCTTATCCAATAGATTAATTTCCAGAAAAGGTATTCTCACAGGAAAGGTCAAAATAAATGTAACCCACGGAGCGAAAGGTAGAATCTTAAGAAAAATATTTAAAAAATTCCGCGTAAAACCACGTGAAGTAATATGTGTCGGGGACAGTTCAGGAGATATACCACTTACAAAACACTCAGGATATTCGATTGCATTTAATTCATCAGATGAGGCTTTCTCGAAAATAGTAGACTATAATTGCAAAACAAAAGACTTCAAAGAGGTGTTTAAAAAGATAGTCTCCATTTCTGAAACAAAAGATAAAGGGGAATAAAAGGTGTTGACATTGTAACTCAAATAGATTACAATTGTAATACAAAAGGATTACAAGCTTATGGACATCGCTAACATATTTAAATCAAAAACACGCAAGGAATTGTTCAGGCTCTATTTTACTAATCCTGAGAGCGAATATTATCTCAGAGAATTGGAACGGCTTCTCGATATCCCAGTTAGTATGATTCGGAAAGAACTACTTCGCTTGGAAGAGACTGGCATTTTCGAGTCTAAGAAAAGTGGTAATCTCGTCTATTTTCATCTTAATAAATCCTATCCTTTATTTGATGAACTAAAAAGTATAGTATTTAAAACTATAGGAATAAAAGGACTATTAAAGGGAGTTTTTGAAAAGATAAAAGGTATAGAGGTTGCTTTTATCTATGGTTCCTTTGCCAAAAATGAAGAGAATGCTGCAAGCGACATTGATTTGTTTCTCATAGGTAAGGTTGATGAGAGTAAATTAGTATTGCGAATAGGGGAATTAGAAAAGATTCTAAAAAGAGAAATCAATTATAGCTTATATACAAAGGATGACTTTATAAAGAAAAAAAGAGAAGGGGATTCATTTATATTAGACCTCATTGAAAACCCAAAAGTATTTTTAGTAGGGGGCGAAAGTGACCTATAAAAAATTTATAGACGAGTACTTAAACAAGGGACTGTTGAAGAGGCAAAAATCCAATTTTGGAATGATTGAAAAACTTGTGTTACGGGCACATAAGGACTTGAAAACAGCGAAAGCAATTTTGAACATCGATGAAGGGATAGCCTATACAATTGCGTATGTAGCAATGCTGCACGCAGGAAGAGCGCTTATGCTTTTAAAAGGACTCCGACCTGCTGACGGGTCTCAGCATAAAACGGTTGTAGAATTTATGGGTAGCCTTTTAGGAAAAGAATTTAAGGCTATAGTAGAGCGCTTTGATAAAATGTGAAAGAAACGCAATATTTTTACTTATGAGGTTAACATCTCTATTTCTAAAATAGAAGCCGAGAATGCACTAAATACCGCTGTGAAGTTTGTTAATCTAATTGAACATATCATTAAAAAGGAAAATCCGCAGACAGAATTCAAATTTTGAATCTAATAGCATATAGAATAGTGCTGAAAAGCCAGGGATAGAGGGTTCAATTTTCTATGCACATTTATGATATTGCTGTGGTTGGCGCTGGACCAGCTGGAACTATGGCGGCAATTCGTGCTGGACAACTAAATAAGAATGTGGTTCTAATAGAGAAAAACGACTCTCTCGGTAAAAAAATCCTGCTTAGCGGAAAGAGAAGGTGTAATATTACCAATATCGCACCCGTAGAAAAATTCGTGGAGAAGTTTGGCGAAACGGGTCGGTTCTTGAAGCCAGCGCTTTATAGTTTCTTCAATCAGGACTTGATAGATTTCCTTGGCTCGAAAGGCCTCGGGCTGAAGAAAGAAAGGCAGGGTCGGGTTTTTCCCATTACCAACAAGGCCCACTCCGTTGTTGAAGTTTTAAAAAGGTCTCTCGGGGAAAATAATGTTCAATTACTCTACAATACGCGGTTACTGGATTTAGAAAGAAAGGACGGGTTATTCTTATTGCACCTGGAAGACAATAAGAGGGTGAGCACAAGAAAAGTCATATTGGCGACAGGAGGAGCTTCCTTTAAGATAACTGGTTCCACAGGAGACGGTTTTCGTATCGCCGAAAGACTTGGGCATACCATTGTTCCTCTAAGACCCGCGCTCGTTCCTTTGAAAACAAGAGAATTATGGGTAAAGGAGTTACAGGGACTTACATTGAAAAACATCCGCATTACCTTTGAATACAGTAAGAAAAAGATAGTTTCTGATGTAGGCGAACTTCTGTTTACCCATTTTGGAGTTTCCGGACCCCTGATACTCGATTTAAGCAGGGAAATCATCTCCATTCTTGAAAAGTGTAAGGAAATCCGTCTAATCATAGACCTAAAACCAGGACTGAGACTCGAACAGATTGAAAAAAGATTATTAAATGAATTCAATGTCAGAGGAAAAACTCAAATAAAGAATGTTATGAAAAGTCTTTTACCCCATAGATTAATTCCTGTATTCATAAGCCTATCAGGCATAGAGCTGGAAAAGAGAGGAAATCAGATTACCCAGAAGGAAAGGCGACTAATGGGAAATCTACTGAAGGCTTTACCTTTAACCATTATCGGCTCTTTGCCTCTGGAAGAGGCAATGCTTACTGACGGCGGCATCTCCACAAAAGAGATTGATTCCAGGACAATGGAGTCAAAAATCGTTCCCGGTTTATATTTTGCTGGCGAAATCATAGACGGTTGGGCCCCCAGTGGCGGATATAATCTCCAGAAAGCTTTTTCCACCGGCTACCTCGCCGGCGAAAAAGCAGCGTCAATATGGTAAAAATGGAAATATATAATGAATGAAGAAATAGTCAAGGTTAAAAACTTATCAAAGGATTTCGACCATTTTCGGGCAGTGGACAATATCTCATTTGAAGTAAAAACAGGCGAGATATTCGGTTTCTTAGGACCGAATGGCGCGGGTAAAACAACAACCATAAACATTCTCTGTACTCTCCTTATGCCTACCAGCGGGGAAGTAATTGTAAATGGATTCAATGTAGTAACTTCTCCAGATGAGGTAAGAAGGTCTATCGGCATCATTTTCCAGGATCCAAGTTTAGATGAACGACTTACTGCTTACGAAAACTTAAATTTTCATGGGATAATTTACCATATACCTCCAAAGATAAGAAAAGAGCGCATCAGAGAAGTTCTTGATATGGTGGGGCTGTACTCAAAGAAAGACCATATTGTGCGCACATTCTCGGGCGGAATGCGCAGGAGGTTAGAAATTGCCCGGGGCCTTATGCATCGCCCTAAGATTCTATTCTTAGATGAACCGACCATTGGGTTAGACCCGCAAACAAGACAGTATATCTGGGATTATATATTAAACCTATCAAAAGAAGAAGGAATAACCATATTTCTCACCACGCACTATATGGACGAGGCAGAAATCTGCCAGCGTGTAGCAATTATTGATTATGGCAAAATCATCGTCCTGGGTAGTCCTTATGAATTAAAAAATGAGTTTAGGTTAGGTAGTTTAAACGATGTGTTTTTAAGACTTACTAATCACGGTATCCGCGAGGAAGAAGCCAGTGGCAGAGAACAGTTAGGTCAGCTTGTGCGCTCAAGGAGATTGAGGTAAGCCCTATGGATTTCGACGCTATACGAATGATTTGGTTAAGAGACCTTATTCGCCATTTCCGGGATAGAACAAGATTGTTGGGGTCTATTTCCCGGCCGATACTCTGGCTTTTGATTATGGGCACAGGTCTAAGGGCTGCCTTTAATGTGCACGGGATATCATATACTCATTTTATCTTTCCCGGAATTATTGCAATGAACCTTATCTTTGCGGCAATGCAGTCAACCATAAGCATTATCTGGGACAGGGAATTTGGTTTTTTAAGAGAGATTCTCGTTGCGCCGATACCGCGCACTTCCATTGTGCTCGGCAAGACCTTAAGTGGCTCAACAGTCGCTTTTATTGAAGGACTTTTCGTTTTAGCCTTCGCGCCCTTTATCAAAGTAAACATTCCTCTAACCCAACTCTTTCTACTTCTACCTTTGATGTTTTTCGTCGCCTTTGTTTGTACCAGCCTCGGTATTGTTATTGCCGCGCGTATGACTTCTTTTGAGGGCTTTGGTGTAATCTCCAACTTTGTAATTATGCCGATGTTCTTCTTAAGTGGAGCAATGTTTCCTATTGATAATCTCCCCTTTTTGATAAATATTGCTGTGCGTTTGAATCCTTTAACATATGGGGTAGACTTCTTGAGAAGATTTACTTTAGGGATAGAGGTTTTCCCTCTGCACACAGATTTTTTATATTTAACCATCTTCGCTCTGATAATGTTAAGTATCGCAGTCTTTGAATTCAACAAGAGGACCTAAGTCGTAGGAGTAGCAGACTTTAGTCTGCGTTTAGGAGTAGCAGACTTCGGTCTGCGTTTAGGAGTAGCAGACTTCAGTCTGCGTGTTATACGAAGGAGCGTTAAGAAATGGAGAAGAGAAAAC
>Ga0129298_10001286_pt1 | contig 10513 bp, 9 predicted proteins | sample I19B2metaG_FD_94707 | JGI IMG/M metagenome (GOLD analysis project Ga0129298, IMG submission 94707) | Lake sediment bacterial and archeal communities from Gulf of Boni, Indonesia to study Microbial Dark Matter (Phase II) - ​I19B2 metaG | ecosystem: Environmental > Aquatic > Freshwater > Lake >...
ATATTAATCTTATTGAATTTTTAATTGATTGCCGGTTATCTTTGGCAACAAACTCAGGGAGGGAGTCTTTCAGGAAATTTCCTGGGGCTTAATATTTCTCGTAGAGGAAAACGCCTGGGAGGTTTTCAAAAAAATGACAGAACACGTCAATTGACGGGCATTTAATGTTAATTGATTGGTAGAATTATAGTAAAAGTGGTTCCCCTCCCCGTTTGACTTCGAACCGCAATTCTTCCCCCATAACTTTCTACGATGCTGTGTACGATGGAAAGGCCCAGTCCGGTGCCGTTTTCCTTCGTCGTAAAAAAGGGGTCGAAGATCTTGTCTATTTCATTTTCTCCAATTCCAAATCCAGTGTCGCTGACGGAGATTTCCCCCCGGGCCGGCTCACCAAATAAAGCCGAGGGAGGAGAGAAGCGGCGCAATTCTACCCGGAGCTCTCCTCCGTGGGGCATGGCCTGGGCAGCGTTGATGAAAAGGTTCCAGAAAACCTGCTTGATCGGCTGGGGATCTCCCCGCATCGAAAGCTCATCATGAAAGTTAGTAACGAGACGGATTCCCGGATGGCAATCCGGGCTATTGGCAAATACCTTCAGAATGTCCTGCACGACTCCATTCAAATGGAACAGGTCTTTTCCCGGCGAACTGGGCCTGGCAAACAACAAAAAATCGGCGATCAGGGAGTTGAGATGACCCACTTCCCGCAGGATGATACCCATGAGGTGTTGATGCCGGGGCGAATTTCCCATTTCTTCCTTCAGGATCTCGATCGAGCCGCTGATGGAAGCCAGGGGATTTCGCACCTCATGGGCCATGCCAGCGGCCAAGGCCCCGATGGCCGCCAGGCGGTCGGCCCGTTTCAGGTCTTCTTCCATCTCCCGAAGTTTGGTCAGGTCCTGAAAGATTAGGATGCTGCCGATCTCCTGATCCCTGGAATCCTTTAACGGGGAGCCGGAGAAACCCAAGGCCAGCATCGTCCCGTCCTTTTTCTGGAATTTCGCCTCGCACCGGGAAAACCGGAGTTTCCCCCAACCTTGCTCCGGGAACCATCTATTGGACTGGCACCAATCCAGAAGCTCGGGGAATAGAACCCCGATCTCCTCCCCGTAGACCTCCTCCAATCTATAATCGGTGATCTCCTCCGCCGTGCGATTGATAGAAGTGACCCGCCCGGCGTCGTCCACGGTGATCAATCCGCTGGTGACGTTTTGGACGATGTGCTTGTAGAGCCTTTCCAATTCCTTGTAATCGATCATCCGTTTTTTTAACTCTTCGTCCTTCTGGCGTACTTGCTCCGAAAGGTAAGCGCTCAGGATGGCCACAAGGTAAAAAGCCACCATGTTCATGGCGATCAGATAAAAAACGAAACTGCTCCGGAAGGCCAGTGGTGGAAGAGCGCGGTTTCCCAAGGGCACGATCACCTGGTAAAATTCCAGGTCCAGCAAAGTCCCGTAAAGAATGCTGCTGGCCGAAGCCACCAGCAGCCCCCCTCTACGGTAGAGGATCGTGCTGGCGCTGAAGATGGACAGAAGGTACACCCAGGAGAAAATGGACTCGATCCCGCCGGTGAAGTAGATGAGCAGGGTAACAAAGAAGACATCGCCCAGGATCTGCCCGTACGCAAAAGCCTTGAGGCGTTTGACCCACCGGAGCAGCAGAGCATAAATGAGGGTCAGGGCATAGGTAAAACCGATGAGCAAGTAAAGGTAAACCGGGGGGGCATATCGTAGGACTTGGCTCTCTTTGATCTGGAAAATGGCCGTGGCCCCCAGGAGCACCGTGACCACCACGGCCCGGAAAAACATAAGCCACTGGATTTTCGAAAAGAGGGTATCGGTTAAACCCTCTTCAGCCTTCCGGCCCTTCACCGCAACCTCATTTTCAGGTCAAAAATCCAACCACTATTTGCCACAGAGATCCCTGGGAACACAGAGTCGTAAATACAAAGAATCCCAAGTCGTAAGGGGTTTCCGAATAGACGAAAATCCCCCCTCGCCCCCCTTTTGCAAAGGGGGGATGGGGGGATTTAAGAAAAAGCATCGTCATTCTCTGTGACCTCTGTGTACTCTGTGGCGACCGTATCCGGCTACTCTTTCATCTGTTCCGAAAAGCCCCGCAGGTTGTACTTTTGAATCTTCCAGCGCATCGCTCGAAAACTCACATGGAGAAGTTCCGCAGCTTTTTTGATCACGCCGTTGCTCAATTGCAGAGCTTGCTGAATTAGATTCTTTTCCAATTCGCTGAGTTCTTTCTCCAAATCCAGGCCGGCCGATGTAAGGTGGAAGGGGGGAATCTCCTTTTTTTCCCCTTCCTTCTTATACTCGGAGAGAACCAGGCTCTCCGGCAGGATGATGTTGGAATTCTCCAGCGCCACACTGCGCTCGATGATGTTTTCTAATTCCCGCACGTTCCCCGGGAAATTGTAATTCATGAGCGCATCCAGAGCATAGGAGGAAATGGACCGTACATCTTTTCCCAGCTCGCGGGAATACTTCTCGAGAAAATATTGCGCCAGCAGCGGAATATCCTCCCGCCGCTCCCGCAGAGGGGGAAGGTGCAGATGGACCACGTTCAGGCGAAAGAACAGGTCTTCCCGGAACCTTCCCTCGATGATCTCCCGTTCCAGATCTCGGTTCGTAGCCGAGAGGATGCGGACATCCACGCTCACGGTTTCGGTCTCGCCCACGCGCATGAATTCCCGCTCTTGAATCACGCGCAGGAGCTTGACCTGAATGAACGGAGAAAGATCGCCGATCTCATCCAGGAATACGGTTCCCCCATGAGCGATCTCAAATAAGCCCTTCTTGGTGGCCACCGCCCCGGTGAAAGCTCCTTTGACGTGGCCAAAAAGTTCGCTCTCCATTAGGCTGTCAGGGATGGCGCTGCAGTTGATGGTGACGAAGGGCTTATCCGTCCGCGGGCTCATCTGGTGGATGGCCCGGGCCACCAATTCCTTGCCTGTACCGCTCTCCCCGGAGATGAGGACATTGGTCTTCGTCCCCCCCACCTGCTTGATCAGATTATAAATCTGGAGCATCCTGGGGCTGTGGCCCACAATATTGTCAAAAATTCCGGCGGGAGCTTCAACCGGCGGGCCCCCGGTTTTTGTCAGGGCATTCCGAATGACCGCCTTGATCTCTTCCACTTTGAAGGGTTTGGTGAGGTAGTCATAGGCCCCCGCTTTCATGGCGGCAATCGCATCTTCAGGAGAGGCATAGGCGGTAATCATGACCACCGCCGTGTTCGGGTTGTGTTCTTTGACTTTCCGCAGCAACTCCAGGCCATCCATCTGGGGCATCTTGATGTCGGAAACCAGCAGATCGCAGGGATTGGCCTGGAAACGAGAGAGCGCCTCCTCCCCGCCGGCCGCGCAGATGACCTCATGACCTTCCTTCTTCAGAAGGATTTCCAGGAACTGCCGCATGCTCAATTCATCGTCGACCACTAATATTTTCGCCATAACCCACTGCCTGGCATTCGTCCAAAAATTCCGGCCTCCGGTTTCTTAAATTTAATAGGACGCAGATTTTCGCAGATAAACACGGATAATTATTTTCATTTTCTTTTATGCTGATAATCTGTATTCATCGGGGGCCAAAAAACAATTTCCTGTGGAATCCAGTTAAGTCTGACCGCTTCGTCGGAGGCGATCTGGGAACCGTCTTCTACTCGCAGCTGATCTTCAAGATCTCGTATTCCTTTTTCCCCGACGGTACGACCACCTGGATCACTTCTCCGATTCGATGCCCGATGAGCGCTTTGGCCACGGGGGAGTTTACGGAGATTCGCCCGTTGCGTATATCTGCTTCATCGGCACCAACGATCTTATACTTTACCTGGCGGTCCGACTCCACATCACCCAGAAGCACCGTGCATCCAAAAACGACCCGTTCGGTGGTCAGATCTTTGGCTTCGATGACCTGCGCCCGGGCCAGCTTATCATCTAACTCTTTGATCCGGTTCTCGATGTAGTCGCGCCGCTCTTTGGCCACGCGATAATCCGCATTATCGGTCAGGTCTCCATGGCCCGCCGCTTCGTTCAGGGCTTGAATGGCCTGGGCCCGATCGACCCGTTTCAGCCGCTCAAGTTCCTCTTGCAGCTTGGTGAATCCTTCTTTGGTCATGGGTAATTTTTCCAAATTTCTCTCCTTTTTTAAGAGCATCTCTGATCGCTAATTGCCTTCCATCTCTTGCCTCCACCCTCCCACCAGCCCATAACGATCGAGGATCTCCAGAGCCTCCTCAAACTCCCGGCGATACAGCCGGCGTCTGAGCTCCGGAAAATCCTTTGCCCGATGGGCGGGAAAGTATTGCGTCATCAAGCTGACCGAGCATTGTCCGGAGAGAGTCTCGGCCACGAAGCGAGCCATGCTCTCCGTCCCCGCCAAACCGTTCGGTAAAAGAAGGTGGCGAATGATCAAACCCCGCTCCATTATCCCGTCCTGGGCATACTTTTCCTTCCCGACCTGCCGGTACATCTCCCGGATGACCGCTGCGTTGACTGCGGGATAGTTTGGGGCTTGGGAGTAAGCCCGGGCCGTTGCTTCGTCCGCATATTTCATGTCCGGCAGGTAGATGTCTACAATTCCTTCCAAGAGCTCCAGAGTTTCCAGGCTGTCGTACCCGTTCGTGTTATAAACCAAAGGCAGCCGAAACCCTCTCTCTACTGCCAAGCAGAGGGCGTCCAGGATTTGCGGAACGAAATGCGTCGGAGTAACCCAGTTGACGTTATGACACCCCCGCTTCTGCAGGTCGAGCATCATCTGGGCCAAAACTTCTGGCCGCTTTTCGCGCCCCACCCCCAGCTGGCTGATGGGGTAATTTTGGCAGAACACGCAATGCAGATTGCAGTGGGTCAAGAAGATCGTCCCCGAACCCCGGTCCCCGGAAATCGGCGGCTCTTCTCCATGATGGACGTTGTAGCTGGAGACCATAGGGAGCCACCCGGAGCGGCAGAACCCCCGCTCCCCCCGCGTCCGGTCCACGCCACAGCGTCGGGGGCAGAGCCGGCAGGCCTTCAGGATCTGGCCGGCTCTTCGCGCCCTCTCCTGGAGTTCTCCCGTAGCCCACAGCTCAAGATAACTCGGGAACACGGTAAACAATCCTCCCCGCCACGATGGTCAGGACCGCAAATCCTTTCAGCCTCCAGCCCTGGAAAGGAGAGTTACGGCTCTTGGATTTAAACTGGCTCACGTCGATGACCCGTTCCCGGTCAAGGTCGATTAACGTTATGTCGGCGTCCGCACCGACTTGCAATCTTCCCTTGTTGATGCCCAGGATGCGCGCGGGTTGATAAGTAAATTTTTCGATGGCCTGGCTCAAAGTGAGATGGCCCTCCTGCACCAGCCTCAGGGTCAATGGCAGAGCCGTCTCCAATCCGATGATGCCATTGGCCGCATATTCGAACTCCACATCTTTCTCGACCGCTGTCTGGGGAGCATGGTCCGTGGCAATGGCGTCCAGAGCCCCATCCTTCAGCCCGGCGATGATCGCGGCTACATCTTTCGCCGTTCGCAGGGGAGGGTTCATCTTGGTATTCGGATCAAACCCCCGCACCGCTTCGTCGCTCAAAGTAAAGTAATGGGGGGCCGTCTCCGCAGTCACTTTTATTCCCCGGGCTTTGGCCTCCCGGATCGCCCTCACCGACCCAGCCGTGCTGACATGGGCCACATGGAGGGAGGCTCCGGTCAGTTCGGCTAAAGTGATGTCCCGCAGAACCATCACTTCTTCGGCAGCGTTGGGAATTCCCCGCAGGCCCAGGGTCGTGGAAGTGAACCCTTCGTTCATGACTCCTTGACCCGCCAGGTTGAGGTCTTCGCAGTGGGAGATAATGGTCAACCCAAAACCCCGGGCATATTCTAAGGCGCGGCGGAAAAGACCGGCGTTCATCACCGGGTTTCCGTCGTCAGAGAGAGCGACCACTCCGGCATCCTTCAATTCCCCGATTTCTGCCAGAGCCTCCCCTTTTAGCTCCTTGGTCACCGCGCCGATGGGATGAATGTTGGTCAAAGCCTTCTCCCGCGCTTGGCGGAGAATGTATTCCGCGACGGCCCGGTTATCATTGACCGGAAGAGTGTTGGCCATGCAGGCCAAAGACGTATATCCCCCCGCCGCTCCTGCCCTGGAGCCCGACTCGATGGTTTCCTTGTATTCGAAACCCGGCTCCCGCAGATGACAATGCATATCGATCAAACCCGGAACCAGGACCTTTCCGGCCGCATCGATCACCTCTTCCCGGGGATGTCCGGGATCCGCAGACCCGCTTCCGGGTGCACCCCCTCTTGCCTTGAATTCAGGAATCCCCGGCCCCATCTCGGCGATCTTGCCATCTTTTACGAGTACATCCAGGCGAACATCGGTTCTGCTGGCTGGGTCCACAACCCGGGCGTTCTTGATTAATAAGTTCATAGAGAACTCCTGTCTGCTTCCCTCTCTCCACCGACCAAGAGGTAAAGAAGGGCCATGCGCACAGCCACGCCGTTGGTCACCTGGTCTAAAATTACCGAGAAAGGACCGTCAGCCACCTCCGGGGAAATCTCCACCCCCCGGTTTATCGGACCCGGATGCATGATCAAAACTTCTGGCTGGGCGGTCTTCAGCACTTCCAGGTTCAATCCGAAGAACCGGGAATATTCCCGGAGCGTGGGGAAAAAGCCCCCCCCTTGGCGCTCCAGTTGAATTCGCAGCATCATGATCACATCGGCTTGCGGGATCACTTCGCTCAGGCGGGTGTGCCAGCGAACCCCCATTCGTTCCACTTCTGCGGGCCTCATGGTCTGAGGCCCGGCCAAAAGGACCTCGGCCCCCATCTTCGTGAACCCATAAATATTCGAACGGGCGACCCGACTGTGCAGGATGTCACCCACAATGGCCACTTTCAACCCGGCCAGCCTTCCTTTCTTCTCTCGAACCGTAAATAGGTCCAGTAGAGCCTGGGTGGGGTGCTCGTGGGCTCCATCCCCGGCATTGATGACCGGGACATGCATCAGGCGCGCCAGGAGATGGGGGGCCCCCGAAGCGGAATGCCGGATGATGATACAATCCGGGTTCATGGCTTCCAGGTTTTTGGCTGTATCGATCAGCGTTTCCCCTTTGACCACGCTGCTGGAGGAAGTGGAAATGTTAATGGTGTCCGCGCTGAGTCGTTTGGCCGCGATCTCGAAGGAGGTGCGCGTGCGCGTGCTCGCTTCGAAGAAAAGGTTGATCACCGTTTTGCCGCGCAAAGTGGGAACTTTCTTGATCTCCCGCGTAGAAATCTCCTTAAACGATTCGGCTGTATCCAGAATGAGCCCAATTTCCGAGACGCTCATCTCCTGGATTCCCAGAATGTCCTTGCCCGCCAATCTTGCGGCGGGCTTGTCAGATAACTGCCAGCCAGCAGCTCGGCCCCGATCGTCCACCATTTCTCTCCCCCGGTCAAAAATGAATATTCACCGCGGAGCACGCGGAGAACGCAAAGAAAAAATTAAATCCGAAATTCGAAATCCTAAACAAACCCAAAATTCAAATTACCAAAACCGCGAACTCCATCCACTTTCTTGTTTTGAATTTCGGTCATTCGAAATTGTTTCGGATTTAGGATTTCGTGCTTCGAATTTCCCCTATGGGGTTAGGGGATTTTCTCCTGGATGATCACCCGGTCCTGACCATCGACCTCCCGGAACGAGACCGTCACCTCGTCTTGTAGGGAGGTGACCACCTTCTTGCCCACGTAATCGGCCTGAATGGGAAGTTCCCGATGGCCGCGGTCGATGAGCACGGCCAGCTGGATGAACAGGGGGCGGCCGAAGTCAATCAGAGCATCCATCGCCGCCCGGACGGTCCTTCCCGTGTACAATACATCGTCCACCAGGATGACCCTTTTATCCCTGAGGGGAAAGGGAATCTCCGTCTTTCCCACCAGCGGCCGGGGGAGGCCGATGGCAAAATCATCCCGGTAAAGCGTGATGTCGATGATTCCGAAGGGAACTCGCACTTTCTCGATCTGCTCGATCTTCTCCCGGATGCGCTCCGCCAGATAGACGCCGCCGGTCCGAATGCCGATTAGCGCCAGGCCCTCGACCCCCTGGTTGCGCTCCAGGATTTCGTGCGTGAGGCGGACCAGAGCGCGCTCCATCGTTTCTCCATCCATTACCGTTTCTTTATCCCTTCGTTTCATCTTCCCCCTGTCCCTCATTGGATCAGACGGCCGATCCGGGTCCAGCGAACGGCCGTCCCTTGGCTGTCCCAGGACCAATAAATAATGAAGGCCTTGCCCCTTACGTCCGCCAGAGGCACGAACCCCCAAAAACGGCTGTCTAGGCTGCGATCCCGGTTATCCCCCAGGACGAATAGGGCTCCCTTGGGCACGGCCACCGGGCCAAAATTATCGCGTTTTTGAACTTCTCCCGGAAAGGCGGATTGCTCCGTATAGAAAGCGTGCGGGTCAGGCACCTCGACCCCGTTGATGTAGAGTTTTTTGCTGACTATCTTTACCGCGTCCCCTTCAACGGCCGCGACTCGTTTGATAAAATCTTTACTCGGGTCCAAGGGATAGATGAAAACGATGACATCTCCCCGTTTTGGTTTCTCCAAGGGAAAAAGTTGGACAGAGGTAAAGGGGATTTTCACACCGTAGATAAATTTGTTGACCAAGATATGATCCCCGATCTCCAGGGTGGGCTCCATCGAGCCCGACGGAATCTTGAACGCCTGCACCACAAAAGTGCGGATGAAAAGAGCCAACACCAAGGCTACGATGATGGCTTCTGCATACTCCCGAAATGTTGATTTCTTTTTCGCCACCACGCTTTTCAATTTCTACACTTCCTTATAAAATGTTAGAATTTCTCACCGCTGATTACGCAGAGAACCCACCCTCAGCAGCCTGGGCGATTTCTACGGTGAACGCCCGCAAAGTATTCCACGGTCAGGCGCAAACCTTTCTCAAAAGAAACCTGTGGCCTCCATCCGAGCTTTTCATGGGCCTTGGAGCAATTCAAAACACTTCGCTGCTGTTCCCCCGGCTTCGCTGGGCCATGAACCTCTTTGACAGATTTCCCGGTGATATTCACCAGACTCCCGAAAAGTTCGTTGACGTTTTTTCCCTCGCCCGTGCCGATGTTAAACGAACCAGAAGCCCCGCCCTTGGCGGGGTTTAAAGCCAGGACATTCGCCTCCACCACATCGCCCACATACACATAATCCCGGGTCTGCAGCCCATCGCCATTGATGAGCGGTTGCTCACCGGAAAGGAGCTTCTCGGTGAAGATCGCCACCACCCCCGCCTCTCCGAAAGGGTCCTGACGCGGCCCATAAACATTTCCATACCTCAGGGCCACAGAATCCAGCCCGTGAACCATCCGGTAGTAATGGAGGTAAAGCTCCCCGGTTGCTTTGGCCACCCCGTAGGGGCTGATGGGACGGAGGGGATCATCCTCCCTGGCTGGCTCGGCTCCTTCCGGCTGATCGCCATAAATAGCCCCCCCGGAAGATGCAAAAATAAACCGGCGTACCCCATGCTTCACGGCCTTTTCCAAGAGGTATAACGTTCCCAGAACATTGGTTCCCGCATCGAAAAGGGGGTCCATCACGGATTTCCGCACATCGATCTGCGCGGCATGATGGTTGACTACTTCTGGCCTCTCGCGGGCAAAAACTTCTTCTACTCCCGGGTCCCGGATATCCAATTGGGAGAATTGGGCCCGCGGGTTCAGATTTTCGACTTTCCCGGTAACTAGGCTGTCGAGCACGATTACTCGGTGGCCCTCGGTAATATACCGATCGGCTACCTGAGACCCGATAAATCCTGCCCCGCCTGTTACCAGAATTTTCATTCCTTCCCCAGAAAAGACAATCTATTCACGGCAGAGCATCCCGCGAAACGCGGGAAGAACGCGCCCTCGGCGTTCTCTGTGGTGAATAAAAATCGGCAATCGCCCGCACGACCTTCCGCTGTTGCCCCGCAGTAAGCTCCGGATAAATGGGCAGGGCCAATGTCTCCCGGGCAGCCCGTTCCGACTCCGGTAGGTCTCCTGGTCGATACCCTAAGTTTCGGTAGCATGCCTGCAGGTGAAGGGGAACCGGATAATAGACCGCACTCCCGATCCCTTGCTGGGTCAGGTGGTCTCGCAGCGCGTCCCTTCTTTTCGCCCGGATGACAAACTGGTTGAAAATATGATAATGACCTTTCTTCGTGTCCGGAAGGGAAATAAAAGGTGGCCGCAATCCGGCCTCCCGGAAGAGAAGCCGATAACGGTCCGCATTCCCCCTGCGCAATTCGGTCCAGCGATTCAAACATTTTAGCTTCACCCGCAAAACGGCAGCCTGCAGGGCATCCAGGCGGCTGTTGATTCCAAGCAGCTGGTGATGATACTTCAACTTTTCCCCATGAACTCTGAGGAGGCGAACCTTTTCCGCTAACTCCTCATCCCGGGTGACCACCATCCCGCCATCACCAAATCCTCCAAGGTTCTTGCTCGGGTAGAAAGAGAAGCATCCCAGGTCACCCACGGTCCCAGCCAGCCATTCCCTC
>Ga0129298_10001287_pt1 | contig 10509 bp, 7 predicted proteins | sample I19B2metaG_FD_94707 | JGI IMG/M metagenome (GOLD analysis project Ga0129298, IMG submission 94707) | Lake sediment bacterial and archeal communities from Gulf of Boni, Indonesia to study Microbial Dark Matter (Phase II) - ​I19B2 metaG | ecosystem: Environmental > Aquatic > Freshwater > Lake >...
GCAGCCGGCCGAGCACTTGCCGCACTGGAAGCAGCGCCGCACCGAGCTGCCAGAGAGCTTCTCCACCTTCTTGACGAAATCCAGGTTCATCGTCTCGGCGGAGAGGGTCATCTTGGAATTTTTCATCTAAACTCCTTTTCCTCTGCAGCGGCTGGGTGGCCGGGATCTCCCGATTTCAACGGGGCAGCTGTTGCAAGGAGGTGTTTTTACCCAAACTAAACTACCGTGGCTTGCTTGCACGCAATAAGGGGGGGTTATCGGCCGCTTTTAATTGATACTAAAAATCGATAGCATACCCAAACGTATTTTGTCAACAATATCATTAAGCCGTGAGACACGGTTTTGCAAAAACAGCAAAACCGCGTCTCGTTGCAGATGAATTGCTTATTTATCGGCTACTTGAGGCTTTTTGCCACCAGTGATGCGGTATGCTCCACATTGATCCTTTCGCCGCTGGCCTCAAGTCCCCCTTCGATCTGCAGGCGGCAGCCGGGGCAGTCAACGGCCACCGTGGGGGCGCCGCTCTCCTTGATGTTGGCGATCTTGTTCTGCAGCACCTCGCGGGAGATCTCCGGGTATTTGAGGGAGTAGGAGCCGCCGAAGCCGCAGCATTTGTCGCAGTCGGCCATCTCCCTGATCTCCGCCCCAACCAGCTCGGCGAGGACCTTTCTGGGCTCCTCCTTGACGCCGCAGCCGCGGCGCATGTGGCAGGCATCATGATACGTCACCGTTCCCCCCGAGCCCTGAGCCCTGAGCCCTGAGCCCATCTTTCTTGCCACAAGCTCGGAATAGTTGAGGGTCTTGGCTGCCAGGCGCCGGGCCTTCTCCAGGTACTCCGGCTCAGCGGCGAGCAGCTTGGGGAAGTCGTGGCTGATGGACATGGTGCAGGTTGGGCAGATGGTGACCACGTAATCTGCCTCCTCCTCCAGGAGCACGTCGATGTTGATTCTGGCCATGTCTCGGGCGATATCCATCTCCCCTGAGTAGCGGGCCGGGATGCCGCAGCAGCTCTGCTTCTGGGGGAAGCTGACCGCGTAGCCGAGCTTTTCCAGGCTCTCCTGGGTGTCACGGCAGAGTTCCGGGTAGACGAAGTCCGCCAGGCAGCCTGAGTAGAAGAGCACTTTTTCGCCTTTTCCTTCACCTTTTGGCCTTCGGCTTTCAGCAGGGACAAGGTCCCGATAGGGCTTTTCGGCAATGGGTGGGAGGGACTTGCCGGCGGCTGCAGAATCGAACATCAGCGGCAGGTGGCGGATCCGTCCCCCTTCCCCCTGGAGCGGTTTCTGGGCCAGGTAGGCAGTGCGCAGGGCGGTATGGAACAGCTTGCGATTCTTCAGCATGGTGGCGAAGAGGAACTTCTGGCCGAAGGGCTTTTTGATCCTGTCGCGCAGGTCGACGATCAGCCCCTCTATGTCGATCTTGGCGGCGCATACCTCGTTGCACTTGCGGCAGCCGATGCAGAGCTTGAGGATCTCCTCGGCGTTTTCCATGCCGTGGAAGAAGGGGGTGAGGACCAGGCCGATCCCGCCAACGTAGATGTGGCCGAAGACATGGCCGCCGACGATCTCGTAGATCGGGCAGACGTTGGCGCAGGCGCCGCACTTGACGCACTGCAGTGCCTGGCCGAAGTTCGGGTCCGCGGCCAGCTTCACCCGGCCGTTGTCCAGGAGGACGATGTGCAGCTCTCGCCCATCGCCTGCTGTCGGCCCCTTGATGAAGGAGACGTAGGAGGTGATCTTCTGGCCGGTGGCGTTTTTCGGCAGGACTTCGATTACGTCCAGCGCCTCGGCCAGGGTGGGGACTATCTTCTCCACGCCGATCAGGGCGATATGGGTCTTGGGAAGGGTGGTCACCAGGCGGCCGTTACCCTCGTTGGTGACGATTGCCATGGCGCCGGAGTCGGCCATGGCCACGTTGGCCCCCGACATCCCCACCTGTCCTTCGAGAAAACCGCTGCGCAGGGTCTCCCTGGCCTTCTGCACCAGGAAGGGGATATCCGGCGGGCAGTCGCTCCCCGTGGCCTTGCTGAACAGCTCGGCCACCTCCTCCTTGTTCTTGTGGATGGCCGGCATGACCATGTGGGATGGCTTCTCCCCGGCCAGCTGGATGATCCACTCCCCAAGGTCCGTCTCCAGGCAGCGGATGCCGTTCTCCTCCAGGTAGTGATTAAGCTCGGTCTCCTCCGAGGTCATGGACTTGGACTTGACCAGGAAGTCGGCCCCTTTCCCCTTGATGATCTCCAGGATGGTCCGGTTCGCATCCTCGGGGGTGCGGCAGAGATGCACCTTTGCACCGGCCGCTGTCGCGCTGGCGGTGAAGCGGACAATCAGCTCGGGTAGCTCCTTCAGTCCGGCGCATTTGTTCTGGGCGATCCTTCCCCTCAGCGCCTCGAAGTCTATCCCCTCGAAGGCCTTGGCCCGGGCAACGGGGTAGGCGGTGGCGAAGTTCTTCAGCGCCCTGCGGAGGAACTTGTCGTTGATTTTTTTGTCGATGGTTGCATCTGCCATGTCACACCCCTTCCATGATCAGTATGTGCAGCTCCTTGGCTCCGTGGACGCCTATGGTCAGGACCCTTTCGATGTCGGCGGTGCGGGATGGCCCGGTGGTCAGGGAGAAGTAGGCCTGGTCCCCGGCGCTGAGGAGCTGTTGGATCCTCTCTCCTAGCGAGTAGATGTCCGGGACGATGGTTGCCGGGTCGAGAAAGACCGCGTGGATCGGCGCAAGGGCGGTTGCACCCCTCTCTTCGGCGGATTTCAGGTCGATGAGGAGGCTCCCTGTCGCCGCGATTCCAGCCTCGGCGCGGCTGACGCACAGTGTCGCGTCGGCCGGGGCCGCTGAGCCGCTTGCCATGCCGCTGCAGAGTGTCGCCAGTTGGGGAGGGAGGGACGAGGTCGTCACTGTTCCGCCGTTCGCCAGGGAGGCCAAATAGGGTCCCGCCTCATCCAGGCCGGAAAAATGTTTTATTGTTGCCCCAACGGCTTCGGCTGACTGTATAAATTTGTTTACCATGGGATCCTCCGGATCATTTGTATGGCCAAGTATGTTTTTACGCTAGCCAATGCTAACTGGTTTGTCAATAAGGTTTTTTTGCGGTATACGAAAAAAGTATTGACAGGAGGTTGTAAAAGGAATAATTGGTAAGACAAATAAACAAAACCGTATTCTGTTATTTCGTAGTCAGGTCCCTAAATTATACCACCCGCTCTTCCGCTTTAGCAGTGAAACGCTATCATTTGTTGAGAAAGGAGAAAACGTTATGCCCTGGATTCAAACGTACACCCCTGTAGGAGGGAGCCTCGGCATGTCGGCCCTGGTTGCCGCCGTCCCCCTGGTCGTCATCTTCATCTGTCTGGCACTCCTCAAGATGAAGGCCCACAAGGCCGGACCCCTGGCGGTCGCCTCGGCTGTCGCCATCGCCATCGCCGTCTGGGGGATGCCGGTCAAGCTGGCTGCACTGGCCACCATGCAGGGGGCGGCTTTCGGCCTCTTCCCGGTCTTCTACATCGTCATCACCACCCTCTTCCTCTACAACATCACCGTCAAGGGGGGGCAGTTCGAGGTCATCCGCGCCTCCCTGGCCGGGGTGACCGGTGACCGCCGCATCCAGGCGCTGCTCATCGCCTTCTGCTTCGGCGCCTTCATCGAAGGGGCCGCCGGCTTCGGTACGCCGGTGGCCATTGCCGGCGCAACCCTGGCCGGCCTCGGCTTTCGCCCCCTCTATGCCGCCGGGGTCTGCCTGGTGGCCAACACCGCCCCGGTGGCCTTCGGTGCCATCGGCATCCCGGTGGTGGCCCTTGCCGGTGTCATGGGTTACGGCGATGCCGGCATGATGAAGCTCTCCACCATGGTGGGGCGCCAGCTCCCATTCATCTCCGTCTTCATACCCTTCTATGTCATCCTCATCATGGTCGGCTGGAAGAAGACCATGGAAGTGCTGCCGGCCATCATCACCTGCGGGGTGACCTTCGCCGTTGCCCAGTGGGCCACCGCCAGCTACCTGGGACCCTATCTGCCCGACGTGACCGCGTCCCTCCTCTCCATCGTCGCCCTGGTGCTGCTCCTGAGGGTCTGGCAGCCGAAGGAGAACTTCGTCTTCGACCACGAGACCGGAAGCGGCGAAGCGACCGCCCACCACTACAGCGCCGGAGAGGTGCTCCGCGCCTGGTCCCCATACCTGGCACTGACAATCATGGTCCTCCTCTGGGGTATCCCCTCCGTCAAGGCAGTTCTGGACAAGAAGACCGTGGAGATCGAGGTTAGCGGCCTGCACAACGCCATCGTGAAAAAAGTGAGCAAGCCGGAGGACGGCCTGAAGAAGATCGCAGAAGTGAATGCGGAAATCGACAGGCAGCTGGCCCTCCTCTCCCCTGCCGATCCCAACCAGGCAGCAGTGGCAGCCAAGCTGCAGGAGCTGAAAGGTCTCGAAGCAGCCTTTGCACCGGTTGAGCAGGGGCTGGCCGGCAAGGGTGCCGTGCTGACCGACGAGCGTCTCAAGGCGTGCGACCTGATCGCCAAGAACATGACAGAAACCAAGAAGCTCTGCGCCGAACTGGCCAAGGTCAACCCGGCTGCCAAGGACCAGTTCAAGCCCCTGGAAAAGGCCGTGGCCGACCAGCTGCCAATAAAAGTTGCCGCCAAGTTCAAGTTCAACTTCTGGTCCGCAGCAGGGACCGCCATCCTCATTGCCGCATTCATCTCATCACTTCTCTGCGGGGTGAGCATTGCCGACACCTTCCGCATTCTCGGCAAGACTCTTGTTGACATGCGCTACCCGGCCCTGACCGTCGCCTCGGTGCTCGGCCTGGCCTATGTGATGAACGCCTCGGGAATGACCAACTGCCTCGGCCTGGTGTTCACCAAGACCGGCCACTGGTTCCCGCTGATCTCACCGCTGCTCGGCTGGCTGGGGGTCTTTCTCACCGGTTCGGACACCTCCAGTAACGTCCTCTTCGGCGGCCTGCAGAAGGCGACCGCCGAGCAGCTGGGGATCAATCCGATCCTCACCGGCGCGGCCAACACCAGCGGCGGTGTCATGGGGAAGATGATCTCTCCCCAGTCACTGGCCGTGGCCACCGCCGCCACCGGCATGGTCGGGGAGGAGGGGACACTGTTCCGCTTCACCCTGAAGCATTCGCTGTTCCTGACGGCGATAGTCGGGATCATGGTGTATCTGCAGGCCTACTACTTCCAGTGGATGATCCCGTAACGGAAACGGGCGAGGATTTGCGGAACCTGGCGGCGTTTCGCTTCCTCCCCCGTTGTGCGGCGTAGCGCTGCTACGCCTCCGCCGGGTCGTTGCGAAGCCTTGCCAGAACCCGCAACTCCTCGCCCGACAGGGCTCAGAAGTAAACGTTAGAGAGTTTCGAAGAGAGGGTATCAATGGAACAGTCATTCATAAGCGAATTGAGGAAGGTCGTCGGCGAAGAGCACACCCTGTCCGACCGGGAGTCCCTGGCGGTCTACGGCTACGACTCCACACCGGAGCTGGAATCCCTTCCCGGCGTGGTTCTCCTTCCCAGAAGCGGGGAGGAGGTGGCCAGGATAATGCGGCTCTGCCACGGTGCCGGGGTATCGGTCACCCCGAGGGGGTCAGGCACCAACCTTTCCGGCGGCTCCCTCTCCGTGAATGGCGGGGTAGTGATCCAGACGAGCCGGATGAACCGCATTGTGGAGATCGACGAGGAGAACCTGACCGCCACCGTCGAGCCGGGGGTGGTTACCAGCTCCCTCCACCGCGAGGTGGAGGCCCGCGGCCTATTCTACCCACCTGACCCTGGGAGCATGCACATCTCCACCATGGGGGGGAACGTGGCGGAGAACTCCGGGGGCCTGCGCGGCCTCAAGTACGGGGTCACGGCCGATTACGTCATGGGGCTGGAGACGGTCCTGGCCGACGGGGAGATCCTCAGGAGCGGCGGCAAGGTGGTGAAGGACGTTGCCGGCTACAGCCTCAACCCCCTGCTGGTCTCATCCGAGGGGACCCTGGGGTTCTTCACCGGCATCACCGTCAAGCTGATCCCCAAACCTAAGTCCAAGGTGACCATGCTGGTGCACTTCCCGGCACTGCAGGACGCGGCCCTGGCAGTCTCGGCCATCATCGCCGCCAAGGTGATTCCGGCGACCCTGGAGTTCCTCGACAAGGTGACCATCAAGTGCGTGGAGGATTATGCCCACGTCGGCCTGCCGTTGGACGTGGATGCGGTGCTGCTGATCGAGGTGGACGGCCACCCGGCGGTCACGACCGAGGAGGCGGCGGCGGTGGAGGATATCTGCCGCAGGCACCGCTGCTCCTTCTTCCAGACCGCCAAAGATGCCGATGAAGCCCTGAAGCTGGCCACCGCACGTCGCACCGCCCTCTCCGCCCTGGCGAGGCTCAGGCCCACCACCATCCTGGAGGACGCCACCGTGCCGCGCAGCTGCATCGCGCCGATGCTCAGGGTGATCCAGGAGGCGGCGGCAAAGTACAACGTGATGATCGGCACCTTCGGCCATGCCGGAGACGGCAACCTTCACCCCACCTGCCTCACCGACGAGCGGGACCAGGACGAGATCCGGCGGGCCCACGCAGCCTTCGAGGAGATCTTCGACGCCGCCATCGCCATGGGGGGGACGATCACCGGCGAGCACGGGGTAGGGATAGCCAAGAAGAAGTACCTGCCGCGGCTGGTTGGTGAGAGCGGTATCCGGGTGATGCGTGGGATCAAGAGTGCATTCGATCCGAAGGGGATTTTAAACCCCGGTAAAGTCTTTTAGGGCGCCTCTCGTGGCGGCAGATGAAAGCCGCCTGCATTCGAGCCGACGGGCACGTTCTGCACTACTAGGCTCATTTCGCTACAGCCGATAAACTCGCCCTTCGGGCTCAGACAGTATCGGCTGTGGCCGCTCCCTGTCGCCAAGTAGTGAGACAAACGAGCCCTGATGCTCTCATTCCGGCACCTTTCATCTGCCGGTCAGGTTTGTCCAACCGGCTGCGAAGTTTCGGGTTCTGGCAAGGCGGCCAAGCAGTCCCGCGGAGACGTAGCAGCGCTACTTCGCACAAGGTGGCTGCGCCGGCCAACGCCGCCAGGTTCCGGAAATTCACAGTCGTACCCAGAGGTAACGTTATGGATTATGTGAAGCTGATCAACTGCATGCGCTGCGGCATGTGCCTTCCCCACTGCCCCACCTACAAAGAGACTTTCCTGGAGACAGCCTCCCCTCGCGGCCGGGTCGCCCTGGTGCGCAAGGTGCAGGAGGGGGAGCTGGACCAGTCGGAGCGGCTACTCGAATACCTCTCCCTCTGCCTGGACTGCCAGGCCTGCGCCTCAGCCTGCCCCTGCGGGGTCAACGCCGGCGAACTGGTGGCCGAGTTCACCTGCGAGCGGAAGGGGGCGGCCGGCCTCGGCTTCATGGAGGAGCTGATTCTGAGGAAGCTCGTCCCCCACCCCGACCGGCTGGAGAGCTCCATGCTCCCCATGCGCGCCTACCAGAGGAGCGGCCTGCAGAAGCTGGTGCGCAAGCTGGGGGTGCTGAAGATGTTTCCTTCGGCCCTTGAGCGGATGGAGGGGCTGCTGCCGGAACTCCCCAAGCGACCGCTGCGCCAGGAGATTCATGAGGTAACCCCGGCGGTCGGTCCGGAGCGGGGGAGGGTAGGCTTCTTCCTCGGCTGCGTCATGAGCCTGATCTTCTCCGATGCGAGCCGGGCGACTATCCGCCTCCTCTCCACCCTGGGGTACACGGTGATCACCCCGAAGAACCAGGTCTGCTGCGGCGCCCCCAATATGCTGGGGGGCGACCTGGAGGGGCTCAGAGACGAGGCCCGCACCAATATCGACGTCTTTGCCGGCTACGATGTCGACTTCATCGTCACCGACTGCGGCGGCTGCGGCGCGGAGCTGAAGAAGTACGGCCACCACCTTCACGGGGAGTCCGGGGCCGAGGCATTCAGTGAAAAGGTGAGGGACATCTCCCAGGTGCTGGCGCTCCACGCCGACGAGCTGCGCCCCAGGCTGAAACCGGTTGACCTGAAGGTGACCTACCACGACCCTTGCCACATCGCCCACTGCCAGGGTATCAGGCAGGAGCCGCGCAAGCTCATGAAGATGATCCCCGGCCTGCAGTATGCCGAGCTGAGCGAGGCCGATGCCTGCTGCGGCAGCGCCGGCACCTACAATATCGCCAAGCCGGAGATGTCCGACCGGATACTGCAGCGCAAGCTGGGGAACATACGGGCCAGCGGCGCCCAGGTGCTGGTGACCAGCAACCCGGGGTGCCTGCTGCAGTTGAAGAAGGGATTGGCGGAGAATCTGCCAGATGTGCGCATAATGCACCTTACCGAGCTTTTGGCAAAAAGCCTGGCGGGGGAGAGAGCGTAAGGGGGGCTCACCCCTTGGGCATGAAGACGAAGAAGGTCAGGGAGAGGAGTGCCAGGATCCAGACCCCCGGATTCACCTCCCGGGCCCGGCCGGTCATCAGCTTGATCAGTGGGTAGGAGAGTAGCCCGGCAGTCATCCCCACGCCGATGTTGTAGGTGAAGATCATCAGCGTCACGGTGAGGAAGGCCGGGATCAGTTCGGTGAAGTCCTCGAAGTCCAGGTGGGTGATCGGCTGGATCATCAGGGAGCCGATGACGATGAGGGCGATCCCGGCGGCATGGGACGGCACCATGGTGAAGAGGGGGGCGAAGAAGAGGGAGAGCCCGAACAGGCAGGCCACCACCAGGGCGGTAAAGCCGGTTCTCCCCCCTGCCTCGATGCCGGCTGCGGACTCTATGTAGGCCCCGGTGGTGGTAGTTCCCAGGAGTGGGGCTATGGTTGTGGCTACGGCGTCGGCCAGCATCGGCTTCTCGATCTCCGGCAGGTTGCCGTTCTTGTCAAGCAGGGCAGCCCGCATGGAGAGGCCCAGCAGGGTGCCGATGGTATCCAGGAAGGCCATCATGAAGATCACCAGCACGATGGGGAAGATCCCCGGCTTGAGGGTGCCGGCGATGTCCAGCTTGAGGAGGATCGGCTCCAGTGAAGGGGGGAGGCTGACCGGCGAGGGGGGGAGGCTGGTCGTTCCGAGGAGCACGGAGACGGCGGTGGTGGCGAGGATGCCGTAGAGGAGAGCTGCCGAGACCTTGCGCGCCATGAGGACCACGGTGAGGAGAAAGCCCCCCATTGCCATGAGCACCGTCGGCTGGGCGATGTTACCCAGCTTGACCGGAGCCCCGGGAACCCCCAGCACCACCAGGCCGACTTCGTTAAGGCCGATGAAGGTGAGAAACAGGCCGATACCCACGGCGAAGGCCGCCTTGAGGCTCATGGGGATCGACTCGGCCAGCCAGGAGCGGACCCTGAAGAGGGTGAGCACGAGGAAGGCCACCCCTGCCCAGAAGACCGCCCCGAGGGCTACCTGCCAGGAGTAGCCCATCCCCTTGACCACCACGAAGGCTACGAAGGCGTTCTCGCTCATGTAGGGGGCAATGGCGAAGGGGCGCCTGGCCCAGAAGGCCATGACCAGGCAGCCGATGATGGCCGCCAGGATGGTTGCGGTGACCTGGGGCTCCTTGGGGATGCCGGCAACCGCCAGGATCGAGGGGTTGACGACGATGATGTAGGCCATGGTCAGGAAGGTGGTTATCCCGGCAACGGTCTCCTGGCGGTAGCCCGTGTTGTGGCGCTCGAACTGGAAGAAATCCTTCATCGTCACATCCCCTTGACGGCGTAGATGCCGGGAGCGTTGCGCCAGACACCGTCATAATCCAGGCCATAGCCGAAGACGAAGCGGTCCGGTATCTCCATGCCGATGAAGTCGGCCCGGTAGCCTGGCTCCACCTTGCGCTCGTGGCGCTTGTCCACCAGCACCGCGGTCAGCACGCTGGCAGCGCCGCGGCGAAGGCATTCGTCGCTCAGGGCCTTGAGGGTATGCCCCTCGTCCAGGATGTCGTCAACCAGGAGGACAGTTCTCCCCGTTACCTCGGCCTGGAACTCGGCCTTCCAGAGCAGTTCGCCGCCGGTGGTCTTGCTGCCGTAGCGACTGGCATGCAGGTAGCCGACCTCCAGGGGGAAGAGCAGCCTGGTAAGGAGCTGGCCGGTGACGATCAGGCCGCCGTTCATGACGCAGAAAACCAGGGGGCTCCGCTCCCCCAGCTGAGTAGTGATCTCCTCGGCCATCCGGTCGAGGGCCGCTTCGACCGCTTGCTGGTCTGCAAGGCACTCTGCCTCTTCGAGTACGATCAGGGTATGTTTAAGGTTCATGCGAGCTACCTCCGGACTGCTAAAAAATAGCCGGTTAAACCGGCTAGACCAAAATACCAATTTGAGCCGGCCACTGCAAGTGGGTCATGACAGGCTCCCCCTGGTCCGCATTTTAGAGAAGCTCACATAGGAATATCGCCCTGCCGCGCCAAAAGAGCGGCAGGTGCCGCGAGTTGACCGCCCCGGGTGACGACCCGCAGGGGCGGGAACAGCCCCGGCTGAAAGGGCCGGGCTGAATTCAAAGCAAGGAGTAAACATGAACATCCACGAGTACCAGGCAAAAGCGATTTTGCGC
>Ga0129298_10001289_pt1 | contig 10504 bp, 8 predicted proteins | sample I19B2metaG_FD_94707 | JGI IMG/M metagenome (GOLD analysis project Ga0129298, IMG submission 94707) | Lake sediment bacterial and archeal communities from Gulf of Boni, Indonesia to study Microbial Dark Matter (Phase II) - ​I19B2 metaG | ecosystem: Environmental > Aquatic > Freshwater > Lake >...
CAGCGATGAGATCCTCGATCCGGATCTCTGGAGCAACTTCCACAATCTCGGTGTGTCTCTCATCTCCGTAAGCGTCTCGGAGGGCGATGAGCTCCTCCTTGATGAGATTGAACATCAACCGTTCACTGGCCAGGAGGGCTTTCAAGCGGTTGATCAGTTTGATCGTCTCCTCATACTCCTCCACGATCTTCCGCTGTTCAAGGTTGGTGAGCCGTTGGAGTCTCATGTCCAAGATGGCCTGGGCCTGTTCTTCCGAAAGGCTGAACCGTTCGACCAAACGCTCCCTTGCCTCTTTAGGCGTTTTCGATGCCTTAATCGTTGCAATGACGGCATCGATTTGGTCGATGGCCTTCTTCAGGCCTTCGAGAATATGGGCCCTGGCCTCTGCCTTCTTTAGGTCGAAAAGGGATCTTCGGGTGACTACCTCTTTTCGATGTTGAACGAAGAGTTGGAGCATCTCCTTCAGAGGGAGCAGCTTCGGTTGATTCTGATGGATGGCCAGGAGGATGATCCCGAAGGAAGTCTGCATTTGAGTATGTTTATAGAGCTGGTTGAGGATGACCTCGGCCACTTCGTTGCGCCTCAGCTCGATCACTACCCTCATCCCTTCGCGATCCGACTCGTCTCGGACGTTGGCGATCCCCTCGATTACTTTCTCCTCCATGAGTTCGGCGATCCGTTCGATAAATTTTGCTTTATTGGTCTGATAAGGAAGCTCTGTCACGACGATAGATTCCCGTTCTCCCTTGCGGTCCCTCTCAATGATCGCCCTGCCACGGAGTTGGATGACACCCTTTCCGCTCTCGTAAGCGGCCCGAATCCCCTCTCTGCCATAGATAAATCCACCTGTAGGGAAATCAGGTCCAGAGACATGGGCCATCAATTCCTCAGTAGAGATTTCAGGGTTCTCGATCAAGGCGATGAGCCCGTTTATCGTTTCGGCCAGATTGTGGGGAGGGATATTGGTAGCCATCCCGACCGCAATTCCAGAGGATCCGTTGACGACGAGGTTTGGGAATTTTGATGGAAGCACCGTGGGTTCGAGAAGGGATTCGTCATAGTTTGGGATAAAGTCGATGGTTTCCTTATCAATGTCTTCCAATAACTCCTTCGAAAGCTTGGCCATGCGGATCTCTGTGTATCGCATGGCTGCTGGAGGATCGCCATCGATCGAACCAAAGTTTCCTTGGCCGTCGACAAGAGGATATCGAAGAGAGAAATCCTGTGCCATTCTGACGATGGCATCGTAAACAGCCATATCACCGTGCGGGTGGTATTTGCCAATCACATCGCCGACAATTCTTGCGGACTTCTTATAGGGTTTATCCCAATCGTTACTCAATTCGTTCATGGCGTAAAGAATTCGACGATGGACCGGTTTAAGACCATCCCTCACATCTGGGAGGGCCCGTCCGATGATCACGCTCATGGCGTAGTCCATGTAGGACTTTTTCATTTCATCTTCGATATTGACGGGAATGCTTTCGCGGGTGATCTCCATGGGGACTCCTGAATAATTTGCGGATTTTATTACAAAAACTTAATATAAAAGCCTTTCGTCTGTCAATACAATTCCGGAGCGGCGCTTGACAAATGCAGATCAAATATGATTTAAATAAAAAGTTCAATTATTTCAAAAAAGAAGCTCATCGAAAGGACAGCCGCCAGTGAAAAGAACATACCAACCCAGCAATGTCAAGCGGAAGAGGACACACGGATTTTTAAAGAGGATGAGCACCAAGAGCGGTCGAAAGATATTACAACGGAGGAGGATGAAGAGCAGAAAGAGGTTGGCTGTTTAAGGGCTGAATCGAACCGTGGGGGTTTATCGCTTTACAAAAAAGGAGAGAATCAACCATCCCCAAGATTATAAAAGGGTGATGAACTTAGGAAAGAGGCTTCGGTCCAAGAACCTCGTCCTTTTCATCCACGAGAATAGGTCAGGGTTCCATCGGTTGGGTATGGTGATTAAAAAGGAGATCGGGTCAGCTACCTACCGAAATCGGATGAAACGGTATTTTCGAGAATTCTTTCGCCTCCACAAACATCAGATCGAAGGTTCTTTCGATATGATCATTATGGTAAGAAAGGGCTGTGACCTGAGCCGATACGGAGAAGCGGAAGAAGAACTGAAAAGGCTCTTGACCGTATGAACAGAGTCGGATGGCTTTTAAGAAGAGGGGTAATCTTTCTAATTCAACTCTACCAGACCACCCTCTCAATTCTTTTTGGTCCTTGCTGCCGTTTTACGCCCTCTTGCTCAGTATACGCTTCCATTTCGATAGGGCGTTTCGGAATTGTGGAAGGAACCTGGCTTGCCTTGAAGAGACTCGTCAAATGCCATCCTTTCCATTCCGGAGGATACGATCCAGTACCCGAAGACCCCGCAGTCCATTCTTAGGAAGGGGACATAAGACAATACAGATATGGAAAAGAGAGCTATCTTTGCGATAATATTAACATTTTTAGTGATTTTCTTATGGGGAATTATACAATCAAAGTTCTTCCCGTCAGAACCCCGCAAAGAGGTAAAGAAGGAAGAGATTGCTCCTCCTGAGAAGAAGATCGATCTAAAAGAGGCAAAACCCCTTCCCCCCAAGGAAGAGAAACCCCTTCCAAAGAAGAAGGTTCTTTCGCGAAAGGAGGTCTCTGTTGAAACTCAAAATTACTGGGCTGTTTTCACCTCCGATGGGGCAGGATTGAAACATTTCAAATTGAAGGCATATGAGGACAGAGTGGAAGAGGCGGCCATCACGATTAAATTGGTGCAGTTTGTGGAAAGCCTCTTTGGTAAGAAAGAGGAGAAAGAGGCAAGACCGCAGCCTCTCGACCTCGTCAATACGAAGGAGGCAGAAGGACTTCCCTTGGGATTGACCCTCCGTCCATCTCTTTTGCATGGGGACTGGGAGGTGGAGAAGGATCAGCTCCGTCTGCTCAGTCCTGGGGAAAAGGGAGAGATCATCTTCGTGAAGAGTCTGGAGAATGGGTTAAAGATTTTCAAACGATATCGATTGATGTCGGAGAGGAACACCATCGACGTGGAGATCGAGGCCCAAAATCACTCCTCAAAAGAGGTTGCCTTTCAATTGGGGATGGAGTGGATTGGAAGGGTGGAGCTGGAGAAATTGGCGGATGACGGGAATAAGGATTATGGCCTGAAGTACGTCTTTATGAAAGATCAGAAGGTGGAGAAAACAGAGTTCGGAGCGGCCGGCTCCTCAGGCTGCACCCCTGGCTGTGGAACTCCAAAGAAGAAAATCGAACCTTTTGAATCGTCGAATCAGGGCAATATTCGATGGTATGCCTTCGAAGGAGAATATTTTGCGACCGTATTGATCCCACCTCCCTCTGAGAAGAGTGTCACACTCACGGTGAAAGGGGATGAGAAGAACATCCTCAGAGCCACCCTGATAAGTTCACCGCTGTCGATTCCACCGAGGGAAGGAGTTAAGATTCCCTACCAAGTCTACATCGGGCCCAAAGTGGTCAAGCCTCTGAGAGAGTTGGGTGTCGGTGCGGAGCAGCTGGTCGATTTTGGCTTTTTTACGATCGTTGCCAAACCCCTGCTCTGGTTTCTCAAGCTCACCCACCTGGTCACAAAAAATTATGGCATCGATATTATCATCCTCAGCATTCTGATCAAAATCATCTTTCTGCCTCTGACACAGATCAGTTTCAAATCGATGAAAGAGATGCAGAAGGTTCAGCCAGAAATGACACGGCTGAAGGAGACCTATAAGAACGACAAAGCCAGGCTCCAGCAGGAGATTATGTTGCTCTACAAGAGGCGGAAGATCAACCCCATGAGCGGGTGCCTTCCCATGCTGATTCAGATCCCTGTCTTCATCGCGCTTTATAATGCCCTTCAGAATGCGATCGAGATGAGGCATGCCCCATTCTTTTTCTGGATCAGGGATCTCTCCGCCAAAGACCCGGTCTACATCACTCCCCTCATCATGGGGGCGACCATGGTGATTCAACAGAAGATGACGCCCACTGCAGCCGACCCAACGCAAGCCAAGATGTTCATGCTGATGCCGATCATGTTCACTTTCCTCTTTCTCAATTTTCCGTCTGGGTTGGTCTTATATTGGTTGGTCAATAATGTCTTATCCATCGCCCATCAATACTATCTGAACAAGAGGGGGTGAGATTTAGATCTTGGAAGAAGGGGTTGAGATTGCCAAGCAGCTCACGGCGGGATTGCTGGAAAGAATGCAGATGAAGACTGTTCTGGAGGGTTTTTTGAGGGAAGGAAGTATCCATCTGGAAGTCAGGGCTGAAAGGGAAGGGCTTCTCATTGGGAAGCATGGTCGTACCTTGGAATCCCTTGAATTCATCATCAATCGAATGGTCCGCAAACGCCTGAAGGAGCCGGTCAATGTGGTGTTGGACATTAATGACTACCGAAAGAGGAGGGCAGAAAGCCTGAGAAGGACGGCTGTTCAGTTGGGCGAGAAGGCCAAGACGAAGGGCCGTGGTCTGACGATCGGCCCCTTCAATGCCCATGACCGCAGGATTATTCATATTACCCTCAAGGAAGATCCTCTTCTCAGAACGGAGAGCCTTGGGGAAGGGGAGATGAAGAGGATCAAGATCATCCCAACGAAGAAAGAGGGCGGAAGAGTCTGACCCCTTGAAAAGGACCTCCTTATCTGACTCGCAAAGAGTCGTCCCCCAAGAAGCAGATACAATTGCGGCCATTTCGACTCCCTTTGGGGAGAGTGGCATAGGAATTGTGCGTCTCAGCGGTCCCTTGGCTGAAGTGATTGCCCAGAGGTTATTCAAGCCCAAGAGAGATCATACGCACCTGACTTCCCACTCCTTCCATTACGGGGAGATCGTCGACCCTCAAGGTCATCCCATTGACGAAGTCCTCCTTGTCCTGATGAAGGCTCCAAAGACCTACACCCGAGAGGATATCGTGGAAATCCATTGTCATGGAGGATACTTCATCCTCCAGAAGGTATTGGAGTTGGTCCTAAGAGAAGGGGTAAGGATGGCCCATCCTGGAGAGTTTACAAAGAGGGCATTTCTCAATGGCCGCATCGATCTTACCCAAGCTGAGGCCGTGATCGATCTGATAAGGGCGAAGACGATGGCGAGCCTTGAGATTGCCAACCAACAACTAAGGGGATTGCTGTATCGAGAGATGGTCTCTCTCAAGGAGGACCTCATTCAATATTTGGCCCTGATCGAAGCGCAGATCGATTTCCCAGAGGAGGAGATTGAAGCCATTTCCTTAGGGAAAATGAAGCAAGATATGAATGAGATGATCCAGAACTTAGAGCAGTGGGTCTCTTCTTATGACGAGGGGAGGGTTTTTCGAGAAGGGATCTCCTGTGCCATCATTGGAAAGACCAACGTAGGAAAATCGAGCCTTCTCAATGCGTTATTAAAGGAGGACAGGGCCATTGTCACACCCATTCCAGGGACGACGAGGGATGTGATTGAAGAGGTTCTCAATATTGAAGGGATTCCGGTGAGATTGATGGATACCGCCGGTTTGAGGAGGGCAGTGGATTCTATAGAGCTCGAAGGCGTGAAGAGGACGAGAGAACGGGTTGAGGATGCGGACTTTGTCCTTTTAGTCCTCGATGGGAGTCGCGGCCTCGATGCGGATGATTTCGAGATCTTCCAAGAGATCGAAGGAAAGAAGAAGGTCGTGGCCATTAACAAGAACGATCTTCCACTAAAGATCTCGCTTGAAGATCTAAAGAGCCGGTTTCAAGGGGACCCCTTTGTATCGATTTCCGCCGTGAAAAACGAGGGGATCGACAATCTGAAGAAGGCCATCTATCGTTCTTTGATTCATCGAAATGTGCGCTCATCCCCAGAGCATCTTATTGTGGCCAATATCCGGCATAAGACGGCTCTTGCCCAGGCCAAGGAGAATCTCACGAATGCGTTGAAAGGCTTGGAAGAGGGGACATCCCTCGAATTTATAGCCTTCGAAATCCGCTCTGCCTTGGAAGCCCTTGGAGAGATGGTGGGAGAGGCGGCCACCGAAGAAGTATTGAACCGCATCTTTGAACAGTTCTGCATCGGGAAATAATGCCCGCTTTTGCCCCTCCAAAAGTCTGGCTCGGGTAGGCAGGGGAGGTGGGGAGGGATTAGGTGTTTCACGTGAAACATTTCAGGAGAGGCGCGTGGACATCACCTTCTTGATTCGGGGTCTCATCATCGGCTTTTCGATTGCTGCACCTGTTGGTCCCATCAGTGTTTTGGTCATACGCCGCACGTTGGCTCATGGCCAGGTCTTGGGATTCGTCTCAGGTCTCGGTGCTGCCACGGCGGATGCCATGTATGGTTGTATCGCCGCATTCGGGCTCACCTATATTTCAAACATATTGGTAAGCCATCAGGCATGGCTTCGCCTGTTTGGCGGTTTCTTTCTATGCTATCTTGGAATCAAAACCCTCGTCGCCAGACCTGCTGAACGACCTGCTTCTGCCAAGGGAAATGGCCTTATCGGTGCCTATGGCTCAACGCTCCTTCTGACCCTCACAAATCCGATGACCATACTTTCTTTTGGAGCCGTCTTTGCCGGATTTGGGGTAGCAAATTCAAGGGGTAGTTATTTCGATGCGGCATTACTGGTTTTAGGGGTTTTCGTCGGTTCCGGCCTCTGGTGGCTTGTCCTGAGTGGTGGGGTGGGCACCTCTCGGAAAGGACTTAATCCCCGTCGGATGCGGTGGATCAATAGGGTGTCGGGCCTCATCATCATTGCATTCGGTCTGATCGCCCTCTGGGGCCTCAAAGGTAAAATCCTTTAAAGGGGTTTCACGTGAAACACTCCCCTCATATCCTCCTTATCAACCCTTGGATCACAGATTTTGCGGCTTATAATTTTTGGATAAAACCCCTGGGCCTCCTCTCTATCGCCAGTTGCTTAAGGGTGAGTGGGTTTCGGGTCACCTTGATCGACTGCCTCGACTTTCATGTCAAAAGAAAGGAATATCGTGATGGGAAGTTCTATAAGACAAGAATCGAGAAGCCCCTCCCTCTCAAATCGATCCCACGGCATTATAGTCAGTATGGAATACCTGAAGAGATGCTGTTGAAAAGACTCTCATTCATTGAAGAAAAGCCTGATCTTATAGGCATCACTTCAGGGATGACCTATTGGTATCCTGGTGTATTTAAGGTAATCGAAATTATGAGGAAATTCTTTAAAGAGGAGTCTATCATCCTGGGCGGGATCTACGCCACACTTTGTTATGATCACGCAAAAAAGCATTCTGGAGCAGATAGTGTATTTAAGGGAAGAAATGAATGGGAGGCAGTCAAACTGTTTTCAGAATTAACTCAGTTACGCGTTCCGCAATCCGAATTGAGCATTGATTCGTTGCCTTATCCTGCTTTCGACCTTTATCCTCAACTCGATTATGTCTGCATCTCCACGTCAACGGGGTGTCCGTATCGCTGCACGTATTGCGCCACTCCGGTTTTAACGAAAGGGTTCATCAGAAGGGATCCCCTCAAGGTTGTCGAAGAGATTGAATACTGGACAACCCGTCACCCTGTCCAAAACATTGCTTTTTATGACGATGCCCTTCTAATAGAGCCATCAGAGCATATCATTCCACTCTTAAAAGAGGTGATTAGAAGAGGCATTCGTTGCAATTTCCATGCGCCAAATAGCCTCCATATCAGAGAGGTGGATGAGGAGGTTGCTAGACTCCTCTTTCGGAGTGGGTTTAAGACGATCCGTCTCGGTCTTGAGACATCCAATCCAGTGATTCAATCTGAGACTGGTGGAAAGGTGGATAATCGTGAATTTCTAAGGGCTGTCAGAAATTTGAAGAAAGCAGGATATGCAGGTGACGAGATTGGGGTTTATATCATGGTCGGACTGTCGGGTCAAAGGGTAGGGGAGGTTGAGGAGAGTATTGCATTTACCAGAGAGACTGGTGCAAAGCCCATTCTTGTGGAATATTCACCGATTCCCGGAACGCCGCTTTTCGAAAACGCGAAGGAGATGTCTTCCTTCGATCTTGAAAACGAACCTCTATATCATAACAATTCCATCCTTCCTTGCCAGTGGGATGGGTTTACTTTGGAACATTACAAAAGATTGAAGGAGGAGGTAAGGAAGGGGTGACTATATGAAACAGTTTGAAATTATTAAAGATATTTTCATTGTGGGAGGACCGAATATCACGGATGGTCGGGATGGCTGTATCTATTTGATAAATTTAGGGGAATTGATATTGATCGATTCAGGAGCTGGGTGGAGCGTGGATAAAATTATAAATAATATTGATAAGTTAGGATTTGATTGTAAAAACATCAGTAGGATTCTTCTTACTCATTGTCATATCGACCACATTGGGGGCGCTCCGGAAATTAAGAAGAGATTCGGATCTAAGATCTATATCCACAAATTGGATGCCCCTCCTCTGGAAAAAGGAGACCAGATTTTAACAGCAGCTACCTGGTATCAGACCAGATTCCCACCAACACCAGTGGATGTGAAGTTTAATTCCCATGAAGAGATATTAGAAATTGGAGGGGAGAGGGTCATCTGCATCCATACTCCTGGCCATACGCCAGGATCAATATGCATCTACATGGATAAAGATGGGAAACGGATTATCTTTGCTCAGGATCTTCATGGGCCCCTCCTTGAGGAGTTTAGCTCCGATCTTGAGGATTGGGATCGTTCGACTCGGAAGTTACTTGATCTCGATGCTGATATTCTCTGCGAGGGCCACTTTGGAATTTTCAAGACAAAAAAGGAAGTGAGAAATTACATTCTCTCCTACCGGCGCCAGTATGGAGTTGAGTGAGTCAACATTGAAAATGTCTCTCTTTTCTAAAGGGGGATTATAAAATCTACTGCAGCCCTACCTGCGAGATTTTCTAGGTCTCTTTCCTTTTATTCTGAGCGAAGCGAAGAATCTCTATTTTCTTGTTAAGAATATTATGCTGATTTGTATAATGCACATGTGTATAATGCAAAGCCTTTAAGCGTCTCTTCGATATTTGAGCCTGCGATTTGACGAATTACTGAAATTCTGTTATACTGAATTTCGAAATCCTTGATGTAGGAGGGAATATGCGCCAAAATCTTTTGGTCTCCAGCCGGGGACAAATTACTCTTCCTTCTTCAGTACGAAAACGCTTGGGCATCCAATCCGGAGGAATTGTGACCCTTGAGGAAAGGGATAATGTCATAGTGTTACGACCTGCAGCCGTAATCGAAATTGAAACCTATTCCGACGAAGATATTGCCCAGTGGGACAAAGAAGACCTTCTTCAACCTGCCGAACGGAAGGCCCTTTTAAAACGCCTGAGGAAGCGACCTTGATCCGCCTATTCCTTGATGCAAATGTGCTCTTCACAGCTGCACATAATCCTCTTGGAAAAGCAGCGCTTATCATTGAGCTGGGAGTGCAAAGAAATTGGGAGATCATGTCCTGCTCCTATGCGATCGAGGAAGCCCGCCGTAACATTTCAATCAAATTTCCAGACTATTTGAAAAGATTTGAATCGTTAATAGCGACGGTTATAAAAGTCCCTTCCAGATCAGGTCGAAACTGTCCAGCCATTCTTCCAGAAAAGGACCGTCCTATTCTCGAAGCCGCCATCCAGTTTAAGGCGTCTCATCTGCTCACAGGGGATATCAAGGACTTCGGCCCGGTTATGAATAAACCGAACCTTACCGGTGGTGTTGTTATACAGACGGTCTCAGAATTTTTGGAAGGCCTTATGAAGTCAAAGGGTAAGAAAGGGATTAGGAGAAAAAACTAACTTCAAGGCAACTCATAAGGGCTCAAAATTATGGGCATCAGATCGGGGATGACAATTACATCCCCTTGTCGTCGGTCGTGACACAAAGTAGGTGATTTAATGTTTACGTACCAGTTGGTCAAGCTTTTTACCAAATTCTTGAAGGCCCATGAATTCTACCTTAAAGCTATTATAAGAGCGAATGTACTCTCGATCCACATTCTGGCAGACGATCCAGTTTGGTCCTTCCGGATAGTGGTATCGAAATGCCTTTAAATTCCCTGCTTCAAAATTATCAGCTCTCCATTTGCATTCAATGGCAACTGGTTTCTTCCCACGCAGGATTAAAATGAAGTCGACTTCATGTCCTCTTTTATCGCGCCAATAACGCACACTCGGTGATTGGAGGCGGCTATGTATTTCATTCAGAACCCAATGTTCCCATAGTAAGCCAAGGTCATCATCTCTCAATTGATGCCAGCCCCGAAAATAGCAGACAAAACCTGTATCGAAGGCATAGATTTTGGGAGCAGAGATGATTTCTACAGAACGGCGTGTTGAGAATGGGCGGATGACATGGATAACCCATGTACCACTCAGTACAGCAAGATAGTTACTGATAGTCCCTCGGCTGACCTCACAGGGAATAGCAAATCTTGTAGCTTCAAACAGTCCACCGCTTTGGATGAAGAGCAGTTCCAAGAATCTCTGAAAGGAAGTACGGCGCTCCAATCTAAAAAGTTCCTGAATATCTTTTGCCCAGTAAGAA